>WNFC01007153.1_pt1 | contig 12279 bp, 12 predicted proteins | sample 5400541 | NCBI WGS metagenome assembly WNFC01 (sample SAMN13153342, study PRJNA577476) | soil metagenome | isolation source: 120 cm saprolite under Douglas fir tree site 2 hole 2 replicate 1 | place: USA:California | collected 2015-04-18 | reverse complement strand
GGCGGCGAGCACGTTCTCCCCGGAGCAGTTTGCCGCGCCGCGCACCTACAGCACCGACGAGCGCATCGCGGCGGCGCGAGGCGCGAGCTGGGTGCCGTCGACGCGTCAGGAAGAAGCGTCGTCGCCGGCGGCGGAGGAGGAGCCGATCACGGTCGAGGAGGTCGAGATCCAGATCCTGGACGTGATCCAGGACGCGCTCCAGCGACCGGCCGCGGCCGCCGCGCCGGCGGGGCCCCTCCCCGCGCCCGGCGCGAGTCCCTCGGCCGCGCCCGCCTTCGTGGACACGCCCCTCTTCAGCGGCTTCTCTCGCGACGAGCTGGTCGCCGTGATCCGAGGGCTGCGCCTGCTCACCTTCGAGCCGGGCGACATCGTGCTCACCGAAGGCGACCGCGGCGACAGCTTGTTCGTGATCACCACGGGCACGGTGAAGACGTTCGTACGCGACACGACGCAGGGCGGGCAACTCCTGATGCGCCGCCTGAAGGAAGGCGACTTCTTCGGCGAGATCTCGGTCCTGTCCGGCAAGGCGCGGTCCGCTACCGTCACCGCCGCCACCCACTGCGAGCTGCTCGAGCTCGAGCGAGCAACCCTCGACCAGATCACCTCGTCGTATCCCCACGTGCGCCAGGTGCTCGAGGAGTTCTACCTCGCGCGTGCCCTGAACACGGCCGAAGGCACCTGACGGATTACGACTTGCGGCTCCGAGACGAGCGCCGCGAGGAGGCGCGACTCCTGCGCGCCTGCCGCGACAGGGCCTTCGTGGAGGCCGCGCTTCGCCCCTCCTTCTTCAGGGCGCGCGAGGTCGCACGGGAACGCCGCGGGGACGGCTTCCGGCCGCTCTGAGTCCGGCCCTTGCGGACGTCGCGGGCGGCCTGCTGCTTCGTGCGCTTCTTCCCGCGAGTGGGCGGCTCCAGGGGCACGCCGGAGCGGCGGGCCTTGGAGAGCCCGATGGCGATCGCCTGCTTGGTCGAGCGCGCGCCGTGCTTTCCTTCGCGAATGTGGTGGATCTCCTCGCGCACGAACTCACCGGCCTGGGTGCTCGGCGCCTTCCCTTCCCGGCGGTCCTCTTCCGCCCGCTCGAGGGTCTCCTTCTCTGGCATCACGCCCTCCTTCCCGTCGGCACACTCCGGCCGACGGTCCAGTCAATTGCAAACGGCGCGCCAATCCCGTCCTCGGCGGGCGCGTGCGGGCGGGGCTATGATGGCCGCCGGCCTGAAGCCGCCATGGAGACACCGCGCGTCGCGTCGCTGCTGGACTTCCGGGGAAAGGTGGTCCTCATCACCGGGGCGGGCGGAGGACTGGGTGGGGGCATCGCCGTCCGATTCGCGGAGGCGGGCGCGGCCGTCGTCGCCCACTACCGTCGCCACGGAGACGAAGCGGCGGCGCTCGTCCTCAGGATCACGGGTGAGGGAGGGCGCGCCATCCGCGCGGCGGGTGACCTCGACCTGGCAGACGACGTCGCGCGGCTGGTGGCGCGTGCCGTCGAGGCCTTCGGCCGCCTCGACGTGCTCATCAACAATGCCGGCACCTACCCGACGGCCGGCCTCCTCGACATGACGGCGGCACAGTGGGACGAGGTGATCGCCTCCAATCTCCGCACCACCTTCCTGTGCACCCAGGCCGCGGCGCGCCAGATGGCGCGTCAGGAGACAGGCGGCGCCATCGTCAACATCACGTCCATCGAGGCCGAGCATCCCGCACCCGGACACAGCCACTACAACGCGGCCAAGGCGGGCGTGCTCCAGCTGACGCGTGCCGCCGCCCAGGAGCTGGCCATGCACGGCATCCGCGTGAATGCGGTTGCGCCCGGCCTCATCTGGCGCGAGGGCATCGAGCGAAGCTGGCCGGAAGGCGTCGCGCGGTGGAAGCGCGCCGCCCCCCTGGGCCGCCTGGGCCGGCCGGAGGACGTGGCCGACGCCTGCCTCTTCCTGGCCTCGCCGGGTGCGCGCTGGATCACGGGGGCGAGCCTGACCGTCGACGGTGGCGTGACGATTCATCCGATCGTCTGACCAGGGATGCGGCTCGAAGGGCGCACGGTCGTCGTCACCGGAGCCGGCGGGGGCATGGGGCGTGGCATCGCCGAGGCGGCGGCGGAGGCGGGAGCGCGCGTGGTCGTCGGCGACCTCGCCCTGGATCCGGTGGCGGAGACGGCGCGGCGCATCGAGACGGGCGGAGGCCGGGCCCTTCCCCTCGTCCTGGACGTGACCGATCCGGAGAGCATCACGGCCGCCATCGCGCGCGCCGCGGGTGCGTTCGGACGGCTCGACGGGTGGGTCAACAACGCGGGTATCCTGCGCATGGAGGCCGCCCTCGACCTTCCCGCCGCGGATTGGGAGGCGCAGATGCGCGTGAACGTGTCCGGCCTCTTCTCCTGCTGCCAGATCGTCGCCCGCCGGTTCATCGCCCAGGGTGAAGGCGGCACCATCGTCAACGTCGCGTCCAACGCGGGCAAGGTCGGCTATCCCAACATGGCCGGCTACAACGCGGGCAAGGCCGCCGTCATCAACCTGACCCGCTCGCTGGCCGCGGAGTGGGCCCCGCACCGGATCAACGTGAATGCGGTCTGCCCGGGCGGGGTCGAGACCCCCATGCTGATGGCGGTCGCGGAATGGATCACGTCGCGCCACGGCGGCGACCCCAGGGAGCTGGCCCAGCGGATGACGCCCGCGCAGCTCGGCCGCCCCATCCAGCCCATCGAGGTCGGGCGCGTGGTCGCCTTCCTCCTTTCCGACGCCGCCGCCATCATCCGCGGACAGTCGATCAACGTGGACGGCGGCGACACGCCGTATTGAGGGCACCCACGCGCCGGCGCGCCGTCCTCCGCCCGCGCCTGCGCGTCCTGCGCGGGACCGAGGTCGCCCTCGGCCCGGGCAAGGTCGCGCTGCTCGAGGCCATCGGGCGCGAGCGGACGATGGCCGGCGCCGCGCGCGCCCTCGGCATGTCCTACATGCGCGCCTGGACCCTGGTGCGCACCATGAACCGCAGCTTCCGGCGCCCCCTGGTCGAGGCCACGCGCGGGGGGACGAGGCGAGGCGCCACCCGGCTCACCCCGGCCGGGACGGTCGTGTTGCGCCTCTACCGCGAGATGGAGCGGCGGAGCCTCGGCGCGGCCGCGGGGCCGTGGCGGCGGCTGCGCCGGCGGCTCAAGCCGTGACGGCGGAATCCGTTATACTTCCGGGCGTATATCGAGGAGCTCGAGTGATTGGGACGCGGCGCCTCCTGGGATCGGCCGTCCTCCTGATCGCGCTGGGCGCGGGATCGCCGGCGGCGGCGGCCGAGATCACCGTGTTCGCCGCGGCCAGCCTGGCCGACGCCGTCTCCGAGATCGGCAAGGCCTTCGCCGCGGCCTCCGGCCATCACGTCGCGTTCAACTTCGGCGCGTCCAGCGACCTTGGCCGCCAGATCCGGGCCGGTGCCCCCGCCGACGTCTTCTTCTCGGCGGACAAGGCCCAGATGGACGGCGTCGAGCAGGCGGGCCTGGTCAAAGCCTCGGACCGCGTGGACCTCCTCTCGAACACGCTGGTCGTCGTCGTGCCCGCCCGCGTGCCGCGGCGGCTCCAAGCGCCGGCCGAGATCGCCACCTTCGACCGCCTCGCCCTGGCCGATCCGCAGGCCGTGCCCGCCGGCGTCTACGCGCGCCAGTACCTGGAGTCGATCGGCCTCTGGGCCCGGCTGCAGGGTCGCATCGTGCCCACCCTGAACGTCCGCGCCGCCCTCTCCGCGGTCGAGTCCGAGAACCTGCCCGCCGCGATCGTCTACCGGACGGATGCCGCGGTCTCGTCCCGCGTCCGCGTGGCCTTCGAAGTGCCGCGCTCCGCGGGGCCGGCCATCGTCTACGTCATGGCTCCGCTGGCCGCCGCCTCCCCCGCCGGCCGGCTCTTCGCGGAGGAGCTCACGTCCCCTCGGGCGGCGCGCGTCTACGAGAAGTACGGGTTCATCGTCCTCGCCCACCGATAGTGCCGACGCGCGAGGAGTGGGCGATCGTCCTCTTCACCCTGCGCGTGGCCGCGCTGGGGACGGCGATCATCCTTCCCCTCGGCGTGGCCGCGGCCGCGCTGCTCGCCCGCCGCCGAGGCGCCGGGCGTACGGTGCTCGACACGCTCTTCTCGCTGCCCCTCGTCCTGCCCCCCACCGCGGTGGGCGTGGTCCTGCTCGACGCGTTCTCCCGCGCGAGCCCGCTGGGGCGGTGGCTCGCGGCCGCGGGCATCAGGATCGCGTTCGATTGGAAGGGCGTGGTGCTCGCCACCGCGGTGATGTCGTTCCCGCTGCTGGTCCGATCCGCGCTCACCGCGTTCGAGGAGGTGGACCCACGCCTGGTGGGCCTGGCCCGCACGCTCGGATGCGGCCCTCTCCAGGCCTTCTTCCGCGTGACCCTGCCCTTGGCCTGGCGCGGCGTCCTCGCCGGCACCGTGCTCGCGTTCGCGCGCGCGCTCGGCGAATTCGGGGCGACGGTGATGCTGGCCGGCAACATCCCGGGCCGCACCCAGACCCTGGCCCTGGCCATCTTCCATGAGACGCAGCTCGGCCACGACGACCGCGCGCGCGTCCTGGCCGGCGTGACGGCGCTGCTGGCGTTCGTCGCCCTGTGGTCGTCGGAGGCGGTGGGACGGGCCCGAACGCGCAGGGCCGCGTGATCCGTCTCGACTTCCAGACTCCGCTCGCGCGCTTCCCGCTTCGGATCACCGCGGACCTCGCCGCCCCCGTGACGGCGGTGATGGGCCCGTCCGGCGCGGGCAAGACGTCGCTGCTGGACTCGATCGCCGGTCTGCGCGAGATCGCTTCCGGGCGCGTCGCCATCGACGACGACGTGCTCGTCGACACGGCCGCCGGAAGGCGAGCGCCTCCGCAGCACCGCCGCGTCGGCTACGTCCCGCAGGACGCGGGCCTGTTCCCCCACCTCACCGTGCGCGAGAACGTCCTCTTCGGTGCCCGCGGCGCGACCAAGGAGGTGGCGCACGCCATCGACGTGCTCGAGATCGGTTCCCTCGGCGGCCGGTATCCCTCCGCGCTGTCCGGCGGCGAGAAGCAACGCGTCGCGCTCGCGCGCGCCCTGGCCACGCGCCCGCGGCTGCTGCTGCTGGACGAGCCCCTGGCCGCGCTCGACGTCTCCCTGCGCGAGCGGATCGTGCCCTACCTCCTGCGCATCCGCGACGAATGGTCCACGCCGATGCTCTACGTGACGCACAACGTCGGGGAGGCGCTGGCCCTGGCAGGCGAGGTCCTGCTCCTGGAGGGCGGCCGCGTCGAAGCGCAGGGGGCGCCGCTCGCGCTGCTGGCCACGCCCGGCCTCTCTCGCGAAGCGCGCGCCGGCATCGAGAACCTCCTGGCCGGAGAGATCGAGGGGCACGACCCGGCGGGTGGCGTGACCCGCGTCCGCCTGGCCGGCGGCCTCATCGTCGCCGTGTCGATCGTCGCGGAGCGGCCGGTGGGCTCGGCGGTGACGGTCGCCATCCGCGCCGAGGACGTGATCGTCGCGACCGAGCCCGTCCGCGGCCTCTCCGCCCGCAACGTGTACGAGGCCGTGGTGCGCGGCATCGAGCGCGGGCCGGGCGACGCCGCCGTCCGCTGCGCCATCCGTCCGGAGCTGCCGGAATGGCTGGCCCGGCTCACGCCGGCCGCGGTGGCCGAACTGGGACTGGCTCCGGGATCGCGCGTCTGGCTGGCCGTGAAGAGCCATTCCGTCCGCGTGGCCTCCGCGCCGCCGGCGAGAGCGGCCCGGGCGGCCGACCTCGGGACGGCCCGCACATGACGTACGCACTGGATCACGTGTTCGTCTGCTGCGCGGAGGGCGCGCCCGAGGGCGAGCGGCTCGTCCGCCTCGGGCTCACCGAGGGTGCTCCCAACACGCATCCGGGTCAGGGCACGGCCTGCCGGCGCTTCTTCTTCGAGAACGCGTACCTCGAGCTGATCTGGGTGACGGACGCGCAGGAGGCGCAGGCCGAACCGGCGGCTCGGGCGCGCCTGTGGCCCCGTTGGTCGCGGCGGGCGGCGGGGGCCTCGCCGTTCGCGGTCATCCTTCGGCCCACTGGTGAAGACGAGACCGACCCGCCCTTCGCGAGCTGGGCCTACCATCCGGCCTATCTTCCGCCCCACCTCGCCATCGACGTCGCGGAGGCCACGCCCCTGAGCGAGCCGGCGTTCTTCTACATCCGCTTCGCGCGCCCACCCGGGCTGATGCAGACCCAGCCGCGGGGGCGCGGTTTCGGCGTCCGCCGGATCACCGCCGTCGAGGTCGGCATGCCCGGAGGCTCGGCGCCCTGCGCGGCGGCCCGGGCCGTCCAGGACGCGGGCGTCGTCACCTTCGTCGATGCCGCGCACCACGTGATGACGGTGACCTTCGACGACGCGCGCGCCGGAGAGAGCACCGATCTCCGTCCCGAGCTGCCCCTCGTCCTCCGCTGGTAGGTATATTCGAGACAGCCCTCCTCCGGAGCCGCGACCATGACCCAGACCATCGACGACAAGGCCATGGACGTCCTCTTCCGCGAGGCCCGATCGCACAACGCCTGGCTGGACCGTCCCCTGAGCGACGAGACCCTGCGCCAGATCTGGGACCTGATGAAGTGGGGACCGACCAGCGCGAACACGATGCCCGCGCGCATCGTCTTCCTGCGCACGCCGCGGGCGAAGGAGCGGCTCCGCCCGGCCCTGGCCGCGGGCAACGTCGAGAAGACGATGACCGCGCCCGTGACCGCGATCATCGCCTACGACCTGAAGTTCTACGAGAAGCTGCCCAAGCTCTTCCCGCACAACCCCGGCATGCGAACTCTCTTCGTGAACACGCCCGAGCTCGTGGAAGCCACGGCGCGGCGGAACTCGTCGCTGCAAGGCGCGTACTTCATCGTCGCCGCGCGCGCGATGGGTCTCGACTGCGGCCCGATGTCCGGGTTCGACAACGCGAAGGTCGACGAGGAGTTCTTCGGCGTGGGCCGCGAGTGCGAAGGCTGCGACCAGGAGTTCTTCCCCGAGGGTCACGTGCGGTCGAACTTCCTGTGCAACATCGGCTACGGAGACCGCGCGAAGCTCCCCCCGCGCAACCCGCGCCTCGCCTTCGAGGAGGCGTGCTCGCTGCTGTGAGCCGCAGAGCGCGGCGGCGAGGCGCAGCGGCGGCGACGAGTTCTCCCCCTGACTAACTAAGTCTCCACCTGCCGCATCGTCTCCGGGTTCCAGGAGACGGGCCGCTTCTCGCGCTGGCTGACGTTGCACAGGAGCGCCGGACCGGCGGCGCGCAGGCCGAACACGGAATCCTCGATGACCGGCTTGCGCGTGCGCACGGCCTCGACGAAGTTGGCGGTGTGCGCCTCCGTCTCGTTGTAATCCGGGGGCGGCTGGTACCGCTCCTCGTGTCCCGTCCGGAGCTGGGGTTTCGTCTCCGGATACTTCTTGTGGTACTCCGCGAGATAGGCGTCCTGGATGGCCTTGGGGAACGTGTCGATCGTGTAGCCCGGCTCCTTTTCGGGATCGCGCTTGGTGATCGTGATGCCGTCGCGCCCGAGGCTCATGATCCCTTCCGGTCCCACGAACCGGAAGGCGTCCTCCCCGCCCGCCCCCGCCGCGAAGTTGACCCGCAGGGTCAGCGTGAACTCGGGATGGGCGGCCGTCTTCGGGTAGTCGAACAGGCCAAGGAGGACGTCGGGCGCATCACGCCCGTCCTTCCAATAGCGAAGGCCGCCCGTCGAGAAGACCCGCGTCGGCCCCATGGACCCCGTGATGAAGTGGATGCCGGTGAAGAGGTGGACGAAGAGGTCTCCGGCCACCCCGGTGCCGTAGTCGTCGTAGTTGCGCCACCGGAAGAAGCGCACGGGGTCGAACGGCCGCTTCGGCGCCGGTCCCAGGAACCGTTCCCAGTCCATCGTCTGCGGCGAGGCATCGGGCGGGATCGTGTACTGCCAGGCGCCGATCGGGGAGTTGCGGTTCCAGAACGCCTCGACCATGTTCAGCTCGCCGATCGCGCCCGCGGCCAGCAGCTCCTTCGCCTTGTGGTAGACGACGCTGCTGACGCGCTGGCTGCCCACCTGCAGGATGCGGCCGGTCTTCTTCTGCGCGTCGACCACCTGCAGGCCCTCGAGCACGTCGTGGACCATCGGCTTCTCGACGTACACGTCCTTGCCCGCGTTCATGGCCTCGATGGCGATGCGCGAGTGCCAATGGTCCGGCGTCGCGATGATCACGGCGTCCACGTCCTTCCGGGCCAGGATCTCCTTGTAGTCGCGCGTCGTGACCAGGTTGTCGCAGTAGACCTCTTTCGCGCGCTTGAGGCGGCCGTCGTAGCAATCGGCGACGGCCACCAGCTCGACCCCGGGCGCCTTGAGCATCGCCTTGGTGTCACTGTTGCCCTGCCCGCCGAGGCCGATGGTGGCGATGCCGACGCGCCTCGCGTCCCCCGTGGCCTTGCCGCACCCGACGAGCGGCTTCTCCTGCGCGCTGGCCTTCGTCGCCACCGCGGCGGCGGCGACGGCGGCGCCCGTCGCCACCTTGAGGAAGTCGCGTCGCGACGCGTCTGCGCTTGGTGCCATGGGATCCTCCGCGAGTGGATGAGCGTGGCCGGGAAAGGCCGCGTCGCAGACTAGCCGTCCCGGCCGGACACGTCAAGGCACCAGGTTGCGCTATCATCCGCCCTCGATGTTCGCTTCCGTCCTGCTCGCGGCTGCGCTCGCCACCTCCGCCATGGCGGGGGGTGCTCCCTCCAGGGCGGCCGCGGAGATCAGCCCGCCGGCCGTGGTGAAGGCCGTCCAGTGGGGACGTCCGGCGGGCGCGGCGCGGATGCCCGCGGTCCGGGCTCGCGAGCACGGGTCGCGGACCGCCCCGCGCCGTCTTCGCTCCCTGGCCTGACGACGGCGGACGGTCGCACCATGAAGCGCGCGCGGCGGAAGACGGCTTCGCGGAAGCGCAAGGCGGCTCCCCGGAAGCAGATCGACTACGACACGTTCCTCTGCCTGGCCCACGAGCTGCCGGGCGTCGAGGAGGGCATCTCGTACGGTACGCCCGCCGTCCGCGTGGGCGGCCGGTTCCTGGCCCGGCTGCGCGAAGACGGCGACCTGGCCATCCGTTGCGGATTCGAGGATCGCTCGATGCTGATGGACGAGCACCCTGCCGCGTTCTACGTGACCGACCACTACGCGAACTACTCCGCCGTCCTCGTGCGCCTCTCGAAAGTGCGGCGGGACGTCCTCCGCGCGGTCATCGAGAAGGCCTGGCGGCGGGTCGCGCCGAAGCGGCTCATCGCGGGCCACGATCGGCCCCGCCCGGACTGAGCAGGCGAGGGCCCGCCCGCCGGACCAACCCTCGCCGCGATATCGCGTACAATCCGGCGACTCATTAACCCCGGAGGCCTATGACTCTTGCGCGCGGGGCATGCGCCCCTGACCGCTTGAGATTGCCCGTTCTTCTTTCCGTATTCATGCTGGCGGCCGCGGTGGGCGTGGCCCAGGAACCCAACCGGGAAACACCGGTCGCCTCGCCGGCTCCAATCGCTTCGCCGACCTCGCCCGCGGCCGCGCCGACACCGCAAGCACCGGTTTCGCCCGCGCCCGCGGGCGCGCAAGGGTCGCTCGGACAGGCGTTCGACGTGGACCTTCTCCGCTCCCTGCCCATGAGCAACGGCGTGTGGTCCGTCTTCGAGACCATCGAATCGACCGCGATCCTCGATCGCATCGAGAGCAGTGGCCTCTACGTCGGCGAGGCGGGGCTCATGGGCGTTCGCGGCAGCTCGTGGACCCAGGCCTCCTGGCTCCTGGGCGATCTGGACATCACGGACCCGGACCGCACGGGGACACCGCTCTTCTTCGCCGATCCCGAAGCCCTGGCCGCGGTCGAGATCTCGGCCGGACTGGCCCCCGCCGACGTCCGGGGAGCGGGGCCCGGTGTCTGGCTGGTGCCGCGACGGCCGGACACCCGGTGGCGGAAGACGGTCCAGGTCAACGACGCCCCTTCGGCCCTCCAGCAGTCCTATCGGAGAAAGGGCGCCCCGGCCATCGCGCACCTCGATTCCTTCTCGAGCGCGCACTTTCGCCTGAACGGTCCGCTCCTCGCCGATCGCCTGAGCGCCGTCGTCTCCGGCAACCTCACCCGCGGCGCCCGCCGCGAGCGCTCCGACCCGAGGTCACTGGACGGGCGCGAGGCGGGCGTGCTCGGGCACTTCGTCTACACGCCGACGTCACGAGACGAGGTACGGTTGCTGGGCGGCGTGCAGCGCCTCTCCCACCCGTACGAGGGACGTGCCCGCTTCGGCGGCGGCAACGTGCAGCAGGTCGACGATCTCTTGCAGGTCCAGTCGACCTGGCAGCACCAAGGCTCGCGGCCGTGGTCGCTCACCACCGGCCTCGTGCGCGGCGTGTTCGACCCGCATCTCACGGAGGCCGCGACGGGAATCGTCGAGCGCTTGTCCGATGGGCCGGTGCAGCAGTTGTTCCCAGCCGCGAGCACGCGCGGGCGCTGGGCGCTGAGCGGTTGGTTCGATCCGTTCACGAACGGTAACCACGCCGTGCGCGTCGGGACGTCGCTTTCCCTGACCCGCTCGACGACTCGCCCCGCGGAGGAGATCCGGCTCACTCCCGAGAAGGTGGGCGGCCTTCCCGCCCGCGTCTGGGACTACGGCTGGACCGGGCCCACGTCGTGGCGCGGGAGAGAAGTGGCCGCCTATGCCACCGACCAGTTCCGTTTCCACGAGCTCTCGGTCAATGCGGGGGTGCGCTTCGAGTCTTCGCGCGGGTCCGCGGCCAATTCGGACGGCCAGATCGAGTGGACGGGTGTGACTCCGCGCGTGGTGGCCCGCGCCCGACCCTTCCCGAAGGATCGCCCGCACCTCACCATGCTCGCGGGCTACGCCGAGTACCTCAGCCGTCTGCCCCTCAACCTGCTCGCCTACGGCGATCCGGACGCCCCTCACGGCGCCGCCTATCAGTGGCAGGACCAGAACCGCGATGGCCTCTTCCAGCCCGACGAGCGCGGGCTGCTGGTGGCGCGGGTCGGGCCCGGCGGACCGCGGGCGAGCATCGACCCCGGCCTGAAGCCTCCGCGGTCGAAGGAGGTCTTCATCGGCTTCGAGACGGACATCGGAAACTTCCGCGCCCGCTTCCTGGCCTACCACCGCCGCGAGAGCAGCCTCGTCACCTCGGTCAACTACGGGGCACCCACTTCGGCTTACGACGTCACTTACATCCCGGATCCCGGAGGCGACATCGTCGGAGGAACCACCCTCCAGATGCTCCCCGTCTACAACCGCCGCATCGACACCTTCGGGCGGGACCGCTACCTGCTCACGAACGACACCCAGCCGGGGACGGGGAAAGGGCTCGAGATCTCGGTCGACGGCCGGGTCGGAAAGCGCGTGCGCGTGCTCATCGGTGCCACCGCCTCCAAGACGAACAGTCCCTCGGCCTACCGCGGGTTCCTGGCCACCGAGAACGACCAGGGCCTGGTCGGCGAGCGGCTCGAGCTTCCCAACGCCACGACGCTGTCGACGGGGCGGAGCTTCTTCGAGCGGGGATACACCATCAAGATCGCCGGCACCTACGAGGCGCCCCACGATTTCCGGTTCGGGGCGGTGGCCCGCTACCAGGACGGCCAGCACTTCGCGCGCTTCGTGATCCCGCCCGACCTCAACCAGGGACCCGAGCCCATCAAGGGGATCGTCAACGGCCAGTCGCGCTTCACCTACGTGCTGACGATCGACGCGCGCATCGAGAAGGGCTTCACCCTGGGGAGCACGCGCCTGGCCGCCGTGATCGAGGCCTTCAACCTGCGCGGCACCGGGATCGAGGTCGAGGAGGACGTGAAGTGGGGGCCGGACTACCGCCAGACCTCGGCCGTGCAGCCTCCGCGCGCCCTGCGGCTGGGCGTGCGCCTGGACTTCTGACCGCGGTCAGCGCGCGGCGGGCAGCTTGACCGTCCGACCCGTCTGCGCAGACTCGCGCGCCGCGTCCAGGATCTCGGTGACGATCAGGTTGTTCTCGAGCGACGAAAGCCCCGAGGGCCGCACTTCGTCGCGGGCCACCGCAGCCAGGTAACGCACCGGGTCGTCCTCGGGCGCGGCGAGGGGCGGCGAGGGAACCTCCGCTTCCTCCTTGCCCTCGAGCCGGAAGCGCACCGCTTCGCGCCGCACGGTGAGGGCCTGTCCGCGGCTTCCGTACACCTCGAGGTCCTTCCGGTCGAAGGGCCAGTTCCAGGAGGCCTGGATGATGCCGACCGCCTGCGGCCAGGCCACCACGATGGTGGCCTCGTCGTCGACGCGCGGGTACACGGCGGGCTTGAAGGTCTGGGTCACCGCGCTCACCGAGA
>WNFC01007784.1_pt1 | contig 12281 bp, 9 predicted proteins | sample 5400541 | NCBI WGS metagenome assembly WNFC01 (sample SAMN13153342, study PRJNA577476) | soil metagenome | isolation source: 120 cm saprolite under Douglas fir tree site 2 hole 2 replicate 1 | place: USA:California | collected 2015-04-18 | reverse complement strand
CCAAGGTCGCGTATCGGCGCCGGCTCGCCGAGCTGCGGGAAGAACTGGAGGAGGCGAAGGAACTTGGCAAGGTCGCGCGCGCCGAACGGGCCGAGCAGGAGATCGATGCGCTGACCAGGGAACTGTCGCGCGCCGTGGGACTCGGCGGGCGTAATCGGCGGGCGGCATCGGCTTCGGAACGCGCCCGGCAGAGCATCACGAAGACGATCAAGGCGGTGCTGGATCGAATCGCGGAGGCGGATTCGAGGCTTGGAGAAATCCTCGCGCGATGTATCAGGACTGGGACCTTCTGCTCGTATCAGCCTGACTCGGACTTCCCGATTGCATGGGAATTCGCCGCCACGAGCCCGGAGACCGAAATCGAGCGAGCAGAGCAGCCGACTTCGGAAACTGAGCAGATAACCTCGGGTAGTGATCCGAGTCCAACCGGTAATGGTCCTAATCCAACAAGTAACGAGCCTGCTCCAACACGAGCCGACGGCTCAACCGATCGTACCCGGGAGTGGGAAAGAGTCGCCTGGCGATGGAGATGTCAGAGTACGGGTCGCGGGTTGGCTTCAGAATCATGGTGGGTCACTGCTACGAAAGAGACGAACCGTTTCCCTATCTCCCGTTCGTCGAGATTCTTGAAAGCGGCTTGGCGAATGCGCCGAGCCTTGACGATTTCCGTCGCCGGATGGGGGACAGTGCCCCCGAATTCGCCCAGCTTGCGCCCAGCCTGCGACGAGTTTTCCCGGATATTCCGCAACCGCTGGACCTGCCGCCGGCGCAGCAGCGCCGTTATCTTTTTCAGAGCGTCTCAGAGGCACTGGCGCGCGCGACTCGAACCCGTTCCTACGTTTACGTACTCGAGGACCTGCAATGGGCAGATGAATCCTCCCTCGCACTTGTGATTCATCTGGCCAATCGCATCGCCAATCTTCCAGTCATAATTATCGGGACCTATCGCGACGGATATTCGGAGCATAATGAAGCGTTGGTCAGAACTCTCGAGGAACTGATTCGCCTCGGTGTCCGCCCGCTGAAGCTTGGTGGTTTAACCAAGGATGACATCGGGCAGATGTTGAATGGATTGAGCCAACGAAAGGCGCCGGAAAGTTTAGTCAGCGCGATCTTCGAGGAGAGCCAGGGAAATCCATTCTTCGTTGAGGAGGTCTATCGGCACCTGATCGAAGACGGGAAAGTCTTCGATGCGGCCGGGGAATTCCGCACTGACATCACGATCGACGAGATCGACGTTCCGGAAAATGTCCGCTTGATTATCAGGCGGCGCCTGGAGCGCCTCGACGAGAATTCAAAGCGGGTGCTGACCGCCGCGGCAGTGATCGGCCGCAGTTTCAGTTTTCAGCTTCTGACCGAGATCAACCAGATCGACGTTGACGAACTTTTCGACGTCATCGATAAGGCGCAGGAGATGGGAATAATCGTGCCGAGCTCCGAAGGACCGGAGCGGCCCTTCACCTTCGCCCATGAACTCGTGCGGCAGACGCTGCTCGCCGACATCTCCGGCCCTCGCCGGCAACAACTGCACGCGGGAGTGGCCGACGCTATCGAGCGGCTCGGTCGCGGCGGCGTCAACGCGTGTGCTGGCGAGATCGCCGACCATCTGCTCAAGGCAGGATCGTTCGCTGATCTAGGGAAACTGGTCCGATGCCTGGCGCGGGCGGGTGAGAGCGCTCTCGAGTCTGCGGCATTCGAGGAAGCGCGGCGTAGTTTCCGATCCGCCCTGTCGTATCAAAGCGGCGGTGACGCAGCGGAAAGAGCTGACTTGCTGGCGAGCCTCGCGATGGCTGAGCTGGGCCTCGAGCATTGGGACGAGGCGCTGGCCAATCTCCGTGAAGTGCTCGAAATCTATACCAAGCTTGGTGATCCGGAGATTATAGGCAGAAGCTATACCGAGCTGACCGACGCCCTTATCTGGGTTGGCCGCTTCAAGGAAGCAAGCGAAACCGCACGTCGCGGGCTCGTCTACCTTAAGTCGGATGTCAACGCGAACCGGGCGCGTCTTCTTGCTGCGCTGGGCCAGTCCACCGCAGCCACTTCAGGCTACGAGTTAGCCTACGAGGCGCTGGGGGAAGCGTTCAAGATCGCATCGGAGCTTTCCGATCCAAAGCTCGAGGCCAGGATTCTTGGTGCGCGGTCGATAGTAAATTTGCACTTTTTTCGATTGCGAGAAGCTGCCGCGGACGGGTTCCTCAGTGAGGAGATGGGCGGATCAGATACGCCTCCCTGGCAGCGCGCCCTGCAGCTCAGAGTTCTGCATCAGACGCTGATAACCCTTGGACAACCGAACGAGGCGGTCAAAATCGCGGACGAGCTCGAGCCGCTGGCGATAAAGATCGGGCAAGCTTACTCGGTTGCGCTCTGCCTCAGCACCCGAACCTGGGCGGAGTTTGGCAAAGCACCCGACATCGGGAGGCTCGAAGCTGGCTTCCAGGAAGTGGCGAAATCCGATCAGAAGGTCCGCTTCTCCTTCTGGGAAGTTCTCTCCGAAGTACAACTAAGCATGGTCGATTACATTCGCGGAGACTGGGCGAGCGCCCGGGCACATGCTCAAGCTGCATGCCACCCGGACCCGGGGATGAGCTCAATCCGGTCGCTGGCCGAGGGAACACTTTTTCGACAATTGGCTTACGCGGGAGACCGCGCTGGTGCCTCGGCGATCTTTGAGGATCAGCGCAAGTGGCTTCCGGTTAGCGGACAAAAAAACGTCAGAGGCGCCTGGTGGCTGCTCGCGCTCGCGGTTGAGGGGCTCGCGATCCTCGGCGAGCAATCGCAAGCGGGACAGCTTTACCCGCTTACTCGTGAGTTGATCGGCACAGGAGCCGTCGCGCTTTGGCCGATCTCACGCTTCACGCAAACGATCGCAGCTGTCGCCGCGGCGAGCGCGCGCGATTTTGAAACCGCTGAAACCCATTTTCAGACTGCGATGCGTCAGGCCGAGTCTTTCCCCCATCGCCTCGAGCAGACCGATATACGCCGGCTCCACGCGATGATGCTGATCGATCGCGCTGCCAACGGTGATCGCGAAAAAGCGCGAACCCTGCTCGGGGAGGCGATGGAGAGTTACACGAGTATCGGGATGCCTCGGCATATCGAGATGACCCAGGCGCTGCTCGGTCAGGTTGGTCGCCGATAGCATCACGCGTCCTGACGGATTTCCTCGAGCTCTTCCGAGAAGACCATGCACTCGCCGCCGGCTTGCCATCTCACTTTGAATAAAACGCGATCCAGGTTGCGTATAACGCTCATGATCGCCACTTCTTCGCTTGGAAGGTGAACTTCGCCGCTACGCGGATCTCGCACCCATTTCTGAAGAATTGCTGTAGTCATAACGGTCTCTCCGCTTGATTTGACTCATGAACCATTCACAGATTGAGGCGAGAGGAATGGGGTCGCACTCTGTGCGGCCTTGTGCGGCCTTTTTTCACGCCTCTTACGTTGGGAGGAACCCCGATTTTCATGAGTTCTGAAGGCAACACCGCTACCGTCTTGTCCGGCATCTCGCCTGAGACGCCGGAGATATCGCGCGAGGAACTTCGCCCGCGGCTCGGCGATCGCACGCTTACGATCGTGGATGTGTTGCCGGAGTCGTCCTACGTGGAGTGGCACATTCCGGGCGCGCTCAGCCTCCCGCTCGAGTTGGTCGCGAGCCGCGCGCGCGAACGTCTTCCCGATCGCGGCGCCGAGATAGTCGTTTACTGCGGGAACTCGCAGTGCGAGCGAAGCTTGCACGCCGCGCAGCAGTTGCATGAACTCGGCTATTCGAACGTTCGCATGTATCGCGGCGGGATCGCCGATTGGATGGACTCGGGAGAACGAACGGAGAGTGTGTCTGAAGCGGCCCCAGCGCCGGCCTCAGCGGCGGCGGATTCTTCGTTGACGACGCTGGTGGGGCCTCCGCTAACCGTTTCGCCGAGCGGCGAAATTGGCCGCGTCCCCGCGCGCACGTCGCAGATGCACCGATGGGACAAGTCGGTCTTAAGTCTGATCCACAGACGCTCCGCATTGCAGTTGTTCTTCATCTGGATCGCGATGATCCTGGTGAGCGGTGCCGGGTACTGGCTGGTAGCAGTGGTGACCAAGCACGGACTGGTCGAGGCGGGCCATCCGGTTGGCGCCGATCTCAAAGGATTTGGTACCGCTCTTTACTTCAGCTTTGTGACTGCCACTTCGATTGGTTACGGCGATATCCTGCCGGTCGGAATCGCGCGGGTAGTTGCGGTCTCCGAAGCGATCAGCGCGCTGCTGATTTTTGGCGCGGTGGTCGCCAAGTTCGTCTCGCATCGGCAGGACGAGCTAGTGAGCGAAATCCACCGGATCACATTCGAAGAACGACTCGATCGCGTGCAGACCAACCTGCACATGGTGATTTCTGACATGCTCGCGATCACAGCGATGTGCGAAGCACAGAAGCCGCCGAACAGAATCGCCACGCGGCTGGAAAGCGCAGTCCGGATTTTCAATGGTGAGACACGTGCGATCCACGATTTGCTCTATCAGCGCCAACTGGTCGTGGAGGAAAGGGTGCTGGCCGCCATTCTCGCCAACCTGTATTCGGCGCTGAACGTGTTGTCTGAGCTGCTGCAGAGTCTGCCGCCGACGTTCGTGCGCTCGCAGCTGCTGACTATTGTGCTCGATGAGATCACGCGTCTTGCTGGAGAAATTTGCGCCTCGTGCGTGCCGCACGAATATACGCCAAGGCTGGTGTTCTGGATGGATCGCATCGAGGCGATAGCGCAGCGAATCAAGTAACGCCGTCACCATGCGGTTTTCTCCTGCCACTCTCTTGTTGGCTCTGGGCGCTGCTGCGCTGATTTCCTCGACTCAAACGCCGGCGCAGGATACTGGCAAAGCGCCGCCGATTCCGCACGCCGGCCGTCTCGCCATGCCGCGATCTCTCAGCCAAGTTGGGGTCCCAGTCGCGGCGACTCGCGGGGCTATCCCAGCCGACAATCCGCAGACGCCAGAGAAAATAGAACTTGGGATGAAACTTTTTTTCGACGGCCGACTGTCCGCCGACGGGACTCTCGCATGCGCTACGTGTCACGATCCAGCGCGCGCGTTCACCGACGGGAGAGCGGTCTCGATCGGCATCAAAGGTCGCGCGGGACAGCGTAACGCACCGACCATTCTGAACGCCTTGTACAACAAGACGCAGTTCTGGGATGGACGGGTGAAAACGCTTGAGGAGCAGGCGGCGCTGCCGATCGTCAATCCAGTGGAAATGGGCCAGCCGAGCCTTGATGCGGCGGTCGCCAGGATCGCGAGTATCAGCGAATACGATCAGCGCTTCCGCAAAGTCTTCGGACGTCCGCCCAATGGGAACGACCTGGTGCGCGCGATTGCTTCCTATGAACGAACGCAGGTCTCATTCGACTCGCCCTTCGATCACTTTATCGCCGGCGACAAGAACGCGATCGACGAAAGCGCTAAGCGAGGATGGGAGCTATTCAATACTCGCGCACGATGTAACAAATGCCATGCGTTGAGCGAGCAGACTCGCGATGTCACCTACTTCACAGACAACGACTTTCACAACATAGGTGTCGGCATCATTCGCCACAACGTCGTTGCGCTGGCGGTTAAGGCGCAGAAGCTTGTCAATTCAGGGAGTGCCAAGGCGATCGACGACGCCGCTATCCAGACACAAATGTCGGTGCTCGGCCGCTTTCTCGTTACGAAGAAAGAAGCTGATATCGCATCGTTCAAGACGCCGGATTTGCGCAACGTGCTCGTCACGGGGCCTTACTTTCACGATGGCTCGAATGAGACGCTGTGGGACGTTGTCGATCACTACAACAAGGGCGATGGCATACAGAACCCGTTCCTCGACCAGGACATCCAACCGCTCGCGCTCTCTGAGAGCGACATCGACGACCTGGTAGCTTTCATGGCGTCGCTGACGAGCGCTGATTATAAGGAACAAGCGGCAAAGGAGCTGGCGAATCAGCGCGCGCTCGCGCAGACCACGCGTCCTCAGCGCGATACGGCCAGAGCCTTCGCGCCGAAACCGCAGCAGCCCAAGCCTCCTCAGGGTCTCTTCGACCGCCCGCGTTGAAGCGAAATGAGGTTAGCAGGGACCTCGTCTCTCGTCCGGTGGCTTTGCAAGCGATAGCCGGCCGCGCATAGATGCGCGAGCGCGAACACTACTGCGATAATCGCGAGCACGGCCAGATCGCCTCCGGGCCACGCGAGGCCCAATCCTTCGCCGAGCCAGAAGATTCCAAACGACACGATGACGACGCCGACGCCAAACTTGAGCGCATTTTCCGGCACTCGGGTGAGTGGGCGATGGATTGCGATGCCGAGAGCGACGACTACTAACGCGGCCGCGGTCGCTCCTAGAGCGGCTGGGACCAATGCCCCCGCTATGCGTCCGACCGCGACTACTATCAACACTACTTCAACGCCCTCGATGACCACGGCCTTGAAGGCGGCGATCATCGCCAGATAATCCAGGCGGTCGGCAGAGCCGGCGCGCACATTCGACCGCATCTGGTCGATCTGTCGACTATAGATCGCGGCTTCATCGCGCTGCGCCTTCATGCCGGCTGCTCTCAGCACCGCCTTCCGCAACCATGATAGGCCAAACAGCAACAGCACCACGCCAACCACGATGTGTAGATCATTCAGTGGTACGCGGACGAGCGCGCCGCCGGCTATCGCGAGCATCGCAGCGAGAAACAATGCGCCGGATGCGGCGCCTAGCAGGCCCGAGCGCCAGCCGGAGATCGAGCTAACCGCCAGCACGATCGTCAACGCTTCGACGCACTCGACTAACGAGGCTGCGAAGGCGGTGCCTACCGCCGCCGCATTTTGTATGAGTCCCGGCTCAAGCATGATTCCTCCTACCTAGACAACATAGTAGCCGCGTCGCTTAGCGATGCCCGCCGCCACCGCCGTGGCCGCCACCGCCGCCATGGCCACCGCCAAAGCCGCCGCCACCGAAGCCGTGCCCACCGCCAAAGCCGCCCGCGTGGGCAAAGCCGCCGTGGCCGCCGAACGAATCATGATGGCCGGCGCCGTGATGGTCTTCCCAATCATGGTGGTTTCTGAAATCCGGCTCATAGTAGTTACGACCGAAAAATCCGTACGAGTAGGGCGCGTAACCATAGCCCGGATAGCCATAGTAGTCATATCCCGGTTCGCCACATCCACTCACTGCGAGGGAGAGTAGACCAAGTATCAGAGTAGCTAGTAACAAGTGTCGCATGATGCGACCTCCTTAGATGGATGCTCGCGGATAATCACGGAGCTCCCCAGGCGGGCTTGCCATCTTGTTTGTAAAAAGCGAGGCCAGGCGTGCTGGTAGCAGGCACGTCGAGACTGGTGCGCAGCTTGCCGGTCTCATCGTAGAGTCCAAGGCCTGGCGTACCGCTCGAGCTAAGCGCGAGCGTCGCGCGCAATTTGCCTTGCGGATCGTAAAAGTCCAGCCCCGGCGAGCCATCCGCCGCGACATCCAATGTGATCCGCGTCTGACCTTTGACGTCGGTGAGATTCAATCCCACCGCGCCATCGGGCAAGACACCTATCGCACCGCGCACCTTGCCATCACTACCGCGCAGCACGAACTCGGTTGCTTCGATGCTTTGCGGTTGCGCCGTCTGCCCCATCAAGACCAGCGCGCCGGTTATCAGGATGACCGCACCGATAACTGATCCAAGCCGGCGGTTGGTGCGTTGAAGTTCTGCCTGTCTACGTTCCAGGCGCTTAAGGTGCTCGATCAGAGCTGCTGAAGATTGCTCCATGTTCATCATCGTTCGTTACCCCCGGGCGGCGTGGGCCCTTGTAGTGTTGTCGCTGGCGACGGTTGTGTTCGCGGCCCGACGGCTGCGTGCGGGCGGCGCCATGAATTCCGGACCCACCGGATCGGTGACGGTCTTGTTGACAATCCGATCGATCTCGCCAAGCGCTTCGTCATCGAGATGCCATCCCATCACGTCGCCAATCGGATCGAGTTGGTCTGGACGTCGTGCGCCCCATAACGCGCTGGTGACGCCCGGTTGATCGAGCACCCATCGGAGTGCGAGGTGGATGACTCGTTTCGCGTAGTTCTCGCGGGCGAATCGATCGAGAAGCTGGACGGCCTCGAGGTACTGCTTGAATCGCGGCGCGCGAAACTTGGGATCGGTGCCGCGGAGATCGTCGCCTTCGAATTTGGTGTCGCGATTGATCCGGCCGCTGAGCAAACCCCGGCAAATAGCGCCGTAGGCCAGAACCGCGATGCCGTCGCGCTCGCAGTAAGGCAGGACGTTCCTTTCGATCCCGCGCTCGAAAAGATTGTAGGGAGGTTGCGCGCTATGAATCGGCGCGACCAGTCCGAATTCATTCATCTGTGCCGGCGAAAAGTTGCTCACTCCAATCGCGCGGATCTTGCCCTGCTTGAACAGCGTCGCCATCGCGTCGGCGGTCTCCTCAATCGGAGTCATCGGATCCGGCCAGTGCACCTGGTAGATATCGATGACGTCAGTTCTGAGCCGTGCGAGTGAGGCTTCGACCTCGGCGAAGATTCGGCGGCGGGTCGCGTTGCGAAACGGCTGGCCGCCAGCCCAGTCGAGTCCGACCTTGGTGGCGATCGACACACGTTGTCGCAGGCCTGCCCATTCGAGTGCTTTGCCGACAACCTCTTCCGACTTGCCGAAGCCGTACACGGGTGCGGTGTCGATCAGAGTGACTCCGCGATCGATCGCGGAGATGATGGTGCGGATCGACTCATTCTCATCAGTGCCGCCCCACATCCATCCGCCCATCGCCCAGGTGCCGAGCCCGATGCGCGAAAACTGAAGATCCGAGCCGGGGATTTTCGCGGTTTCCATATTTTCTCCTTTGACCTGAAGTTTTGTCTCGAAGTTTTTTCCAGATAATGCGCTGTCGCTGGATTACGATTTCGCCGCGGGAGTCGCGGGCACCGGCTGAACTGGCTCGCCATCGCTGACAGCCTCGCCAACACTCATCGCAACCAGGTCGCCGTCATGGACATCGCCGGTCACCACGACTTCGACGCCGTTGTCATGTCCGAGTTGAACCTCTGCAAGATGCAGTTTGTTGTTGCGGACGAGCGGCAGATAAACCTTGTCGTCGCGAAATACGAGTGAGTCGTCCGGCGCTACCAGGGGCCCGGTCGCAGTCGCGTTGACCTTGGTGGTTAGCTGCACCTTGCCGTACATCCCCGGCATCAGCTTGAGATCGACATTCGGCAGATCGATCTCAACCAGCATCGTGCGCGATGCTTCCGAGAGCGCCTGCGGATGGCGGGTTATCGTGCCGTCGAATTTCTGGCCGGGGTATTCATCGACAGTCACCGACGCGTGATCGCCGTCGTGAATAAGTGGAGAAAGCGGCTGCGGAGCATAGGCATAGATTCGCAGCGGCTGCAGTGTCGCGATCGACACTAATGGCGACGACGTGTTGTTAGTCGGGAACGTCGGGTTCACCTGAGCGGAGACCGGCGAGGTAGCTGCCGGAATCATTGCGCCCGGGTCGAAGTAGCGGGCCGTGATTACTCCATCCACCGGCGCGCGTACTACTTCGTAGGCTTGCATCGCGAGCTGCTGCTGGTAGAACGCCTGCGCCTGCTCCATCGACGCGTGCCAGTTGTCGGCGGTCTGTTGAGGTACGACCTGTTCTTTCAGCAGGTATTTGTAGCGGTCATAGGTGACCGACTGAAGTTTGTAATTCGCCAGCGCGTCGGCGACCTGCTTGTCGGTTTCAGGTGATTCGAGAATCCCTAGCACCTGACCCTTCTTCACGCGATCACCTTTGTCCACGTAGATGGTCTTCAAGTAGCCCGGTATCTTCGCGTAGACGGGTGTCTCGACGTAGCCGCGCATCGTGATTGGGATTTCGTACTCGGATGCGCTCTTCTTCGAATGAATCGGCTGCACCAGTACATGTGGTCCCTTGTCAACCTGCGCGCCGATAACACCGGCCTGGTGACGCAGCCGCATTTGATAAGCGAGCACGATCCCCGTCGAAGTGGCAGTCACGAGGACGACTGCAATCGCGCTTGCGACCAGGAAGCGCCAGCGGCTTTTCTTTTTGTCTTCATCTGGTATCGCGGTGTCGTTGCTTTCCATTGGATTCCTCTCCCAATACTGACTGGCCTACGCGCCAGGCATTTGAATTGCGTTGATCCTTTCATCGCGCTGACGCTTGGTGATTAGCGTGCGGCTGAATATCGAGTAGATCGCGGGCACCACGAACAGCGTCATCAGGGTCGCCGCTATCAGACCGCCTATAACGGCGCGGCCCAGCGGCGCGTTCTGCGCGGAACCCGCGCCCAATGCCAGAGCCATCGGCAGCATGCCGAGGATCATCGCGAGCGCGGTCATGATGATCGGGCGGAAGCGGATGCGTCCGGCTTCAATCGCGCTCGTGACCGGGTCGTGTCCTTCCTCGTGCATCTCGTTGGCAAAAGTGATGAGCAGATTTCCGTTGGCGACGCCAACGCCGACCGCCATGATCGTGCCCATCAGCGACTCGACGTTGATCGTCGTGCCGGTAATCACCAGCATCCAAAGCACGCCGGCCAGCGCGCCCGGAATTGCCATCGTGATGACGAATGGCTCGAGCCATGATTGGAAATTTGCCGCCATCAGCAGGTAGACGAGGACTATCGCCAGAACGATTCCGCTGCCGAGAGTGATGAACGAACTGCGCATCGCCTGGCTCTGGCCGCGGATATTGATGAGCGTGCCGGGCGGCAGTTTCCCAAGCGAAGCTATGGCGGACTGCACCGCACTGGTCGCGCTGCCGAGGTCGCGCCCCGACACTGCGCAGTCCAGATCGATCACGCGCTGCACGGAGTAGTGATCGACGACCGCTGGATCCACGTCATGTCTTACCGATGCGACGTTGGAGAGCAGCTGCGCATTACCGACCGGGTTGTTTACCAGTCCGCTGGTGAGCGGCGTGTTTTGGATCGCATCGACCGAATGCATCAAGTGATACGGCGCCTGGACGATGACGCTGTAGTTGACGCCATTTTTCGGATCGAGCCAGAAATTCGGCTGAAGCAGGGTGGCGCCGTACAGCTCAGCGAGCAGACTCGACGCGACCTGCTGTTCGGTTACGCCAACCTCGAGTGCCTTGGTGCGATCGACGTCAACCTTCATCGCGGGGTAGTCGAGCGGCTCGGCGATCCTGATATCGACCAGGCCTGGAATACGGCGCAGCTTGTTCTGAAGCTTCGCGGCGTAGGCGTAGTCGGAGTGCAGGTTCGTGCCGGAGACCTGCACGTCGATCATCGATGAGAGGCCGAAATTCAGCACCTGGCTGACGATGTCGGCCGCCTGAAAGTATCCTGTGACCTGCGGAAACTTGACGGGCAGCATCTGCCGAATCTGATTCTGGTACATCGCAGTCGGGCGATGCTTCGGCGTGAGCTGGATCAAAACATCGGCGTCCTGCCCGGAAACGCTATCGGTCTGGTAGTAGGCAAGGTCGAACGCGAGTGGGATACCGATATTGTCGCTGATGCTTTGGAGTTCGCTCGCCGGGATTATCTTGCGGATCGCCTGTTCAACGCCTTGTACGATTTGTTCAGTACGCTCGATTCGTGTGCCGGTCGGCGCGCGCACGTGCAGGCGCATCATGCCCGCGTCGACGGTCGGGAAAAAATCCTGGCCTACGATTAAGAGCAGCGGAAGCGTACCGAGGATCATCAACCCGACCGCCGTCAAACCGATCGCGCGATGGGTGACGAACGATTCGAGCGCGGACGCATACAATGCGCGCACGCGCTCAAAACGCGCCTCGAATCCGTGCAGAAAACGGCCTATCCGGGTGTTGGGGTCCGGCTCCTGGTGCTGTTCGGGCAGCAGGTAGGAAGCCATCGTCGGCACCAGCGTCCGCGAAAGCAGGTACGAGGTCAGCATCGCGTAAACGACCGACAGAGCGAGCGGGGTGAACAGAAAACGCGCGACGCCGCTAAGCAGCACGACCGGAAAGAAGACGATACAAATCGACAGCGTGCCGACCAGGGTGGGCGTGGCGATCTGATGTGCTCCGTCTAAAATCGCCACCAGCAACGGCTTGTCCATCAGGTGATTGCGATGGATGTTTTCGACTTCGACGGTCGCGTCATCGACCAGCATTCCTATTGCGAGCGCGATTCCGCCCAGCGTCATCGTGTTGATCGTCTGGCCCGAGAGGTTGAGGCCGATGATCGCGGTCAGAATGGCAAGCGGGATCGAAGTGATGACGATCAGCATGCTGCGCGCCGAACCGACGAACAGCAGCACCATGAGAGCTACCAGGGTGGCAGCGACGATCGCCTC
>WNFC01007148.1_pt1 | contig 12282 bp, 17 predicted proteins | sample 5400541 | NCBI WGS metagenome assembly WNFC01 (sample SAMN13153342, study PRJNA577476) | soil metagenome | isolation source: 120 cm saprolite under Douglas fir tree site 2 hole 2 replicate 1 | place: USA:California | collected 2015-04-18 | reverse complement strand
ATGGAGAGCAATCATTGAGTTGTGTCGATCAGGCTTCGTCAATCATTCCACCGCTACTAGTACTACGTATACTACTGCTCGAAACCATTACAGCGCCGTCCGTACAGCATCGTACCACACCCCTCGTTTTGTACAGTACGTCGGATGACCCGGAAATGCTCCGCCCATACCACCATTCCATTCCACCGCCACTCTCAATTGGTCCTCGGTTCGTAGTTCGTGTACGGCATCTCAGGCGTTGCTGACGCATGATCTGGAATCACACCCCACATCGTGCCAGCCCCGTGCCGACATCCATGACTTAGGGCCCTGATCCTTGCCATTATTGGAAGGCAACTAGGCAAGTGCACGGTACGTCGCCGTCCATCTGATCAAGCTCAACAGGTGTTTCGGCATGATAAGATATTACTGAGTATTTATCTACACGTACTTAACTAGTAGAAATACATGGCGGCGACTAGCGGGAAAATACACAACTTGTAGAGAAAAAAAGTGTCTAATCATCTCGAGGCGAGAACCAGAACACCCCAACTGACAGTCGAAGTAGTCCAATGCAAAACAAGCAACCCAGAGCCAAGACAGAGGGCTAAATGACTTGCGTCACCCTGTGTCTCCAGTGTTCCAGGGCGGCCCGCCGCCCCTTCATTCAAGTTTCGGTTTCGGCTTCGTATTCCGACTCGTGGTCCGAGTGCCACGCCGAGATTCGGCTTCGCAGCACGGTTCCCTCCCCGTTTTCGTCGATGCTAAGTAGGGCCTCGAGCCTGCGCCCAAGCTCCCCCCCTCGTCCGCCGCACTCATCACCCGTAGTAGAGAGCACGCGCTCGCGATTCTTCTCCTCCACTACTATACGCGAGACGGGACGACGCTTCCGCCGCATGCCCAGCGGTTTAATGAGATCATCGGCGGCACTCGGGCACGCGTCTCCCTCGTCGTCTTCGCTGGCGTTGTCTGGGGCCGTTGCGAGGGCGACCGCAAGCGCCTCGCGTATCCAGTCCTCTTCCTGATCTTCTGGTCCGAGTATGCTTTCAACGAGGCCTTCCTCCCATCCATCCCACTCGGCGCACCGGTGAGCATGCCGCAAGTGTGCGCCCGTCACCTCGTGGTGAAGCCATTCAACTGCAAGCGTTGACAGGTCAGTGTGAGGCGACATTATGATGTTTTGTGAAGCCTGCAAAGAACGTTCTGCGATGCGCTTAATTGCATGGCGGAAGTGTCGTGCAAGGAATGGGCTTGCTTGAAGGAAGGCTGGTAAATGCGCACACTGCCAGAGTGGTCGAATCGTGGTCGACTCCCAGTCAATGACACATGCCTGGAAATGTCATTGAGCATCAAAGCAAATACGCCGACGGAGCTAGAGGTGAAAAACTTACAATCTTAGTGTGATCCTTACTGTCAACGAAAATGTTCTCCAGACTCAAGTCATGAAGATCAAAGGAGAACTGCTCAGGCCTTCCGCTGGGGCTCTCAACCAGCGCGATCAGTCTCTCCATCATTAGCTTCCACCTGCTCATTTCTTCTCGTACACTCTGCTCCCGCTGGCTCAGATGAGCAATCAAAAAGGTGCTCCGCTGATGCCGTCGATAGTCACGGTACATCGTATCGCCAGGACCATCCCACTCTTCCTCACTCTCCTCGATATCCCATTCGTCACTATCATCACTACGGTCACCGGGAACGGCTTGTAAGTGATGGTGTCGTGAGGACTGAATCTCATCTGGGTCGAGGTGTAGACGGTGAGGAGCGGCCTTGCCCTCGTTCTCTCGAATGACGCCCCGAATCTCGCGGTTGACGCAAGCTTGGAAGTACGCGCGAGTTGTGGGCCAGGGACCGAGGTCTATTTCCGTTGGGTGGACGAGATCACCTCGGTTGGAACCGAAGAAGGGCCACGAGACGATTGGGCCAACATGGAATTCCCCAGTTGATCTATGTGAGGATAAATGGTGGCCGTTGCTTCTGGAATGGGGAACATTAGGGATGGGATTTAGAGGTGATGAAAAGTTAAATGACATGGAGGCAGGGGTGGGTGTGGGCATCGAAGACGGCCTAGCTGTTGGGGAATGGTGGTCGGGCTGCGGTCCATTATACAATGAGCCAATGCTCGAAAAACGATGAGCGAAGAGGGGTATAATGATCGAAGCAAGATTATCGAGCAAAGGCATAAGACTTTTATACGACATAGACTGGTATACGGAGGACAGTGGAACGCCATCGGCCTGTGAAGGTACGATCAGGTCACGTGATTCGGAACATTAGCGGAAGAAAGGGCGGACCTTGGACATGATGATGTACTCACCCCCGAGCCGGTTATACGGGTTAGACTCGTAGAAATATACAACCGGGACAGGGATAGAAGTGTACGTGCGGATATATTCCATAGTCGCCACCTCGGATTCGGTTTTCCGCCGCGGCATGAACCGGCGAGCAACACGCGCAATGACGACACGGCCGTCGCTTAATGTGACCGAGTAGGCCTAGAGGCCGCGATAAGTTTGATGAACGGAGAGTGAAAAGGGCAGAGGGGGACGGATTGAAATGAACGCACTTTATGGAAGGTCCCTGTATGCACGGCGCGCCCACGGCGCGTCCTTTTGAGTCATTTGGGTAGAGGGAACCAGGCGGAAAAAACGCTACGCACCGGAGTTCAGAAATGTGATCCTGCCCACTCGACAGTCCAGCTTCTCCCGTATCACGTCTCTCAGGACGTTCCGGTCGACGTGAAAGGGCGGGGCACCGTGGACTGCGGAATCGGCCTTGGCTTCGCGCTTGCGATCCGCATGTTCCAGGTCCCAGTCCCACTCGGTGGTCGATGCGGCCGCAGGCTTGGCGTGGTTCGCAGATGCGGAGGTCATGTTGGGGACGACGAACGAGGACGGGGGCTGGGAGAAGGGGGGCTTCGGGGTTTCCGCCGATGAGAAACCCTCTACGACTGCAGCACAATCATGCAACATTGTTTATGGGGTTAAAAAAGGGAAACGTCAGGGGAAGCTCGCACAGAGGTTTGACTGGCACGGTCAGTGGGGTTTCAGATTCGACTAGGGATTGGGGGAACGGGAGGAGAAAAACGACAATAAAGAAAATGTGTGGGGAGTGGGGAGAGCGATATGGTTGATTTGATGGTGGCAGAGGGAAAGAGCGAGTGTATAAGGAGAACCCGGAGTTCGGGGAGCTTGACGTCCGTGATATATATAACTCAATCACGGTGGCCCGACGTGAGTCAACTGAGCTGCTGGGCGGGAGGAGAATAGCATGCGACCGAGTGATCCACAAGAGTTATAGCGGGCTTGCCGTCCTCGCCAATCGGCCCACATGCCGTTATTTGTACGCCCAACGAACGTGCTTTTTCCGTCCATCCGTCCAACTGACACTGATCACGAGGGGCCTGTGGCGGGTCGCGTCCGCCGGGGGAGGGGAATCGCGAATCGCATCGACCGTCCAGCGCAGCTGTTCTATTACATCGATTATTAAGTACTAATCGGGGCGCAGGGGCCCAGTGATGTTCCCGTGGCCGCACCCCGCACCCGCACGCCTTTGTCTCCCGTCTGTCGCGCGGGTCCGAGTGGGCGGGGCCGCCGTCGTCGAGTCAAGTATAAGTGCTCGGCTGACCTCTGATCACGTCACGCGGACAAGCCTGTTTTCTGAACCAGCGTCTAATTGCCCGCCTTATCAGCTGCCTATCAACGCAAGTTGTTGCACATCATACAGTCAGGTGGCAACCGCAATCCTTATCAGAGTATGGCAAAGAGGGCCACAACTCCAACTCCATTCCCGTTCCCACTCTCTTACTGATCCCGTCCATCTTTGCCTTATGCGAGCCCCCTCTTCTTCAGCTCGTGATCCGGGTCGGACGCCCGTGCTTTCTCACAGGTCGGTCCGGTTGAACGATGGAAACCTGATTAGAACGTTGCTTGGTCAGTGCGGTAATGGGTGCCAGTGGGTCTATGAGAACCGCATGACATGGGACGGCGATTGAGCGCTCCATGTTCTTGCGTGCCCGCGCCCGCGCCCGTGCCCGTGCCCATCCTTGGCGCGCGGAACTTGGTGGGTCATTTCCCAGGTCTAGAATGAGTAAGGAAGCTTCCTCCAGCTTGGCGTGGCTTCCACCTATACGTGCCACGATACCAACAATACGTTGTGCGCCAGCCGCCAAGAGAGAGAATCACGCGAGCCAAGATTTGCCAAGAATCTTGTGCGTGCTGCAGAATGCAGAACGCAAACCCAGTCATTCCTTCCGTCGACGATCGGAGCCACCGTCATCACAGCGAGAAAGAAGTGGTCACCAAACACCATTTTGACATTTCAAAGCAAAAAAAAGATTAAGGGGAAAGGTTAGCGAATACAAGATGGTATAACCGAGGGTGGATGCCCAGTTGAAGAGAAGTGCTACAGTAACCACATGAAATCAAGACTACGAACTATAGTACTAGTACACATCCGCGGACCCAGCAACAACGTGGGTCACACATAACGCTCATAAATAAGCATAAGTAGGACTGTGGGGGGCCCTACGCATGCAAGGCAAGCGACGGGACACAATCAACACCTATTCATGGCCAATGACATACAACAGAATATTCGCACCGTTCAAACGGGGGATCGACGCATTCCACGTCGTCGATACGACTCTTCAGCCATGCCACAACATCCTGTCCTAATACCGTGCACTCATACATTTCCAGCCGGCGCATCTTTACTGGTGTTGCGGAGCCACCGAGAGCAGAGGTTGGGCCCGACGGCGGTGTGCTATCTGGGTTTCGAGCGTCGACCATCTGCACGAGTTTCGTAATGCCATCCGAGTGCGCAGGGCACCCGCGCAGCGCGAGGTGTTCCAAGAATGGGCACATGACCCCAGGCACGTCCTCCTCTGGGGCACCAAGCATGGCGAAGAGCGGATCGAGTGGCGTGCCGCCGACTTGCAGCATACGCAGATGGTTGAGATCGTTCAAAAATCCCCACGAGGCGATGAGTCCTCCGTAGAATGGTGGTCCGTTCGAGCCGTACGCGATGGAGAGCGAGTGGATGGCCGGATGACTTGATCGCGTAACAAGGTTCGATATGCTGTCGTCGATCGGATCGCGAGCATCGATGTTTAGCGTGAGGCTGCAGAGGCTGGGCGTGACAAGAGAGTCGATGAGAGAGGCCATGAGGTAATGCCCGCCGAGGCCGAGCGTCTTCAGCTCAGGGAGTGTGGTCTGACACAGCGGCAGTACGGGATTGAGCACCGTGGTGACGTGCAGCGATAAATCCTCGAGCGATTTGTTGTTCGAGATTATGTGCAGGACGCGGTCGACGGGGATGCTGGTAGTAGGTACAGTCCTCAGGTTCAGGGAACGTAAATTCGTTCGTAGCATCGGTGATGACCATTTGAACGGCGTGTACTGAAGGGTAACAGTCTCGAGCTTGGGTAACACTACTTCCGTATTTGGGTTAGCACTTGGGAGCCATGGCCATTCGCTGTGATACATCGGCTCGGCGCAAGAAACTTCGAATTCCTTCAGCAGCGGAGCAGGGCCTTCGGCATCACATGTCCATCAATATCGATCGGTTAGATAAGATAGGCAGGAGCCAATACGCACCAGAAACCGACTTGAGTGCCTGCCAGGAAGGAAATTGTCTGTCGAATCGGAATACGAACCTCTCCCATCTGTGCATTTGCTCAACCAAGTAATAGATGACAATGTGTCCCCAGTGAGAGCTGGCTCGTGATTGGCCCGTTACAGTTAAAGCCGACGGGAGTGGCGGTGGCGGGCTAAGGCCGCCAGACCAATCATAGTGTGGTGGAGAATGAGGGATTATAATAGGAGGGGTCGACGGAACGATCTGAATCGAGGTGGTAGGTTGAGAAGCTTGGATTTGAACGTAATGGGTTGTTGTAGTTGCGTTATTCGACAAAAACGTAGGCCATTGAGATGGTGAGCGCGTGCGGGACCGTGGAGTAGGGTTGGTCGCCGCGGCATCTGGTACATGCAAGAAAATTTCAACGTCGAGGGAAATGCGACTTCCGGAGCGTTCGAGCCACAGTCGAATGGTATCGGCTGATGCGTTGGGGGTTGTGACAAGACGAATCTATAAGACGGGGCAAGTCAGCGACGGCGAATCTACGGGCAGGGGGTCGGAGGAAATCCACGCCGCAAACATGAGGTAGAAGTAAGATGGCAGTTTTCCCGAGGAGGAGCCCGGGAGATGGCTATGAACACGAGAAAAACACGCTCTGTGCGTGTTTACGGGGCGTGCGATTACTGTATCGGGACAGAAGTCCTAGCGAAACAGGAAGGACGACTGTGTCCAGGGCCATGCCACAGAGACGGTACCAAGACACTGTTCTACGCCGTCCACAATCGATGGCCAATAAGCCAGCTTTTGGCAGGTCGGTGCACGAAACGTGGAGAGCACACAACCGCCGGTTTGGCCAATGAATTTTTAACCAAACCGAGATGACGGTGAGACCGGAGAGGGGCGCTCGCAGACAGAGATGCGATAACGCGATAGAATAAGGTAAGCTCAGTGGGGAAATGAGCGGTGAAGTTCTAGGGATGGCCAGGCCAGACCCACAAAAGCTCCCACGAAGAAAACCTACAGGGAAAGTAGACTGCGAAGGGGGTTCCACACCTTTGACCATAGTTTCGGCATCGACAATGCCAGCCGTCTCCACTGCGAGCAGACTGACGAGAGGATCCACGCACAGCAAGGATACTCGTCGAAGTTCATGATGAATATGTGACGCAATAGTTCAGAGGGGAGCCTCCGGATGGGTGAAATGTAGGCGAGGGCGCGGGAAATCTTCTCTTCCAAGGCCGCGCGTTCACGCTGGAGCTGTTTGATGGAGCAGCGAGAGTCCGCAACAATCTGAGCGAGTTGAGCTTCGGCAGCTTCGATCTTGCGGTCGACATCGGCGAGAGACGTGTTGGTCTCTTGAAGGAAACGGCGGGCGTCAGCGAGAGAGGAGGCTGTAGGTGGTTCTAATGCGAATAGTTGAACGGCCATGGTGGGAAGATGAGAGATGGGCAAGGGGAATCGGGCAAGAAGGACCGAAAGGAGCCTAGGCGAGGGTGGCTTTGGCGGGATGAGGTAGCCAGGGGCGCAGCCGCAGGTGCCTTTCAACAACCTTCAGATTTCCTTTTCCCGCGGGCATCACTGGGTTGCTCGCTTCCCTCGGTTTTTTTTGGTCGCTTCTTGTATTTTACCCTGCACTTTGGGGGAACAACCATCGCTACATTCCCCACTTTTCTTTTCTTTTTTTTGTCCAGACGCAATCGAACTTCCGGAACCAAGAAAGCGCCGAACGGAAAACCCCAGAAGGAGATGAACGGAGATATATATATACACAATTCGCAGAGGAGAGTAAGACGAGGAATGGGTGCGAGTTGAGTGGAATACATGGCATATACGGTATTACACAGCACGATGACTAGTACTGCCTTAGCACAACTGGAGGGTTCTAACGGCGCGGCGCGCTCCGAGCTACGGCGGCCAGACTCTATTTCTTTCCAGCCTCGATAACGTCCCCGTTCTTACATGCGATGATTTTGATCTTTGGGGCCGTGATATGCTCGTTCGATTCCATCTTGAACGACGCATTTTTCACCAGGAACGTCCACACGTCATCGCACAATCGGTAGGTATGGAGATGACCCTATTCGCGGTGTGGGCGGCCGGGCCATGTGAAGTGTAATGGAAAACGACGCACCTTTAAGGTGGTCTTTGTCTTGACTTGCTTCACCATGATGTCTGCAAGAGATTTGTCAAACTGGAAAGAAGAGTTATACTAACGACGCTCGGAGTGGGGGGTTATTCTCTGGCACCTGCTGCAAAACCTTCATTGCAAGCTGGGGCGTGATCGCCCCACTGGTGATGAGCTCGTCAAGGGAGTCGGTAAGGGCCATTCCGATGCTAAACCGCCACGGCGTCTTCTGCAACAACATGGGAAGAGATGAACAGCACGACGTACGATGAACCGCGGTAAAACTCATAGTATGCAGAGGCCATGACTCGGGCTTCTATCTATACGAGTTTCGGGAACCTTTGAAGATATCTTGTCCAAAATACGGACAATTGTAGCGAGGTCCTTCCTGTCCCTGCGTATGTGATATCGCGATGGCGATGATGGCGCTGGCAGGGTTGCACTGGTGGCGGTGCCAAGGCTCCAAAAAGTGTGACACAGTGTGACTCGACTCTTCAGAATGGCGATTAGTCATCACATCACAGTCAAAAACGCCCCCCTGAGCCCGCTCTGCCCTGCACTCGAGCCCCTCAAGAAGCATGTCATCTCCCCCCTCTACTCAAACTACTCAAGAACAACCAACTAGTCCCAATCGAAATGTGGAACGCACAGATATACGGAATCCACATCGCAGTCGCAATAGACACTACAGGTCTATCAACCATAGTGACTCGGGCAGAGATGAAACTGGCTCTCACAGTGGACAACGACAGACCACAGATCGTCGACGTCGACCGAAACCGAAGGTGTCAATCGCGGATGGGCAACACGCGTCTCCATCTACCCCTCTGACGTCTCAAACGGATGCGCCATCCCTTCATACCCAATCCGACCGAGCGGCGTCTGCAGGCTCTGCACCTGGGTCTGTCCGCACGTCGTTGAACAACCGCAATCGTCTTCCTCACCCAACCAAAGGCCGAGCTATCACCACGCACGCCCAGGGCGTGAATTCGCTGACATCTGAACCTTCGGCTCAAATGCGTCGTGCGGGCCGATCGAATCCGGGCACACCAGCGCCAATCAACGACGTCAACTCACCACGCAAGCGCGGTAAAGCGCCTACTGGAGACGATCTCACTTCAATACTCACATTTTCACTTTCCAACCCACCATTCCCGGAATGCATGATCTGTTTTAATCCCATTCGACCTGAGCAGACTACGTGGTCCTGTTCTCCCAGGGAAGAGAAAGAAGCGCAGTCGTGTTGGAACACCTTCCACCTCAAATGCATTCATCCGTGGGCAGAGAAATGCGTGAAGGACCTAGAAGAGGCTTGGAGAGCACGCGGGGAGGAGAAGAGAGGAGAATGGAGGTGCCCTGGATGTCAGTTGCAGCGTGAAATCGTACCGCGTAAATACTGGTGAGTCTTGACAGGGGTACGTGTGCATTCATATACTTATATGATACGGTGCCCAGGTGCTTCTGCGGTTCAACACAAGACCCAAAGCCTCCCCGATTAGCGACTCCTCATTCTTGCGGAAATTCCTGCTCGCGCATCCGAGTTTGTGGTCATCCCTGCCCTCTTCCTTGTCACCCTGGACCCTGTCCTCCGTGCATGATTACCATTCAAAACCCGTGCCATTGTGGCAAGGATGTCGTCGCGCTTGTATGCTCCCGTGCTAATCCGATAATTGGTGGAAAGGTCAATCTCCCGTCCAATCGATCTTGCGGACGTAAATGCGGGAAGCCTTTATCCTGCAGAAATCACGTCTGCGCGGAACTTTGCCATGACGGCGAATGCCCCCCATGTTCAGTAACTGATCTAGCGAAATGCTGGTGTGGCAAGGAGAGGAAAAATATCGCGTGCGGTGAAGGCGATGTCAAGGAGTGCAAGATCCTCGCGGCGGATGGTGAAGAGTCGTGGACTGGAAAATTTGGCTGTGACAATCCGTGTGAGAGGTCAGTCCTTTATCTCTTTTCATTCACCGGCGGCCGTAACCACTGTGTACCTATTATCCAGACCCTTCGACTGTGGTATACACAAATGTTCAAAGTCATGCCATCCACCGTCATTCATAGCTCCCGAATGCCCTTATTCCCCCTTGGTCGTTACCCATTGTCCATGTGGCAAACGCTCACTTTCGGATGCAGCCGCTACATCGTATTTCGGCAGCAATACGAAGCTCCCTCGCACGGCCTGTACTGATCCGATTCCAACGTGTTTGTCTCAGTGTGAGAAGCCGCTCGAAGGATGTACGCATTCCTGTCGTGCGTCATGCCATACTGGTCCATGTCCCCCCTGCGGGGTCACACTTGTCCGGCCTTGTCGCTGCGGTTCAACAACACGCTCCATCTCCTGCAGTACCGCGAAGGAAGAGACAGAGTCAACGGCTTTCCTATGCAATAAGCCTTGTGGCGCATTGCGCGCATGTGGTCATCATCAATGTACTCGTCTATGCTGCCCGCTTGCGAACCTCGCGAATCCCACTAGTAAGGGCAAGAAGAAGGCCGCCAGTAGCGGCGTTGGTGCAGAGTTTGTAGATGTGGGTGGTTGGCACCTCTGTGATGTCATATGTGCAAAAACGTTGAGCTGTGGGAACCATCGTTGTGAGGAGCGCGACCATCGAGGATCATGTCCACCTTGTTTTCAGGGCTCGTTTGAAGAGGTATATTATCATCAGGATCCTGTCCACAATTGATCGTGTTCATCTCATATGATCTACAGGTTATTTGTCATTGTGGGCACACCGTATCGGAGCCTCCTGTTCCATGCGGAACGGAGATAAAGTGTGCCTACCCGTGTGTTCGCCCCCGTCCTCCATGTGGACATCCAAGGACACCTCATTTGTGCCATGAGGACCCGACGCCATGTCCCCCATGCGTTTATCTCACAGAAAAGCTTTGCGCCTGTGGAAAGACGATGGTCGGCAACATCCGTTGTTCACAAGAGAAGGTTTCCTGCGGCAAGGTATGTGGGTGTCCCCTGGGGTGTGGATTCCATCCTTGCGAGCAACTGTGCCATGCCGGTGCATGTGCGCCATGTACGACAATCTGCGGGAAACCGCGCAAGCTCTGGTACGTAATCGTTTTGTCACTTACGAGACGTAACTTTCGAACTAAATCCCGGCACGTTTAGTCTTCCGGCGCAGCACCCGTGCACCAACCCTTGTCATGCTCCCTCCGCTTGTCCTGAGGTCGAGCCGTGTAGCGCGACCATCACCGTCACTTGTGCGTGTGGACGCATTCGGCAGTCCGTGCTGTGTGGGCGGAGTGTTTCAAGCCCGGCCGGGCGCGCGGCTGCTCTCACCCCGCACTGTACGAACGAGTGTGAGATCGCAAAGCGCAACGCTCGTCTCGCAGAGGCACTCGGCATCAATCCCGACGCACACAAACCGAACCGCAACGTTGTGTATTCGGACGAACTCGTGGCCTTTGCCAGGCATAACGGAAAGTTCGTTGAGCTGGTAGAGAAGACCTTTGCCGAGTATGTGCTTGATTGTGCACCAGGGGCAAGACAACTGACATGTCTCGAAACACAGGTTCGTGTCGTCTGACAAGCGGGTACAGGTTCTGCCCCCCATGCCCGAGTCCAAACGCAAGTTCGTCCACGATGTGAGTTCTACTTTGAACGTTCCATATGACGATTCTCATCCTGAGCGCCCCTCAGCTAGCAGCCGTTTACCGCATGGACACGCAGATGGTCGACCGCGAACCTCATCGCAGCGTGCAGCTGATCCGCCGCATCGACACGCGCATACCCCCGAACCTACTCTCACAATCTTCCGTCACGGGCTCCACACTTGGAAAGCTCGCCGACTTGCGCGCACCGACCCGTGCTTCTCCCGCCGCTGCCCCTACGAGCTCCGGCGCACCGAGGGCCAGCAGGGGGTGGAATTCAGTCCTCACAGCTCCGCGTGTGGGGACACCCCCACCTGCGGTTCCGAGCGCCAATAGTCTCTCAGTTTGGACTTCGACGAGCCCAATGGGATCGGAGCACATATCACGCTCAACTACCCCCTCTCACTCCCTCGTCCAGCCAGTGGCGGCAGAAGCGGTGGCAGCGCCCAGCACTGAGGCTGTACCCGATAATTGGGAGGATGATGCCTAGATCATAGTCCTTGGTACTTGTTGGAAATCTGGGACCTCTGTTGTCGCGCCCACAGCTGTACGGTATTGGGTTTGATCAGCAGGGTTGGGGTGACGTTTTATAGGGCTAGACTATCGAACGCCCGGTGTTACTCGTGATGGTATTCGGGTATAAGTTCATAGACTGTGGCGGTGGCTGCTTGCTTGAACTATGGAAGACGGTGTGACCTGTCCAGCCAATTTTGTTTTTCTAAACTAGGCCACTTCGAGGTGCACAGCCTCGATACGTCCTTGATAAGGATACGGGTATATCTGCCAAATGAACTTGGTTGGCAATTTGGTTGTGACGATTGGGGATCATATTATCATACATACAGCAAGCACAAGGCATTGAATGATGCGTGTGGCATGCATGACGGGCGCAAAGTGCCTGACAGCTTGGCCCCACGCTGTCTCTGTGAATGACGTACGTAAGCATACGACCCGGCGATTCCCGAGATCACAGTGCGCAGCAGTGGGGATATCAATCGGTTTAGTGA
>WNFC01017775.1_pt1 | contig 12283 bp, 23 predicted proteins | sample 5400541 | NCBI WGS metagenome assembly WNFC01 (sample SAMN13153342, study PRJNA577476) | soil metagenome | isolation source: 120 cm saprolite under Douglas fir tree site 2 hole 2 replicate 1 | place: USA:California | collected 2015-04-18 | reverse complement strand
GCACCGCTTCGTCCACGGCATTACGAAGCTCCTCGTCCATGGAGTCATCCGTTGATTCCATGATTTTGACAAGTGCAGTAAGGACAACACTCAATCGCTTGCTCAATGCATTGCCTGCCACGGTTACGAGAGATGCCAAAGCCCTTGCGTTGAACACCGTCATAGGCGTAGCAATAAGTGTCGGTATCAAAACGGGGAACACGGTGTTCGCTCGGACCTAAGTGACTTAGCAGTGCTTCATGCCCAGGTAGAAAACGTGACCCACATTCATGACTTCCTTTAGCGCTTGTAGAGCCGTCCCAGAACTCTCACCAGGCTGACGTAGCGCTTCTAGCAAGGTAGGAATGGTTTGATCAATGGCTTTAGCGCCCAGGCGCTCTTGCAGAACATCAAACGCTTGCGCAGCCGCTGCGCGCACGTTCGCTTCATCATCTACAAGCGAAGATCTTATCATGGAAATGATATCGTCTTCATGGCCTTCTTGCTGTGTATCGGTAGAGTTTGTCCTATGGTTCGGCACAGGTAAGTGAGGGACAACTACTAGGACGTAAATGGACTGACATCAGTTCGCTCAAGAGGAGGCAAACGCCCATTCGGGTATGTGCGTCTGGTGATGATGACTTCACTTGAAGTATTTTGACCATCTCGCCTAAGACGCGCTCCCCGAATTTCCTGCACAGCTCTCCCGTAGTACGCACCCCGGTCTTGGAGTACCGTTAGCGCGCTTGCAGGACATAAATAGCGACGGATTCACAGACCTCTTGTTGCTCGGTTTCCTCCGAAGATAGCAATGACATGATCTGAGTCACCAGTTCAGGCAGAATTTCCTTGACTGTACGAATCATCAACAATTACATATCACTTGACGGATTTGAAGGAGTAGCGTACCAGTCTTTGGCGTATTATGCACCAGTGCTTTCCAGATTTGAATTGAAGACTGCCTAACAACGTGTACGGCGTCTTGACGAGCCAAGTAAAGGGCTGATAGAATACGATCACGACGTTCGGCACCGAGGACCTCTGTAAGGGCCTTTCGAGAACTCTCCGCAACGGTTACTTCAGCACCCTCAACGTCGTCATCAATGTCTAGCTTGCTGGTGATGCCGGAAACCTTGAACAAAAGTTCTCCGACAAGCGTGATAGAGGATTGCTGATGAAAGGATTAGAGCAAAGAAATCAAGTACAATAGGCGCTTACTCTTATACGCCATCCAGGGTCGAACATTCCATGCTCAAGCTCAGGAAGTAGGAGATCGATCGCCTTATTTGAATAGTTTGTGATAACCATCCTTCCAGCACGCATTGCTGCCTCACGAACATAATCTTCTGTGTCAGAAAGTCCTTTGAGGATTGGTGTGATGATCTTGGGAAGATGAGGCTGGAAGCGTGTTCCAAAGGTAGCGGGTAGGAACACCAACAGGGACATGAACCCTTCCCTGATTGTGCTTCGAGGAGATTGGGCGTTGGAAATGATATCCGGAAGTAGGCCCTCGAGTCTCTCCATTCCAAGACCGGAAAGCACTTCACTAAGGCCCTGAGCAGCTCCTTGGCGATCGACGCCAGAGGTGTCTGTCTTCAACGTCCTGATGAGACTAGGCACAAGATCCGGGAAGTTGATTTCGCCTAGACGTTCCACCAAAGTACCGAGCGTCTTGGCGGCGGTAGCACGGGCTTCTGGTACCGGGTCGACTAGGACAACATGAACCATGGGCATAAGCGTCGAAAGGTACGGGACGAAATCCTTAGAATCCGTCAATGAAGCTAGATTTCCTACTATCTGAGCAGCTTTCCTTTTGGTGTCGGCGCTGCGTTCCCTCAGACCTCGTTCCAAAATGGGAATGACCTGCAGAGCAAAATTGACATATGGCCACCATTATTTCACATATACTTACCAAGGCAAGAGACGAGTGATCAATGTAATGAACGAAGGACGTCTTGAGTAAGGCAGATAACGCATTAGGTGTCTTAGCTGGGTCAACCATGGCCTTCAGGAGGACAGGAACGAGCGCTTGGACCTCGGGATTACTGATGACTTCACCGAATTGCTTGAGACTCTTGTTTGCAGCAGCTCGCACCTGGGCGTGCGAGTCTGTCAGGACTCCAGTCAAGCGGGGAATAATTATAGGTAGGGACTGCGATAGTTGACGAGGTGCGCAGTACGCCATCATTCCCATGAGCTCGATGGAGCCCTTCTTTGTTCGCCACTGTTTTTCGTCAAGGCCGGACAGCAAGGACGGGAGTATAAGCTTTACGCCGTAGGCCGACATGTTTTTCATGATGATACGGGCGGCGTCCGTGGCGGCTTCTCTAACATCGTGGGTGGAGTCACCGAATGCCGTCAGAAGCAACGGGAGACCGTGTATGGCATAGGGTTCAAACAACCGGCCGAGGGTACTTGATAAAGTTTCTAGGGCAAACATTGCCCCTTGCCTGGGTTCGTATTGCTTTTTGTCTTCCGTGGCATTCTTGACTTGGTGAAAGACATCAAACTGCTTCATTGCGGAAATCCCGATGCCTTTGACAACACCAGTAAGACCATAGGCCGCTCCTCTCCTGGCAGCATACTTCGGCGCGGTAAAAAGCTCGTCGAGAAGCTGGTTCGCGAGTTGGGGAGCAAAAGAAGGCGAGGCCTTGACGAGAGGAGCTAAACAGTCCGCTACTGCGTACTGCACCTGCTCCGATGGTGTTTTCAGGGATTCTACCAATCGGGCGAGGATTGTGGGCAAACGAGCATCAGAGGAATCTAGATGCCGGGCGACGCGGCCAAAGGAGATCACCACCGCTTCCTGTATAATGTCTGCGGCCTCTGATGTCAGCGGTGGGCCCGCCAAGTGCGTTTCGAACATCGTGATAAGCTCTGCAAGGTGTCTTGATCCATGGTAGTCGATGACAGCTGATCCAGCGTTGAGCATGCCACGTCGCACTTCGGCGCTGCGATCGCCGAGGGCCTCCTCTTTGACAAGGAAATTGAAAAATGGCACCGTCACCTCCTCACTGAAGATGGGGGCCAAATTTTCTGAAGTTTGCGCTATCGCGAGCCTCGCTTGCCATGGATCTGTACGATCAAGGGAGCGCTCATCGACCAAACCCTAATCGTTGATTTCAGTATAGTGATTTTGGGGAGAGCGGAGGGCGCACATATTGGTCAAACTCAGGTGCTAAAATCTTTGCCTGCAAGACAATGAGCTCCCTTGCTTCAAGAGGTACGATATACTACCTTCTCGTGATAGAGCTGTAAGAGGGCATAGATGGTTTCGGTGATTGATGCCGGCCAACGCTCGACGGCTTCAATAAACGCAACAGCAGCACTGGAACGAACATAGGCGTTGTCATGTTCTACCAACTATCCCATTAAAACAGATAGCGCAAAGAATGTTCCGAATGACTTGCCGAGCAGCTTTAATAATGCGGGTGCGTAAACTTCTACAACATCGAGACCGTTATCTTCCCATATGTGTCGGGCAAGGCGAGCGTTCGGTGCATCACTATCATGACAGGCGGTAAGAAGCTCCGGTGACCAATCGAAATCCGTGAGGTCAAATGGCTGGTTACATAAAACTTAGATCTGTGATGACCTAATGGCTGACAAGGGGATCACCTGCAGTGCTTGCAAACTAGCATTGCGCGCGTATGCCTCTTGTACGAGAGTGCTTTCGAGCAAAAGAGCGGTTTCTTCGCTTGTGGCATTTCCAGAGATGGCCTGGCCGAGGTCGATAAGCGCTGAAGAACTTTCTTTGCTGAGTTTTGGCTGAGTGCGCATGGCGTGTAACAATCCGCGTATGACTTGAGGCCGCGGGAAAGCAGTATCCGCGACTTGAACGAGGAGAGTGGGTGAGACGAAGGAAGGCGAACAGGATGTAAAACTCGACGCACATTCTCCACAGTGAAACTTGATAATTTCCAGGGATAGGGCAACTTGTTCTAATGGCTCATCATCTTCCCCAGACCCAACTCCACCCTTCTGAATTACCTGCAAGAGTAATGGAAATGCATAAGAGAAGGTAGCGGAGTCCAGAGGTGTTTGTTCCGACAAGGAGCGCAGCCGATACAGCACACGAAGCACGAGCTCTTGAAGGAGAATCAGTTCTGTGACGTTATGAACACGAAGAAAACTTTACGGTTCACTGGCTCGGCTTGCAGCTCTTCGGACATGCCATCTATCCCCAAACTGCGAAGCGTAGCAACACCGATCCATTTGCCAAATGTATCCAACCGATCTGAACAACACCCGGATACCTCCTAAAGGAGGGTTAGTATGGAAGTTGGGAATGGGAGTAGCCCATACCAAAAACGTCGTGCATGCCAATGAGCCGACTAATAGTGTACCTTTGTCAAGCGCGCCACTACTCAGAAGGAGGCTGGTTATTTGCGATACATACGCCTGTAGATCGTCGATATTCCCCAACGCGAGGTGGGAAATTATTTGCAAGGCACGCTCCAGGTTTGCCTTGATTTCTTTCATCCGACTTCGGATCTTGGCCTCCTTTTCGACCTGGGCTTGGGCTACGTTCTGTTCTTGTTTGGACAAGGCAGGTACTGTCGCATTTTTCTTGTTGGCGAGCGACTTCCGTACTTCTGCGTCCCACTTAGCAAGGTCCGCGTCTTTCCCCTTGGCCTGCACCTTGCTGTTTTTATTGGAAAGGACTGACAGACGAAATAAGTGATGTCGTTCAGAGAGCATTACATTTGAAACTTGCCATCAATAAACGTTTGACCCTCGGGTGTATTCCACACTCCAATATCCAGATCAGTAAGTGTGTTGATGTCAGGGCTGAGATCGGCGTGAAGCTGTTCCATAACACAAGGAAGAACTATATCTGGAGCAACGAAAGCAAGAGTTGTGATGGCTCTATAGCAGGCCTCTGCGTAGCCAATGGGATCTCCCTGCTCGATAAATCAGTCCTATCTGATAGTATTAGCACACACTAAGTACCTTGCTCTCTGACGAGGTATCAATGACGTTTTTCAAGAGGCTGTCAAGTTGACGATCCAGGATTGCGCGTGGGTCTATATGTGCCTTCTGGCATAGCTCAATCCAAACTTGTCGAGAGTTTCCACCTGAGAGACCATAATGACCTCCTTAGATCGCAAATAAACCCTCAAAGACTCACAAATCTCGGGATGGTGAGCAAGCACGAGCAACTCAGCCAATAAGTGCTCGCATAGGGTGGGCTCCGCACCCTCGCCAAACGCAGCAGAAGCAGCAAAAAACGCTAGGAGCCGTGGCTGCTTGTTAATAGCTGGCTTCTCGTCCTCGGAGGTAGTTTGGTTCCTTGGCGTTGGCGTTCGTTGACGGGCTAAGTATGCCGCAAGACCTGCCCGAACGAGCTCACTCGCGGTCTTGGGAGCTAACGCAGTGAACTGCTCCACGGAAGCAACAACATGTCTTCGGGTCGCGGGTAGGCGGCTCTCTGTTGCTAAGTACAGGTATGTCGAACCTAGCTGTGTTCTGGAACAGGAGCATCCATAAGCGCCGACGGTCCACTTCTCAGACGCAGGGGGTCGAGTATATCAAGATACGAACCGTAGATGTTCAGCTTTCGTGAATTCCGCACTGAAGAAGGTAGCCGCGCTTCCGACAGCCCGGAGCAACCAGGTCTCTTCTTCTACATCTGTCAATTTTTGGTACACCTTATCCCACACAAGAAAAGACGGCTTCGAAGACGAAAGGATAGCTTGAACGGTAGCATTTCGCGAGATCGTATCTTCTAAAAACAGTACCAACAGAGGAAGTTAGAACTAGAAGAAAAAAGGGCGCATATGAGCTACCGAATACTCCAGATCGGGAAAAGGGGCCAAGAAGGAGCGCAGCAGCGACATATCCTTCCACTGGGCCCGCAGAAGTGTTCAACGGGTTCGTTGCCACAGACTTCAAGCTCGATTCGAGAGCAGTAAACACCGCGCGTGCGAGCGTGGCCGCACTGGTAGTCGTCAGATCCCCAAGAGCCCAGAACATCTCACCCACAAGAGAAACAAAAGCACGCCGGACTATTGGCTTAGTATTTTGCATCTCTACGACTAGGAGCTTCAAGACCTCATCTGGAAGGGGAAGATTCTCTCGGAGATGAAGGGCAAGATGAGGTGTTAGAGAGGTGGCAAGCACTGGCAAGGCAGCCTCGTTTGTCTCCTTAGCAAGCAAGGCGGGTACTGATTTTACCATCACAGGGGAAAGTTGCGCCGACGCACTGAGGACGCTGAACATAGAGTATAAAATCTTTCGATCTGGGCCTATCGCCTTTCCTGCTTGGGCGAGTTTGAGCAGTTCCGTTAGTGCAGTCTCCTTGCCTTCGTTGGTGGCCCCTTCGACGGTAATCTTGAAAAGAGCAATCGAGTTGGCGCGTATTTCGGCGTTCGCAGACTTGGCACAGCTGAAGATCGGAACTAAGATACGACGGAATACATCGATACTAAGGGGATGATGGTAGGCAACGAAGAATTCGCTCGTAACTTGGGATTCATAAGAATTTGTTCACAACAAAGGGTTGCATGCTCACCAGGCAAGGAGTACTCAGGAGAGCGAAGTAATGCCTTCTCCATCGTGGGCAAAATTGAGTCTTGCAAATCAGTGTCAGTGAGAATTTTGATGAACCCGGTGAGGGACGTCTAGACAAGCCTTAGTAATAGCCAAAGGCGAAAATATTATAGTGAATATGCTACCGTAATGTGAGAGGAAACATGTGTCCGAGACATCAGTACTGAGCTCGAGTATAGGGTGAGGATCCCAGTCTGAAAGGCCGTCAAATGAAGCCCAATACGTACGGCGGACGATTACCTTCAGTTCTGCAGATATGGATGTGTAGTTTACATCTTCAACCCTTTTGAGGTGCGTAGTGACATCTACCGCCAAACCAAGCAAAGGAATAGCAACGAGAGGAGACGACAAAGTTTTAGACTGAGCCAAAAGAGCGTCCATGACGTTAGGCAGATGAGTAGGGGACTGCGGGAGGATCAATGCTTGGCCCAAGAAATGTAAATCCCATATTTACCGATCGCAAAGCGCGACGTGCGCGAACAACTGCGCTCTTCCGTATTGAAGGCTTGGCACAGGTTGAAGGTTGCAGAAGGAGATCCAGGAGAATGGCCATCGTGGCGGTGAGAGATGACCATAAAAGTGGGGTTACGGAGGTTGGAGGATAGCGGATCACAACAGTATACAAACTGCAGCACCAACATAGCAGCGAGAAGAGGTCGGCTGGTGCATGCGAGCTGAAGATGATGGTAAACATCAGAGACTAAGAATAGGGAGGAAAGAATCACTTTGGACGCTTCGCGATACGACTAACTTCGTTCGATAACCGATCTAAGATTTGCTCTGCTACCCCGAGCTCATGTTCCCCCGTTTCATAGCGTTGCATGAGTTTCATTACGACAACCTGGACTGCCTTACGCGACGCAGAATCGGCGTATCTGGGATACGTCTGAATCAGAAGCTCAAACACATCCAGTACCTGGGAGGGACTGAGGTCTACATTTTGTGAATTGATGTGTACTCGGGTGCTGTTCATAATCACGTACCCTCATTTTTTACGAGAGCCAGTAGATCTTCCCGCAAGAAGGGCACACGGACACTGGTATGACTCGTTACGAGCTGTCTGGACGCATACCCAAGAGCGTCTTCCCATTCTCCCGTCGCGATATCTCTGCGCCAGACAAAGTTGGGATCGTTGCCCTCAGACATATCGTCCGGCATTGCCGAATCAAGGGAAGATGTAATCCAAGATGCTATATCTGGCCTTCGCGACGCTCCGAGGTGAGACTCTTTCTCCTTAAGCTTTGCGAGGATCTTGATTGAAGGCACCTTGGTTCCAAGAGCGAGAAAATTGCCAAGGACTAACTTCTGAGCGCGATCACGAGCGCAATCACGCGAGTCATCCCAGACAGGACAATGTGGACGAGACCGTGATGCCGTCAAGCAAAGCGTTGTTCGTCTGACCCGCTGTGCCTTTTCTACCTCATCCTGATACACGTAATTTGGTCTTTCCGTCTGCCACAGGAACCCTCGGATACAATAACTCGACTGGGTGGATCAACAACTTGCCAATTTTATCACTACACAGCAGACAAGTATCTGCGGATGTTCAACGTTCACAACTCGATGAGTGGGGTGCGATAGACCTCCTCACTTCTGCGCGTTTCTCCCTCTGTGCTCTGTTCTACGAGCACTCGCCTATTACAGAATCGTCGCTTCAGTTTGCTGCTTACCTCTTATGTACTTATTTGCGCCTTGTTCTTGATATGATATTCTCTCCCCCCCTGACGTTGTTGCCGCTCGTTTCTTGTTTCAAGTGTTGCAGGGCTGTCTCTTCCCTCTTTCGAGCTGTCGACCATCTCTTGTTCTTTCGTTTCCACATCCCTGGCTTTCGGTCGTTTCCCAAATTGTCGCTCGCTGACTTATTTTTCTTCAAACACAGGGGCCACACCATGGGGATTGTCTGTCTTTATATTAAACTCGCAGAAGTTAGCTTCCTGCACGCATCCACTCCCAACCCGCCATAGACATGCTCGACAGTACGTGCTGTTTTCGAGGCGATACAACCCATCTGACCGTCTTATTTGACACAGCTCTGGCCACCAGCGCCATTGCCACGAGCGTGGGAGTCATCGTCGTCGCAGCCCTCATAATTATCACCATGGTACTCTGCCTTACCAAGGAGCGGCGAAGGCGGCCTCAAAGCAAGCGAGTTTCTGTTATCGCACCCGTTATTGACATTTGTCGTCCGGCACACTCAAATGTCGATCGGGATTCACGTATAGAAGCACCTCAGCGGCCACGCGAAGCAATCCTATCCTGTAAGACTGCTAAACCCTGTTCTTTCAAGTCCCTCTCATCCCTGCTAATGTTCCCTTGCTAAAGCTCGGCAACCCTCTCCTGGTATCCGGGCAGTCACAAGATATGAGGACACGTCACGGCGGATTGGGTCGTATGTCCCGTCCGGCCCTGTGAAAACTGATCTTCTGTCGGACTTCCTCTTTCCCCGCCGCCATCCTACTCCCAAATCGACAGGTCTTTGCTTCTGGCTGCTGTGTGACTACAGTGTGATCGCGCTGTTGCGATGTTCGGTTGCACGCACTGACCGTCGCGCCAACTCGCCTATCGCAGGTCTCAAACAAGTGACGATACAAGTTGCCACGTATTCCATACGATGCGTTTCTATCCGATACGAGTCTTTAACGCACCTCTTGACGGACATAGAAGTTTCCTTTTGCACTACCTTATCATAATTACACTCTTTCCGACGGACATCCTTATCTTTTCCAGTATTGTCCCTCTCGTCAGTTGTACGGGATACCCTTTTTTTCTCATTTCATGGACCTCACCATCGCAAATGCCTGTACCGATAGGATTGTATATAATTACATGTCGCTAATACGCTTACGTTACTTATACTTTGTCGCTGAGAACTAGTTGCGCCCCACGGGTGAGAGTTACAGCTCATACCCATACTTAGATGCAGTTTGGATGAGCACAGTGCGTGTGCCTGCCCGTTCAGTCCAGAATCCAGACAACCAAGGTGAAAATCAGCATACGACCACTCGGATCGTGAACTCGCAGCTCAGCAAGCTCCGGGCACAGGAAGAGGGGACATCCGCCGCGCTCGGAGTGTTGGCAGTCACGGTCGCGGTTGAGAGGACTCGGACCGAATGCGAGGACCACACTGGTTTCTGTCCAACTTAATCGCGCATTGTCCAACATGTCGTTTCCATGACGGTTAGTCACAACCGTTACAGGCTCTCTAATGGGAAGGGTTTGCACCAACTGAAAGGTTTACTTGCCCGGGCGTATTCGAATGCCTCCCCTGGCCTTAAAATTTCACTTTCAAACTCTGCCATTCCTGCCCTGCGGGCCACTTCTGGGAGTGATTGAGATGAACTGGACAGATGACAAGGCATAGGTATAATTAATTTGTTTACCATGGGAAAGTGCTGCATGTACGATGAAAATTGCTACAAAGGTCCGAGTCAAGCCTCAAGGTCAAGGAGAGTCGCTGTAACTATGCAGTTCCGCTTACCGAATGTCACGGTGACGTCTCCTTGTCTTGTGACACGCGTTGGCAGTTGCGCGCTTTTCTAGCCCAGAGAATTAGCTCCATTTAGAAAATCAGGCGTACGCATTCGTGCTCTTTTTTCTGAAGTGCAAACTTGGTCTCGTTTGCCCTCGGTGAGAGTTTCCCATCAGAGGTCGACGCGTATCCTCTGCACCGGAGGTCTGTATACGTGATGGAAGAAGAAAGCAACACTCAGCGTGTGAAGCGCTTCAAAGTGCGTATTTCTCCTCGTACCATCTGAAAGAGCTGACTGACCCTCGGCAAAACAGCATCAGTCATATCAGGCGACACTGAAAGATGTTCATCTCCCACCTGCACTTTCCCAGTCAGGTTTCGATCATGATATTGGGGTAAGGATAGTCTCTGAGTCAGTCTCAATAAACTGAATACTTTAATTAGGATGACGAGTCTCATTTTTTCGAGGCCATAGGACATTGGAGGCAACTAAACCTCTCTCCCGCATTTGTTCAGTTTGCGACAGATGTCGCTAGCATGTCCGCCTCTATGCCGCTTCTTGTCCATCACTGGAGCGACATAATACAACTATGGCTACGAGCACTCGACAGTGCTGACGATGAGGCACTGGTTGCTTTACTAGAGTGAGCCGACTGCCTGATTCTGTAGCCCTCTCTCCACATCTGATTTTTGGTTCCCGCAGTCTCATGCAGAAATTCGTCCACGACCTTCGCTCTATTATTATTCCGTCATATGACGACTTGCTCGATCGTCTTCTCCGACTTCTTCCCGAATCAATCTCTGCAAAGGCCCTCACCGCGCTTCTTGCTACTTTTGGCTCACTCTTCAAATACTTGCTGGTGCCAGCCACCGAAACTGACGTGCTACGGCTGACGTGGAAGCGCGTGCGTATTGTATTACCTAAATGCAATTCGGAGATACAGCGAGCTATGGCAGAAGTCTGGGGTTCTCTGTTACGTCGTTTGAAGGCCCCTAAAAGGGAAGTAGCAGTTGAAGTCATGGCCGAGGATCTCTCTGGGGTGGAAGACGCATGTGCTTGGGCATATATTTTCGCATGCAAGGTATGTCAGACCTATGATATCTAGGAAGTTTTCTGATGAATTATCCCACCTAGTCGGTGTCGCAAACACTTCATACGGCTACTCCATCCGTAGTCGCACCGCTTCTCCAAGCCCATCTTAAGAGCGAAGAGCCCGCACTCACATATACTTGTCTTCGCCGTTTCCTCACAGCTCTTATCCACCACTGTAAAGGGCCAGAGGACTTTCTTCCGGTTTCGGAACTGTTGACAGAGAGATTCATCAACTCGGCGCGATCTGTGAAATCGGATGTCGACGCTGACGGTCTCAATCGCTTCATCGAAATCATCTCAGTTGTGGCTTCCGTACGCCAAGGATCACGCATAACTGGTGCGCTTCTGCATATTTGTGTGCCCATCACCCCTGACATATCCAAAAGCTGCCCAGTTGTCTACTATTGCCGCAACGCTCTCATCCCTCGTCCCGTTTTCTTCGCTAGGGGAATCCTTACTTCATGCCTGCGTCTCAGTCCTCACGGCAGGTGATTTGTCGCTCTGGATGGGGGCAGGACGCGATCTTGTCCAACAGTCCTGGACAAATATCACTTTGGGTGTTCAACTTTGTGGCATCCTATCGGATCTCTCTTGGGGTGGTTGGCAATTATTGGAGTTTCCACACATGGTAAAGCACTTGCCAGACTTGCTTGATTCCGATGCTGTTGGTGGCTTGGGGCTACTCGCAGCATTGCATAGCGCTCAGAGAGTGAAAGGCGTGCCCGCAGCTTGGTTGCTGCGTCTCGAAGAGTGGATCTTGAAGCGATTCGAAAGTTGGGTTATGACGCTTGAAAAGGTACGATACCGTCTTGACTGAGTCGCACCTACTGAGCACAAAGTGAATAGGTCGAAGAACTTCATCACGTCCTCCGCATCACCAGCCTCCTCCCAGCGATTCTACCCGTTATGTGCGGTATTATTGACAATATACTCGATACGTCTGATCCCGAGACAAACTATCAAATTGGTCCCGCCAACCCATGCTGGGTGCTGGGATGTTGCCTGAGAACACTGGCAACACATCCGCATGATGAATGGGCACGCTATGCAAACCTGATTATTTGGACAGAGAAGGTACTGCAAAGATGGATCTGGTCCGACATTGTCCTAGATGGGCTTGCTGAAGTAGTTCGGAAGAGGTAGGCCTATGTCTCACGAATTGATCACCGTCTGATGGCCCTGCGCGGTAG
>WNFC01010498.1_pt1 | contig 12284 bp, 13 predicted proteins | sample 5400541 | NCBI WGS metagenome assembly WNFC01 (sample SAMN13153342, study PRJNA577476) | soil metagenome | isolation source: 120 cm saprolite under Douglas fir tree site 2 hole 2 replicate 1 | place: USA:California | collected 2015-04-18 | reverse complement strand
GGGTGAGGATCGGGGCGCCCTTCTCCAGCGTTGCGCCCACTTCGGCCAGCAACGCCACCACGGTACCGGGGAGCGGGGCTACGATCTTGTCTTCGCCGACCTGCTCCTCGTCGTCGCCGCCGAACGGATCGACCCAGTGCAGGTCGAACCGGCCATGGCGGGTTCGCAGATATAGTTCGCGGCCTTCGATCACAGCGACGATGTGGGTTTTCATGCCGTCGAGCGTGAGATCGAACCCGCCATCCTCCGTGGAGGAGAACGTGAAGACAAAATCGCGCCCGCCGATCGACAGCATCGCGGGGCCGTTGCCGTATTGCAGGCTCACCTCTTGCTCGGCCTCGTGGGCGTGCCGGAACGTGAACAGCCGCTGCCGCCGGCCCACCGGCGTCCAGCCCGAGGTTCGCCATGGCGAATGTCGATCGCTGCGGGCGGCTTTCGCTTCTTCGCCGAGAATTGCCGCCACGGCCGCGCAAAGCTCGAGATCGCCAGCCGCCGGGGGCGCCGGCGTCAGGTTCTTCAATTCACGTTCGATGAAGCCGGTATCGATCGCATTGGCGCGCACGTCGGGGTGCGTCACCAGCGCCGACAGGAACGGAATGTTGGTGACGATGCCGCGAACATCGGTGTCTTCAAGCCCGCGGTTGAGCCTCTCAATCGCGACGTCGCGGGTCGGCGCCCACGCAATCACCTTGGCCAGCATGGCGTCGTAGTGCGGTGAGACCGTGTCGCCCTCGCGATAACCGGCATCGATGCGCAGGCCGTTCGATTCGCGCCTCGATCGCATGTCCGTTTAACCTGATCTGATCCTGTGCCAGCGGAAGTTTTTCGCCGAACGCCACCCGCAACTGCCATTCCACGAGATCAATGCCCGTGATCAGCTCGGTCACGGGATGCTCGACCTGCAGCCTTGTGTTCATCTCGATGAAGAACACATCCCTGCCGTTGGAAACAAACTCGATGGTGCCGGCGCCGACGTAATTTACCGCAGCAGCTGCCTTGCGCGCGGCGGCGCACACCGCCTCGCGCTTGATGGCATCAAGCGTCGGCGACGGCGCTTCCTCGATCACCTTCTGATGCCGCCGCTGCAACGTGCATTCGCGCTCGAACAGCGACAGCAGATTGCCGTGACTGTCGCCGATAATCTGCACCTCGATGTGGCGTGGATTTTCGACGAATTTCTCGATCAGCATGCGGTCGTCGCCGAAGGCGGCCTTGGCCTCGCGCTTGGCGCTGACGATCGCGGCTGCAAGCTCGCTCGCCGAACGCACGATGCGCATGCCGCGGCCACCGCCGCCCGCGGACGCCTTGACCAGCACCGGAAAGCCGATTTTGTCGGCAGCCTTCCTTAGCGTCGCCTCGTCCTGGGCCTCGCCGTGATAGCCCGGCACCAGCGGCACGCCGGCTTTTTCCATCAGCATTTTCGAACCGGATTTCGAGCCCATCGCCGTGATCATCTCGGCGGTCGGGCCGACGAAGACCAGGCCTGCGTCGGCGCAGGCTTGCGCGAATTCGGCGCTCTCGGACAAAAATCCGTAGCCGGGATGCACGGCCTCCGCGCCGCTCTCGCGCGCCACTTCAATCACCCGCGCGATATTGAGATAGCTGTCGCGCGCCCGCGCCGGTCCGAGCAAGATAGCCTCATCGGCCATGGCGACATGCATGGCGTCGCGGTCGGCCTCGGAGTAAACCGCAACCGTGCGCAGGCCCATCGCTCTTGCGGTGCGGATCACCCGGCAGGCGATCTCGCCGCGATTGGCGATCAGCAGCGTGCGAAATCGCCGGTACTGTTTGGGGCGATCCATCATCACATCCTGAACAGGCCGAAGCGCGTCGGCTCGATCGGCGCATTGGTGGCGGCCGAAAGACCGAGGCCGAGCACCAGCCGCGTATCGGCGGGATCGATCACGCCGTCATCCCAAAGCCGGGCGGTTGCGTAATAGGGACTGCCCTGACTCTCATACTGGGCCCGGATCGGCGCACGAAACTTGTCCTCCTCCTCTGCCGACCATGTCTCGCCCTTCGCCTCGATGTTATCGCGACGCACCTGGCTCAGCACCAGCGCCGCCTGTTCGCCGCCCATCACCGAGATCCGGGCGTTCGGCCACATCCAGAGGAAGCGCGGACCGTAGGCGCGGCCGCACATCCCGTAATTGCCGGCCCCATAGGAGCCGCCGATCACGACGGTGAATTTCGGCACGCCCGCGGTCGCAACCGCCGTCACCAGCTTGGCGCCGTCGCGCGCGATGCCGCCGGCTTCGTATTTCTTGCCGACCATGAAGCCAGTGATGTTCTGCAGGAACACCAGGGGGATATTGCGCTGGCAGCACAGTTCGATGAAATGCGCGCCCTTCAGCGCGCTTTCGCTGAACAGGATGCCGTTGTTGGCGATGATGCCGACCGGGTATCCCCAGATATGGGCGAAGCCGCAGATCAGGGTCTGGCCGTACAGCTTCTTGAATTCGTCGAACTCCGAACCGTCGACCGTACGCGCGATGATGTCGCGCACGTCGTACGGCTTGCGCCCGTCGGCGGGGACCACGCCATAGATTTCCTCGGGCGCAAACAGCGGCTCGCGCGGCTCGCGCATGTTCAAGGCAACCCGTTGCGGCGGCTTCAGGGTAGCGACGATGCGCCGTGCAATCCCGATCGCATGGCTGTCGTTCTGCGCATAGTGATCGGTGACGCCGGATTGCCGCGAGTGCACGTCAGCGCCGCCGAGTTCTTCCGCCGTGACGACTTCTCCGGTCGCGGCTTTCACCAGCGGCGGCCCGCCGAGAAAGATCGTGCCCTGGTTGCGAACGATGATGCTCTCGTCCGACATCGCCGGCACATAGGCGCCGCCGGCCGTGCAGGAGCCCATCACAATCGCAATCTGCGGAATGCCCTGCGCAGACATTTGCGCCTGGTTGTAGAAGATGCGGCCGAAATGCCGCTCGTCCGGGAAAATCTCGGCCTGCATCGGCAGGAACGCGCCGCCGGAATCGACCATGTAGACGCAGGGAAGATTGTTCTGCCGCGCGATATCCTGCGCGCGAAGATGCTTCTTCACCGTCATCGGATAATAGGTGCCGCCCTTGATCGTCGCATCGTTGGCGACCACAACGCATTCGCGCCCCGAGATCCGCCCCACCCCAGTGATGACGCTCGCGGAATGCACGTCGCCGCCATAGAGACCGAAAGCCGCCAACGGCGACAATTCGAGAAATGCCGTTCCCGGATCGATCAAGAGATCGACGCGCCGGCGCGCCAGCATCTTTCCGCGCGACGTGTGCCGGGCGCGCGACGCTTTGCCGCCACCGCCAGCCACCTGATCGAGCTTTTGCCGGAGTTCTGCGACCAGCGCACGCATGGCCTCGGCGTTGCGGGCAAAATCGGACGAGGTGGGGTCGGTGCTGGATTGAAGCGGCATGGCCTTCGGCAGTCTATTGTGCGCCGCGGATCCGGCACTGGGGCTCGCGTCATGGTGTCATTGCGCCGCCGCCTTAGGCAACCCAGAACTTTCGGTCCCGCGGGAAATGCCGGGATAGGCCTTCAGCGATTGCGACCCTCAATGGGTCCAGGGTTCGGCGCGCCGGAATGCGAAATTGTCGGCGTAGGCGGCCGGGCGACGCTCCAGCTCCTTCGGTTCGATGACCTGATAGGGAATGCCCTCGCGCTCGCAATAAGCCACGGCCTCTTCCTTGGTGTCGAAGCGAATGGTGAGCTGCTGCTTCATGTCGCCGGAGCTGGTCCAACCCATCAAGGGCTCGATTGCTGACGGCTGCTCGGGTTCATAATCGAGCTGCCATTCCTTGGTCTTGGCGGTCCCCGATTGCATCGCGTTTTTGGCCGGCTTAAAGATGCGTGCGGTCATGGATGAGTGGGCCCTGTAAAAAATGCGGCATTGAAGCGCGTAGTGGAAACGGCCAAGATAGGATAGAAACACCTTTCAGGGATTGATCGGTGATTCCCAGCCTTGGATGTTACATTTTCCCGACCGGTATAGTCATTATGCTGCGCCGTGACAATCTTCGCTCTCGCGCGGCTACCCCCTGTCCCAGGGCTACTCCCTGTCCCACTGCTCGATCTTCTCGAAAGCATGACTTCGAAAACGGCCCCCATGAAAATCAACGCAACCCTGCCCGATAAAGGACGCGATCTCCGGCTCGACCTGTTTCGCGGGGTCGCCAATTGGGCGATTTTCCTGGATCACATTCCCGACAACGTCGTGAACTGGATCACCACGAGAAATTACGGCTTCAGCGACGCCGCGGATCTGTTCGTTTTCATCTCGGGATATACCGCGTCTTTTGTCTACGCCCGAATGATGCTCGAACGCGGTTTCCTCGTCGGCGCCACCCGCCTGACCAAACGGGTCTGGCAACTCTACGTCGCGCACATTATCCTGTTCGTGATCTATATTGTTTCGATCGGTTATGTCGCGCAGCGTTTCAGCGACCCCGAGATCATCAACGAATTCAATGTAGCGGGCCTGGTCGACAATCCGATCGAGACGCTACGTCAGGGCTTGCTGCTGAAATTCAAGCCCGTCAATCTGGATGTGCTTCCGCTCTACATTGCGCTGATGGGATTATTTCCACCGGTGCTGTGGATCATGCTGCGCCAGCCAGGCCTCACGATGCTGGCCTCGATTGCGCTGTGGCTTTTGGCCCGGCAGTTCGGCTGGAACCTGTCGGCCTATCCCGCCGGGACCTGGTACTTTAACCCGTTCTGCTGGCAGGTGCTGTTTGTATTCGGCTCATGGTGCGCACTCGGCGGGGCCAGGAAGGCGCGGTGGATTATCGACGCCCGCTTCACGCTGTACTTTTGCATCGTCTATCTCATCTTGGCGCTGGTCATGACGATGGCGGGTAAATTCCCCGATTTCGGGGCGCTGTTCCCGCACTGGCTTTATGCAACCTTCAATCCCAACGACAAGACCAATCTCGCGCCCTATCGGTTCCTGCATTTCGCGGTGATCGTGGTTTTGATCATCAGGTTCATCCCCAAGGACTGGCCGGCCCTGGAATGGAAAATGTTCGATCCCGTCATCGTCTGCGGCCAGCAGTCGCTGGCGGTGTTCTGCGTCGGCGTGTTCCTCTCCTTCGTCGGACATTTCGAACTGATGATGAGCTCGGGCTCGCTGTTGGCGCAGATTTTCGTCAGCGTGACGGGAATAGCGATCATGACCATCGTCGCCTACTACATCTCCTGGTCGAAGAAGCAGGACAAGCCGCTCCCCAAACCGGCGGCGGCAAAGCCCGGTTGATTCCAGCCGGATGCCGCGCTGCCGTCAGGCAGGCCGGCCGATTCACGCAGGCCTTGTACTCGTCATGACCATGGTCGCGACGTCGGTATAAACGCCGACCAGCGGTCCGACGATTTTGTGCAGCGGATTTTTCGAGATCAGCGTGTCGTGCAGGATCAGATTGTCAATTCCCGTCGTCAGGAAGCAGATGACCGCGTCACGCGGCGTCTCCACGATCGGTTCGCCCTTGACGTTGAATGACGTGTTGATCAACACGGGAACGCCGGTCAGCGCCTCGAACTCGCGGAGCAGCCGGTACAAGGCCGGATTGGTTTCTTCACGAACGGTCTGAACGCGCGCCGTTCCGTCGACATGGACGATCGCCGGAATCCTGTTCCGCCACTCCGGGCGGACGCGCTTGGCGATCAGCATGAACGGCGAATCCTCCTCGCCCTCGAATATTTCCCTTGCCCGTTCGGCAAGCACGATCGGCGCGAACGGCCGAAAAGCCTGGCGGTGCTTGACCCGCTTGTTCAGGATATCCTTCATCTCAGCCTTGCGTGGGTCTGCCAGCAGGCTGCGATTGCCGAGCGCACGCGGTCCGAACTCGGAGCCACCCTGAAACCAGCCGATCACCCGCTGTTCGGCGAGCAGCTTTGCGGTGTCGCGGCAAATGTCCTCGCTGGGCACAACCGACGTTTGAATGCGAACGAGGAATTTCTCCGTGGCGTTGTGAATATCCTGATCGGTGTAGCGCTTGCCGACATAGGAGTGATCCATGACGAACGAGCGGCGCTGCTTCAGGATTTCGAGATAGCCGTAATAGGCGCAGCCGATCGCAATGCCGTCGTCGCCGGCCGCCGGCTGAATCCAGACATTCTCGAATCCGGCCTCCCGTACCACCCGGCCGTTGGCGACGCAGTTCAGCGCGACGCCGCCGGCAATACACAGATTTTTGGCGCCGGTCGTTTCGCGCAGCCATCGCGCGCGCGCCAGCAGCACGTTTTCGGTGTCGTCCTGAACCCGCCAGGCGAGGTCTTCCCAATGCCGCATCGATGAACTGCCTTCCCAACCACCGCCGTCCATCACGTAAGGCTGCCGGAACTCGGTGGTCCAATGCGGAACATGCAAGGTGCCGTCTTTAAGCTCGAGCAGGTGCTTGACCTGTTCGCGGCGGCCATAGGGCGCCAGCCCCATCAGCTCGCCGCACTTGTTCCAGTCGCCGAAAATGTAGGTCGAGGCACGGCTGTAGAGCGCGCCTAGTCCCGGCATGTTGTAAAATTCATCGCTCAGGAAGCCGCGGTCGGGCTCCATCCAGACTTTCTTCAGGCATTCGATCCTTGAGCCGCTGAATTTGTAATAACTCTCGGACTCGCGGGCGAGCGGCGTGGCGGCGTCGGCCGGCGGATAGGGTTCGACGATGTCCGATTGATAACTGCCGACACCATCGACAATCATCACCACGCCTTGTTCGAACGGCGACACCGCGAACGCGCTGTAGGCGTGCGCCAGATGGTGGGAGATCGACACCACCTTGCCGGAACGCGACAGATACAGCGGATGTTTGGGGGCCTCACCTCGCTCATGCTCGGGAAGAAAGCCCGGCATGTCCTGATAGACCAGCCGTTCTTCCATTTCAGCCACGGGGAGGATGTAGCAATTGCGAACGATCAGATCGACGTCATCCAGCGTGATGCCTTCGGCATCGAGGCAATAGTCGATCACCTCCTTGTAGAAGCCGGTGGCGTGCTTTTCGCGCGTGATGCGTTCCTTGGCGATGGCAAACGCGATAGCGCCATCGCGCAGCAGGCAGGCACTGACATCATGGTCGTAGGTATTGAGGCCGAGAACGTAGGTGTGTTGTTTGGGCATGGACACTCTTCTGGAGGGAATCGTTGAGCGCGGAAAAATCCGGATTTGTTGTCGGGCTAAAGTTCCTGGCGTGGTCTTTGCCGTAAATTTGTCTCGCGCTTGCCGGAATTGCGCATTGCACCATTGTTGAAAGCCGCAATTGCGGACGATGCGGCACGTCCAACCCGTGGTGACCTGGACTGTAACTTGACTTACCCTGTCTACCCAATAAAATTCAAAAAGGCCGCAAGAACCTTGATAAAAATACGAATCTTAGCGCCCGCTTGAACCAAACGCAGAGATCGCTCGTCTAAACGAGGCAGTCTTGAAGTTTGGGTGGTGGCTGGTTGACCGGGAGATCCTAAAAAATGACTAAACGCTACAATATCGTTACGCGCTGCATCGCAGCGATGGCTCTGGTGTTCGTCTATTTCGTCAGCACCTCTGCCATCCTGGTCGGCACGTCGACCACGTCAGCAGAAGCTCGGGGTCGCGGCGGCGGCCGTGGTGGTGGCTTCCGCGGCGGAGGTTTCCGCGGCCGAGGCTGGGGCCGCGGTCGCGGCGTCTATATTCGCGGCGGCGGATGCTATTTCAGCTACCGCTGGGGCCGGTACATCTGCCCGTATTGATCGCAATTCGATCGGCGTGATCTTCACGCACGATCCGGACAGAACAACAAAAATCAGGTGCGTCGGTCGATCCGGCGCACCTGATTTTGTTTCTGGAGACCGGAATTAACGCCGATCGCTTTGTGTCGCAACCATTTCGGAACGTCGTCGACGCGCCCGATTGACCTGCATCAATCTCGCGAAGCGCCTTTACGGTAGTTTTATCGGCAGATGCCGCCGCGTTGAAAACGCCAATCTACCCATCAAATTGTAGATGTGCATACGGCCAAGGCCGGCCGATCACGGCCTAAAAGGACAGCACATGCCAACCCACTTTCATGCGATCGTTTGGATCGACCATTCCCAAGCCAAGGTTTTCCATGTCGGCCTGTCGGGCGAAGATGAGATTACCTTGCATCCGCACCTGCCCACGCGGCACCTTCACCATAAAGCCAACTCGATCGGCAGCGGTCATGCCGGGTTCGACAAGGAGTTTTTTGCGCAAGTGATGAACGCCGTCAGCGACGCCGGCGAGATCCTGATCATCGGCCCTGCCAGCGCGAAGACAGAACTTGCCAAATATCTCCGCGAACAACCCTCGGGAATCGGCGATCGCATCGTTGCCGTGGAAGCCGCCGACCATCCGAGCGATCACGAGATCGTCGCTCATGCCAAGAAGTATTTCAAGATAGGACCCGCATGAGCCGCCGCGACCTGACTGTTTTTTACGCAACGGACGCGCTGCTGCTGCCAGAGCTAATGCAGGGGTTTCTTGGTGTCCGCGCGCTTGCCATGCTCTGATGCGGCATACAGATTTCGAAGCTCGAACTCCAGTTGCACATTTTCTTCAAGGACTGCCCGCAAGGCCCGGCGCGCGTCGCCGCCAGCGGTCGCCAGGATGTCATCAATGGCAGCGTCAAAAGGGTCACGGTTCATCAGGGAATAACGGCCATCCGACACCGTGGTTCCCGGCTGCGGACACCGCCGCTCAAACCCCTCAGGGGCATCCGGTTCTCAAATTGATTGTCCTTGGTCGGGGCAGCTGGATTCGAACCAACGACCTGCAGTACCCAAAACTGCCGCGCTACCAGGCTGCGCTATACCCCGATTATCCAAGGAAACGATGTCGATACACGCTTAAGGCGCCGCCAGCAAGGCGGCGGCTTGCGACCGGTTTCATCGGCCGTTAAAGAGCGGATGCGCCACGCGGTCGCCGGGCTTGATGCCGTATTTTTGCGCCGTGCCTGCGATCACCTCCAGCACCCCCTTCGCCGGTCCCCCCGACGAGATGATCCTGGTCGATAGCGGCTCGGTATTCTCGGCAATTCGCAGGATCCGGCCGTCGGCCCGAATGAAGATCATGTCGAGCGAGATGTAGGTATTTTTCATCCACATCGACACCTGCTGCTCCGGCGAGAAATCGAACAGCATCCCTTTGCCGTCCGGCAACTCCTTGCGGTACATCAGGCCGGTTTCTTTTTCCTGCTCGGTCGTCGCCATCTCGACCGAAAAAACCTGCACGCCTGATTTGGTGACGATCTCGAGCGGCTGAACGCTCGCGGCCTCCGCGCGAGCGCCGGCGAAGACGCAAAGCGCGACCGCTGCCAGGACAACCATCCAACGCCACGCACGCAAGCGATCCGGATCGGCAGCTCGATGGGAATTCATGGACAACGCTTACCTCGGCAACAAAGAAGGATCTCGCCCGGCGCGACCCTAGCCCCGCGATCGTGGCAAATACCAGACCGCCAGCCGCGCTGACCGGCGCCATTTCGGGCACCGGGGTGACATTTCCGTTAGGTAGGGTGGAAGGATTGGCGAGCCTAGTGCGACGACAGCCCCGGCGCGCCGTTCTCCGGCTGGATTTCGGCAGCCATCATGCCCTTGGAACCGGGTCCGAACCGCACCAGCACGAACTGGCCGGGGCGCAACTCGGTCATCCCGAACCGGCGCAAGGTTTCCATATGCACAAAGATGTCCGGCGTCCCCTCGCCGCAGGTCAGGAAGCCAAATCCGCGTAGGCGGTTGAACCACTTGACCTGCGCCCGCTCCAGGCCGCTGGTCGGGGTGACGTTGACATGGGTCCGCGGCGGCAGCATTTGCGCCGGGTGGATCGCAGTGGACTCGTCCATCGACAGGATCCGGAACGCCTGGTAGCCCTTGGCGCGCTGCACGCATTCGCAGACCAGCCGCGCGCCTTCGTAGGCGGTTTGATAGCCGTCACGCCTGAGTACGGTGACGTGCAGAAGCACATCCGGCCAGCCATTGTCGGGAACGATGAAGCCGTAGCCCTTTGATGCGTCGAACCATTTGATGACGCCGGAGATTTCGACGAGGCTGGCGGCGGTATCGCCGAGGCCCGAGATCGCATCGATCGCCGGGTCACGCTCGGCGCCGCCCGAAAATTCGCTCGGCCCAAGCCGGTTCGCTCCCGTTCCGCCTGCCGGCGGTCCCCCGAGCTTCTTGGACTCAAATCCGTCCGACCCCATGACCCCGGACCCCACACATCATTTGCGGCCCGTCATCTAACGCGACGGCCCCGGAACACGCGCCCATCCCATGATCACTCATGACGACGCCACGCGAATCTCGCGAATCAAAAGATAACACTCCCGCTTGCGGCGCATAGCTAAAAAACAAATTCGCGGGAACCTATGAACAGCCTTGCATAGCCACGAATCAGCCGGGCCTCAATTACCCACGAACGGCCCAAGCGTCTCCCCGATATCGTGCCGAATGACCAGATCGGCGAGGTCGTCCTGGTCGGTGGGCTCGTTGTTGATGATTACCAATCTGGCGCCGCAATTTTTGGCCAGCACCGGAAAGCCTGCGGCCGGCCAAACCACCAGCGACGATCCGATCGCCAGGAACAGGTCGCAATGCTGGGCCAGTTCCGTGGCACGGCGCATCGCATCTTCCGGCATTGCCTGCCCGAACGAGATGGTGGCGGTCTTTACCGGCTCGTCGCAAACGGTGCAGTCGGGCGCGCCGCCGACCTCCTCGAAGCGCCGCTTGACCCATGGAAGGCCGTAAGCCTGCCCGCAGCCAATGCAACGGGCGTAAGTGGTATTGCCGTGAAGCTCGATGACGTCATCGGCCGCAAACCCCGATACCTGATGCAGATTGTCGATGTTCTGGGTGACGATGGCGGGGATCTTGCCGGCCCGGTAGAGCGACGCCAGCGCGCGATGACCGCGTCCGGGCCGCGCCGCGGCAAATGTCGGCTCCATCGCAAAGCGCCGCCGCCAGGCCTCGTCCCGGGCGTCGGGGCTGGCGACGAATTCGTCGAACGGAATCGGGCGGTTGCGGGTCCATAATCCGCCGGGTGAACGAAAATCGGGAATGCCGCATTCACAATCCTGCAACGCCGTGTCCCAATTCGCGCCCCAATCAGGGTCACCAATGGGCATCGGACCAGAATCAACGAGATGGGCATGACCGAACAGCAAGACAGCGCCGCTCTGGAGCGGGAAGAAATCGCAGCCCGCGTCGCCAACTTCAAAGCAACGCAAGAAAAATTCCGGCGCGAGCGCGAGGAATATTTTGTGACCACGCTGGAAAATGCACGCCAGTCATTCGGGCGCCCGTCGTTCTGGTCCTAGCGGCCAATGCAAAAAGCCCGGAAGCGATGCTCCCGGGCTTTTCGATTACCAGTTTTCTCGATTACCAGTAATGCCGCCAGTGGCGGTGCCGGCGATAATAGGGCCCGCCGTAATAGGCGTAAGGCCCAGCTCCGTAGTAGTAGGCAGGGGCGTAATCGTAGCCGTAATAGCCATAGCCCGGTCCATATCCATATCCATAGCCCGGTCCATATCCATACGGCCCGTAGGCCCCGGCGGCGAAGGCGCCTGCGGTCAGTGCGCCAGCAGCCAGGCCGAACGCCAATCCGGGGCCAAACCGCCCGCGCGCCTCAGCCGGCGCGGTCACGACGGTTGCGCCAACGGTGGCAACCGTCGCCAAAATTGCTAATGCCTTTTTCATGTGCGTCTCCTCCATTGAGTGCTTGCTAAATAACGCTGACGTTTTTCGATGGTTGCAGGGGAACCGGGATTTTGCGCGATCGCGGGAACCGATGCGAGATGCGGAACCATCCTCGGTTTAGATCGCGCCAAATAATCTGGCCGGAACGAAACCGGCGCCTCGAAATTGTCTCTTCAAGTGCAGCAACCTCAAAAGAGGTGAAAGCATGAAAGACCCCGTCAGTATCTTCGGATGCTGGCGGGGTTTTCAGTTTGCGGGGTGCCTGGCAGCGCTCGCCGACAAGCGCCAGGGAGGTTCGATTGCCGATTTCTGTCCTGCTGGCTCGCATACGCAAACTCATTCCCCGACAGAACGACCGTCACTGCGACGAGATCGTCCGCGGCTTCGGAGTTGGCGAACTGCGCACCCCCGCCGCTCCCATGAGCGACGGCGAACTCGCAACAGCCATTGCAGAATTTCTCAAGGATGCCCCGTCGGCCGAGGCCGTCAGCAGCCTTGGAAGGCGATTTAATCCGTCATCCTCCCTTCCCCCCGAGACAACGCTGGGGGGAACGGGAGCCTTGAGCATGGAGCCATGCGGGAACCGGTGGAACCAACATGGTTCAAATCGGGAACCG
>WNFC01007745.1_pt1 | contig 12284 bp, 11 predicted proteins | sample 5400541 | NCBI WGS metagenome assembly WNFC01 (sample SAMN13153342, study PRJNA577476) | soil metagenome | isolation source: 120 cm saprolite under Douglas fir tree site 2 hole 2 replicate 1 | place: USA:California | collected 2015-04-18 | reverse complement strand
CCAAGTGATAAGCGTTGTGGTCGGCTAGCAATAAGGCCTCGCGTAAAATGGTCTGTCCCTCACCCCACGGGATGGCGGCGAACAGATCGGTCTTCGACTGTTCCACCAATTCCTGCATGGCTCTCAAATCTGTGCGGAATTGCCCGACACCTTTATCCCACGATGCTGCGCTGCGGGGAGCTTCTGTCGGTGGCCAGTAGCCGGCGGGCCAGTCCGGTGAAACATGTTTGGGGTTGCGGCTGAACTCGAGAATGTCCCACTGCACTACGCGCATGTGCTCCAGCAACATCCAGGCCGAGTGCAAAAATCCTGCCGGCTTGATGCCGCGCAGTTGAGAGGGAATACCGCTCACCACCTCCTCAAACTTGGCATGCGCCCCTCCCCCGGAAAGCAGCTCGAGCGTATGCCGGCGAAGTTCTCGGTCGTGGCTTCTATCTTTCGTCTTGGTTATTTTCGTGGCGCTCTTCATTTATCACTGCCTCTCCTTGAGGATGAGGAGGTTCGATGGCTGTGGTTTCTGGGTGCTCGCCGCGGTAGACGCGGGAAATCCCCCGCACCAGGCGGCGCAGCGGCAGCACTCCTCGATCATCGGCGAAGAAGACCTCGCCGATGCGACGGCTGCGATAGTACCAGCGCTTAAACAGCGCCAAATGCTCCATGGTTTCCAGTGCCGATTTCGCCCTCGCCGGTGGAAGCGAATCCAGAGCTTCCTCGACCCGCGATTCCATAGATCGAGATTTTGCAGGTTCGGTGGAGGGGATGGGAAATGCGATCGGACCAGAAATACAGCCGGCTTCGATGCGGTAAAACACGACGGCCTCCGCCGCCGCCCGCGGTTGGATCATGACCGCATGCATCCGATCGAGGCGACGAACAATCTCGGGTTGCTGTCCCAGCACAGGCTTAAGTTTTTCGATGCGCGCGTGCAGAGCAGCAGCGTTTTCAAATTCGAGATTGGCCGACGCGGCCTCGCGTTGTGCGGAAAGCTGGCGGACCAATGACTCACCGCCGGAGTCGAAGTAGTCCTGCACCCGTCCCACCTCCTGCTTGTATTCTTCATCGCTGCAGCCCTTGAAACAGGGCGCCAGGCACATTTTCATCTCGGAATAAATGCAGCCGGGAAACCTGGGGTCGGGATCGAGATCGTCCACGCAGCGGCGCATCTTGAAAAAGTCGAGCGAATCGTTCATGAACTTTTCGGCTGCAGCACGAGAGAGAAATGGCCCGTAATAAAGCGAGCCTCGGTGGAGCCGGCCAAGCCGGGTTGTGATGGATGCGCGGGGATACTCATTGTCAAGATGCATTTTCACCAGCGGCGCGAAACGAAAGCGCAGCCGGTCGCCGTAGGTCTTAGGGAAGGTCGCGCGCAGAAGTTTGTAGAGCAGGAAGCCCGATTCGAATTCCGAACCGGTCAGAGTGTATTCGATAGACCGAATGCGATCACGCAAGTTCAGTTTCCGCGTGCGCCCTTCCATCGGACCAAGCAGACGGCGTAGGCGGCGCCGAAGATTGGCCGTCTTGCTGATGTAAGGCTCGGAATGCTGCTCGCTGCCGCGGAGCAGGAACACCGCCGGGGATGCCGGAACGGCGGCGAAGGTCTCCGAATCCCGCTCTGCGACGAATTCGAGTCGCTCGGTGAGCACAGTTCATTGTAAGCAAGTCTTCCCCCGAGTCACAGAGCACAGAGCAACGCAGAGGAAAAAATTCTGGATCCGGGTCATTCCATCTTTCCGCTCTCCGCTCTGGTTTTGAACTTCTCGGTGACTCCGCGTCTGGGTGAGTACTAGCGAAAGCTGGCGCTGCGAATGGTCTGGCGGAAGTCGCCACCTTCCATCTTGATGGTGCGGCACATTTCATGCAACCGGGAGCGCATGCGGTCACCAATACGATCGCCCAAAGTCTCGCGACGCACGGCCCGTTGAGCCCGGCCAAACTCTGACGCTGGGTTGGCGTAAGGATCCTGCCCGGCCTCGTCAGCAAAGTTGGTGGTGATGATGGTGGTGCGGTTGTCGTTGTAGCGGGTATTGAGGATGAGACTTACCGTATCCCACACCCATTCCGTTGGCTTGATTGCGCCGAGTTCGTCGAGCACCAGGACTTCGGTTTCAAAAACCGGCCTCAGGACGTCGAGTTCCGTGGCCTTCACCGAATCGTTGTACGAGTTCTGGATCTGCTTGAGCAATTCACGGTAGTCATAAAACAGGCAGCCAATGCCCTTGCCCAGGACGAGTTCCTTGATAATCCCGACAGCCAAGTGAGTCTTACCCACGCCGATGCTGCCGATCAGTAGCAAGCCCGTGTCGTCCAATGGGTACTCCTCTACAAATCTGCACGCCGCCATGCGGGCCGAAGCCAGCGACCGCCGAGGCCCATCGAAGTCGTAATTTGCGAGCTCGCAGTGCTCATAGCGGCGGGGTATGCGCGCCGCCGCCAGTAGGGACTGCGTCCTTGCCCGCAGTTGGCAGTCACAGCGTGTCACACGCCGGTCTTTGGGTGTATTAGGACCATTCGACCGTGAATCGGCTGATCGCGCCGGAGATGGCGCCGTTTTCCAACCTGTACCCTCGCATAGCGGACAAACTTCCGCAGAGACTTTTACCAACCCGGCAACCCTTTTCCACAAGATTTCTTCTTTTGACTTTGCACCCGAAAGCGGATTTGGCGCAAGTGCTAATCAAGGGGCCATTGTGCACATCCTGTGCAGGAGCCGCACACCTTGTGGAGGGTAGAGGAAAAACGGGGGAGGAAGAGTGAAAATGCGATGGCGAGGGTGCTCGGCGGCACATTGCCAAACATCGCTAGCAGACTGGCGAAGCAGCCCGATCTCTGTCAAGAACGGCTCCCGCAGCGCCAATTCGGTATCCCCCAGTGCGAAATCGGCTTCCGGCGCGGATTTTCACAGTTGACATTCCGTCCAGACGGAGGAAAATACAGCCGTCAGGTTTTCCAACTCAGCGAGCCTCATCGTCCCGGTACTGCGCTGGGAACGAAAAAAACCTGCCTAGGAGAAAAAATGAATAAAGCCGATCTCGTGGACAAGATTGCAGGCGCATGTGAAATCAGCAAGGCGCAGGCGAATACTGCGATTGATACAGCCATGGACAGCGTCACTGCTGCCCTCCGGAAAGGGGATCGGGTAGCGCTGATTGGTTTTGGCACTTTCTCTGTCTCCCAGAGGAAGGCACGGAACGGGCGCAACCCGCAGACGGGCGCCACAATCAAGATCGCTGCCCGTAAAGTAGCAAAATTCACACCAGGTGCTGAGCTGAAGAAAGCAGTCAACCGAAAGTAAAGGGCACGGCAGGCTTCTTTAGTTGAATCGATTGCGGCAGGGGTCGGCCCTGCCGTTTTCTTTTGTTCGCTACTCTCCATCTACAATGGCTGAACATGATTGCCCATTTGCGCGGAAAGCTTCTCGTCAAGCATCCCAACCAGGCCATCGTCGAAACTAGCGGCGTCGGTTACGATGTGACCATCAGCGTGCCCACCTTCTCCGATCTGCCTGCCGTGGGTAGCGATGTGGCGCTGCACATCCACACTCACGTTCGCGAGGACTTAATCGCGCTCTATGGATTCCTGCGTCCCTCTGAAAAACTGCTATTCGAGAGACTTATCACGGTGAGTGGCATTGGCCCCAAGCTGGCGGTCACAATTCTGAGCGGGATGGCGGCGGACGAAATGGTAGGCGCGATTCGTAGTAACGATGTTGCGCGGCTGACGCGTATCCCGGGAATTGGCAAGAAGACCGCGGAGCGCATGGTTCTGGAACTGCGCGACAAGTTACCGGAAGCAGGATCGGCCGCGCCAGCAGCTCCGTCGCTGAACGCCACGGAAGAGGACGTCCTCTCTGCTCTGCTGAACCTCGGATATCAGCGCCCGGCGGCAGAGAAGGCTTTGGCTGCCGCTGTGAAAGATGGAGGTGCAAAATCCTTTGACCAGATGTTCCGGTTCGTCCTAAGCCGATTGTCGAAGTAACTCGATTTTCCTATGGAGACGACGAGCGGCCTGCGATCTAATTCTGCACCACGCAAACGGCCGGCCCCTCTCTGATTCGACCACGCGCAGCCAGAGCCGCCTCAAAAGCCTGTGCTGAGCTTCGATCCAAAGCGGCGCTGACGTCGATTATCTCGCTGTGCGGGGTTCTGGGTGGGCTCGATTGTGTGGGCACAATTTCGTGCTCTTTACTTTCCAATGCAGAAGGTGCTGAAAATTAGATTCAGAATGTCGTCTGTTGTGGTTGCGCCGGTGATGGCGTCCAGCGGACGCAGCGCATTGTAAAGATCGAGCAGCAACATCTCATGCGGGACGCGATTGGCCACCGCAATCCACGCGGCCTCCAGTGAGGACAGTGAATCGCGAACCAGACCTTGGTGCCGCACATTGGTTAGAAAGCCCGTTTCCTGCGCCGCGCCAGACTCGCCTGCGATGTGGCGCAAGATTTCCGCGCGAAGTTCGGCAATACCCTCTGAAGTCACCGTCGAGGTGCGAATGTGGGCTGCCCTACCTCGCTGCCCTTTCGGAGCCTGAGTCTCGATGGGTCTCATCACGTCTTTTGGACTGGCCAGCAAATCAGATTTGTTCTCCACCACAATGGATGATCGCTGCCCCGCTTGATTGATGAGTTCCGCATCTTCCGCAGAGGCAGGCTGCGAGCCGTCAAGGACTACCAGGACCAGATCGGCGTCGGCTAGCGCTTCCATGGATTTGCGGATGCCGATGGACTCTGCTTCGTCAAGCGCACGGCGAATGCCCGCCGTGTCCACAAGTTTTACGGGGATACCGCCCAGACCAACGGTCTCGCTGACCAGATCCCGCGTGGTGCCCGGCGTGGCAGTGACGATCGCGCGCTCACGCTCGACCAGACGGTTGAACAGGCTCGACTTCCCCACGTTGGGCCGGCCCACAATGGCCAGGGTGAGGCCTTCGTGCACGATTTTGCCGTAAGCAAAGCTCGCGGCAAGTTGCTGCAGCGGAGTCTGGACCGCAGCGAGGTGCTCGAGGATTGCGGCATTGGGCATGACGGAAACGTCGTCTTCCGCGAAGTCGATGCCCGCCTCCAGCAGCGCAATCAACTCAACCAGTTTTTGCTTAATCGACTGAAGGCGCTGGGAAAGAGCTCCGTCAAGCTGTTGCGCCGCAACTTTCGCCTGATACAGAGTTTGCGAGTCGATAAGGTCGCGGACCGCTTCGGCTTGCGTGAGGTCAATGCGTCCATGGAGAAAGGCTCTCATGGTGAATTCGCCCGGTTCGGCTAGGCGCGCGCCGCGGTCGATCGAAAGCTCGACAATGTGCCGCAGCACGACGGGGGATCCGTGGGCAGAGATCTCCACAATGTCGTCAGTCGTGTAGGAGTGCGGCTTGGCGAAATAGGTGACAACGACTTCATCGATGCGTCGCTCGTGTGGCGCTGACGCTGGTTTTCGCGGCGAGATTGTAGCAATTGTCGTGCCCTCCGCCGAGCGTCGCTCGGTTGGACCGCCGCGGGCAGCTGTCTCCACGCCGGCAGCGCTTTCCTTCTGGCTGCGATCTATTGATTCTTCCGGTTCGACCAGCTCCCCAACAACGGCACGTCCAGGGTCCAGCGCATGCTTGAGGCGCAACATCGGTTCAGCGATGGCGCGGGCCTGAGGTCCCGCCAGGCGCACAATGCCGACGCCACCGCGTCCAGTCGGGGTGGCAATGGCGACGATGGTGTCGTCAAGGTTCACGCAAGAATTGTAGCGGGTAAAACTGGACGGGACCAACGAGGTGCCTTAGTTGTTTCGACCCGCCAGAACTAGCGCCACGGAGCTAACTGATTAGGAATGCGGGAGATATGTCTGGCGAAGATGGCGAGGGGTTCCGGGGTCTCAGTGCGGCGTCCAATGTGGATGAGCGCTAAACAAGCCCTGAACAATGCATATCTGGTAGGCCAGCACGAGGCCGAAGGCCACGCTGACCAACCCGGATACCATCGCGAGGCGATGACCGAAGCGTTCAAAGCGATTTCCCACGAACCGAAAGGTAGAGGCGATGCTCATCGTGATTAACATCATGCCAGCGATCGTCCCGACGCCAAAGACCAGCAGATACGCGATCGCCCAACGGGGATCTCGGATGCTGGCCAAAATTAATAAGGCCACGGCCGCCGAGCCGGCGAGTCCATGGACGAGGCCCACCACCAAAGGTCGGACGAACTGATAGAGGCCGGTGCGTCCGAATTTCTCATCCAACCTCGCCAGCGGCAATTGTTCCGCTGAATGGTGATGCGCTTCACCCGCGTGATCATGCAGGTGGACATGGCTGTGCTCGCCGTGATTGTGAGCGTGTGAGTGAATCAGTGGTTTCTCGCCTTGAACCGGACCACCAACTGGCATAGACCGCAGAAAAGCAGCCAGATTCCATCCTCCCAGCGCGATCAACATCAGTCCAACAGACAACTCCATGCCCAGCCCGAGGCGCGCCGGAATCACGAGATTGAACAGAATAATGGCTGTGCCGACGGCAAAGATCGTGGCCGTATGACCCACTCCCCAGAACGCCCCGATGAGTGCAGCGCGTTTCGTACTGCGTTGCTGACTGACAATGGTAGTTACCGCGATCACATGGTCAGGATCAGTGGCATGCCTCATGCCAAGGAAGAAGCCGATGATGATGATGGAAAATAATGTGAGCATGAGTATTCCACGACTATGCGCAAGGTTCGTCAAACCTCAGACATGACTTCCCTCAAAATGTGCTTCGATCTCTTCCAAAGTTTTCCCTTTCGTTTCCGGCAAAAACACCGTAGCTGTAATGAAATAGATTACGGTGCAGCCAGCAAACGCGAAAAACATAGTCGAGTAGCCATGCTTGCCGACCGTCGGCAGGAATATGGCGGCAATGGTGGTTGAGACCGCCTGGTTGATCAGCAGGGCAATGCTCATCCCGTTCGACCGTATACGAGTCGGCATCAATTCCGAAAGCGCCAGCCAAACGCATACTCCCGGCCCGATCGCAAAGAACGCCATGAAAACGAACAGGGTGATGGCTACCCACCAGCCGTTGTGCGTGCTCGGCACGGGCGTGATCAGCGCATTCTCAATTCTCAGGGGAGCTTGGCGCGCCGCATCGAGATTGCCGAATGGATTCGAAAAGAAAGCAACGACTTGATTTGCGGGTACGCAGCTTTCGCGCGCGATCTCAATGGGCTTGGCTGCCCTTTCGTCCGAACGGGCGACCTTGGTTGCCGCGCGAAAGTCACCATACGAATAGATGACGATCAGCGACGTTGGCCTGCTCCCAATCGCCTTGGCGGCGGTGCCGGCAATGTTCAAAAGCTCATCCGCCACCCTCTGATCGTAAACCAACGTCAACTTCTGATCAGCGGTGACCATGGATTGCACCGCATCCCTCGAATCCACCCGCAGTTTTTCCGTCCGTCCGAAGAGCAAGCCTGTGCAGATGAGCGACACGATAATGCCTCCACTACCCAGCGCGAGCAGAAACTTGCGTCCCTTGCGGTCCACCAGCATGACCCCTCCAAGGGTCACCAGGAAGTTCACCACGGTGAAAACAACGTAGCCCCAGTGAGCCGCGACATCGGAAAGGCCGCTCTGCAAAAGGATGTTTGTGTTATAGGCAATGATCGAGTTGATACCCGTAGCCTGGTTGCACGCGAGGATGACGCAGGCCAGCAGGAAGGGGATCACATATTTTCGCCGCAACAGCGAGTCCTTGACTTGTGCCCCGGTCGATGTCTTGGCCTCCTCAGCCAGGACAGTCTCTTCCATCTCCTGGAGTTCGGAGTCTGCTTGATCGCTCGTCCGTGAACGCAGCAGCGCGGCGTAGGCAGCCTCCCTTTTTCCCCGGCGGAACAGCCAGCGCGGCGACTCGGCCACCATGAGGCTGCCCATCACGAACAATATTCCTGGCGGTAACGAAACCCAAAAGATGCTCCGCCAGGCTGTGTCCTTAAAGGCGAGGAGCCTGGCTGGGTCCGCGAGTCTCGCGACCTGTTCGACCCGAACGCTGAAGAAGATGCCAACGACGGCTGCAACCACGATGCCCAGTGTCAGCAGCCATTGGAAGATTCCCGTCCCCTTTCCGCGGTCCGCCGCCACCAGACACTCTGCAAGATAGAGCGGAACAACCACTCCGATTAAGCCCGCACTGACGCCCTGCAACAGGCGGCCGAGAACCAACGGCTGGTAGCCATGGGAAAGGGCGATCATTGGAATGCTCACGACAAAGAGGATGCCGCTGAGGGTCATCAGGGCCTTGCGTCCGATCCAGTCGGCCAGCAGGCCGGCAAACAAAGTGGAGATCACACTACCCAACAACACAGCAGCGACCACGATGGAAAGCTGGCCGGCATTCAGGCCGGATGTAGCCTCGAGATACGGCAAAGCACCCGCGATGATGCCCACATCAACCCCGTAGAGCAGGCCGCCAAGGCCCGCCACCAGCAGAAGAAAGCGGTTGTATGCAGTTTTGTCGTTTTGCACTGCGGCAGTCGAGCCCTCAACTGGGGATATCATTCTGGCCATTGGGCGATGGTTTTCCTGAACCGGATTTCGCTTAATCTCTGATTGTCAGCTTCCGCGAAACATAGTCTAACCTCTGAACTGTTGGCCCCGTGCATGAATTGTTTGTTCTTACAAGTCTCCTCACTTGCGGCCAGGAGGTGTGGATTCGATCTCCAGCGCATGGCACAGCATCAAGGTCCGAGAACCACGCCTGCTACCCGTAAGGTTTATGCGAATTGCCAAATGCTTTAGAATGCACGTGCGATGGTAGCGCCCGTGAAAAGCGATCAATCCTGCGAACTCGATTTTGGCCCGCTTGCCGCTTCCAGCCTGCGGTTCCCGGCAGATTTCTTGTGGGGAGTATCCACCGCAGCTCACCAAGTCGAAGGGGGCAACGATAATAATCAGTGGTCGGCCTGGGAGAGCGCGGGAAGAATCAAATCCGGAGACCGTTGTGGTCGAGCTTGCGATTGGTGGTCTGATGCGGAGCGCGATTTCGACCTGGCTCGCGAAATCGGTGTAAATTCCCTTCGCCTCTCCGTGGAGTGGAGCCGTATTGAGCCGGACGAAGGCCGATGGGATCCGGCTGCGATTCAGCGGTACCAGGAAATGTTGCAAGCACTCCACGACCGCGGCATTCAGCCGATGGTCTGCCTGCATCATTTCACCCACCCCATGTGGTTTGAAAACAAGGGTGGCTTTCTGGGAGCGGAGGCCTCGCGTCTGTTCGAACGATTCACTCGGCACGTTTTGCATGAACTCGGTGACTTGTGCCAACACTGGGTAACCTTTAATGAGCCCAACGTGTATGGAGCGCTCGGCCACGTCCTCGGGGAATTCCCGCCTGGCCGTAAAGGACAAATCCTAAGAGCCATTCGTGTCGTCGGAGCGATGGCCCGTGCCCATACCGCCGCCTACCGCGCGATCCACGAGCTTCAACCCGGGGCACAGGTAGGGTGGGCTCACAACTACATAGTATTTCAGCCTGCGAATCCAGAGTTCGCGCCTGATCGCTGGATATCCGGCCTGCTCAACGAACTTTTCAATGAAAGCTTTCTTCAGTTAATGGAGCAAGGCCGGCTCGGCTTTCCTTTCAGTCTGGTGGGTAAGCGGGATTCTGACTCCAAAGGGATGTGCGATTTTGTCGGCTTGAACGTCTACAGCCGTTTTCATGTTGCTTTTGATCTGAGGTGTGCGTCCACGTTGTTCGGACGGGTATTCGTGCCCGGACACGTGCCGCAAGGCGATCGCGGCGTCGAAGGCCCATACGGCGAGGCCTACCCAGAGGCGATTCGAGTCGCGGTGCGCCGCGCGGCTAGTCTCGGGAAACCGATTTACATCCTCGAGAACGGCGTACCCGACGCGCAGGATCGCATTCGTCCGTGGCTCATCGTGAAAGCTGTTCAGCAGATGCACAGTCTCATTCACGAGGGATTCGACCTGCGCGGATACTTCCACTGGACTCTTACCGACAACTTCGAATGGAGTGAGGGCTGGAGACTTCGATTTGGACTTGTGGCTTTGGACCCCGGCTCTCAACTCAGAACCATGCGCGGCAGCGGCCGCTTGTATGGAGCCATCGTCCGCAGTAATGAATTATTGCCAGAGACCGTCGCTCGTTATTGTTCGCCCGAGATGAACGTTATAAGAGGTTAAGTTATAAGAGGTTAAGATCGTCGCGTTGCCCATCAGAATGAACCAAAGAGGTAGCTATTTGACTGGCGGAAGAACTGGAAGAATCGAAGGTTTCAGGAGGATCGAAGAAGCATTGATGCCAGAGCGCGGCATCGGATAACGCGCCTGCCCCACCCAGCGGCACCAGCACCGGCTGCACAGCCGCCGAGCACACAAAGGCCCTCCTTACGGGGCTCATAAATTTTGGGTGTCCCCCGCCGGACTACGGTTGCGAACCTGGGGGCTTCTGCCAAGAACTTGTATCTGGATTGAATCTTCATGAAAACAAAGGCGGCCGTTACAACGCCGATGACCTCGAAATTACGGGACTTTGCTGGCACTTCGTGGATCTGGTCTGGATGTTCGTCGTGCCATTCGTGTACTTACTAAATGCTGCCCACTAAAGCCGATCAGAAGGAGAGAACGTTATGACAGTAGCCCAGGAGCAGGAGAAGGGCGGAATCGGAAAATACCTGATCGTCTATATCGCCATACTGATTTTGGCGGGGCTGCAGTTCGTCATCGCCTATCAGCAACTTGATGGCGCGCAGATGTTTGCCCGCATGTTATTCGTAGCTCTCCTCGAAGCCGGGCTGGCTCTCATGTTCTTCATGCATTTGGGGGCTGAAAATCGAGGGTTGCTCTTGTTTGTGGCGATTACGACAATATTTGTGCTGGCGGCGATATGGATGGCCGGACAGCTTCCGTATGCTGGTCGGAGCGCCCGGAGCGGGTTCGTCTCACTGAAGGACGGAAAGGACACATGAAGAGATTGGTTTGGTTGATGGCCGCTTTGCTGGTGGGCGCGATGGTGCTGGTGGCGCCGACAGCAGCCTTTTCCCAGAGTTGCGCTCTCTGTTACACCCAGGCGGCGTCCTCCGGCTCGCGAATGATTCAGGCCTTGCGCAGCGGTATTTTGATTATCATTGCTCCGCCGACTTTCATGTCCATTGGTCTAGTCTTTGTCTGCTATCGCAGGCGCAACCAAACCCGCAAGCCTGACGATTCCGACGGCTTTGACAACAATCCAGATGATAAGGGATGGTAGAAATCGGTACCCGCCTCACTTTCGATAAACGGTCCCACCCTTCATCACAAATCCTACGTTCTGCACAGCTCCGATGTCCTCGAGCGGATCCCCTGAAACCGCGATGATGTCGGCAAGATAGCCCCGCTCCAGCGCGCCAATCTGCCCGTCCCAACCCAGCAGTTTTGCTCCATTCAGCAGGTCGGCCTGCAACACGGCCAAGGCCGACATGCCATATTGCACCATGAGCACGAGCTCACGGGCTTGCGTGCCGTGAGGAAACGGACCAACATCCGAGCCCACCGCCATCGGTACCCCGGCCGCGACCTGCTTGCGGAATTCTTGCACCTTCAGATCTGGTTGGCATGGTCGATGGATGACACTCCTGCCTGCGCAGCGTAGAGCGTCCCAGGCTCCCCCGTGCCATGTACCGCAACCCGCTTGCCCAAACGCGCCGCCTCCTGCACGGCGGTCCGGAGCTCGGGTTCTGAGTATTGATAAACCGTGGACAATTTGCCATCCTGCACCGAGTCTGGACCGGTCTCATAAATCTTGATGAAATCCGCGCCCTCCTTCAACTGCTGGCGCATTACCGTCACTAACTCAGCCGCATTGTTGGCATAGGTCGCGTTGGGGAGGACATGCTGTTCCGGGTTGTAGTTGATCGCGTCCTCATGTCCGCCGAGAATGTTAATCGCGTTGCCACTGATCCTCAGCCGCGGTCCCGGTATCCTGCCCTCATCAATCGCGTTGCGCACGGCGGTATCGGCCGAACCCGCGCCTTCGGTTCCCATGTCACGTTCGGCGGTGAAGCCGGCCATCAGGTCATCGCGGGCCGCCAATGTGGCCGTAATGGTGCGCTGCGGCACAGACTCTTGAACCGTCTGAAGATCCTCCGCCCCCGGATGCAGAAAGAGATGTATGTGGGCATCGATCAATCCCGGCATCAAGGTGCGGTCGCCCAAATCGATCACCTCCGCCCCAGCCGGACGCTTCACCCCAGATCCCACTTCTACAATCCGTTCGCCTTCCACCAGAACTTCGCCCGGTTTTACGATGCGGCCGTTTTTCACGTCCAGCAAGCGCGCCGCATGCAA
>WNFC01021233.1_pt1 | contig 12285 bp, 14 predicted proteins | sample 5400541 | NCBI WGS metagenome assembly WNFC01 (sample SAMN13153342, study PRJNA577476) | soil metagenome | isolation source: 120 cm saprolite under Douglas fir tree site 2 hole 2 replicate 1 | place: USA:California | collected 2015-04-18 | reverse complement strand
CGCGCGCTGGCGGCGTTCCGCCTGGCCGACCGCGGCTTCGCGTGAGCTGCCCGCCCGCTGACGGCGGGCGGGCTGTGCGGGTGATCACGGCCCTGTCCTGCGATCACTGGCCCGACCTCGGATAGGGCGGCGGGGCAGCGGTCAGCTAACGCCACAGTCAGCACGAGTTCACGGTCGCGCCATGTGATTTATGGGGCGAGATGGTCAAAACGTGGCTATCGTGCCAATATGTGACTATCGTGTCGTTCCGTGGCCTATCGTGCGGCTCCGTGAGGCTGCGCTGATGGACGGGGGGGAAGCTCGCCATGACCAAATGCGATCTTTCAGCTACCGCTGCGGGAGCATCCCGGCCGGCCTGGGGACCGAACCACGCACCGACAGGAGACCCCAGGCGATGAGGCGCAAGACCCCCGTGGCCATCCTCGCGGCAGGCGTCCTCGCGGGCCTGCTGCCTGCGCTGACCCCGGCAGCGGGCGCCGCGAGCGCCGATGGCGCCATGAGCGCCGCGGCCGGCCCGACCACGCTGTGCGCGGCAGGCGAGCGCATCCACGTAGATGGCCGGTGGGGCGACTACGTGCTCATGAACAACACGCTGCACCCCCGCAGCGCGCCCGAGTGCATCAGCCACTATCGCCCCGGCCCGAGCTTCGCCGTGATCAGGTCCGGCGCAAACTCCCACGGCCCCGAGTCTGAGGCGTACCCCAACCTCTTCAGCGGCTGCTCCTGGGGCTTCTGCTCGGACCGGTCGGCGCTGCCCGCCCGGGTGTTCTCCCTGCGCCACCCGTGGGTGTCCTGGTCCGCCAGGTTCCGGCCGGCCGGCAAATGGGATGCGAACCTGGACATGTGGCTCAGCCGTTCAGCGCAGGTGCGCGGTCAGGTCACCGGGGCAGAGGTCATGATCTGGGTATCCGCACACGGCTTCGCCCACGTGGGGACCGTGACCAGGATCGACGGCATCCGCTGGCACTTCGTGCACTGGACGACCAGGTCGCTCATCCAGCGCCACGTCACCTGGCCGCTGATCATCTTTCGCACCGTCCGCCCCCGGCACCGCGTGGGCCACCTGGCGCTCAAGCCGTTCTTCCGCTACCTGAGGCGCCTGCATCTCATCCACCGCGGCTACTGGCTCGACTCGGTGCACGCGGGGTTCGAGATCTGGAACGGCGGCCGGGGCCTGCGCATGCTGCGGTTCCAAGAAGGCGGCGGCCTGCAGAAACACTAGTCTGCCAGCTCGCGGCCGTCGCGTCGTCCTCATCTGGTACTGCCGGACCGCGCGGGTATCTTGCGCCTCTGCATTTTCTCTGACTAGAAGGTGATCTGAACCCGCGCAGCGCCAGCCGGCGGCGGGCTCGTCTGTGCTCCCTGCCTGATTACAGAAACCTGGCCGTATCGGCGCGCTCCGGCCGGGAGGTTGGTGAGGCCGGGGTAGTTGCCCGTCTGGTGGGCGTTGGCCAGGTAGTCAGTGATCGCTGTCGCGGCTGCGGCGTCTGCGACGGCGACCAGGATCTGGAAGCGCTTGCCGGCGTTGCCGGCGCTGCCGACGAACGTCTGCGAGCTCCAGCTGCCGTCGGGGGCTGAGGACCGCGGCCTGGGGCTGGGGGTTGAGGTGGGTGTCGCCGGGGTTCCGGGTGAACACCCCAGATTTTCTGGCCGGGCCGAAGGTTGCGGCTAGTGCCTTGCACCATGACCACCTGGGGCACCGTGGCCGGCGGCGTCTGCCTGCCGGGAAGGTGATCTGAACCCGCGCAGCGCCAGCCGGCGGCGGGCTCGTCTGTGCTGGCGCGGCCGCATAGAGGAGCATCCGCCGCGAGTCCGGCAGAAAGTGAACCGTGTGGAAAGGGGCGGTGAAGTGATCGGTATTGACATGCGCGGAACAGGGAAGACCCTAGAAACAAGTAACGGTACCGACCCGCCGGACCGCCGCCCCCGAGATTGACCTTCACAGCCGGGATGTCAGCAGTCTCCCGCTCGCGGAGCATGTCGCCACCGACTTGATCAGCGCTCCTATTGCCGCCAGGGACACCACGATGCGACCGGCGGATAGCTCCCTATTTGGCTTGCGACAGAACCCCCGGTCGCAGCCATGATCGTGATCAGCTGTCGCCTGAGACAGCACGCAGATCGACTTGTTGGCTCCCCACTTGGCTCCCAACAGAACCCGACCGCAGCCACGATCCACGATCAGCGACGCCGCAGCGTGCTGACCTGCGAGAACACCAGATCATGCCAACCCACCAATGACGTGACTTCTTGCCATACAAACAAGAAGTCAAATATCAAATACAAAGCCTAGAAATAGCCTCTGACCTGCGGAAACGTGGAGCTAAGGGGACTCGAACCCCTGGCCTCTTGCATGCCATTCAGTGGCAACACGTCCACAGCGGTACACCTGTGCAGGTCACAGTCCCGGAGCGTCCGCACGAGTCCGCCGACATCTGCACCTGTTGCGGTACTTTCCTGCTGTACAACCCGGAGCCTCATCCTCCCTTCCGCGAGCCGAAGAAATAAAGGAAGAATGACCGCAGCGGGAGCCGCAGCACCGACGGATCTTGCCGGGCGATCGCCGCAGTTCCTCTGTCACGCGGCCGATATTACTCTTCGGATGAGCGGGTGTTCAGCAAGCGTTTTGCCTCAGCTTCCCGGAAGTCATCATGATCGTTGTGTTTCCTCTCGTGGCCCCAGAGCCGCGGTGCGCGGGCCGGGCGAACGTGAGTGCCTGCCGACAAAGCCGCAGGTCCAGTCCACCGGCGGCCGCGGCGCGGGGACGCCTGGCCGGTCACGCGGGATCTGTACCCGCAGCGACAGCGGCTGGATCTTGCAGCGCACCGGAGCGGGCATCAGCAGCACCGATTCACCGTCGATCCCGCCAGGATCTGCGTTGCGTCAGCGTCGACGACGACCCCCTGTTCGGGGACCTGCCTACGGACGTCCAGGTGTGGTGGGACTTTCGGTGGGACTTCGGCTCTTCCTGATGCGGTATATCTCAGAGAGCATTGTCGAGGCAGCGATAACGTTCTGTAGGGAGGATCAAATGTGGTGGATCATTGGCGGCGGTATCATATACCTGATACTCGTCTTCACTCTTGGCGTCATGTCAATCAGGAAGGGCCATTGGGTCATGTTCATCATTGGGATCTTCTTGCCATTCTTCTGGCTCATCGACACGCTGATGCCTTCGCGAAGGATCGCCTACCAGTAGTCATTTCCCCAGTGTGATGAGCGGAGTGTCTGAGCGGAGCAATCGAGCGCCGCAAGCGGACATATCCGAACCGGCCCGGGTCGCCAAGGGGAGCAGCCCGAACATCCGCGCGGCCAGATTCAGCAGTTCTGTGCGTCCCCGGCCCTGCCGGCTGATTCGACGGTACTTGGCTCCGGCTCATGCGCTTGCAGCGCCAGCCTGGCGGTGTCGGTGTGGTCGGCGGCGGTGATGTCGCCTCCGGCGTTTCCGTTGGGCTGGCGCCGGGCGTGGCGAGAAGAACGGCGGATCAGCCGACCCGGCAGAGGAACAGCCTTCACGCGCCGGCGTCACCTTCGGCGCCGGGCCGCAGGGACAGCCACTGCGCGTAGGACCTGGATTCATCGGGGCCGGGTTCCATACCGCCGGGCAGGGCCTGGGCGAACACGTGCGCGGCGGTGGCCTCGAGTGCGCTGCGGAGCAGGCTGGCGGGGCCCGTCGCCTCGAATCCCAGCGTCCACCAGTCCTGGCCACGGGTGTGGACCTCGGTGAGTTCCGCCTCGCACCCCGGCTCGCCTCCCCGCCCCGGTGCGTGTGCTCACCTCCAGTGCCCCGCCTCCGCGGACCTTCACCGACAGCCCGGGCAACTGCGGATCCAGCAGGTAGATGTCCTCGCGTGACTCCATTCGTGCCGGGAAGCGGCCGAACCATCCGGCCACCGCAGCATCCAGCTGGCCCGGGAAGATCCAGCGCACCTCCAGGCTGCGGACTGCTTCGGTGACCGGGCTTTCCGGCGGTGCAGCCGTCATCGCCAAATGCTCCTGCCCGCCTTGCCGGCCAATTCCGTGCGCTGCTGCCGCACGCATGCAGCGCCGAGCCAGCCGGATCTCACATGCCGGTTTCGGCGATTATCCGTCCCGAGGCGACGGCGTCAACAAGCGATTTGTGGTCGCGCTCGTTCTGGTCGGCGTAGGCGGCGGCGGATCGGGTGATGGCCTGGTCGAACACGTCGGAGCCGCCCAGGTAGGCGGCGATGGCGATCCGGTCCCCCGAGCGCGCGTGTGCTCGCGCCAGCGTCCACCCGCATATCTCGCCGTAGATCCGCATGCCGTGCGGCACTAGATTCTCGATGCCGATGGAGTATTTCCAGTCCCGTAGCTGCCGGATGTAGAAGTCGCGCTGCTTGCCCTCCAGCTCGGCTTCGGTGCGCTGCCAGCCGAGGAAGATGTCGCTGGATGCTTGCATCAGCCGCTGCCCGGCGACCACCCGCTGCCCCTGGTCGGCGTACTTGCTGGCGCCGGCGAATGCGGCCAGGACCGACTTGTCTGCCTCCTTGACTTGCAGGAACAGCGGATCGGGAGCCGTCACGGCCGAGCATCAGCACGATCCAGCAGCGGGTGCCGACGCTGCCGACGCCGACGACCTTGCGGGCCATGTCGGTGAACTCGTATTGCTCGAGCAGGAACCGGCGGTCGGTCTCTAGCGTGCGCCGGTACTTGGCCAGCAGGCCGGTGAGTTGCTCCCGGAACGCGTGCAGATCCTGCTCCTTGGGCAGGAGGTCGGTGATCGGCACCAGCAGCGGCGGGTCGGCGATGATCTGCGGCCGACCGTCCACGACACGGGTCAGCTTGGCCACTTCCTGCATGCTGTCATGGGTTCGCGCCTTGGCCATGCCCTTGTCCACCATCTTGCGCTGGCGTTTCTTCATCTGAGATTCAAACTCCGCCCGCAGCTGATCCAGATCCGCGTGCGCGTACCAGACGTCCAGGTTGGTCATCGCGGCGAAGCTCCGCATCGCCTGCCGGTAGCGGAAGTGCGCATCCCCGCACGCCTGCACCGCCAGCCCGGACACCGGCGTGGAAGCCAGGTCGGCGGCCATCGGCAGCGCCGCGGTAGAAAGTGAACGGAGAGACCATCATCCGGCCCCACCGCGCCGGCACCAGCTCCGGCACCCGCGCCTTCGCCTGCTCTTCCAGAAGGCTCAGCGGGTCGGGCCGGCCTGGCAGCGGGTCGAACACCGCATGGCTGTCCCGCGGCACCGCGGCCCGTGCCTCCTTACCCCGCTCAGCACGTTCCGCCGGGGCCAGCCGCCCCAGCCCGGAATCGAGCTGGTAGCGGTGTCCACCCTCGGGCGTAGCCTCAACCGTCCGCACACTCATCATCGGCTCCTTTCTATCCGCTGCCCAGCGCAACGGCCGCGCTCACCCGACATCCTCATCGTCTCCCGATGTCCATCCGGGCCCACAACACTCCAGGAACCGAAGCGATCGCCCAGCCTGCCGCGAAGGACCAGCCGGTACCTCCACCGCGCCGAATCGCTGCCCATCACGCGCAGGCTCGCACTCCGGCAGGTGACCCGGCATCACCTACCGGCCCGATTCACCTAGGTGGAACGGCTGCCAAAGACCGGTCCGCGAGCCCGTCCGGCTGCCAACAGCGAGACACCCAGAGTGCGGCCGATCGAACTGGACACTCACGGTGACCATGAATCCGGTCAGGCCGGCCGACCGTGGCGCCGGCGATGGTGGTTAATAGCGTGCGAGCGCCGGTTTCGGTATCTACTTCGCCATTGCAGGAGCCGTGTTTCTCGATATCTACAAGGTGCCGCAGTACAGATTCGAGGACTGGCAGCTCCTGGCGGGAGTTCTCCTGGGCTGGTTCTCGGCTGTGGTGGTGACCGTACTGGTCCTATTTATGGCACTGGCGGCGCGTTTGCTCGGCCGGATTCCGGACATTGCACGATCCCCCCTCGGAGGCGTGCTATTCGGGGTCGTCGGCGTGGCCCTGCCACTGACGCTCTTCACCGGCAGCGCTCAGCTCAAGACGGTGCTTAGCGACGCGAGCACGCTCGGCGCCGGCCTGCTGGCCGCCATCGTGATCGCAAAGATCTTCACCTTCGCAGTGAGCCAAGGGAGCGGATTCATCGGCGGCCCAATATTCCCGGCGCTGTTCATCGGAGGAACCGCAGGAGTCTTCGTCCACCAGCTCATCCCGGGTGTGCCACTCGGACTGGCGTTCACATGCGTGTTTGCCGCCGTCCCCGGGGCGCTAGTCGCCGCACCGTTCACGGTGGTGCTGCTCGCTGCGTGTCGCAGGTGGGCGGGCTCCAGACCGCGCCGGTCTTGATTGCCGTCGTGACTGCGTATCTCACCATGGAAGGCGTGAAATACTTCGTTGCGAGCCGCAAGGCGGCACGTGCCGCCAGGGGCGTGGCGGATGCTCCAGCCTGAGATGATCAGAGTTGACTGCGGACCCAATAGCAGCCGGAAGCGCCCATGGCGCCGACCCGCTCGACCGAGGGCTGGCGACCTGACAGCATGGGGCAAGCCAGAACTCGAAGCTGCGAGATTTCATTGGCCGCTGCGCTGCGTATCGGTGCCGGCGATACCCGGGGGGACGACCTTGCCTTGCTCGATTTCCTCGGACAGCCTCGCCTTGGCGGTGAGGGCTTCCTCGTCCAGTACGCCGGAGCCCGCCGCGCGGGAAATGACGTCGCCGCCGCGGCCGCGCAGCACGAACGCGAAGCCGACGGCGATCAGCGCGCCGGCGATCGGCCCCGCGAGGTACACCCAGTAACTCGTCCAGTCGCCGCTGGCCAGGGCGGGGCCGAAGGAGCGGGCCGGGTTCATCGACACGCCGCTGACCGGTGCCGCCCACAGGCCGGCCAGCGCGATGTAGCCGCCGATGCCGAGCGCGGCGATCGCGCCGACGTTCTGCGCGGCGGATGCGGTGCCGAGGATCACGCTGACCAGCAGCGCGGTGAGCACGATCTCCATCAGCAGGGCCTGCCAGCTGTGGTACCCGGGGCCCGGCAGCGTCGCCCCGAGATGCTCGATGTTCCCGAACACCAGGCGGAGGAACAGGCAGGCCAGCGTTGCGCCGAGGAGCTGGATGATGATGTAGCCGGGGACGCGCCGCCACGGGAAGTCCCGGCGCAGCGCGAAGGCCAGCGACACGGCCGGGTTCAGGTGCGCGCCGGAGACCGCGCCCATGAACAAGATGATCGCCATCACCATCAGGCCCGGCGCGACGACCGCCGCGGACAGGCTGATCTGCCCCTTCGCGTGCAAAAGCCCGCCGCCTGCGGCGGCCAGGACCAGCGCGAAGGTGCCCAGCAACTCCGAGAACAGCCGCCGCCATTCCCTGCGCGGGTCATCGAAGTCCTTACGGTCCCCGAACTCGAGCATGAGCAAGTGCGACGTGCGCGGGAACGCCGTCCCCAGCGCCGCCGAGTCGATCCTCTGGGCCGTTGCGCCGGTCACAGCGCCAGCCCTCTGTGCGGTCCCGGGCTTTCCCAGGCCGTCCTTCCCGCGCACAGACGCGTTGTCTGTCATGTCCCGGCCCTTCCCGTCAACAGCACCCAACAGGCTTCACAATGAGAACCGCAGTCCCGCGCCCCACCTTCGCCCTCGCAACAGGAACGGGGCCACTCCCCCTGCCGTCCTCATACTGGCCTGCCACGTCAGTCCTCATGCCCATTCCCGTTCCAGTTCTCTGGATCCTCATCGTTCTTCCGGTACGCCCGCCAGGCCAGGGACCAAGGTCCCCATCACGGAGCAGGTCCGGGCACGCGGGCCCGGCAGGAAGGACTTGCTTCGCGGTCATGGCCATCTCACATTGGGGACAGCCTGGGAACATGTGCCCGGACAGGTCGCCGATCAGTATCATCGCCTGCGCCGGCCATCCGGAGTGCCAGGCGGCGTGCCAGGCACGGGATTGGCCCAGGTCCTTGGCCCAGGACCAGGAGCGCGAGGAGGCCGTCTCAGTTCACACCGACACGCCCGTAACCAGGCAAGCCACTCACAACCGGATCAGCTACCCCATACACCACTCCCGTGGACGTGAACCTGGCCAGGCAGCTGGTCAGGCTTTCCGCGCGGAACTGAACACCAGGGTGTACTCCTCAACCGCCCGGATCACGCATTGAGCCGGGTCTACGCCACCGACCCGGGCCACCGCGGCGGCGCTCGGGCTTGCGGCCAGCGCAGCCGGGTCCCGCCAGACGGTCTCGCTGATCAGATGCCCGGAGGCCGGGTCGGCGAACAGCAGCGCGCCGCGGAACCCGGTGGTTTCCGCCAGCCACGGGACCGCGGTATCCCCGAACGCCTCGATGGCGTCCTCGAACGCTGACCGCTCGGCCTCCATCCGCGTCAGCCGGACCCCCTCCCCGCCGCGCAACGGTGCCTCGCGCTCGAAAACCGGAATCCGGTAGCGCTCGGCGGTGACCGTTCCCCCGGCCCGCCGAGCAATTTCGCCGCGCAGGGGCGCTACTGCCTGCTCGCTGTCCAGCAGCGCATCGTGCGACACCCAGAATGATTCGAGTACCGCGACCCCGATCTCGGGGTTCGCCAGCAGCGACATCCCCAGATTGGCTCGCTGGCCCTCGACCGCCGGGCGGACCTCTCTCTCGATGTAACTGACAGATTCGCTCAGCCGAAGCGGATCCGCGGTGATCAGGTTAAGCCGGACATGCAACACGACGACTCCCAAGAAAGATCATCCTGGCGGACGACCGTGGCGAGGAGCAGGCCGGCAATCGCGCCGGCCAGCGCGAAGAACCGCACACTCCCCTTGAGGTACTGCCGAAGCCGAAAGGTGAAGCGGGTGCGTGACGACGGCGACCTCGTCGCCAGCGAGCCTTTGCCCGCCACCCGCGGTTTTGGCGGCGCCGTGCGCGGCCGAGCACAGGGTGCGCGTCTGCTGCTGCGAGGAGTACCGGAAGGCCCACACAGTCATGCCGTCGGAGACTGCGACAGTCCCCTGCATCGGGAAGTCCAACCCGTGCTCGTGGCCGGCCGACTCCACCAGCTGGATGGCCTTCGCCATCGCGGCTACCGGATCCTCGCGCAGCCCCAGGGTCAAGGCGAGGTGAAACAGCACCTCCGAGTCCGTGGTCCCCTTGATATGGGGGTACAGCGACGAGTCGACCGCAAAGGCCAGGTCACGCTTCACCGAGCCGAACCCGGCAAGGGCGCCGTTGTGCATGAACAGCCAGTTCTCGAACCGGAACGGGTGACAATTGGTCTGCTGAATCGGCGGCCCGGCCGCGGCGCGGACATGGCTGAAGAACAACGGAGACTCGACGGCCTGGGTGGGCTCGCGCAGGTTCTGGTCATTCCATGCGGGCTCGGTGCTGCGGAACAGCCCGGAAACATTGCCCCTCGCCGGTCCGCCGGGTACCAGCCGAACCCGAACCCGTCACCGTTGACCGTCTCCGCTCCGAGCGGAGAATCCAACGACTGCGCAACGAGCGAGTGCCGGGGGTGCAAGATCAGCTCGGATGGCCGCAGCGGCTCCCCGCAGTACGCCAGCCAACGACACATGATGTGAACCTCCTCGACCCCGCATGGCTTGCCGCGGATCAGGTTCGACACTACGCGCGGGCTGTCAGCTGGCCGGGGGGCAGTCCGTCATCCGGGCGGCGGAACCGGCCCGCGGAACGGCTTCAGCCCGGCCCGCGATCCCGCGGCGCAGCGTCCGGGCCGATCCCCCCGCCCGGGCCCTCGGCCAGAGCGACCGCCCGCGGCGAGACCCGGCACCGGGCTGCAGTGACGCCGAGCTGCTGACCATCGCCAGCCGCGCAAGCGTGCAGCACCATCACAGGAGATCAACACGGCCCGGCAGCTGGCACGACTAGCCTGACCTGTTGCACGGCCGCAAAAAGAGCACGCGCCAATGCATCCTGCTACCGTCGCCGACGGGTCAGCGCCCTGGCAAGTGAGACTGATGCCACCGGTAGGAAGGATCATGTTTACCTGGTCAGCTGCACTCCGGGCCTCTTCCACACCAACGAAGCAACTGACTGGCCGACCGCCACTATCCGCGCAGAGCCCAGATCCGAATTGGCATGCGATAGCTTACGCCGCTGCGGTTGCGGTACTTTGCTGCTGTACGAGGCCCTGGAACCTTGGATGAGGATTTCGAATTATTTGTCTGACCTGGTGGAGCTATGGGGATTCGAACCCCAGACCTCTTGCATGCCATGAATCACTCACGAATTTCGTGACCAGGCCTTAAGCGGCCTGATCAGGCCATACGCTAGCTGACGCAAGCTGCAACTGGCTCAGACAAGCACTCGCTAGCACCATTCTGCCCCTCAAACTGCCCCTCGAAATGATCTCCCAAGAGCACCCATACGGCCTGCTCGAACGGGATCGAACACAGGTTCCCCTACTGGCGGAGACCAGCGGAGGTCTGCCATCTGTGCCCCCGTCGCCGTACCTCCCGGCCAGCGCCTGCGGTATCGTCCCGCCGGGCCGGGGACGGGCAGGGCCAGTACACTGACGGCGTGAGCCAGCCACTCGCCGAGCCGCCGCATCTGCCACCTGCAACCGAGGAGCAGGTGCTTTCGCATGCCGCCCAGTTGGTTGATCTCGCCGCCCAGCACGGCATCACCCACCTGGCCTTCGCCTCCCCCGGCAGGCTCCTTGGCCACATCGGCGACGGCCGGGACCTGTTCGACATGTTCGAGTTCCAGCGCGCCGCGACCGACTTGCTCGGCGCGGAGATCACCTTGTACTCCGACGGGGCGCTGCGCAACGACCATGTCAGCCCCGACCTGGCCACCGCCACTCCCCTGTGAGCGGCGACGCCCGGCCCGATCGCCACGCACTGCTGGAACTGCAGGCATTACTGACCCAGGTCGCGGGCCTGCGCAGCGAAGGTGACGCCGTCCGGTTTGCCGCTGATGCCCGCTACCGGTGGGTCTTGCACCGGCTGTGGATCGCCGCTGGGAACGAGGCCCTGGCCTACACCCAGGCGAGCGGCCAGCCCATCCGGGCCGACCGGACCTGGGCCAACCTCTCCGACCTGCGCAACCACCTCGCTCATTCCCGCCTCCCCGACATCGACGAATCACTCGTCCGCGGTTCACCTGGACCCGCCTCGACTCCCTCCAGGCCACCAATCAGCACCACCTGCAGCGGCCATAGCCGGGCACCTGCCCGGCGGACCCGGAGCTTGACGAAACGAAGATCATCAGGCTTTCTGCTGCCCTGAGCGTGGACATCGCCTCCGGCTAGGCAACCTGGTCACGGGGGGGTGCCGCTGACCCGTGGCGGTTTCTCCCCCACGAACTCGCTGGTCTCGTCGAGCTGGGCATCCCGGAAGTAGTCATGCGCGTACTTCTCCCTGAACTCCTGCCAAGTCCCCAACCCAACAAGCAGCGCTGGCTGCTGGTCCGCCAGCTCAGCACAGCCCGCCTGCCGAGCAGCCGCGCCTGTTCGGACTTCAATCTGTTGAAATGCCGAAGCGCATACTCGATGACCACATCCGGGAACAAGATGTGCGGAAGATAACGCTCAAACCGCCCGGCTTCCCAGCGGGCCTGCAGCGCCCCATAGCTTTCGACGTGAGCGCACAGCGCGATCAGCTCCGCAGGCATGTGGTCTTCCTCGATCAGATCCGCGTATGTCGTGATGATCTGCGACATTCTGCGGTTCAGTGGCATGAGCACCGTGGTCATCCTGGTGCCGCGCTGCCAGGGGCTGTGCGGGTCGGCGTCCAGGCCCGCCGCCCGTATCGTGGCCGTCAGCAGCGCCCCGCCCGCCCGCGAGACGACACCCTTGCCCGCACCGTCGGCCCGGACCCGCGGGTACGACCCGCTACGCTTACCCACCTGGAAAGTGCTCCTCGAACTGGCGGCGACAGGACCCTCACCAGGTCCCATCCTCCCAGGTCAGGAGCACCTTTTCACGCCCGGATCAATCCGCGATCAGCCCGGGTGGACGGGGCGGGCCAGCGAGCGTGGACCGAATGGACCTTCGACAGGCCCGAGCGCTCCGGCCCAGGGCCCTTCCCCCGCCCACCTCGTGCGGGGCCTTGACATCAGCCGCTCCGTTAGGCAATCCTAACCGTTAGTGGATCCTGACCGAGCAAGTGACGGCTGGAGCGCGCTGGCGGACGGCACCCGGCGCGCCATCGTCAGCCGCCTGGCCGACGGGCCGCAGGCGGTGGGACAACTGGCCGCGGAGCTGCCGGTCAGCCGGCCGGCGGTCTCCCAGCACCTAAAGATCCTCAAGGACGCCGGCCTGGTCAGTGAACGCGCCGTCGGCACCAGACGTGTCTACCGGCTCAATCCGACGGCAGTGGCCGCGTTGCGCGATCAGCTC
>WNFC01016013.1_pt1 | contig 12285 bp, 11 predicted proteins | sample 5400541 | NCBI WGS metagenome assembly WNFC01 (sample SAMN13153342, study PRJNA577476) | soil metagenome | isolation source: 120 cm saprolite under Douglas fir tree site 2 hole 2 replicate 1 | place: USA:California | collected 2015-04-18 | reverse complement strand
TGGACTTTCCGCCGCCGGCGCTCGAGCGCGTCGATGCCAAGGTTGGATCGCAGGCCATCGCGGCGGCCCTGACGCTGCGCGGACGGTTGACCTATCGCACGGGTTCACCCTTCGAGACGCAGTTCGTCTGCCTGCTCGATGCGGCGCACCGACCGCTTTTCTTCTATGCCTTGCCGACGCTGGCGACACGCGGCGCCCCCACACCCGTTACCAGGGGCGGCGCGCCGGCGCCGGTGCCGCCGCTCCAGCCGCCGGCGACCGAGACGCCAACCATGGCGCTCGGCCCGCAGGCAGCGTTGCCTACACCAGAGCCGGCGCGCCCGCCGATGCCGGCAAGCGCCGTCCGGTTGCGCGGGCTGGCGCGCGACCTCGGCGGCCGCTTGCAGTTCCTGCCCTGCGATGGCGCGCCACTGCCCCTCGAGGACCGCACGCCGGACCAGGAACTGACGCAGGCGCTGCGCGGGCTGACGGCTGGCCAGAACGGCCGGCCGATGTTTGTCGAGATCTATGGTGGACGCGAGACCGGTCCGGGCGCGGGCATCAGCGCGCTGGAGTTGCGCCGGGCGGCGGTCGAGACAGCGGGTTGTCGCGAACGGTTCGACCAGCGCGAATGGCTTGCCACCGGTGGCGGCGGCAACGAGGCGTCGTGGCGTCTCGAAGTCACGTCGCGGGACATGCTGTTGAGCGTCGCAGGCGGGCAGCCGGCGCAGCGCATTGCCCACGGCGGGCCGCAGAAGCTGGATAGTGCGGTGACCTATGCGGCGGCGGACAATCCGGAATTCACGGTCCTGATTGATGAGCGGCGCTGCGTCGATCCCCAGTCTGGCTCGTTGTTCGCCTACACCGTCGAGGTGAGAAGCGAGGGCAGAGCATTCGTCGGCTGCGCCGTGCACAATCCGGCCATGCCGGCGCCGTGATCGCGTAACAGGAGGGGACATGGACGATATCGAGCTGCTGCGGGAACTGATCGGTTCGGCCAAGCGCATCGTCGCCTTCACCGGCGCTGGCATCTCGACGGAGTCGGGGATCCCGGACTTCCGCTCGCCGGGCGGCATCTGGACCCGCTACAAGCCGATCTACTTCGACGATTTCATGGCGTCGGACGAGATGCGGCGCGAGTCCTGGCGGCGCAAATTCGCGACCGACGAGACCATGCTCAAGGCCGAGCCCAATGCCGGCCATCGCGCCCTCGCCAAGCTGGTCGAGCAGGGCCGCATGAGCGCCATCATCACCCAGAATGTCGACGGCCTGCACCAGCGCTCGGGCGTGCCCGATTCCAAAGTCATCGAGCTGCACGGCAATGCGACCTATGCAAGCTGCCTGGATTGCGGCCACCGCCACGAGCTGGATCCGATCAGGAAGGCGTTCCTGGGGAGCGGCAAGCTGCCGCTCTGCGTGAAGTGTGACGGCATCGTGAAGACCGCCACCATCTCGTTCGGCCAGGCCATGCCGGAGATCCCGATGGCGCGTGCCCAGGACGAGACCACGGGCTGCGACCTCTTCATCGTTCTGGGCAGCTCGCTGGTGGTCTATCCGGCGGCGGGCTTCCCACGCATCGCCAAGCGCAAGGGCGCCAAGCTGGTCATTCTCAATCGCGATCCGACCGACCAGGACGACGATGCGGACGTGGTGGTGCATGCCGAGATCGGGCCGACCATGAGCAGGGCTATTGGCGTGAACTGACCGGTCTTCGTTGCGACTGCGGGGTGGACGCGGTTTAATCCGAGCGGGGGGTCAGGGAGGGCGACGATGAGGATCAATCGCAGGCGCGCGCTGCTGGGCGGCCTTGCCTCGTCATTGGGCGCGACGCTCGGCGGCCTGCCGCTCAGCAGTCTGAGGGCGGTGGCGCAGGACATCACGTTCTTCCGCATCGGGACTGGCGGCACGGCCGGCACCTACTTTCCGATCGGCGGCCTGATTGCCAACGCCATATCCAATCCGCCGGGCTCGCGAACCTGCGCCGAAGGAGGCTCGTGCGGCGTGCCCGGCCTGGTCGCCACGGCGGTGGCGTCCAACGGCTCGGTCAACAACGTCGCCGGCATCACAAGTGGCGGCATGCAATCGGGCTTTGCCCAATCGGACGTGGTTTATTGGGCCTTTAACGGCAGCGGCATCTACGAGGGCCGGCCGAAGGCCGACACGTTGCGCGCCATCGCCAACCTCTATCCCGAGAGCTTCCACCTGGTGACGCGCAAGGGTGCCGGCGTCAAGACGATCAGGGACCTCAAGGGCAAGCGCATGTCGCTCGACGAGCCGGGCTCGGGCACGCTGGTCGATGCACGCATAATTCTCGCCGCCTACGGCATGACGGAAAAGGACATCACGGCCGAGTACCTGAAGCCGCAGCAGTCGGCGGACAAGTTCAAGGACGGTGCGCTCGATGCTTTCTTCAGCGTCGCCGGCTGGCCTGAGGGGGCGATTGCCGAACTGGCGGCGACGACCGGCATCGACCTCGTGCCGATCGATGGGCCGGAAATCGAGAACCTGATCAAGCAGTACAGCTTTTTCGCCGCCGAAGAGATCCCGGACGGCGCCTACAAGAACGTCGCCGGCGTAAAGACGGTCAGCGTCAACGCGATCTGGGCGACCTCGACCAAACAGCCCGATCAGATGATCTACAACATCACCGCCGCGCTCTGGAATTCGAACACACGCAAGCTGCTCGATTCCGGTCACGCCAAGGGCCGTGCGATAAAGTTCGAATCGGCGCTGCAGGGTCTTGGCATCCCGCTGCATCCCGGCGCGGAGAAGTTCTACAGGGAGAAGGGCCTCCTCAAGTAAGGTCCTGACGCGGCGGCATTGGAGACAAGCGTATGCGACTGAAGGGTAAGGTCTGTGTCGTCACGGCGGCCGGGCAGGGGATCGGCGCGGCCACGACGCGCGCCTTCGCGCGTGAAGGCGCGACTGTGTGGGCGACAGACGTCGATGCAGCGAAGCTGAAGGCCCTGGACGGCGTGACGGGAGTCCAGACGCTCAAGCTCGATGTCCTCGACAAGGCGGCGATCGCAGCCTTCGCCCAGGAGGCCGGCGCGGCGGACGTGCTGTTCAACTGCGCGGGCTTCGTCCATCACGGCACGGTGCTCGACGCCACGGACGAGCAATGGCGGTTCGCCTTCGACCTCAATGTGCGCAGCATGTTCTGGACGATCCAGGCCTTCCTGCCCGGCATGCTGGGCAAGGGCGCCGGCTCGATCATCAACATGTCGTCGGCGGCTTCGTCGGTGAAAGGGGCGGCGCTGCGTTTCATCTACGGCACCACCAAGGCCGCCGTGATCGGCCTCACCAAGTCGGTGGCGGTCGACTACGTGAGCAAAGGCATCCGGTGCAACGCGATCTGCCCGGGCACGGTACAGACCCCCTCGCTCGACGAGCGCATTTCCGGGCTGGGCGGCGGCCCGGACGCCCGGCAGTTCTTCCTGCAGCGCCAGCCCACCGGCCGGTTCGGCTCGGCCGATGAGATCGCCGCCCTCGCGGTATACCTGGGCAGCGACGAGTCGGCCTTCACCACCGGGACGGTGAACGTGATCGACGGCGGCTGGAGCGTCTGAAAGTGGATATTTTGACCATGGCGGCCCTTGCACCCGTCGTGCCGGTACTGACCATCGGACGAACGGCCGACGCCGTGCCGCTCGCCCGCGCCCTGGTGAAGGGCGGTCTGCCGGTCCTCGAGATCACGCTGCGCACCGCGACGGCGCTGGAGGCCCTGAAAGCCATCGCCGCCGAGGTGCCGGATGCCGTCGTCGGCGCAGGAACCGTGCTGAAACCCGGCCAGTTTGACCAGGTTCGTCAGGCGGGAGCGCGATTCGCCGTCAGCCCTGGATGCACGCCCGCACTTGTCACAGCCGCCCGGGCCGCAGGATTGCCATTCTTGCCGGGTATCCAGACGGTATCGGAGGCAATGGTCTTGGCTGAGCAGGGTTTTGCGCTGCTGAAGTTCTTCCCTGCCGATGCCGCGGGCGGCCTTGTCTGGCTAAAGGCGGTTGCAGCCCCGCTGGCCGGTCTGCGTTTCTGTCCGACCGGCGGCATCGGCGCCGACACCGCCCAGGCCTACCTGTCGCTCGCCAACGTCGCCTGCGTGGGCGGCTCCTGGGTGGCGCCGCGCGACGCTGTAGCCGCCGGCGACTGGGCGCAGATCGAGCGGCTGGCCGCCGCAGCGTCCCAATTCAAACGGCTCTAGCGTTGCAGCCGGAAAGGTGCTTCAAAGTGGTCCAGGGAGTTCGACCTGTCTTGATGAACAAATTGGTGATTGCAGCGACGGCGCTCGCACTGGCTGCTAGCGGTGCCGCCCGGGCCGATTCGATACTGGTCCTGAACTCCGAAGATGCCTCCTACAGCATTCTGAGTCGCAGTGGACGCATCGAACTGGTGCGCCTGCCGATCGGCCGTGAGCCGCATCACCTGATCGCCACGCCGGACGGCAAGGACGTGCTGGTCGGCTCGACGGCGACCAACGAACTGCTCGTGCTCGACGCCAAGACCGGCGAGAAGCGCCGCATCCAGCGCGACATCATCGATCCCTACCAGCTGGGCTTCAGCCCGGACGGCAAGTGGTTCGTCACCGTCGCCTACCGGCTCGACCACGTCGACATCTACCATTCCGACGGCTTCAAGCTCGCCGGCCGCATCTTCATCGACGGACTGCCGAGCCACATGGCGTTCGACGCCGACTCCAAGACGGTGTTCGTGAGCTTGCAGCAGACCGGTCGGCTGGTCGCCTTCGACCTCGCGACCCAGACCATCAAGTGGAACGTCGAGGTCGGCAAGGCGCCGGCGGGCGTGCTCGTGCTGCCCGACAACAAGCGCGTGTTGGTGGCGCTGACCGGCGAGGATGGCCTGGTCGTCGTCGAGCCGAAGAACGGCACCATCATCGGCAACCTGCGCACTGGCAAGGCAGCGCACAATTTCTTTCCCAAGGGCGACGGGCGGCACTGGTTCCTGAGCAACCGGGTCGAAGGCACGGTGTCGCTGGTGGATACGCAGGATTTGAAGGTCGTCGGCACCATCAAGGTGCCGGGCGGTCCGGACTGCATGGATATCACGCCTGACGGCAAGGAACTCTGGGTGACGCAGCGCTTCCTGCGCCGCATCGCGGTGGTCGATCTCGAGCAGATGCGGATGGTCGCCTCGATCCCGGTCGGCAAGTCGCCGCACGGGCTGTTCATGCTCAAGTCCGGCAACCCAACGGCCGGGCCGCTTCGCGCCGCCTCGACGGCGGAAGACAAGAACTAAGCGGGGCGCCACCGGTGCGCGACCTCATCGACATCTGGGTGGGGGCTCAGAACTGGATCTTCGAGACCCTGGTCAGCCCGCTGCTGTTCCGGTTCGACCTGATGGAATGGTTCGAGCCGGCCTTCAATGCCGTCGAGATCGTCATGCTGGGGATCGTGCAGGTCGCCGTCATTGCGCTCGGCATGCGCTTCTTCGAAAAACGCTGGCCGCTCGAGAAGACCGACAACGACCGGCTGGTCGCCGTCGACCGCGTCTACACGGTGTTGAACAAGCTGGGTGTCATTCCGCTCCTGGTGTTCGTGGTGAGCTATCCCGTCACCCAGGAGATCGAGCATCTGATGCGCGCCTGGGGTCTTGCGCCGCCCCGCGTCGAACGGCTGGTGCCAGGGCTGCACGACAATGCGCTGGCCTCGTTCCTGGTCTATTTCGTGCTCTACGACTTCGCCGCCTACTGGCTGCACCGCGCCCAGCACAAGTTCGCCTGGTGGTGGGCGCTGCACAGCCTGCACCACAGCCAGCGCCAGGTGACGGTGTGGAGCGACGACCGCAACCACATCGTCGACGATCTGCTGATCACCTTGGCGTTGGTGATCTTCGCCCAGTTCGTCGGCGTGCAGCCCGATGACTACGTCCTGATCCTGATGATCGGGCGTCTGGTTGAAAGCTGGTCGCACGCCAATGTCGACATGAGCTATGGCCGGGTGGGCGAGCGCCTGATCGTCGGGCCGCGTTTCCATCGCCTGCACCATGCGCTGGCGAGCCCCGATGAGCGCCATATCCAGGACCATAATTTCGCGCCGGTGTTCCCGATCTGGGACATGCTGTTCGGCACGGCGATCTATGACGGCAAGCACCGGCCGACCGGCGTCGACGACCCCGTGGTCGACGCCGACAACGGCCGCGGCTGGCTCACCCAGCAGGTGACGGTGTTCGGCCGCTTCCTGCGCGCGCTCGCGCCGCGCTTCAGGCGCGCTTCAATTCAGCCAGGACTTCGGCCGCCCGCGGAATAGGCGTCACCGCGCCATAGCCACGGGTCGACAGCGCTGCCGCGACGTTGGCGTAGTGGGCCGCTGTCTTGAGGTCGTCGCCGGCCAGCAGGCGCGCCAGGAAGGCGCCGTCGAAGGTGTCGCCGGCGCCGGTGGCGTCGACTGAATCGACGCGATGGCCCGGCAGGCGAAGGCGCTCCTTTGGCGTCGCGATCAGGCAGCCTTCGGCTGCCATTTTCAGGGCGACCAGCGGCGCGCCGAGCCTGAGATAGTGGTCGGCGATGGCATCGGCCTCGGCAAGCCCGGTGAGTTGTTGCGAATCGTCGAGACTGGGCAGCGCGATGTCGCATCGCGCGATGGTGGCATCGATCGTGCGGCGCGCCGTGTCGAGATCCCACAGCCGCAGGCGAAGATTGGTGTCGTATGAAATTTTAACGCCGGCCGTGCGGGCGGCCGAGATGGCGGCGTCACAGGTCTGCCGGGCGCTGTCGCTGATCGCCTGGCCGATCGCCGACAAGTGAAAGAACCGGGCACCGCCGATGTAGTCCGCCGCCAGGCCGTCCGGAGTCATCAGCGAGGCGGCGGAATTCTTGCGCAGGTAGTCGAACTTGTGGCCGGCATCGCTGTGCGTGACGAAACTGACGCCGGTCGGCGCGCTGGGATGGCGGCTCACGCGCGAGGCGTCGACGCCTTCGGAGCGCCACAGGTCGAGGAAGGCGTCGCCCATCCAGTCCTGGCCAAGGCTGGTGAGATAGCCGGCCGACGCGCCCTGGCGGGCTGCCGCGATCGCGACGTTCTGCGAATCGCCGCCGAAGCCCTGCAGCCAGGTCCGGCCATCGCCGTCGCGCGGCCTGTTGAACTCGATGAGCGGCTCGCCGAGACAGATCAAGGCGGGGGAAGTGGACATCACGCCTGGGGTTTCCCATGGTGCGGGCCGGCGCTCAACTCCGATCGAAGGAGAACGAAATGGCCGAGAACGAAGCCAAGCCCGTTGGCCCCGACCTGACCCAAGGCATTTCCCTCACCGAGCTTGCCGATGGCGGCATGCTGGCCGGCCATGTCGGCGAAGAGGAGGTGCTGCTGGCCCGCCTCGGCAAGGAGGTATTCGCGGTGGGCGCCCACTGCAGCCACTATCACGGTCCGCTCGCCGAAGGAATTTTGGTCGGCGACACCGTGCGTTGCCCGTGGCACCACGCCTGCTTCAGCCTGCGCACCGGCGAAGCCTTGCGTGCCCCGGCCCTGAGCGCGGTCGATTGCTGGTCGGTCGAGCAACGCGACGGCAAGGTCTTCGTGAAAGACAAGCGCAGCGAAAAGCCCGCGCCGCGCTATCGGCCGGCCGCGGCGCCGGACAGGATCGTCGTCGTCGGCGGCGGCGCCGCGGGCTTCGCAGCGGCCGAGATGCTGAGGCGCGAGGCGTATCGCGGCAGCATTGTCATGCTGAGCAACGACGATGCAGCGCCCGTCGACCGCCCGAACCTTTCCAAGGACTATCTCGCCGGCACCGCGCCCGAGGAATGGATTCCGCTGCGCGGCGACGATTTCTATTCCGAGAACGGCATCGAGCTTAGACTGAAGGCCAACGTCACCGGCATCGATCCCCGCGCGCGCGAGGTGACGCTCGGCGATGGCGGCAAGGTTGCCTACGACCGGCTGCTGCTGGCCACGGGGGCGGAGCCTGTCCGCCTGCCGATTCCCGGCGCCGACCAGCCGCATGTCCACACGCTGCGCAGCCTGGCCGACAGCCGGGCGATCGTCGAGCGCGCCAAGACGGCGCGCCGCGCCGTGGTCATCGGCGCGAGCTTCATCGGCCTGGAGGTTGCCGCCTCGCTGCGCGCGCGCGGCATCGAGGTCCATGTGGTCGCGCCCGAGAAACGGCCGATGGAACGCATCCTCGGCGGCGAGATGGGCGACTTCGTGCACTCCCTCCATGAAGAGCACGGCGTCGTCTTCCATCTCGAGGACACGGCGAGCGCCATCGACGGCAAGCGCGTGAAATTGAAAAGCGGCGGCACGCTCGAAGCGGATTTGGTCGTCGTGGGTGTCGGCGTGCGGCCGCGGCTCGAGCTTGCGGAGAGGGCGGGGCTTGCCCCGATCCGCATACCGGCCAGGCCATTCGCGTCGAGCACTGGGTGGTCGCCGAACGGCAGGGGCAGGCGGCGGCGCTGAACATGCTGGGACTGCGCGAGAAGTTCGAGGCAGTGCCGTTCTTCTGGAGCCAGCACTACGACATCCCGATCAACTATGTCGGCCACGCCGAGAAATGGGACGAACTGGCGATCGAGGGCGACATCGCCGGCAAGGACTGCCTGCTACGCTACAAGCTCGGCGGCCGCACGCTCGCCGTCGCCTCGATCTTCCGCGATGTCGCAAACCTGCAGGCCGAGCTGGCGATGGAGCAGGGCTCGGACTGACGGGTGATGCGCTAACGACCCCGCTGTCATGGCAGGGTGCGTGCGGAATGAACCGGTTGTAGGCTCAACGAAACAAATTTGGAGGAAACAGGATGGCCAGCAAGAAAGGCAGCAACGGCAAACGCCGGCTGCGCAGCCGCGACTGGTTCGACGCTCCGGGCGATCCGACCATGGCGGCGCTCTACCTCGAACGGTACATGAATTTCGGCCTGACGCTGGCCGAACTGCATAGCGGCCGGCCGATCATCGGCATCGCCCAGACCGGCAGCGATCTCTCGCCCTGCAACCGCCATCACATCGATCTGGCGGTCCGCGTGCGCGACGGCATTCGCGACGCCGGCGGCATTCCCATCGAGTTTCCCGTCCATCCGATCCAGGAAACGGGCAAGCGGCCGACCGCGGCGCTCGATCGCAATCTCGCCTATCTCAGCCTGGTCGAATGCCTCTACGGCTATTTCTTCGATGGCGTGGTGCTGACCACCGGCTGCGACAAGACCACCCCGGCCATGATCATGGGCGCGGCCACGGTCAACATTCCGTCCATCGTGCTGTCGGGTGGGCCCATGCTCGACGGCCACTTCGCTGGCGGCCTGGCGGGTTCGGGCACCATCGTCTGGTACGCCCGCCAGGAACTGGCGGCGGGCCGCATCGATCTGCAGAAGTTCCTCGAAATGGTGGCCTCGAGCGCGCCCAGCGTCGGCCACTGCAACACCATGGGCACGGCGCTGTCGATGAACAGCATGGCCGAGGCGCTCGGCCTGTCGCTGACGGGCTGCGCCGCCATCCCGGGACCGTACCGGGAGCGCGGACAGATCGCCTACGAGACTGGCAGGCGCATCGTCGACATGGTGTGGGAGGATCTGAAGCCGTCCGACATCCTGACGCGCAAGGCGTTCGAGAACGCCATCGTGGCAGCCAGCGCGCTCGGCGCTTCTACCAACTGCCCGCCGCACATCAACGCGATCGCGCGCCACATCGGCGTCAAGCTGGACAACAAGGATTGGGACAAGATCGGCTACGACATTCCACTGCTGGTGAACTGCATGCCGGCCGGCAAGTATCTTGGCGAGGCCTTCCATCGCGCCGGCGGCGTGCCGACGGTGATGCGCGAGCTTCTCGCCAAGAAGAAGATCCATGGCGATGCGCTCACCGTCACCGGCAAGACAATGGCGCAGAACCTCAAGGGCGCGCAGCCGGCCGACGGCGAGGTGATCATGACCTACGACAAGCCGATGCTGGGCCAGGCGGGCTTTGCCGTGCTGTCGGGCAACCTCTTCGATTCGGCGATCATGAAGACGTCGGTGATTTCGCCCGAGTTCCGCAAGAAGTACCTGGAGCGCAAGGGCGACAAGGACGCCTTCGAGGGCACGGCGATCGTGTTCGAGGGTCCCGAGGACTATCACCACCGCATCAACGACCCCAAGCTGCCGATCGACGAGAACAGCATCCTGTTCATCCGTGTGCTGATGCTGCCCTGCGTCGGCGACGGCAGGCAGAGCGGCACGTCGGCCAGTCCGTCGATCCTCAATGCCTCGCCCGAGGCCGCCGTCGGCGGCGGCCTGGCGCTGCTCAAGACCGGCGACAAGGTCAGGGTCGACATCGGCAAGCGGCGCGCCGACATCCTGATCTCCGACGCCGAGCTGGCCAAGCGCAAGGCGGCGTGGAAGCCGCACGTCAAGGAGAGCCAGACACCTTGGCAGGAGCTGCAGCGCAAATTCATCGGCCAGCTTGCGAGCGGCGCGTGCCTCGACTTTGCGGTGAATTATCAGAAGATCGCGGCGACCAAGGGAGTGCCACGGCACTCCCATTGAGCGCTACCGCTAGCGGAAACTGTCGTTAGCGGAAGAGGCGCTGTTCGACGGAGATCGGCAGGTCAGCGCGATTGATCAGGACGATGGCCCATGGCGACGTGGGCTGTCCGACGGGGCGAACGGGAGCAGGGGCCGGTGCAAGAGAGGCCGCGGCGCCGGGCGGGGCGAAGCTCGCGGCGGGCCCGCCGAATCCCGGGCCGCCGCCGGCGATCGGTCGGGGCGCCGGACCGGTGCGCTGTGCCATCATGATTTCGGCCGGCATGCGCTCTTCGAATACCACGACGATGCGATCGCGCCGGCGGCTGGCCGACAGGACGTTGACCGAATAGCCTTCGCTGGCGCGTCGTCCGAGGAAGATGCCGACCGCGTTCATGCGGCCCGGCTCGAACACGTCGGGAGGCGCCATGCCGACCCGGCTCCATAGGCTGCGCCACTCCGCTATCGTGCTGGCAACGACTTGTTCGGGCTGGCGCGTCATGGCGACGACGCCTTGCCAGTTGCGCGTATCGACAACCTGCGCGGCGGCCTCTTCGACGGCACTCCACAACGCGCCTGTTCCCAGAACGCAAAGGGACAAAAGCCGCCGGCGCGGCATGCTTCGCATTGTCTGGGGGGCTACGTTAGCGCCGAACTGCACGATTGGATCTCTGGAACCCGGGCTGAACCAAGTGAGTGTCCCTAATGACCACTACACTTTGGCTCAATTGCGGCCAGGGCAGGCCATGGTTAGCCGGCCTTCGTATCAATCGTCACGCAATGTTGCATTCGTGCAACACAGCGAGCGCCGGCTTGCTGGCGTCGTGCAAGTTGCGCTGCAACAAGCGCCTGAATCGGGCTCATGCAAGCGGGGTGCGGTTTCTTTTGTCAGCCGGATCGCCGGGCGTATGCTCGGACGAACGGCAGGCAAGGGATGGCAGGAATGAAAGCTGCAATGGATGATCAGTCCGTGGCTCAGCGCGTGCTCGATCACATCGCCAACGGCACGACGGATGTCGGGCAAGAAGTGTGGCGCGAGCCGGTCGCCAATTATCAATCGAAAGAGCGCCTCGCCGCGGAGATCGAACGCATCCTGCGGCGCTCGCCTGCTCCGTTCTGCCCCTCGGCGGCACTGCCCGAGGCTGGTTCGTACGTTGCCCGCGAAGCCGCCGGCACGCCGATCGTCGTGGTACGCGGATCCGACGGCAAGGTCCGAGCCTTTCGCAACGCCTGCCGGCATCGCGGCATGCAGGTGGCGAGCGGCACCGGGTGCGCGCGCGCCTTCGTCTGCCGCTATCACGGCTGGACCTATAATCTCGAAGGTCGGCTGCGTCACATCCCGCACGAGGAGGGCTTTCCCGGTTTCGACAAGGAGGCGCATCCGCTGGTACCGGTGATGGCGAGCGAGCGCTTCGGCCTGGTGTTCGTCACCCAGGACGCGCCGGCGCTGGGCGACGATTCGCTGGGCGGGCTCGCCAAGCTGATCGCGCCGGATCAGCGCCTGTTCGCGACGGCCGAGCGCGAGTTCGAGGTCAACTGGAAGATCCTGCTGGAAGGCTTCATCGAGGGTTATCACATCAAGTCGACGCATCCCGAGAGCTTCCTGCCCTACGGCTTCGACAACCTGAACGTCATCGACCTGTTCGGCCGCCACAGCCGCGTGACCTATCCGTTTCAGCGCATCAAGAAGCTCGCCAAGGTGCCGGCGCACGAGCGCCGCGTCGACGGTCTGCTGACCTATGTCTACCACCTGTTCCCCAACGTGCTGATCACCGTGCTGTCGCGTCACACCAACGTGGTGATCCTCGAGCCGCTGGCGGTCGACCGCACGCGGCAGATCACCTACACGCTGACCAACGGTGGCGGCGACGA
>WNFC01008087.1_pt1 | contig 12285 bp, 14 predicted proteins | sample 5400541 | NCBI WGS metagenome assembly WNFC01 (sample SAMN13153342, study PRJNA577476) | soil metagenome | isolation source: 120 cm saprolite under Douglas fir tree site 2 hole 2 replicate 1 | place: USA:California | collected 2015-04-18 | reverse complement strand
GGGAAATCTGCCTGTCCGGTTCGATGAGCGGGGTGTGAAAACGGGGCCATGGTCGAACCAGTAAGGCACCGCCGAACGAAAGGGGCGGCAACAGATATGTTCGAGCCTAAAGCTACCGCGTCACACCTCGACTCTACACCTTTGAGACATGCCGGGGCGGTCTGACGACGCCGGCTCTTGAGGGTAGAACGGACATGCCGCGCGAGCCCGGACACTTCCGTTTTTGCCCCATACCGGAAGCCGCGTCTTTTTAAGAACGCTCCCTGCCATGTTGCAGACCGATGTGGTAGCTTGTCAGCATGGATCATGACACCGGGCGACCTAAAACGTCCCAACCATTGATTTCGGAGCCTGTCGCTCGAGCTGCGTCTCACAGCACTGGGAGTGCTCCGCGAGACGGCTGGGCCGCTGTTGTCCCCGAACTCAGTGTTGCTGACATTGGAAAAAGCCTGTCATTCTGGTGTGATCTGCTTGGCTTCGATGTTGCTTATGATCGCCCGGATGCCCGATTTGCATATCTCGTTAGGGAACATTTGCAAGTGATGCTCTGCGAACGGAATGGACGTTGGGAGGTCGCTGAGATGGAACGCCCATTTGGACGAGGCATCAACCTTCAGATGACCGTCGACCGCATCGAGCCCATTCTGAATTCGCTAAACGGTGCTGAATGGCCTCTCTATGAGCAACCAAACGAAGCTTGGTATCGGGTCGGTGACTGTGAGCGCGGGGTGCGTGAATTCCTCGTTCAGGATCCGGATGGCTACCTGATGCGGTTTGCCGAAGTCCTAGGGACACGTCCACCGCCGCGATACTGATTGTGTCACAGTCCTGCTGCGACCGCTTTGCCTCTCCGCCTTTGGCACTTTTCGGACATGGCGCGATGTCTGACTAGAGTCCGGAATGCATCCCAAACCGGACGTTGACGAGCCGCTGGTGACCAACCTCGCGCGGCCTCTTTCCCTCAAGATACCAGCCCTGCCTGAAGTAAAAAATCAGCTATGCTGCCCTTCCGACTCACTGGAGGCCGCCATGGACGACGACGAATACGATAAGTCTCGAATCGAGAAGGCGATAGAGGCCGTGAAGGATATGGCGAGTTCGGTAACGGACGCTGCGAAGTCAGCCGCTACGCCAAGTGAAGAAGAGAAGGTGACCGCAATGGACGTGCCGTTAGTCGCCGATGCGGCGGCGATGCCTATGCCCCTTGTTGCTCCAAAGAAGCGGAAGGCCCGGGTCAAACGCGCACCGACCAAGACGCCGCCGAAGAAAGCAATCGCACAAAAGGCGGCTAAGAAAACCGCCAAGAAGTCTGCAAAGAAATCCGCTGCTAAACAATCAAAGAGGGCGGCTAAGCATTCACCCGCGAAGAAAACAAAATCAACTGCCGGGCGTAAGGTTGTCGGGAAGAAGAAAGTTGCGAAGAAAAAGAAAGCGAAAAAGTCGAGGCGCTAGTGGGTTCGGCCCTCAAAGTGCGCTCACCTGAAGCGAAGACCTTGATTGATAAGATCAAGGCCGAAATCAAGGAACGTGCGGAGTTGAAGGCCCAACGGATGCTTCTGAAGGAACCCAAAAGGAAGCCGAAGCGCCAGCCGCTCGACTGGAGTTGAACTCACCGAAGCGTCCCCAATCGAGCGGCGTTTGCGGGAAACCGCGATAGAGTGGCTGATGCTGGTCGGCGAGCATGGCGGCGATCCGAATGGTGCCGCGTATCGTGACGATGAAGCGGTTGCTGCGGCACGAAAGGAGAATCCTCGTTGACGGTCAGACCGGTGAGCCGATTGAAACGGCACCAGGCGTTTGCCATCGGGATTGCCGGATGCATCGGGAACGAACTGGCCTTTTTCATTCCTGATAGCACGAGTCTTTTCAGGCTCTTCCATTGCCAAATTGGGCGCGCTTGCCGATCTGCTGCTGGTCGACGGCAATCCGCTGGAGAATATCAACCTGATCGCCGACCCTGCCAAGAACTTCAAGGTCATCATGAAGGATGGGCGGGTATACAAGAACACCCTGTGACCCTAGCCATTACGGTTTGTTCATGTCTCTTGTTGGCAGTTTGAGACATGCCGACCGCATCGAGCAATGTCCGAGTTCGAGGGCAAAGCGGAAAACATGTGCTCTTACTGAGTTCTTCTCAGTTTGACCCCAAGCGGACATTCGGTCGGCCTCGTGCCCGCACCCCCGTCCAATGTGCTAGTGTCAGCTGACAGGATGCCTTGGCCTTAGCCTCGGGGAGGCAATGAGACGGCGGGATTTCAGCGACACGCCGAGGCGTCAATCGCTCTCCGAATTTGTCCAAGGATGTAGGTCAATGAGCCCAACCGAGACCATTTGGGAAAAAGGTGACTATACACGCATTGCCGCGAGCATGCGCGAGAGTGGCGAAGCGCTTGTCCCCACATTAGGTATCAAGCCGGGCCTGAAGGTGCTTGACCTCGGATGTGGCGACGGCACGACGGCTCTGCCTGCGGCAAGACTCGGGGCAGAAGTTTGGGGCGTGGATACTGCGCGCAATCTTATCGCTGCTGCAAGCCAGCGTGCCCGAAAGGAAGGGCTCGCAAATCTTCGTTTCCAAGTGGGTGATGCGAACGATCTGGCTGGGTTCCGGGCGGATACATTCGACCTCGTCGTCAGTATCTTCGGGGCAATGTTTGCAGACAGGCCGTTCGACGCGGCGAAGGAGATGGTGCGCGTGACCAGACCGGGCGGCCGGATCGTGATGGCGAACTGGATTGCCGACGATCCCTCCCTGGTTGCCCAGATTTTTAAAATCAGGGCGGCGTACACGCCGCCTCCTGAGGACGGCTTTATCAGCCCGATGGAATGGGGAATTGAGGCCAACGTGATCGAGCGGTTCGCGAGCGCCGGTATCCCGCAAAACCACGTTTCGCTTCGTCGGGAGATTTACAATTTCACCTTTCCCGGTGCGCCGGCCGATCTGATGAATGAATTCCGATACTACCACGGCGAAACCATGGAAGCGTTCGAAGCCGCGGAGAAAAATGGACGTGCCGAAGACATCAGGAAAGACTTGTGCGCGCTCTTCGAGCGCTTGAACACCAGCCAGCGTAAGGGCGTTAGTTCGATCCCGGCGGCGTTCTTGCGGGTGACGGTTACGGTGCCTTAGGCCGTTGCCAGGATCGATATTTATCGGGTGGGCCGGAACATCGAGTCCATACCTTGCCTTCCGGCATTCATTGACCGATTTGCACCAGCTTTGCCGCCTTTTGGTAGATACCCCTGAGATCATCCACCAAATGAAATGCATCGCTGAATTGTCCGAAGCTGTAATCAGGTCGCAAGTGTCTGAGACGTGTCCATTCAGCGTCGGCTTCATCCATTCGCCCTGCCGTCGCGAGCGTTAGGACCGCAATCGCTCGTGCGTGGATGTGCGCGTTGGGTTGCTCGGCGCCACGAATGGCAAATTCAGCAGCTTCCTCGATTTTTCCCAGCCGCAGCAGCGCGAAAGTCCGCGCCCCATAGATTGCGAACAACATCGGATCCAAGGGGCTAAGAAGGGCTGCGGTGTCCGCGGCTTCGACAGCGCGCACGGGATCGCCGATCTGGCAATGCACCATAGCAAGGGAGTAATGAGCCGAGGCATAGCTCGGGCTTAAGCGCGTGGCCTGATCCAGTGCAGCAATGGCACCTTTGCCGTCTCGCCGCAGCCACAACGCGCGACCCATCGCCCAGTGTGCGGCTGGGTCGCTCGGGTCCGCATCTAGTCCCTGTCCGGCCGTGCTAAGCGCTAAAGCGCTCTCTTGTTCACGTTCGTGCGTGTTCAGCACGAATGCATTCTGGAAGTGCGTAAAGGACAAGCCTGCGTAGCTTCGCGCGAAGGTCGGGTCGAGCGCGATCGCTTTGGTGAAGAACGACTGCGCCTCGCGATTACTTTCACTTGTGAAGCGGTACATGGTGGCGAGGCCACGATGGTACGCCTGCCATGCGTCGAGCGAGGCCGGCGGCATATGTAGCGCCCGGTTGCGTTCAATGATGTGAATCTCCGCATCGAGACCTGCAACGATCTGCGCAGCCAACGAAGTTGCCGCCGAAAAAGCGTCGGCGATATTGCATTGAAATTCGCCGACCCAGAGGATACGGCCACTCGCGGGATCGACGAGTTCTGTTGAAGCCCGATATCTTTTTCCATAGCGCTGCAAGCGGCCGATCGCAACATATTGCGCATTCACGCGGGCGGCCGCGGCGGCCGGCGATTGACTGCTCAATGCGGCTGCTGTGCTGCGGGCGATGATGTTGACGCTCCGCAGCTTGGCAATGCCAAAAATAACGTCGCTTGTGACGCCGTCGGCGTCTGTGACTTCTTCTGGCGTTACCGCTACAAATGGCATCACAAGGAGTGTCGGCCTGCGCGTGCGCACCACTTGCTGAGGGCTCGGAGCATCGATGTTCGAGCTTTGCAGACGGGTCGCTTTGGCAGGTTTCGCATACCCTCGTTGTATTTCCGCAAAAGCTGATCTGAGCGATGGCGGGTCGATACCCTCACTCTGAAAACGCTTTACCGACGCATCGATCTGCTGCCGGGCCTCGGCATAGTCCGCGCTGTTCATCAGGGTGCGAACAAGCGCTATGTGAGCCATTTCATCGAAGGGCGCCACTTCGATGAGCTCCCGCAGTACTTCAAGCCGATCTTCAGGTGGCAATACGACGCTCAGGCGCTCAAGGAGCTGTTGGCGCAATTGACCAAAGCGGTGCCGCTGGCCCGCGAGCCAGTTTTCGAACGAGGGAGCCCTTTCGACCGAAAGCCCCTCAAGAAAGTCACCGCGGAACAGATCGAGGAGGGACCGTAGGTCGTCCGGTGACCCGTTCTTCAGAGTCGTTTGGGTATGGCGCGCAACCAAGAGGGCATCAACGTCGAGCGAGGCCGCTTCGATATGAACCTGCTTGCGATCGGCGATCAGCCGCTTGGTTGTCGGCCCGTCGACTAACGGGCGCAGCTTGGAAAGGCACCAGCGTAATTCGCTTCGCGGGTCATCCGCAACATCCCAAAGGAGCTCGCACAGTTTTTCGCGGGAAATGGGCCGCCCTGCCATCGCGAGATAGGCGAGCAGAGCGCGGACCTTGCGCGAAGGCGGCTGGGACACCGGTCTTCCATTTTGGATGACCTGTAACGGTCCCAACAAAAGCACGCGGTCCGCCGACTGGCTCACCATTTCCATGATCGCTCCAACGCTCGCTCCAACGATGGCGGCCTACAGGAGGAGGTCTTGGACATCGTATGACGCTCACACGTTAGCACACTTCGAGTTCCACGCGGAAGAAGAACGTCCAGTTTAATCAGCTATTTAGCAAGAGCGGCGCGGGCGAGGCCGCTTTCTACTTGAGGAGAAGCAATCATGATATCCGCGGCATTTCCTTACAAAAAGCAGCGGCGCAAGGTGCTTGGCCGTGAGATGGCGTACGTGGAGGTGGGAAAAGGCGACCCCATCGTACTCTTGCACGGCAATCCAACCTCGTCATATTTGTGGCGCAACGTGTTGCCGTACTTGGAACCGCTGGGCCGCTGCATCGCCCCCGATCTGATCGGTATGGGCGATTCCGATAAGCTGCCTGAGAGTGGGACTGGTTCCTATCGGTTCGTCGAGCATCGCCGTTATCTCGGCGCCCTGCTTGAGGCGCTGGATGTGCGCGAGCGCGTTACCCTGGTCATCCACGACTGGGGTTCAACGCTCGGCTTCGACTGGGCCAACCACCACCGCGATGCCGTGAGAGGTATAGCGTATATGGAGGCGATGGTAGGACGGCAGTATTGGGACCACTGGGACAAATTCGGAATGCGGCCTGTCTTGGAGGCGCTACGGTCCGAGGCCGGCGAGCAGATGGTCCTACAAGAGAACTTCTTCATCGAGAAGGTATTGCCGGGGGCGATACTGCGCAAGCTTTCAGACGAGGAGATGGCGGAGTACCGCCGGCCGTTCACCGAGCCCGGCGAGGACCGGCGGCCGACGCTGACGTTCCCTCGGGAAATCCCGATCGAAGGCGATCCCACCGACGTAACGGCGGCCGTGGACGCCTACGCGGAGTGGCTGAAGAGCAGCAGTGTTCCGAAGCTGTTCCTGAAGGCCGAGCCCGGTGGAATCCTCGCGGAGGGCAAGGTTCTTGAACAAGCCCGAAGCTTGCCAGCGCAGACCGAAGTCACGGTCAAGGGAGTCCATTTCGTCCAGGAAGATTCGCCGGACGAGATCGGCAGTGCCATCGCAGCCTGGATGAAGACGCTGGGCTGACTGGCAGATCGATGGTCGACTTTCGGCGATTACAGGATCGACGGTGCGCGGCGATGACCAGCGAAGAGAAAGCGACGCCGGATAGGATGAACGCCTTCTCCGATGGCGTGTTCGCCGTGATCATCACGATCCTGGTGCTGGAGCTCCGCCCCCCGAAGGAGGCGAACTTCGGGGCGCTTTTGGACCTATGGCCGACCGGGGTCAGCTACGCGATCAGCTATCTCTTCATCGCGATCGTCTGGGTCAATCATCATCACCTTTTGCGGTTTCCCGACGTGGCAACGCATCGCTTGATCTGGGGAAACTTCGCGCATCTGTTCGCCGTTTCGTTGATGCCGTTCGCCACCGCTTGGATCGCGAGCACCCGACTGCGCGCTGTTCCGGTCGCCTTCTATGCGGGCGACTTTTTTCTGGTGAATGTGACGTATCTACTCTTGTGCTTGGAGGCCGTCGACAGATCCGCGCCCCACAAGGTTGAACCGCGAGCCCGGTCGATGATGCGTATGCGCTCTTTAGCAACGCTGGTGGGCTTTGCCGCCGCAGGCGTCGTATCCCTTCGCTATCCGATCGGAGGCATGGCGATGATCTGCCTTTGCCTGATCCTTTACCTAAGCCCGGGGGCACCGGGCACCACACTTGTACTCAAGTAACTTGAGAAATCTAAAGAGGACTATTCAATGACAGTATCGAACAAGGCTCCGACTTTCGTACTCGTTCACGGAGCTTGGGCGGATGGGACAAGCTGGCAGAAGGTGATTGACGCGCTTGAGGCCGCCGGCGCAAAGGCAGTCGCCGCTCCCATTCCGCTTACCAGCGTTTCGGACGACGTGCGCGCCTTGGATCGTTGCCTGGCAAGGATCGAGGGGCCGGTCGTGCTGGCCGCGCACGCCTATGCCGGCGCCGTTATCTCGGGCTCGAAGAGCGAGCGCGTCAAGGGCTTGGTCTTCGTCGCGGCTTTGGCGCCTGACGAGGGCGAGACCGTCGGCGAAGTGTTCGGCCGGGGAAAGCCGCACCCGAAGGCACCGCAACTGGCACCCGACGCAGACGGCTTCCTCTGGATGCCGGAAAGCGCGTTCGCTGCGGCCTTCGCGCAAAACGCCAGCCCCAAGGAGCGCGCTCTGTTCGCCGCCGTGCAGCGGCCGATCCATGGAGCCTGTCTGCAGGAGAAGAACTCAACGCCGCTCTGGAAGACTTTGCCGTCCTGGTATCTCTTGGCGGAGGAGGATCGCATGATCAATCCAGAAACCCAGCGCTTCATGGCCGAACGCATGAAGGCCAAGGTGAGGGAGCATACGGTCGATCACACGCCGATCGCCACAGCACCTCATGTCGTCGTCGAATTGTTGCTCGCGGCCGGCAAATCGGTCTCGGCTTGATCTTGTGCGCCTGATCGAATGTGAAAAAAGGAGCGTCTGATGAGTGCAATCAGATACCATACAGCCGAGGTCGACGGCATCAAAGTCTTCTATCGCGAGGCGCAGAATATCGGTGCGCCAAAGCTGCTTCTCTTGCACGGCTTTCCGACCGCAGGCCACATGTTCCGGGATCTCATTCCCCTGCTTGCCGACAAATTCCACATCATAGCGCCGGACCTTCCGGGTTTCGGTCTATCCGACATGCCGCCGCGAGAAAAATTCAAGTACACGTTCGATAACATCGCGCGCGTGATCGAGCGTTTTACCGAGGTCATTGGGTTCGATCGCTTCGCGGTTTACGTCTTCGACTACGGCGCACCGACGGGCTTTCGCATGGCGGTTCGCCATCCCGAACGCATCACCGCGATCATCTCGCAGAACGGTAACGCCTACGAGGAGGGTCTCAGTGACGGATGGACGCCTATCCGCGCGTACTGGGAAGATGCGTCGCCAGCGAACCGAAAAGCCCTTCGCGAATTCCTCACACCCCAGACGACAAACTGGCAATACACGCACGGTGTACCCGACCCGGCACGTGTGTCGCCGGACGGCCAGAATCTCGACAACTACTATTTGGCTCGTCCCGGCGTTGATGAAATTCAGCTCGACCTCTTTGGCGATTACAAGAGTAATGTCGCGCTCTACCCGACATTCCAAGACTACTTCCGCACGCACAAGCCGCCGTTTTTAGCGGTCTGGGGCAAGAACGATCCGTTCTTCCTGCCGCCGGGCGCGGAAGCCTTTAAGCGCGATATTCCAAAGGCGGAAATCCGCCTCTTCGACACCGGCCACTTTGCGCTGGAGACGCACCACGCCGAAATCGCGAAGGTGATTCGCGATTTTTTGGACGGGCGCGCCGGTAAGTAACAGCTTGTGAGGTCTCAGACTTCGATCATCCAACCGAATAGGAGAAAGCCATGGGATTGTCCTGGCAACAAGGTCCGCTCTCAACCGGACCCCTCGGCAAATTCATCGTACCCGAACCGCTGCCGAAGAAGCTTTTGTACGTCGAGCGCTTACGCAGGCGCATGCGTGTGCGCTTCGGCGGACGTTGGATCGCCGAAAGCGAGAATGTGCTTCTGCTGTTCGAACCGGGCCTCTATCCGGTCGCCTACTTTCCTGAGGCCGACATAGCTCCCAGTATGTTGGAAACGACAGAGCATACGATCCAACACCCGGAGTTCGGGCTCACCTCCTGGTATAGCGTGCGAGCGGATCAGCAAAACGTGGTCGCACGAGGGGCGTGGCAGCACACCGGCCTGCCTGCTTACGCGAGCGAATTGCAGGGGCGCATCGCGTTCGCTTGGCGCGCCATGGACGCGTTCTACGAAGAGGACGAGCGAATTCTCGGTCATGCGGCCGACCCTTACCACCGCATCGACATTCGCCAGACCTCCCGCAACCTCGTGGTCCGCCAGGGCGACCGGGTCATCGCCGATACGAAGCGGCCACTGGCCCTCTACGAATCCGGCTTCGCGCCGCGCTGGTACATTCCACGCGACGACATCGATCAGTCCGCCCTCACGCCTGTGAAACTCCAGACGTTCTGCCCGTACAAGGGACTTTGCAGCTATTACTCGATCGGCGACGCGCGTCAGGCAGCATGGTCGTATCCCGACGCCTATCCTGAAGTGTGCCGCATCTCGAATTTCGTGTCGTTCGAACCTGACATCGTCACTGTGCATCTCGATGGCACCCAGCTCCGTCTTGAGCCCGGTCAGTCGGTGGTTCCACACGGCCCGGATCGCAACCTCGATCTCGCTGAGTTGGACCGCGCGGCGAGTGGCTAGGTTGGCCTCCGGTCCTTCACTCAAGGCGAAGCAAGCCATGGCTCGACTGCTGTCGGTTAATGTCGGCCTTCCGCGCGATATCGTGTGGAAAGGACGCACCGTGCGCACCGCGATCTGGAAAGGTCCCGTCCAAGGTCGTTGCTGGGTAAGCCGGCTTAATCTCGACGGAGACGGTCAAGCCGATCTCGGCGGACACGGCGGCGAGCAGCGAGCGGTCTTTGTCTACCAGATCGAATCTTATCGCCACTGGGCGGAGCAGTTGAAGAGGACCGACTTCGTTCACGGGCAATTTGGCGAGAACTTCACGATTGAAGGATTGCCCGACGATGCCGTTTGCATTGGCGATCGCTTTCAAATTGGCGGCGCCTTGTTCGAGGTCACCCAACCTCGCGTGACATGTTATCGCGTCGGCATTCGCACGAACGAACCTCGCATGCCGGCTCTGCTGACGTCCAGTGGACGGCCGGGCTTCTATTTCCGCGTTCTGCGGGAAGGGGAGGTCGGCGCCGGCGATGAAATCGTGAGGGTTGGCGAAGCCACCGAGCGAATGACCATCGCCGAGATCAACGCGCTGCTCTATTCACCCAATCATCCGCGCGATCGATTGCAGCGCGCTTTGCGGATTGAGGCGCTGTCGCCCGGATGGCGCGGGTCGTTCGAGGCATTGTTGCAGAGCCCGACAACCGCCGGCGGTAGTGGAAATGCGGGGCTGGTGCCGGCTGCCGCGGCGCATCCGGTGGCGCCGGGCTTTCAGCCGCTCAAGGTGGTGGCGATCGATCGGGAGTCTGAAGACGTCCTCTCGGTGTCGATGCGGATTCGGGATGGAAAGCCTCTGCCACAGGCGCTGCCGGGCCAGTATGTCGTCTTGCGTCTCAGACGAACCAGCGGCAGCTTACCGCTCCTTCGCAGCTACTCGCTCTCGGGGCCGCCTTCGACGGAGAGTTATCGCATCAGCGTGAAGGTTGAGCCGAATGGGGCAGCGGGTACCTATTTGAGCGAGCATGTGCGCGTGGGCGATTTTCTCGATGTGAGCGCACCGCGCGGAACTTTTGTTCTGCAGTCGGGGAAGCGGCCCGTGGTGTTGCTCAGCGGCGGCATCGGAGCGACGCCGGTTCTAGCGATGCTGCATGCGCTTGCGGCGGCCCGCTCGGCACGGCCTGTGTTATGGCTGCACGCAGCTCGCAATGGGCAGCATCATCCGTTTGCCGCCGAAGTCCGCCGCCTCATGGCCCTGCTCACCCACGGCCGCCACTATGTTTGCTACAGCAGCCCGGACCAGTGCGACAAGATTGGCGGGGATTTCGATGCTGCCGGCCATCTGTCGCGATCGCTCTTGGACAAGATCGGCATCGCGAGACAGGCGGATTTCTATATCTGCGGGCCCAATCGCTTCATGGCAGACATGAAGGAGGCGCTCGCAGAGTTAGGTGTGGCGCGCGAGCGCGTTCATACCGAAATCTTCGGTGGCGGCGAGCCGCTGAACTCTGGTTTCGCCAGGACCGTGGCGCAAGCTCCGCATGCGCCTGAGAGCGACGCTAACACGGGCCCGTTGGTCTCGTTCGCACGAAGCGGCATCGCCGCGCACTGGAAGGCGTCCGGTTACCAAAGCATCCTGGAGCTGGCCGAGGCGTGTGACGTCCCGGTCCGTTGGTCGTGCCGGACCGGCGTTTGCCACAACTGCGAGAGCGGCCTGGTTTCAGGCGCGGTCGCCTATGGACCGGAGCCACTCGATCAGCCGGCCCAAGGCAACCTCCTTATTTGCTGCTCACAGCCGACGAGTGACGTCGTCATCGATTTGTGAATCCTGAAAAGGGGTGAGGCGATGAATGCAACCAGAACAGCGGTCGTGAAGTTCTCCGTCGAGGTCGTTACATTGCCGGTGAGCGACGTCGATCGCTCGCTGCGGTTCTATGTTGACCGGGTCAAATCGGCAAGGGACTGACCAACGCGGCTGCGGGATCCGTTCGCAACACCTATCTCGTCGTCACCGATCTTGGGGCGGCGCGGAGCCACCTCATCGAACGCGGGGTCGAAGTCAGCGAGATCAGGCACAAGATACCAATTGATGCCTGGGACGGAGGTTTCACAGCCGGGCTCGACCCCGCACACAGGGACTACGCGAGCTTCGCCGACTTCTCGGACCTGGATGGCAATCGTTGGGTGCTGCAGGAACGAGGTTACTACAATCCCTAACGTACTGTCGAAGCCCCCGGCCGCTCGCCTCTGGCCGACGCTGACACGCTGGCGAACGCCGAGATGTCCGGTTGTGGCACATTTGAGACACGCCAACTGCATTGAGCAATGTCCGCTTTCAGGGGTAACCCGGAAGACATTTGCTCGCAGTGAGTTCTTCTCAGTTTGACCCGAATGGACTTCAGCCCTCCGGCAGCCCGACGATCCGCATCCCTTCATAGATGATGCATTCGACCTCGGGGCGTGGAAAGAATAGAGCTTCCATCCACGCTGGCGCTGCCGTTTGCGATCGGATCTGCGCAGCGCGCGCGATCGGCGCTTCGAAGACCGCCTCGAGCTCGGGCCGTCCGGTGATCTTACGGCGGATGTCGCGGATGATCCGACCGAGCCGGCTGCGCAGCAAGCGCAATTGGCGATGGTGGCGCTTGAACTGCTTGGCATGGGCATAGCGCGAAGCCATCATCGCCGCGCACTTGGAGATGCGCAGACCTGGCGTCACAAGTCACGGGCCTGCATCCTTTGAGACGTTCGAGGCGCTTCTCAGGATGAGGGAGTGCCGTGCTGGCGGGTCGGCTCCGCCGTCTCGTTGAACTCACAAACGACGTGCAACACCCTCGCCTTTTCCTCTAAAACCCAGCCCATGCG
>WNFC01057467.1_pt1 | contig 12286 bp, 16 predicted proteins | sample 5400541 | NCBI WGS metagenome assembly WNFC01 (sample SAMN13153342, study PRJNA577476) | soil metagenome | isolation source: 120 cm saprolite under Douglas fir tree site 2 hole 2 replicate 1 | place: USA:California | collected 2015-04-18 | reverse complement strand
CTCGCGGTCGCGGCCTCGACCCTTGTGTGCTTCGCCCTATTCCAGCCGATCCGCCGCCGGATGCAGTCGACTGTCGACCGGCGGTTCTACCGCGCGCGGTACGACGCGGCGCGCACTCTCGATCGCTTCAGCGCCGAGCTCGCCGGCGAGGTCGACCTCGCCGCGGTGCGCGCGAGCCTCATCGGCGCGGTCGGCGACACCGTTCGGCCCGCCCACGCCTCGGTGTGGCTCCGCCGTAACGAATCCCGGACGTCCGGTGGATAGAAAGGACGTGTGGTGATCTCGCTCACTCGGACATTCCGGCGGGTCATCGGCCGTGGTGAGGGCGCCACGACCGCCGCGCCGGCGCGGCCACAGGGCCGCTCGCGCGTGCTCGAGACGGCGCCGATCGAGATCGCGCCGAACGACCCGATCCTGTCCTACTTCCACGCCGGGTCGGGCGCGGTCGCGATCGACGAGCTGGCGCTCGACTCGCCCGCGGTCTCAGCGCTGCGCCAGGCGGGCGTGAAGCTCGTCGTCCCGCTCATCAGCCAGGGCGAGCTCATCGGGCTGCTCAACCTGGGGCGCCGGCTCTCGGAGCAGGACTACTCCACCGACGACCGCCGCCTCCTCGAGAAGCTCGCGGCGCAGGCGTCGCCCGCGGTGCGGGTCGCGCAGCTGGTGCGCGAGCAGGAGGCCGAGGTCCGCGCGCGCGAGCGCATCGATCAGGAGCTCCGCGTCGCGCAGCTCATCCAGCAGCAGTTCCTGCCGAAGCAGCTCCCCGATCTCCCCGGCTGGCAGATCGCCGCGTTCTATCGCGCCGCGACGTTGGTCGGCGGCGACTTCTACGACTTCATCCCGCTCCCCGATGGAAAGATCGGGCTCGTGGTCGGCGATGTCAGCGGACACGGCGTCCCCGCTGCGCTCGTGATGGCGACCACGCGGAGCATCCTGCGGACCGAGGGGCCGCGGCTCGTCGCACCGAGCGCGATCCTCGAGCGCGCCAACGAGCTCCTTCACGCGGATATCCCGCAGAACATGTTCGTCACCTGCCTCTACGCGGTGCTCGACCCGAAGACCGGGTCGCTCCGCTACGCGAACGCCGGTCACGACCTGCCGTTCGTGCGCCGCGGATCGGCGGTCGAGGAGCTGCGCGCGACGGGGATGCCGCTCGGCGCGATGTCCGGCATGCGCTACGTTGAGAAGGAAGCGACGCTCGGGCCGGGCGACGTGATCCTGCTGCACTCCGACGGCCTCGCCGAGGCCCACGACCCGAGCCACGCGATGTTCGGCTTCGGCCGGATGCGCACGCTCATGGGCGGCCTCGGGATCGGGGAGGAGCTCATCGAAGGGCTCATGGATTCGCTTCGCGCGTTCACCGGTCCGGCGTGGGAGCAGGAGGATGACATCACGCTCGTCACGCTCGCCCGGACACCCGGCGCCGCCGACGAGCACGTCCTCGTGGAATTCCGTGAAGCGAGCGCACCGGGCAACGAACGAAAGATCATGGAGCGTGTCGCGGCCGTCGTCCGTGACGTCGGACTCGACCAGAAGCGCTACGAGCGCCTGAAGACCGCGGTCTCCGAGGCGGCAATGAACGCGATCGAGCACGGTAACCACGGCGACCCCGAGCTGCCGGTCCACGTCCGCGTCGCCGTGACGCCGCACGAGCTCGTCGTGCGCATCGTCGACAACGGCGGCGGCAAGCAGATCCCCGAGGCCGAGACTCCGGACATCGAGGCGAAGCTCGCGGGTCTGCAGAAGCCGCGCGGCTGGGGGCTCTTCCTCATCAAGAACATGGTCGACGACCTGCGCACGCACACGACCGAGACGCATCACACCGTCGAGCTGGTCATGCGGCTCGACAGGAAGGGAGCGGACCGATGACCACCGACACGAGCGCGGTGCGCTACACGGACGGCACGGCCGTCGTGGACCTGCCGGCGCAGATCGACAGCACCGCCGAGCACGCGCTGAACGCCGCGTACGCGGCGGCGGCCGAGCACGGGTCGAAGACGGTGCTCTTGAATTTCGCGGGCGTCGACTTCCTTTCGAGCACCGGGATCGCGCTCATCGTCGGGATCCTGGCGCGCGCGCGGAAGGACGGACGCACGATCACCGCGGCGGCACTGAGCGACCACTACCGGGAGATCTTCGAGATCACGCGGCTTTCGGACTTCATGACGATCTACGCGGACGAGAACACAGCGTTGAAGGGTGGGAAGACATGACCGCATCGGCGACGAACACCATGGCGGACCGCATCGACGAACGGACCATCGTGATCCGAGTGCGCGGCGAGGTGACCGCGGTCTCAGAGGGGCCGCTTATGGCCGCGTACAGCCAGGCCGGCGAGAAGACCCGCGCGATCGTGCTCGACTTCTCGCGCCTCGAGTACATGAACAGTGGTGGCATCGGGCTCCTCGTGACGCTCCTCGTTCGCGCGAACCGTCAGAAGCAGAAGCTGCTGGCCTGCGGCCTGAACGACCACTACAAACAAATCTTCGAGCTCACACGCCTCGACGAGGCGATCGGGATCTACGACACGGAAGAGGCGGCGATCGCGGCCGCGAACGCGTAACGGAGGCGCAGTGATGGCACGAGACGACGCGAACTGGGCGAAGCCGGTGAAGCAGCTCGAGGCGGCGGATGTCGCCGGCGCGTGGAACGCGAACGTGCGCGGGCGACGACTGAACGCCGCGAACGGTGGGTTCGGGCGCCTCTACCAGAAGACGTTCGCGGTCTCGCTCACCGGGGCGAGCGTCACGCCGCAAGATGTCATTAAGGCGTGGAAGACCCGCTTCGGCGAGTTCTGGCCGAAGGGGCAGCGGATGTTCCTTCCCGCGACCGGCATCGCGCCCGGTGAGGTCGGCCTCATCAACGCGAGCATGCCGGGCGCGCCGACGATGGCCACAGGCGTGCTCGTCATCTACGCCGATGACGAGTCGTTCAGCTTCCTCTCGCCCGAGGGGCATCCCTTCGCGGGTCCGCTCACGTTCAGCGCGCAGGTCGAGGACGACGTGACGGTCGCGCAGGTGCACGAGCTCACGCGCGCGAGCGATCCATTCTGGGAGCTCGCGATGATGATGCCGGTGCTCGGCGAGCGCATGCAGAACGACATCTGGCGCTCGACACTGCGCAACCTCGCGACGTCGTTCGGCGTGGCCGAGCCGGCGGTGCGCTCGAAGATCGTGTGCGTCGACAGCCACCGGCAGTGGCGCAACGCGAAGAACATCTGGCAGAACGCGGCGATCCGCTCGGGGATCGGCGCGCCCGCGCGCTGGTTGCGGAGGGGATAGCGCCCGGAGCGGGCGATCGAGCGATAGCGCGGGTGCGACAATTGACCTGACCACCGCGGTCAGGGAGCAGACGTGAAAGACGTAGTCATCATCGACGGCGCGCGCACCCCCTTCGGTACCTACGGCGGCGCGCTGCGCGACACGTCGGCCACCGACCTCGGCGTCATCGCGGCGAAAGGCGCACTCCAACGCTCGAAGGTCGACCCCAAGCGGATCGACCAGGTGATCTTCGGTAACGTGCTGCAGACCTCGGGCGACGCGGTCTACCTCGCGCGCCACATCGGCCTCAAGTCCGGCCTGCCAAAGGAAGTGCCCGCGCTCACGATCAACCGGCTCTGCGGCTCGGGCCTGCAGGCGATCCTCCTCGGCGCGCAGGAGATCCAGCTCGGCCAGGCCGAGTTCGTCCTCGCCGGCGGCACCGAGAACATGAGCATGGCGCCGCACCAGATCCGCGGCGCGCGCTGGGGCCTCCCCCTCGGCGAGCAGAAGCTCGAGGACTACCTTTGGGTCGCCCTCGTGGATTCGTACAACGGACTCGGCATGGCGAACACCGCCGAGAACCTCGGCCGCAAGTACGGGATCACGCGCCAGGCGGCCGACGAATTCGCGTACCGCAGCCACATGCTCGCGGCGAAGGCGCGGGAGGCGTGCCGTTTCTCAAAGGAGATCGTTCCTGTTGAGGTGAAGGGCAAGAAGGGCACGACCACGTTCGAGAAGGACGAGCACATCCGCGCCGACACGACCATGGAAGCGCTTGGCAAGCTCGTCGCGCGGTTCGAGAAGGCCGGGACCGTCACCGCGGGCAGCGCGTCAGGCATCAACGAGCCTCAAGCCGATCGCGCGCATCGTCTCCGGCGGCGTGTGCGGCGTGGACCCCGACATCATGGGCATCGGTCCGGCGCCGTCCTCGCGCCAGGCGCTCGCGCGTGCCGGGAAGAAGATCGAGGACATGGACCTGGTGGAGATCAACGAAGCCTTCGCGACGCAGTACCTCGCCGTCGAGAAGGATCTCGGCCTCGACCGCGAGAAGACGAACGTGAATGGCGGCGCGATCGCGCTCGGGCATCCGCTCGGCGCATCGGGCGCACGCCTCGCGCTCACGCTCGCGTATGAGTTGAAGGAGCGCGGCGGCACGTACGGGCTCGCGAGCCTCTGCATCGGCGGCGGTCAGGGGATCGCGGCGATCATCGAGCGCATCTAGCGCCGCGATCGCTAAGCGCGTCTAGAACGAGACCGGAGACATGACAACGGGCACACGCAAAGTCGCTGCGACACTGCTCATGGGCCTCGGGCTCATCTCCGGATGCGGCCGCCCGCTCACCGGCCCATCCGGCGCCGAGGCGACCGCGAGCGGGCTCCCGGGGTTCGCGTCGGCCGATCCGAGCGCGGCGGCGAGCAGCTCGTCCTCGGGTGACTTCAAGGTCACCGTCATGGAGGCCAGCTACGGGACGATCGCCGTGACGACGACGCCGGGTTCGATCTGCCTCGTGCAGCTGAGCGTGAATTACGGCTACTACGGCGAGCGGCCCCCGAGCCTGCTGCCGCAGCTCACCGCCGGCGCCACCGGTGTCGTGCGTTGGACCTACGCGGCTCCGCGCGTCCCGAAGGACGCGGCGAGCTACACGGTCACCTGCCACAAAGAAACGCTCACCGGGACCGCGTTCGGCTCGTTCGACATCACGCCGGCGCCGATGAAGGCGACCACGATCAGTGCGCGCGTCACCGTCGAGTCGCCTCCACACCTGAACCTGAACCCCGATCCGTCGCTCGTGCCGCTGCGGGACGCCGCCGTCGCGAAGATGAAGGCGACGCTCGCGTCCGAGTGGCGGAGCGCGACGCGCGGCCTCGGCGGGCTGACTCTCGTCGATGAGGGCTCCGACATCTCGATCTCGGTCGTCGCGGCCAGGGGCACCTCGGTCCATCGCCAGAACGAGTCGGATGATTCGCAGGACATCATCGTTTACGTCTCGGACCGCTTCGGTCCGCAGTCAGTCGAGAACCTGGTCGCGACGGCGCTCCACGAGCTCGGACACATCTGGTGCTGCTACGGACCGGGGACGTTCCCCGCGGGAACCGACGAGCAGGGCCACTGGCTCACGAAGGAGCGCAGCCCTGGCCTCTACGGCGTCGACAAATACGGGCTCATGACCGACCCCGTCACATGCGTGAACTTCGCGACCGTCGTGAGCTGCCCGAATCGCTTCAGCGATCGCGAGATGACCGCGCTCGGATTCGCGACCTTCCCGGCGCCGGCCGTCGATCCGTGTATCACGCAGGCGCTGTCGCTGAACAGCTCGCTGAACGCGCTCAAGCCGCAGATCGACGCGCAGTCAGCGACGCTCACGTCACTCGACGCACAGATCAAGGCGATCAAGACGCAGTACCCGAACGGCAACTACCCACCGTCGGTCGCGGCGACCTACAACTCGCTCGTCGATCAATACAACCCGCTCGTCGCGCCGTACAACGCGAACCTCACCACGTACAACAGCCAGCTGCAGAAGCTGAACGCGCTCCCCTGCGACGCGTCCTAGTTGCTTCGCGGGGACCCTTCGTGTGCTTGACGGGCTCCTCTCGACTCAAGTAAGGTAGCAACGCCAAGTAAGGAGCCATCGTCATGGTAAGGGCACGCATCAGCAGCAAAGGCCAGCTCACGATCCCGCAGGAGATCCGCGAACGCTACGGTCTCGACACGGGCGACGAGGTCGAGTTCATCTCCGAAGAGAAGGGTGCCTACCTCGTCCCACTGAAGCGTAGAAAGCTCACGGACTTCTACGGCATCCTCCCCGCGACAACGCCCTGGGTCGGGATGAAGCGAGCGCGGGAGATCTACGGGAAGAAGCTCGGTGAGGATTACGCCCGCAAGAACAAGGTGCGGCGTTGAACGTCTGGGCCGACACGAACGTGCTCGTTCGGTTCATCACGCGCGACGATCCGGAGCAGACGCGTCGCGTCGCGACGATCATGCGTCGCGCCGAGCGAGGAGAGCTCTCAATTCGCGTGTCCCCGATCGTGATAGCCGAGGTCATTTGGGTGCTCCACTCCTACTACAAGTACGAGCTGACCGCGATCGCCGCGGCGCTACGTGAGTTCCTCGTCGCTGAGGGGATCTGGGTCGAGGACGTAGACGTCGTGATCGAAGCGCTCCGTTTGGTGCGCGAGGGCGCCGCCTTCACCGATGCGTACGTCGCGTCACTCGCGCGCAGCCATCGCGAGCCGGTCTTCACATTCGATGCCGGCTTCAAGAGGCTTGGCGTCGAGATCTTCGCGTAGCCGTGCTGAAGGGTCTCGACCACGTCGTCCTGGTCGTGCTCGATCTCGATGCGGCCATCGCCGACCATCGCGCCCGTGGCTTCACCGTGACCGCCGGCGGCGAGCACGCTGGCGGGCTCACGCACAACGCGCTCGTCGGATTCGCGGACGGGAGCTACCTCGAGCTCATCGCGTTCCACGACCTTGCCGCGGCACGCGGGAAGCACACGTGGGCGCCGGTCGCGGAGCGCGGCGGCGGATGGGCGGACTTCGCGCTCCACTCGAGCGATCTCCGCGACGACGCGGCCGCGCTCGGCGATCTGCTCGCGCGACAGCCGGAAGAAGGCGGGCGCACCCGACCCGACGGTGTCGCCATTGCGTGGCGCGTCGCCCGGCTGCACCGGCCGCTGCCGTTCCTTATCGAGGACGTCACACAACGCGGGCTCCGCGTGCCGGGCGGCGATGCGGCGCGTCACGCGAACGGGATCGCCGGTGTCGAGCGCATCACGCTCGGCGCGACCGATCCGGCGCTCGTCACATCGCGCTACGCGAAGCTGATCGAACGCGGCGCGCCGGAGATCGAGATCCATCGCGCGGAGCGCGACGGTCTCATCGACATCGCATTCCGCTGATCGCGTCAACGTTCATCAGCGGATCGCGCGTGTTCAGTGGACGGGGTCATGTCCAGCGGTACTTTCGGCTGTGCTACCGCGATGACATTTCGGCGGGCGCCGTATCAAGCGCGTGTCCGCCTAATAACCTGGCGAGCATGCCGTTCAGTCTTCCGGAGGGTCAATAGATGCTCGCAAAGCTCCTCGCGCTTCTCGCGCAAACGAAGGGCGCCACCGTCGCGGCCGTGCTCATCGCCGGCGCGGCAACGGCGACCGTCGCCGCGACCACCCCGGAAGTCCAGGACGCGGTGCAGCAGCTCACCGCGAACGTCGGCCTCTCGTCAACGCACCGCGATTGCACCGGTGAGGACGGTCAGGGCCAGCCCGCCGTCGTCGCGCAGCGCAACGCGGCCGAGAAGCTGCTCCGCGACGCGTACAACACGGATCACAAGGCACTCGAAGACCTCCGCGGTGGAAAGGATGTCGACAACAAGGCGGTCGGCGAGATCGTCCACAAGTACGACGATCAGCTCCGCGACACGCTGAACACCGCGCTCAACGACGTCGCCGCGCTCACGCTCGGTCGTGAGGGCCAGGTCCGCAAGGCCGAGGCGTCCGCGTCCGCGAAGGCGTCGGCCTCCGCATCTGCCACGGCGTCGCCCACGGTGTCCCCGTCGACGTCGCCATCCGCGTCCGGCACCACCAGCGCCACAGCGAAGCCGTCGTGCTCCCCCGCGCCGTCCCCGTCTGGCTCCGCGACGCCAAAGCCGAGCGAGTCGGCCAAGCCGAGCGGTTCGGGCAAGCCAGAGGATCAGGGACGCGTCGCGGTGGCGAACCGCACGACGCTCGACCCGGCGATCAAGGCGATCGTCGACAAGGCGGTCACGGACATGAAAGACCTCGTGCTGAAGGCAAGCAATGAGGCGAAGAACGTCCCGCCGCCGGACCACGGCAAGCCGAGCGACAACCCTGGCAACAAGCCCAGCGACAACCCGGGCCAGGGCAAGAAGCCAAGCGCGTCACCGAAGAAGCCGTAACTTCGGGACTACGACAGCCGAACGCCCGCCGCAAGGCGGGCGTTCTGCGTTCCTACGCGCGCGTCGTCGCGCAGATCGATCCGCGCGTCGCTCCGCAGCTCGTCACGCAGCTCGCGGACGACCGAGCGCGTCAGGCGCACGTCGACCTGGCCGTTGTGGCAGTGCGCGATCTCGCGCGTTCCGAGCCAGAGCGCATCGGTGTGACCGCGAAAGCGCGACGGCCGCACGCGCAGGCCACGCATGCGCGCTCCGCGCGCCATGAACGCGTCGAGCATCGCGGTGCTTGTCGTCACCGCCGTCTCAGAACGAGACCCTGGGCGATGCCGACGACGAGGCCGAGGATCGCGCCGAACGACGGGACCAGGCTCGACTTGAGTACCGGCACATCGAGTAGCTCGAGCACCCCGGTCGCGGCGCCGTACCCGAGGCCCGCGCCGACCACGCTCGCAACGATCCACCAGCGCGCGGCCGGCAGGAGCGGACGCAGGACGCGCCACTGTGCGAACCCGATCCCGAGGCCGAGCATCGCGCCCGACCCGACCTGGATGGCTCCACCGCCGATCACGACGATCACCGTGGGGCTGATGACGTTCGCCAGGCTCTCGCCGACGAACGACGCGAGTGTGAATCCCGCGGCGGCGCCGAGCGCGCACGCCAGGATCCATACGGGAAGGCGCACCGCGCCCCGCGGCAGCGCGATGAACTGCGGAATGGCCAAGCACGCGCCGATGACCGCACCGAACAGCGCCACGGAAACGGTCCCGCCGAGCGCCGCGCCGAGCGGTCGCGCGGTGGCGCCGACGACGGCGACGCTGATCGTGGTCCCGAGGGCGTAGCCGACGACGCTTGCGGCGAGCCAGCGAATCACGGAGTGATTTTTCCCCAGCGGTAGAGCGGATGGAGCTCCGCCCAGGCGTGGTGCTGCAGATCGAGGATGTAGCGGCCTTCCATCCAGACGTGGTCGCCGACGGCGGGAAGCCCACCGGTGAGCGGATCGGGATCGCCGGCGCACGTGCGGATGGCCTCGGCCTGCAGCGGCGGGAACTGGCAGACCGGCTCGACGACGAGATTCCCATCTTCGAAGTCGTTCCCAGTGTTGAGCAGCACCTGGTACGGCGGATCGAGACGTACGTTGATGTGGACGTCGCCGTCCGCCTCGGCCGAGCTCGCGACGACTGTGCCGCTCACGTGCAGACACGCATGCAAGAGCAGAAGTCGTTCTGGTCGGTAGACGAACGGGTCCTGGTCCCCGGACTGGCAGGGCTGCACCGCGGCTGTCGCTGGTTCATGCATGGTCCCCACGGGCGACGAGCGGCGCGTCGCCTGGGCGACGATCGCCATACCGCCGATCAGCACCGCCAAGGCCGCCAGCGCGAACAGGTCCTTGGTCGACAGACGAGTCGCGCCCCCGAACCTCCTCACCGCAGCTGCGAGTAGGTCTCGCGCGGCGTGACCAGGCGCGCGTCGCCGCCCTCGACGAGAACGACGGCCGGGCGCGGCGCGAAGTTGTAGTTGCTGGCCATCGACAGCTGGTACGCCCCGGATACGGGGATCGCTATCAGATCGCCCACGCGAGGCATGGGCAATTCGACTCTTTGGATGAGGATGTCGCCGGTCTCGCAGTACTTCCCGGCGATCGCGACCTCCGCGTCGCTGGCATCGTTCGCGCGGTTCGCGAGCGCGGCGGTGTACGTCGCGCCGTATGCGGTCGGGCGGATGTTGTCGGCCATGCCACCGTCGACCGCGACGTACGTGCGCGCGCCGTTCTTCACCGAGCCGACGCGGTACAGCGCGACCCCCGCCGGTCCGACGATCGAGCGGCCTGGCTCGATCGTGAGCTCGGGCAGATCGAAGCGGTGCGTCTTCGCCGCGACGACAACGGCGGCCGCGACGTCGCGGACCATCGCGACCGCATCGACCGGCGGATCCGCCGGCGTGTAGCGCACCGGGTAGCCGCCGCCGGGGCTCATCTCGCGCATGACGAGGCCGGTCTTCGCACGCATCGCCGCGGCGAACGCGAAGATCCGCTCGACCGACGCGCGATAGGGCTCGAGCTCGGTGATCTGCGAGCCGATATGTGCGTGGAAGCCGCGCAGCTCGAGCGAGGGCTGCGCCGCTATCGCGCGCACGCCCGCCTCGGCCGCGCCACTTGCGATGTCCAGGCCGAACTTCGTATCCGGCGCGCCGGTGAGGAGGTGCGCGTGGGTGTGCGCGTCGACGCCAGGTCCGAGGCGCAGCAGCACCGCCTGCTTCGTGCCCCGCGCCGCGGCGAGGCGCCCGAGGAGCGCGACCTCGTCGAGGTTGTCCACGACGATGCGCGCGATCCGCTGATCGAGCGCGTACGCGAGCTCGTCCTCGCCCTTGTTGTTCCCGTGGAGGTAGACGCGCTCGCGCGGGAAGTCCGCGGCGACCGCGACGTGCAGCTCGCCACCGGACACGACGTCGAGCCCGAGGCCCTCGGGCGCGAGGAGCGCGAGCAGCCACGGCGCGAGGTAGGCCTTGGCCGCGTAGCAGACGGTCGCGCGCCCGGGGTAGCTCGCCCGCAGCGCCTCGCGGTACCCGCGGGCGCGCGCGAGGAGCGAGGCAGCGTCGTACACGTAGAGCGGAGTGCCGAAACGCTTCGCGAGGTCCGGGAGATCAATGCCCGCGATGGACACGTGGCCGTCCGGCGTGAGGCGCGTGTTGTTTGGAAAGAGCTCGAGGGGGACGTTCATATGAGCGTCGATGCTATGGCGCGCGCGAGCGGCCATGATTGCGCGGATGCACTACGTGAAGTCACACGGCCTCGGCAACGACTACATCGTGATCGATCCCGCGAACATCCCGTTCGGCCTCACGCGCGAGGCGGTGCGCCTGGTCTGCGACCGCCACCGGGGCGTCGGCTCGGACGGGATCCTCGAGGTCACAGCACCAGGCGGCGCGGACTTCGGCGTCCGCATCCACAACCCCGACGGCAGCGTCGCGGAGAAGAGCGGCAACGGCATCCGCATCTTCGCCAAGTACCTGCGCGAGCACGGCTACACCACGAAGGACCGCTTCACGATCGACACGGCCGGCGGACGCGTCGCGGTGCAGCTCGCGTCGCGCGACGGCCGCGTGAGCGAGGTGACCGCGGACATGGGCACGGTGACGTTCGATCCACTCGAGGCGATCGAGATCGACGGCCGCCGCTTCGCGGTGACCAGCCTGTCGATCGGGAATCCCCACTGCGTCGTGATAGTGGATGACCTCGCCGCGATCGATCCGCACGAGCTCGGCCCGAAGATCGAGGCGCATCGCGCCTTTCCGGCGAAGACGAACGTGCAGTTCGCGCAGCTGCTCACGCGAACGCATGTCGCGATCGAGATCTGGGAGCGTGGCGCGGGGTACACCCTCGCCTCGGGGACTTCGAGCTGCGCGGTCGCCGCCGCAGCGCACCGGAAGGGCCTAGTCGACCGCGCCGTGACCGTGACGATGCCGGGTGGCGACCTCGCGATCACGGTGGGCGAGGGGTACGCGATGCGTCTGCGCGGTCCCGTCGAAGAGGTCGCGAGCGGCGACTTCAGCCCCGACCTGCTGCGCCGTCTGCGGACCTAGGCGCCGCTCACCTCGTCCTCACTCGGCCAGCGGAAACGCGCGAGCGCAGCACGCGTCACGCCGCCGGTCGCGTACCAGAGGTGATCGGCTTCGACGCTGAGGCCGCCCGGGCAGTACGCCCAGCGGCCGTCTTCGTGCAGATCGATCGGCGTGGACGGGTCGACCGGCTTGACCGTCCGATGCGCGGCACGAACGCAGATCCACTCGATGAGCGACGCGCGCTCCACGCCGCCATTGTCCTCGCCGAGACAACGGCCGCGCCTGTCAGCGCGTGAGCGGCAGGGCCATCGTGAAGAGCGGCGTCCCGTGGAGATCGTGCGGCGGCTCGCCCGTGCGCACGAAACCCAGCGACTCGTAGAAGCGGATCGCGTCGAAGAGGAACGGTGTCGTGCTGAGGTAGATGCGGCGCGCGCGCCGCTCCACGGCGAGATTGAACGCCGCGGCGAAGAGGGCACGCCCGACGTGCCTGCCGCGCGCGCTCGGAAGGACGGCCATGCTGCGCAGGTACACATCGAGGTCACGCAGGACCGCC
>WNFC01014482.1_pt1 | contig 12286 bp, 10 predicted proteins | sample 5400541 | NCBI WGS metagenome assembly WNFC01 (sample SAMN13153342, study PRJNA577476) | soil metagenome | isolation source: 120 cm saprolite under Douglas fir tree site 2 hole 2 replicate 1 | place: USA:California | collected 2015-04-18 | reverse complement strand
GGGGGGGTACCCCCAAGGGAAGCAGTGATGCAATCCCACTGAGATCGTAGTTCATAACAGGCTCTAGTAGATCGGAAAGCCCGTAGATGTGGAGAAGTTCGGAACCCTCATGATACGGCTGAACTGCGCTAGCATGTTATTCGGAACATATAGGATGTCGCCCGGCTCAAGCGCCATATCCTGCTCCAGTTGCATCGTCTTGTGAACCCGGTGCAGGTTCAGTTGTCGCACCTCGGCCATATCTGAACCTTGGCTAATGCGGCGGAAGACAACGATCCTGGTCTCCTTGGCCGAGTCCCTGAACCCACCGGCCAGCATGATCGCCTGCAGTGCCGTCATGTCCTCGCGCATCTCGATCTTGCCCGGCGCGTACACCTGCCCGGCAACCATCACATAAGGATGCTGAAAATCTTTCAGCTCCAGATTGAGTTCAGGCTGGTTCAGGTGCTCTGAAGCCTTTTGGACGATCAGGTCATGCGCCTCCTGCAACGTCAGCCCGGAGACCTTCACGCTTCCGGCCACGTTGAGGTCGACATAGCCATCGGGACCGACCATGGCCGTCTGATTCAACTCAGGACTGAGCCGATATTGCAGCAGAAGGGTGTCGCCCGTATGAAGCCGGTATCGCGCACGGGTATGCAGCTTATCGTCGGCGGCATGAAGCGAACCTGCGATAGCCAGGCTAAGCGCCAGTGCGACTAGTATGCGTTTCATGGGTTCCTCCTTGGGTTATGGACGTCCATACAGCCATTTGGGAATCGGATGTCTCAGTCTGTTGAGAATGTGCCCTTCCAACTTGCCGCCTGCTGCCGTTATCTGGCGTTCCGCGAAAGCAACGTCCGCCTTCGTCGTCTTTCCCGCCTCGACTACCAGGATCACTCCATCGACCGCGGCGGCTACACTAAGTGCCTCTCCCGACCGCCGCAACGACGGGCAATCGACCAGGACGAAGTCGAAGCTTGAACAAAGCTGCCGAATGCACTCCTTGCGATACCGCAGGCTTCCATGCCATTGGCTCTTGGCCCCATTGTTACCGTTGGCATGCGCCTCGCAATACAGCTCACGAAGAATATGATGCCCATCGACCGTGTCCGAGGTGCCAATGATCTCGGTCAGCGAGTCAGACTCGCGCTGCAAGAAGTCCAGGTCCACCAGCACGACCCGGTGCGCTGACATCATCTCGCCGAGCGCATTCGCCAGGCCCCTGGTCGTGTAGGTCACGCCCTCCCCAGGATTCGCCGATGTAATGGCAAGGGACAGACCTGAATGAGGATCTGCTCTGGGGCGTTGAAGTATGCCATACAAAAGGCTCTGATAAATCCTGACCGGATTGACTAGGGTAGTCTTTGTCATATCTTCACAAGGCTACTGGCAAGGTGGTCGTTTTTACTGGCCCACATACAGCTTACTGCATGACCGCAGGACAAAAGGCTTACTCGGAAGATGTGACGAAGTCTGAAGGCCCGGACGCGGACTTGGATTGGCCCATGGAGCGAGAGCCCCCTGCGAAGGTTATCGAGGGAACAGTTGCAAGAACCGGATATCGAGTTGCCTCTTCGAGCTCGCGCTCGTTGGCAATGGTGGAACGCCCATTGTCGAGGACGAACACCGCGAACGATGCCATGAACAATGCCGTGAAGATAGTCAGGATGCTGTCGGTCACCGGCCGCGGACGGGCCGGTGTCATGGAGAACGTAGGCTCTTCCGCAACCGCCACATTTAACAATTCGTGCTCGTCCATCGCATCGGTCATCTTGGCTTCATCGCGCTTCTGCGCATAAAGCCGGTAGTTCGACTCTAGCTCCGCAACCTTATGCTGCAGCGTGTTGAAGGTTTGAGTCTCTCCTGCGGTAGCGGCGAGCTTCGCTTGCAGGCTTGCCACCTGCGCCGACAAAGCCTGTCGACGCGCCATCACACCGGCGAGCCGCGCGTGATTGGAACTAAGATCCTGTTCCGCCAGTTGCCATGTCGGATTGACGTCGCTTGAGGTCTCGGCAGAGTAGAACCCGCGAGACTCTCCCAGAGCCGCCTGTATCTGGCTGATCTGTTGGTCAACCTGCTGAACCAGACGGTCGTCCGGCTTGTACTTCGTCAGCAACTCAGTCCGCCTCATCGTCAGTTCACTCAGCTTCGTGTGCATCTGGTCGATCGAACCCACTGCGGGAATGGCCGTCTCTCTGGTCGATCGCCGGCTCGGCACACTGCTGAGTTGCGCCTTGTCCCCTTCAATCTTGTGTTCGATCTCTGATATCTCCACATTTGAATCACGCAGCCGGCTGTCCGCGTCGAACAGCTGCTTCTGGATGTCTACCTCCTGATTGTTGATGGAAACCAAGTTCTTGCTCTGCTGATATTTGGACATAGCATCCACTGCGTCCTGCCATTCCTTCTTAAACCGGTCAGCCTCTTGCGAGAAGAGCTGCGACGCCCCCGATGGACGGTTGATCTCCCGCTTCTTGTTCAGAAAGGCCGCTAACAGTTTTCTGAGCATAAGGGTCGATTCGTTCGGGTTGCGAGTCGTCAGTTGAACCGAGATCAGATGAGACTTGCGAATCGGTGACACCACGAGGTTCTTGCGGAGTGCAGCGACCGCACTCTCATGCCGCCGCTGCTCGGCCCTGGAACGTTGGTACGGTGGAATTCGTCCCCATCCGGGATCCACCACTTCGTCCAGCACATCTGAACTCTGCAAAACCTCCAGCTCGGAGTTCAGCTGTTCCTCCGACACCTCGCTCACCGTCGCAGGTGCCTCCACCCGCCCGGCTGTGATCACCTGGGCACTGCGGGAGTTCTGCACCAGCAGTTTCATCTCCGACGCATACTTCTTATGGCTGCCCAAGATATAAAGCGCGCCGAGGAACGTAACAACCGAGAACACGATCAGAAAACCGCGCCGCTGACGGAAGAGAGCTTCCATCACAGTTCTGGCAGAAACCTTATTTATCTCCCCACGTTCCTCGATGAGCGAGAGGGGAGATTTGACAAGATCAAGATCAAGTTCATGATATTGACTCATACTCTGCTCCTCATGGTCGGGCTCACCCACGAGAGGCCGACAGTAAAGTAAATTTGATGGCAAGGTGAAGTCGATGTAGTTTACTACAGCGAGAAAATCCGTAGCCGCTTTGCTAACTTGCTAACTCATGAAAAATAGTGAGATTCAATTTACCCTCTTCGGGTTTTCCGGATATACCTAAGTCTTTTAGTTGTAATTCCATTTAATTTAGTTTTGTGGCAGAGATAATGCCCAATTGCTCCTCCATCACGATTCCGCCTCCAGTCTCCAGTAACGACAATCTGCTAACCGCGACCTCTATTTATTTATGGTATCGGGCGGGCCTATCTTCAGAAGCTGCATAACTTCGTTCAACTGCTTTCTCGTACAGGAATTGGAAGCAGCAACAAAATGGGAGAGCTAGCGAATCAATTTGCCGAATCTTTCGCACGTGTATTGTTCGCGGTAAAAGCGAAGATAGAGCAAAATGTCCTGACTCGTTCGATTTCACTCGCTCGATTCATGACCAACATAGGCAATTAGACGAATTTCCGGAGCTTGCGTCATCGGCGACAAAACACAAATGTCAGATAATTAGCGACAACCTTTTCACCCTGCTCTTGGCCAGCTTAGTCGGAAGTCATTGCTGCTACATGGTTTGCCTACAAAATGCTTTTTGATACGAAGATATCCTGGCTTCCGCGTGACCTTCTCAACGGAGAACGTAGCCCAACCACCCTCAGATTGCACAATTTCCCGAAGCGCAAGCCGTGCTTGCGCTCCTTAACCAGAAACTGAGTTCCGCCGGGCGTTGCGATGTACGGAAAGGGATGCGTTTAGGCTGTCAGCGTCTTACCCGAAATTCCCACTATGCAGCCTTTGGGGTTGGGAGCAGTCAACTCGGTTTGATGGCTGCTGCACCTACGCGGTGCCGGTTCAGGGAGGTAACAGCGCTGTACCAACGATGAGGGTTGACAAGGGTAGACGACGCCATCAGTGCCCCGCCAGCCATTGGCGGTCTACTGGAAGCCGTAGGTGGACTTAACGGTCTCGACGTCGCCGGACTTCCAATGGCCGACTACCCAGAAGGAGAGATGGAATGGCCGCCACTGATTTTTGTGGTGGCCCGGGCAGGAGTCCAACCTGCGACCTTCGCGTTAGGAGTGCGCTGCTCTATGCAACTGAGCTACCGGGCCAGTAAGGGTAGTGTATCGCGAGGTTTGCGGAGCTTGCGGTGATAAACTTGAGGGTGGAGAGTTTATGCCTGAGATACAGCGTCGTCGTGCGGTAACGGTAAACATTGGAGGCGTTCGAGTTGGGTCCGATTCGCCGGTTGTCGTGCAGTCGATGACGAATACGGATACGGCCGATGTCGAGAGCACAGTGCAGCAGGTGGCTGCGCTGGCGCGCGCCGGATCCGAGATGGTTCGCGTGACCGTAAACAATGACGATGCGGCTAAGGGCGTTCCGTACATTGTGGAGGAGTTGGCAAAGAAGGGCTGGAATACGCCGATCATCGGGGACTTCCACTACAACGGGCACTTGCTGCTTCGCAAATACCCAGAGTGCGCTCGCGCACTCGCAAAATATCGGATCAATCCGGGCAATGTATCGATCGGGCGCAAGGACGACGACAACTTCCGAACGATGGTCGAGGTTGCCGTCGAGCATCAGAAGCCGGTGCGGATCGGAGTGAACTGGGGTTCACTCGATCAGGCTCTGCTGACGAAGATGATGGATGAGAATTCGAAGGCTGCCGATCCCCTGTCCGCGCGCGACGTGATGATGGAGGCGATGGTGGTGTCGGCTCTGGACAATGCGGCGGCTGCGGAGCGGTATGGGCTGCGGCGGGACCAGATCATCTTGAGCGCGAAGGTCTCGGGTGTGCGGGACCTGATCGATGTGTACACGGAACTGGCGCGGCGTTGCGACTATGCTCTGCACCTTGGGTTGACCGAGGCCGGGATGGGGATGAAGGGGATCGTGGCTTCGGCTTCGGGGTTGGCTCCTCTGCTCCTTTCGGGAATTGGGGATACGATTCGCGTGAGCCTGACGCCTACTCCGGGTGGGGATCGCTCGGAGGAGGTTCGGTGTGGGCAGCAGATTCTGCAGTCGCTCGGAATCAGGAGCTTCATGCCACAGGTCACGAGTTGCCCTGGATGTGGACGGACGACTTCGACCTATTTCCAGGAATTGGCGGAGCGGATTCAAGGCTATCTCGTGGAGCAGATGCCTGAGTGGAAGAAGCAGTATGCAGGCGTCGAGGAGTTGAAGCTCGCGGTGATGGGCTGCATCGTGAATGGGCCGGGCGAGAGCAAGCACGCGAACATCGGCATCTCGCTGCCGGGAACGTTTGAGGAGCCTAAGGCACCGGTGTACGTGGACGGCAAGCTGTTCACTACGCTGAAGGGCGACAGGATCGTCGAGGAGTTCCAGGTGATTCTGGATGAGTACGTTGAGAAGCGGTATGGGCGGCAGTTGGTTGAGGTTTAGTCTCCTGTAATTTCGTTTACCGCATCGTATTCGATAAGCTGTAGACACTTACGGAGCAACTCGCGCAGGGTTGGTGTGTTGACGTTGCCAGTTGTTCCTCAATTTGTTTTACTTCGAGACTCCTATGCATCGCCTTTAAGTAGTCTCGATACTCAATCAGGGCATAGCGGGTATTCGGGTCGCCTGGGGCATTCTGCGTCCGTATGATCTGGATTCCCTGGAGCATCGCTTTCTCTGCATCCTGGTTCTCGCCCATCTTCCACTTGGCGAACCCCAACGCCATGAGCGTCTGCCCAACCGGCAAGGAGTACGGTTGGTAGCGTGTGCGCACAATGGAGAGGGCCTGTTCCGCACCCTGTAAACCCTCTGCGCACTTGTTTTGCTCGCAGCGAGAGTAAGTGAGGGTGACCAGCACAGCAGCGAGACCGGTGGTGTCAGAGCCTTTCGCTGCGGCCAATATCTGATATGCCTCAGATGCTGCTCTCTCTGCAGCTTTGAACTTATGCCGCGCGAGAGCAACTTCAGCCAGGTGTTCATGGCTAAGACCGATATTGGTCACGTTGCCCAGTTCCTGACGGATAGCAAGAGATTTCTTCATACAGCTCTCGGCTTCATCTTTATGACCGTAGATCAAGTAAAGAATGCCCAGGTTATCTAGCACGGTGGCGTAGTCGGCCTTCGCCTCCGTGGCAGCCTTGAGCAAACGGAGCGATCTGTTATATGCGTCCTCTGATCGTGAAAAATCCGCCTTGTCCCGGTAGTCGGAAGCAAGACGAGCCCAGAGATACCCTAGTTGCACATCGGGAAGGTGCTCTTGTTCCGCCACATGAATCAGCCCCAGTTCCTGGGTAATACGCTCCGGCAAAGGCATGATGGATGCTATCTGCGTCTGCGCCGAGGCGGCATGAATCCATAGAGAGACGATAACTAACGTGAGAGAATGCACCGATAACAGAGGATGTTTCGATTTGAATTCACGAAAAAGTGTCTTAGGAATCATGTAACCACCTCATAGAGAAGCTACTTACGAAGTCGTTCGTAGATATCAACCTAACTCTTCTTAGCAGAAGCCGGTTTCCGTGGGGACTCTCGTCAGGCAGTGAAAGTGAAGTAGAACTGTGCATGATTACGCGGGAAGAAATAAATAGTTCCCGTGACTCACGCAATAATTTCATTCATAGACGATTGAGTGGTGCTCTCTTCCATTCAGCGCATTAGACAAGGATCTGGGTTGGCGGTTAGGAAGATATTTTTGGGGTGGATTCTGAAAGATAAATTATTGACAGTGCAATCCTTGATTCAATCGAGGGCGGTACCTATCGGAGCAGTGTAGAGTTTTTGCGGAGTTCGGCTAGCGGGTAGAAGGTGCCTCGCCAGGTGACTCCTCCGTCCCTGAGGGTGGTGAACATGGAGCGGAGGAGGGAGTAGATGAAGAACGCTGCGCTTATGGGGAAGAGCGCGGCGAACCAGGGTGGGATTCGGCTGTGGCGGCTGGAGAGGGCGTAGAGCGCGGCTATGGCAGCGAGGGTGAGGATGGCTGGGGTACGGGTTTCGGGAAGTGCGAGGAAGACCACGGGCATTATGCAGAAGAGGGTTAGCCAGATGCAGGCCAGTAGAAGAAGTGAGGCACGGAAGCGGAAGACGGCGAAGAGGTTCTTCGTCATGACGTTGATGACGCCCACTGCACCACTGGCCCAGTGGAGGCTGACGAGGCCGGGGGCGGTGGCGACGCGCTGGCGCAGGCCGGCGAGCTTGACGCGGCGGGCGAGGGTGAGGTCTTCGAGGATCTCCATGCGGAGGGCGTCGAAGCCTCCGAGTTGCTGGTAGGCGGGGGTGCGGAGGAGGTTGAAGGCTCCGATGCCGATGGAGTCGCGAAGGGCGCGGGGGTTGGAGACGCGCCACGGGCGGGTGGCCCAGAGGCCCATGACCTGGAGGTAGCCGAGGAGCATTCCTTCGCCGGGAGTCTTGAGGATCGGGGTGGGGAAGGTGACGAAGTGGTCAGCCTGGGTGGCGACCGCTTGCGCGAGTGAGAGACGGATGGCTTCTGAGCGGAAGAGGACGTCGGCGTCGGTGAAGAGGAGGTAGCCGGGGTGGTGTATGGCGATGGCGTGGCGGGCGGCGAGGGCCATGGCGTGGGTCTTGCCGAGCCAACCGGCGGGGAGTTCTGTGACGTGGAGGACCTGGAGCCTTGTCGGCCACTGCGTGGCGAGGGCGTTCATGATGGCTCCGGTTGCGTCGGTGGATCGGTCGTCGACGGCGATGATCCGGAGGTTCGGGTAGTCCTGCTGAAGGAGGGATTCGAGGCAGGCTCCGACGGCCTCGGACTCGTTACGGGCGGGAACGATGACGGTGACGGATGGGCTGCCGGTGGGGGTGAGATTATACCGGGGCAGGAGGAGATTGGGGATGCGCGGGAGGCCGCGGGCGGCGGCGATGGCTCTCGATAGCCACGCGAGGGCTATGAGCCAGGCGAGGACTGTGAGGCCGGTTTGTAAGGGATGGTTCAAGCGGCTTCGCTACGACTCAGATTTTACTTGGTGTGCTTGAACACTGCTGTCGCCAGGGAGCCTTACTCCGAAACCTACCGCCGATTCTTCAGTTAGTGTGCGGCTCTGGCTCCTTAAAGATAAAGCTTCCCATCGGGGTTCCCGGAGGCATAGGATTCCGTCTGCAATACAGGTGGTTCGTATGTTGAAGCCTTTGTTCGCCCTCTCTGCACTCCTGCCTTTCTTACTCTTGCCGCAGCAACCGTCTGCTACCCCTGCCCAGTCGAGTATTCCCGTTGAAGCCGCACGTATGGTCAACCCGGTAAAGCCCACGCCCGAGTCCCAGACCCGCGCCAAGAAGGTGTACGGATACGACTGCGCCATGTGCCATGGGGAGAACGGTAACGGCAAAGGTGACCTCGTTGCCGACATGAAGCTTACCGTTAAGGACTACACAGATCCGGCAGCCCTGAAAGATCTGTCTGACGGAGAACTGTTCTACATCATCAAGAACGGCAAGGGCAAGATGCCCGGCGAAGGCGACCGTTCGAAACCGGAAGATATGTGGAACATGGTGATCTTTGTTCGCTCGCTTGCCAAGAAGTGACGCGGATCAGATCGCTGCCACTTTGCGGAGCGCTCCTCTTCTTCTCGACAGAACAAGTCTCGATTTTTGCTCGCCCTCGAGCCGGAGCGGCAATACCCTCTTCAGAGCCACTCATGAGGCCGGTGCCTGCCCTCTTCAGAGCCACTCATGAGGCCGGTGCCTGCTGCGCGAGGGAGGAGTGCAGAGGAGGAGCGTAGCGTGAGCCAATGAAGAAGATGATGGAGGCGAGCAGCAGGGTGATGAGGGTGGAGCCGAGGCCGAGGTTGAGGTTGCTGCGGTCGCTGACGGCTCCGATGATGCGGGGGGAGATGGCGTCGCCGAGGGCGTGGATGATGAGGAGCTGGCCGGCCATGGCGGTGGCGCGGATCTCGGGGCGGACGGCGTTGACCGTGGCCGCGTTGACAGGGCCGGTACCGAGGAAGATGAGGAAGATGGCGACGGCAAGGCCAGGAAGGGTGAGGGATTTTGGGCCGAAGAAGCAGAGGAGCGCGGGGGGTACGGCGAGGGCGGCGCTGATGGCCGGGACGAGGTAGAGGGCCTTCGAGTTGGTGCGGGACCACTTTTGCGCGATGACGCCGCCCGTGATGGTTCCGCCAAGGCCGGTGACGACGGTGATGGCTCCCATGAGGAAGGCGGCTGAGGACTGGCTGCGGCCGTCGACGCGCTGGAGGAAGGAGGGCATCCACCAGGAGATGCCGCCGAGCGAGAAGGTGACGGCAGCATAGCCGAGGATGGAGCCGAGGTAAGCCTTGTTCTTCAGAAGGGAGAGGACGGTTCCCTTCTCCAATTTTGCCTTCTCGTGCTGGCTTGCTCCGCGTGCGGGTTCTTTCATCAGGAAGACGATGAGCAGGGCGATGATGACGCCGGGGACGGCGGAGACGATGAAGGACATGCGCCAACCGAAGTGTTCGCCGACGGTTCCGCCGACGAGGTAGCCGAGGGCGGCTCCGACGGGGATGGCGACGTTGAAGATGGTGAGGACGCGGTTGCGCTGGTCTTCGGGGTAGAAGTCGGAGAGGAGCGCGGGGGCGAAGATGCCGAAGCTGGCTTCACCAACTCCCAGGGCCGCGTGGCGGATGTTGAGCGAGTCATAGGAGTGTACGGTGGCGGTGAGGAAGTTGATGCCGCTCCAGAAGAGGGCGGCGATGACGATCATGGGCTTGCGGGGGAAGCGGTCACCCAACCAGCCGGTGATGGGCGAGGTGGCCATGTAGGCGACCATGAACCAGAAGGTGAGGGAGCCTATCTGCTGGTCGGAGATGTGGAACTCGCCCTTGACCTGCTCCTGGACGCCGGGAAGGATGTAGCGGTCGATGTAGTTGACGAAGTTGAGGGCGGTGAGGAGGACGAGGGCGGTGGTGGCTCCGGCAACGGAGGTGAAGGGGGTAGGTTTGGTCACGGAGGCCATCTGGGGAAGGATAGCAGCGGATCGTGATTGGTCGATGATAGCGTCTTGCATGTTGTGGTCCCCCCCTCCCCCCTGAAAAGTATGCAAAGTCTTCAAAAGAAAGGACCTGAGTCCGGACTTCCGGTGCAGGCCTTTTCCTTTATGCGGTTAAATGCGAGAGCCCGGCATACGCCGGGCTCTGGAGATTCTCCTGATTTAATGCTAACAGGGGTGTCAAGCTTTGGGTGTGGAAATCGATTCCGTGGGCCTATGGCCAAGTTTCCGGATAGACCGTCACCAGGTCCTGTGAGCTGGCGTACAGACGGAGCTGCGGCTCCGAATACTGTGATTTTTCTTGTCCTTCGTGGTGCGCTCCGGAAAGCGATGGCCTGCCATGGGTTAGTGGACGCGGACGGGAGGTAAGCATCAGTGGCGGAGTCCCCCTCCAACCCAAGCTCCTCACCGACAGCAAGAACGGCGACGGGATGATACGCCTCAACCCCCGAGACGGTAGCCGAACTGATGCAGCACATCGCGCCCGACGGCAAGGTCACAACTTCGAGGGCCTTTTTCCAAAGGAGGAAACGTTCTTGCTGCATCCCGCACTATCCCTTCGTAGCGCGCGATCTCAGCGCTACGCCGTTATTGAACTGGTTGATGGAATGCTTCTGTTTGGTTCTCTGCCTTTAAGAGACCCGGCACTGCTAAATGAAGCGCCCGCCCGGGCTGCTGTTGGAAAGCCCCACGCCACGTAGGGCGGCATCCTGACCATCACCTTTACCTTCAAAAGGAGTTCATTATGAAATCGCCACGCAAGCTATCTCGCCGAACCCTTATTGTCTTCACCCTGCTGTGTGTCGCCGCATTGCAGCCGGCCTTCGGCCAAAGTTTTACCGTCAAGGATCTAGGCACTCTCCCCGGTGGCCTCTTCAGCGTCGCCAGGGGCATCAACGACCGCGGCCAGATAGTCGGCGATGCGGCCACCAGCGGGTTCTTTCAACCCCATGCTTTTCAGTTTCAGAACGGGGTGATGGTCGACCTCGGCACTCTCCCCGGTGGCAGCTTCAGCGAAGCTTTGGGCATCAACAACCGCGGCCAGATAGTCGGCTTTTCTGGCCTCATTGTCCAATTTGAATTCGCTGTTTTGGTTGACGATGGGGTGATGGTTAAGCTCCCCACTCTCCCCGGTGGGGGAGACAACAACAACCAGGGTTTCGGCATCAACGACCGCGGCCAGGTGGTCGGCTCAGCGACCACCGCGAGCGGGAATACGCACGCGTTTTTGTTTGACGACGGGGTAGTGGTCGACCTCGGCACTCTCCCCGGTGGCAACTTCAGCCGCGCTTTCGGCATCAACAACCGCGGCCAGGTGGTCGGCTCGTCGTCCACAGCGAGCTCATTCGCACACGCTTTTTTATTCGAAAACGGGGCAATGGTCGACCTCGGCACTCTCCCCGGTGGCAGCGCCAGCGCCGCTTTCGGCATCAACGACCGCGGCCAGGTGGTCGGCGTAGCGAGCACCGCGAGCGGGGATACGCACGCGTTTTTGTTTGAAGACGGGGTGATGGTCGACCTCGGCACTCTCCCCGGTGGCACCTTCAGCAGAGCTCTCGGCATCAACGACCGCGGCCAGGTGGTCGGCGAAGCGAGCACAGCGAGCTCATTCGGACACGCTTTTTTATTCGAAAACGGGGTGATGGTCGACCTTGGCACCCTCCCAGGTGGCAACGTCAGCCAAGCGTTGGGTATCAACAACCGCGGCCAGGTGGTCGGCTCTTCTAACGCCACCGGCCAGTTGAACCATGCTGCCCTCTGGACACCTAAACACGGCCAAAGTGACCACGATGATGATGATGAAGGGGGACAACACCAAGACTAACCGGACCATCTTCGTCCAGATGCTCAAGGTACAGGCAATCTTCATTCCAGGCTGGAGACGGAAGCCAGCCTGCGGGAAGCTGCGGAGATGCCGCAGCGAATTGCCTGGCCCCGCCAAAGCCGGTCCACGTCCTGACCGGCTCTGGCGGTTTCCAGCGCAGATCGCCCATGGGCGGAGCTGCATAGGGCACGCCAAGGAACGCCACTTCATTGGGCGCTGCACTGAAATGCATTCCTTCGAGCACACCGGCTTCCACGGTTATTTTTGGCGGTGGTGAACCGAATGAGAGATACGCGTTGCCGGCGCCGATGAACGCAAGGGCAGCAAAATATGCTGCAGGCCAATGCAATCGCCGACGCATACCTCCGCCTTTCCTGGTTTCCGATCGCCCTGCTCAGGGATTCGTACGCTGGTATTCACCGCGGAATTCCGTCGTCCA
>WNFC01007145.1_pt1 | contig 12286 bp, 11 predicted proteins | sample 5400541 | NCBI WGS metagenome assembly WNFC01 (sample SAMN13153342, study PRJNA577476) | soil metagenome | isolation source: 120 cm saprolite under Douglas fir tree site 2 hole 2 replicate 1 | place: USA:California | collected 2015-04-18 | reverse complement strand
CTCACCGAGGCCCTGAACGCGGCCGATCTGGTCATCACCACGTATGCGATCGCCGTGCGGGACCGGGACGCGCTGGCCATGGTCAGCTGGGGCCGGGTGGTCTGCGACGAGGCGCAGAACATCAAGAACCCCGGCACCCGCCAGGCGAGAGCGGTCCGGAGCCTGCCCGCCGCGTCCAGGATCGCGCTGACCGGCACGCCGGTGGAGAACCGGCTCGCCGAACTCTGGTCGATCATGGAGTTCGCCAGCCCTGGCCTGCTCGGCCCGGGGGAGAAGTTCCGCACCGAGTTCGCGATCCCGGTGGAGCGCCACGGCGACGAGGACGCGTCCGCCAGGCTCAGGCGGCTCACCGGCCCGTTCATCCTGCGCCGCGTCAAGACCGACAAGACGATCATCTCCGACCTGCCGGAGAAGCAGGAGATGAAGGTCTGGTGCAACCTCACCCCCGAGCAGGCCTCGCTCTACCAGGCCACCGTCGCGGACATGCTGGCCAGGATCGAGGCCGCCGAAGAGGGCATCGAGCGCCGGGGCCTGGTGCTGGCGACGATGGCCAAGCTCAAGCAGGTCTGCAACCATCCCGCGCACCTGCTGGGCGACTCCTCCCGGCTGCCCGGCCGTTCCGGCAAGCTCGCCCGGCTGGAGGAAATCTGCGACGAGGTCGTCGCCGCGGGGGAACGGGCGCTGTGCTTCACCCAGTACGCCGAGTTCGGGCGGATGCTGCAGCCGCATCTGGCCGCGCGCCTGGGCTGCCCGGTCTTGTTCCTGCACGGCGGGACGCCGAAGAAAAGGCGCGACACGATGGTCGAAGAATTCCAGCGCCTGAACGAACCAGCGGTGTTCCTGCTCTCCCTCAAGGCCGGCGGTACCGGGCTGAACCTCACCGCGGCCAATCATGTGATCCACGTCGACCGGTGGTGGAACCCGGCGGTGGAGGATCAGGCCACGGACCGCGCGTTCCGGATCGGGCAACGCAAGGACGTGCAGGTGCGCAAGTTCGTCTGCGTCGGCACGCTGGAGGAGCGGATCGACGCCATGATCGAGGAGAAGAAAGCGCTGGCCGAGCGGATCGTCGGGACCGGCGAGGGCTGGCTGACCGAGTTGTCGGTCGCCGACCTGCGCGAGGTCCTGGCGCTGTCCCCGGAAGCGGTGTCGCAGTGACTCCCGGGCCGAGAGATGAGCCCGTGGCCAGGCGCGGCGAGGCCTGGTGGTACGAGTCCGCCGGGCCACGCCGGGTCGAAGGGGGCATCAAGGCCCGGAGCAAGCGCGGCGCCATCGGCGAGCGGTGGTGGTCCCGCCGGTTCATCGACGTGCTGGAGTCGTACGGCATGAGCGGCCGGCTGTCCCGCGGCCGCAGCTACGCCCGGGCCGGGCAGGTGCTCGACTTCGAATTGACGCAGGGCCGGGTCACCGCGCGGGTGCAGGGCTCGCGGCCGGCGCCGTACAAGGTCCGGATCGGCGTGCTCCCGCTCACGACGCCCCAGTGGCGGCGGGTCACCGACGCGCTTGGTGCCCAGGCCCTGTTCCGGGCCAAGCTGCTGGCCGGGGAGATGCCCCCCGAGATCGAGGACGTCTTCGCGGAGTGTGGCACCCCGCTGTTCCCGCGTTCTGCCCGTGATCTTGAAATGTCCTGCTCGTGCCCGGACTGGGGAGTGCCCTGCAAGCATCTCGCCGCGGTCTGCTACGTCCTCGCGGAGGCCTTCGACGACGACCCGTTCGGCGTGCTGGCCTGGCGCGGCCGCGGCCGGGAGGAACTGCTCCGCTCGCTGCGCCGGCTCCCGCCGGCGGACGCGGGCGAGCCACGCCCGGTGATCGATGTGACCGCCCCGCCGCTCGCCACGTGCGTGCAGGACCGGGGGCCCGAGGGCTTCTGGTCGCCGGGGATGAGCCGGGCCCGGCTGCGTGCGGTGCAGGCGGCCCCGGTCACCGCGCCCGACCTGCTGCTGCGGACCTTCGAGCCACCGCCGGTCCAGGTCCGAGGCATGGACCTGGGCGCTCTGCTTACTCCTGGCTACGCCCGGCTCGCGGGCGCGGACCCAGACGCCGACCCAGACGGCGACGATGCCCGCGACTGAGTCGAGCCCGGCAGATTTCCCAGATTTGCGGCATAACGGGCAAGCCTGGCACGTCCGGGTCCGCAGCCCGGGCACGCGGGTACCCTTCTTCGCATCGGCGTGGCCGCCCGCGGGTCATCACAGTCCGGCAGCGGCCGCGGCGGCGACAAAGCGAAGGGGACCGGATGAACCAGGGGACGGTGCCGCAGGTGCCCGCGGCCGAAGTGCCCGCGGAGGCCCGCCTGGTCGATGTGCGGGAACACGACGAGTGGACCGCGGGTCACGCGCCTGGCGCGCTGCACATCCCGCTCGGTGAGCTAGGCGCCCGCTACCAGGAAATCTCCCAGGACGGCGCGGTCTACATCATCTGCCGATCGGGAGCGCGCTCCAACCAGGCCGCCCAGGCCCTCGCGGGCGCGGGCTGGCAGGCGCTCAACGTCTCCGACGGCATGTTCGGCTGGCACGCCGCCGGCCGCGCCATGGAGTGCCCGTCCGGCGCCACCCCCTTCGTGGCCTGACCCCGCGCGCACCAGGGTGTCGATGTGACATCCCCCCCTCAGGACGACATTGTCAATATGTACTAACAAACCGGTTGATGATCTTTTCGGGAGACTGTCCTGCCTAGTGGCATGCTAGGAGGGTGCCGGCGCCCGGGGGGTGGTGAAGACTGGGAGGGGCCGGGTTGATCCTGGTCGCAGGCCCCGCGCGGCCCTCTGTCCCGCGCGGAGCGCTCGGCTCCGCCCGGGCCAGCACACACGGGTCCTGGAGAAGCCTGACGCGAGTCCTCCCCCGTCCTCCTCATAGGCGACAGGATGGCTGCCGCGAGGAAGACGGGCCCCGCGCAAGCCGCGACTCGGCTACGGCTCCCTCTCGCTCACCCCGCGCCCTCGCGCGGGACTCGCGGACCACCTGGAACGCTGCGGCCCGGCCTGAGTCGGCCCGGCCGTTACCCCTGCCCCGGCGGGGTGGTCCCATGCCAGCGTCCGCGTTACCCTCCCGGGGCTGGGGTCCGCAGGCGCTGGCACGGGGGGCTTAGGGGAGGTTGGCCTCTGCGCGGCGGATTTCGTCGCGCAGGTCTGTGGGGTCCTCGCCCCGGACGACGACGGGCGGGGAGCTGCCGCGCAGGGTGGCGTACAGCAGGCCGGCTATGCCTGTCCAGCAGCGCCAGCGGGGGTATTCGCGGGCAACATCATCAAGCTCTGGTCCTGCGGTGCTGCCGGCCCGGGTGGGCGGCCCGGCCGTTGCGGGGTCGCTACTTGTCATGGCTGCTCTCCGGGGTTGCGGGTGTGGGCTTGCGCGCGACGCCGGCCAGGAACCGTGCGCGGGCGGACAGGGGGCGGGGAGGGTACGGCAAGGTGCCGGGCCGCCATGCCTGCACGTCGACCAGGCCGGGACTGGCGAGGGTCAGCCCGTCGAACCAGGCGGTGATCTCTTGCTCGGTGCGTCCGGTGACCGGGGTGGTGCCGCTGTAGGCGTCTTGCAGGGATTCGATGAGTCTGGGGTCGGTGCCGGTGGACGTGCCTGCGCTGATGACGAGGTAGCTGCCGGGGGCGATCTGGTCTCGGTAGGCGGCCACGGCCGTGTCCGCTTCACCTCCTGGCAGGAAATGCAGGACCGAGACGAGCAGCAGGCAGACGGGCTGGGTGAGGTCGATCAGTCCGGTCAGCGCGGGGCTAGTTAAGATCGCGGCCGGGTTGCGGATGTCGGCGGCGATGACGGCTATCTGCTCATCGACGGCGAGCAGTGCGCGTGCGTAGGCGAGGACGAGTTCGTCAGAGTCGACGTAGGCGGTCCGGGCGCCGGGCGTGATCTGCTGGGCGCTCTGGTGGGTGTTCGGTGCGGTCGGCAGTCCAGAGCCGAGGTCGATGAACTGGGTGATGCCCTGCCTGGCGGCGTGGCGGACAGCGCGGGCCTGGAAGGCACGGTTGGCCTGGGCGATCTGCGCGGCTTCGGGGAAGGTCTCCAGGATCTTCCGGGCGGCGGACCGGTCTGCCGCATGGTGGTCCTTGCCGCCCAGCAGGAAGTCGTAGATTCTCGCGATGCTGGGCGTAGTGACGCTGAATGGGACCAGCCCGGCGTCGCGCGATGATTGCAGTGCTGCCCGCAACTCGGCCGCGTTATCGGTGACGACTGTGTGCGGGTTCAGGCCCGCGCGTGTGCGGCGGGCCACGTACCGGACCCGTTCCCCGGTGATCTCCCGCCAGATGCGGAACCCTGGGAACTCCTCCCGAAGCGGCGTTAGGCCAGTGGCCTCCGCAGGCGTTGCGTCTGTCATGGCTTTGACGCTAGGGCGGCACGGAGGGGCGGGCCAAGAGGTTTTCTCTAGTTTGCTTCAACTCCGCGCCTCGCCGGTGAGGCGGTTCAGCTCCTCAGAGATCAGCTTGCGCGCCGGAGTCCCGTGGGCGGCCAGCCGGGCAAGCCCGTGGAATGCCTTGGCGTATAGGGCGATCTCTCGTGGCTGGGTTATCGTCAGCTCGGCTGATACCGTCTCCACGTGCACCATGCGGTCGTCGAACATGATGAACTGATTCGATGGCACCCGGTAGGCAGCGCGCTCGGGGACTATCCCAAGGGTTACCCGGGGAAGGGACGCCACGGCTAGCAGCCTGTCGAGTTGGCCGATCATTGTGTCCAGGCCGCCGACCTCGGTTTTCAGGGCTTGCTGTCCGATGATGACGTGAATCCTGTGATCGCCCTTGTAGAGGATCTGCTGGCGTTCCATGCGGGCCGACACGCCGGCGTCCAGGTCGTCCGGGATTTCGTAGAAGTCAATTACCTGGCTCATCACTGCCCTAGCGTATTCGGCGGTGTGGAGTATGCCGGGGATCAGGAGTGGCTCGAACCAGCGGAACAATTGTGTGTCCGCTTCCATCACGATCGAAGCCTCTTGGCGATGCTTGGTGCCGGTGCGGAGTTTCCTGCGCCACTCGACGTACATCGTCTCGATGTCACGGATGGTCGCTATGAGGTCCGCGACGTGATCAGCGGCCCCGGTCAGCTGACACCATGCGCGGATGTCGTCCTCGGTTGGCGTTTGCTTCCCGTACTCGATCTTTGAGATCTTCGAGCCTGGCCAGCCCGCCAGCGTGGCGAGCTGCCTGCCGGTCAGCCCGGCGTCCTTTCGCAGGTCGCGGAGCCTGTTTCCCAGCGCCTCCCTCGCCTGGTGAACGGTAGCCGACAACGAACGCTGCTTATCCTGAGGCGTACTGGCTGGTGATGTACTCGGCATGGGGGATGGCTAGGGCCCAGACCTGGTCATGCACGCGGCGGCATTGCTCGATCACGCCTGCGTCAGTCGTCTCAGTGCCGCCAAGGAATCTGCCGTCGTCGTGAAATACGGTGAAGACAAGGCGGCGGTCATCGAACAGCCAGTAGTCATCGGCCGGGAAGTCGATCCCCCCGGCGAGATGGCGGGGAAGCCAGCGGATGTCCTCCCCGGCCTCGATGTTGAGCGGTGCGACCATCATTCCCCACCGGGCATAATCGGAATGCGGGACCGTCACGACACGGGCACGGGTCATGCGCTTGCCCGCTTGCTTCACCTGGCGCACCAGCCTTAGCCATTGCTGATGCCATGCGAAGTCGTCGGGCTTCCCCTCCAGGAACAGGGTCAAGGGGCCGGACTCCTCCGGTACGTGATAGGAGTCCTTTAGCTCCAGGTGAAAAGCTGTCCTCTCAAAGGTCCGGAACAGCTTGTCGAAGTCATCACCCGTCAGCAAGCCCATAAGGGTCTTCCTCCGGCAGGTAGCGCATGAGCTTCTTGGGCACAGCTATGACCGTCTCGTGGTCTGGGATGTTTAGCTGCGCTAAAACCTCCGGGTCAGTGATCTTCCATCCCTGGATGACGTAGATTTCCTTGCCGTTCATGGTCTCGTCCGCGTCGAACAGCGTGGGCGAGCCCCCGCCCTGGGTCTCTTTACCGAGGAACCGCAGATCCACCGCATTTCTCCCGTTCATGACGATTTCGCATGTTTGCTCGATGTTTCACGGCGATTCTCGGCCAGCGCAGGCGCAGAGTCAAGGGGGGGGTCTCACGAGGAACGGGGCTTGGCCCCGTCCGGTCGCATTCTGCCATCTTCAGCGCTTCCGGCGGCAACGTGGCCAATGTGATCCTCCTGATCAGGTGCGTCTGGGGGAACGAGTGCTCGCCGCGACCCCTGCGGCTGGTTCTCCTTGACCTTGATCTTGACCTTTGACGTTGACCTTGATCTTGACTTTGACCTTGATCTTGACTTTGACCTTGATCTCGTGGTGTCTGCCTGCATGTGTGCTGGTTTTGCTGGTGGAGCTGTTCCTGACCACCCGTCCTCGGGTCCCCCTGGGTGGGGGCGCTGCCTGCGGCGCGGCTGGCGGAGGTGTTAACGGACCTGGTGCCGGTCGCGTCGGAGGGTCCGGCGTCCTACTATGCGGACACGCTCGCCACCGTCGTCGGGCTCGCGGTGGGCGCGCCCGGTGGGCCGCCGGGTGATTCCGCGGAATTCCTCGCCCGCCTCGACGGCGCGTGGCTCACGTCTGCCTATGCGGGCGTGCCAGATTACGCGGGTGAGGCACGCGCAGCTGGCCAGCATGCGGGGGATGTGCGGCTGCGGTACCGGGCGCTGTTCACCCGGCTGGGGCCTGGGCGACGGGGACGCCAACGTGACGGATTTCGATGCGCTGTATTGCATTGTGGAGGGCACGGCGTCGACGGCGATGGGTGAGGCGCAGGCGCTGGCGCTGACGGAGTTGGTCGCGGAGGCGGCCTCGACCTGGGATGGCAGGAGTCGGCGGGCGGGGCTGCTGGCGCTGGATGAGTTCTCGGCGGTGGCGCGGCGGGTGCCGGTGCATGAGCTGACGGAGCGGTGCCGGTCGCTGGGGCTGGCGGTGCAGGTGGCGGCGCAGTCGTGGGAAGGCCTGGCGCCGGGTGAGTCGGAGCGGGCGCGGCTGGCGGCGACGGCTTCGGGTGGGGTGGTGGTGATGCGGTCGCCGTCGCCGGAGGCGTTGTGCCAGTTGGCGGGGACACGGCGGGTGGTGGAGACGGGCCGGAAGATCGTCGGCGGTGGCCGGTACGGGGATGAGGGCACGGGCCGGGTTCAGCGTGCATGGGTGGTGGACCCGGACCGGGTGCGCAACTTCCGCGCTGGTCAGGCGGCGTATATCTACGGGGCGGCGTGCACGTATGTGCAGGTAGCCCCGTACCGGCGGTCACTGTCCCGTACGCGCCGAGGTTGCATTGTTCGGGTTTAGATTGCACATGATCTTGCACCGTTCGGATTTATGTTGCGTGTCGCTACCAGCCGTGTGGACTTCGACGGCGAAGAATATTGGCCGTGGTGTTGGCGAGCGTGGCTCACGACCGGCCGGCCATGTTGCCGTCCTCGCTGGACGACTTCGAGGTCGACTACGTGGCCGAGGGCGGTGTGCGGCGCCGGGTGCCGTTGGCGGATGCGTGGGCGGTGCGGTTCGAGGCGGCGGCGCCGGCGCGGCGATTCAACGTACGTAAGGGTCAGCGGCATCTACCGGGTCGTTGGTGGTCGGCGACCGATGGCGGTCACGTGGGTTACGAGTCGTGGCTGGAACGTGATCTTATCCGAACATTACGGAGAGTAATCACCTTGTCGAATTGACGAGAAGTCCGGTCACGAAGGGTGAGCTAGAGAAAATCTTGTCGTGCGGGCCGTTCGGCGTGTCGCACTGTCAGTATTCGATGAGTTCGCCGACTGCCTTCAGCAGGTTCTCGGTCACGTCCAGGCTTGTGGCCAGGTGGGTTTCGCCTTGGTTGCGCAGGAACCGCAGGTAGAGAGATGCCGAGAACACCTCGGCTGTGACGGGGGTGAGCTGGTCGTTGCTGACAGAGGTCGAGGTGGCCTCAGACATGAAACTGACTCCGTCGCGTGAGACTGGTCTCCAGATCGCCAGGACTCGCCGCAGTTCCGGCATGGCCCGTGCGGCGGCGGCCGGGCTGAGGCTTGCCGGAGGACGCAGCGGCAGGTAGACCTTGTTGTGGTCTGTCCAGTCGTCAGTGTCGATGTGATCGGCTTTCAGCGTGGTCCACCGTCGGCGTGCATAGGCCGCGAGTTGTTCCGGGTCATCTGGCACCGTGCTGCCGTCGAAGGATGAGGCTGTCCTGTGCTTGCATTCGACGGCGACGAACTGGCTGCCGTCGAGGAGGAGCCAGGCGTCGAGGTCCCGTTCCTTCGGCCGAGGGCAGCTAGTGCCGAATGCCGTGTCGTCCCGGGTGGGCTGGCCGGGGAGCATCGTAACCGCGTGCCCGTCGGCCGCGAACGAGTGGGACAGCGCCTCGAGCAGGATAGCTTCGCCGAGAAACTTCCCGAGGGTTCCCGTGACGGCGGTGTCGGTGTGGGTGTCGAATCGGCGTATCAGCGCCGAGATGCTGTAAGCGACCATGAGACGCATCTTCGCAGTCAGGTGTGACGTTACCCGGAGTTCCCAGGTCGCGGCCAACTGCCCCGCGGAAGTTGGGCATGCCAAGGTGGGTCGGGCCGTGACGGGCGGCGATCTGCTGCATGGCCTGAAGTTTCTGCTTGGCCGCTTCGAGAGTGGCTTCCAGCCCGGCGATCTCCCCGAGCCAGCCCTCGCGGCGGGCCTCGGCGATGCGGGCTTGAAGGTTGTCGCGGATCTCCGTCAGCCTGGGTTCCTGGGCCGGGTCCGGCCGTAGCTGCGGGCACCTGACACAGCTGTGCTCATGCGCGCACGGAGTGCCGAAGTCCCTGGTGCAGACGCCCAGCGCGACCTTGCGGAGCTCGAAGTTTCTCTGCAGGAACTGGTCCCACTCGCCCGGGGTGAGGTCGCGGTATTCTTCGCCGGGGCGGAGGGCGCGTCGCCGGGCGATGAAGGCCCGGTGGTGGGACACGACATCCTCGGAGTAGATCGCGGCATACCCCATGGTGGTTCCGAGGTCGGCATGCCCGAGGATTCTTGCGGCGATGTGCGGGGGCAGCCCGGACCGGAGGGCATCGGTCGCGAAGAGCCTCCGGAAATCGTGGGGCGTGAATACCAGCGGCCTGTTCGACGCATCGGTGAGCCCGGACACGGCGAGCAGGTGGTTGAGGAACTGCCGCAGCGTGGTGCGGGATATCGCCCGCTGCTCGGGGCCGCGGGGACGCTGGAACAGGAACGGCATCGGCGGGCTCCAGGTCCGTTCGTAAGGATCGTAGGCAGACACCAGCGGCAGCACGGCACGGCCGCCCCGGACACGGCCAATGACCTCGGCGAGGACCTCCCCGAGCTCGGGCGAGACCAGCAGCAGCCGTTCGGCGTCGGTCTTGGACGGGGCGATCTGGAGCATCGGGACGATCTCGCCGGTGCTGGGAAGCTTGTAGGCGACGAAGCTGTGGTGAGCCAGCTCGGCCAGTTCCTCGATGCGGATGCCCGTGGCCCGAAGGACCTCGATGGTCGCCCAGCCCCAGAAAGCGCGTTCTTCTTCAAACGTCAGGTCCCGCCGGCGGCCGGTGGCCAGGTCGGTGACGTAGATCCTGCCCGCGACCGCGTTCTTGCGCAGCAGCTTCTCACCGCCGGCCTCGACCACCTGGCCCGGTGCCGCGGGCAGCGCTGCGTCCAGCCTGGCCCGGGCCGCCTTGCGCTGCTCATCGGCCGTGCGGACCAGTGCGGGCAGGACCGGGAGGCGGACGCGGGTCCGCTGGTCCATGGCGGCCTTGCGGTGCTTGCGTTCCTTGGCCATCGAGCACTCGCTGGCCCTGACCGGGCACGGCATCGCGTGCTCAGCCCACCGCGACGGGTCCTCGGCGGCCCACTGGGCAATGTCGAGGTAGAACGCCCTGACAGTCAGCAGCTGGCTGCGGACGTTCGCCCGGTCGCCGACCCTCCGCCCGTCGCGGTCGGTGAGCTGCCGGAGCCTTTCCTTCCAGGCGGCGGCGACCTCGGTGTCCAGGCGCAGCGAGGAGATGCCCAGGTGATGCTGTTCCAGGTCCCGCCAGAAGTTGCCGCACAAGGTGTTGGCCATGCCGACCAGGGAAGCGTAGTCAAGTTCGGCGGCCCGCCCGGCCAAGTAGGAGATGAACAGTTTCCGCATGGACTCGTCCTGCAGGCCGTACTTGGCGACGAGCCCGGCGGGGGTGAGCTGGCCGGTCATCCTGGCGGCCCGCAGGATCGGCGGTGCGCCGGCGGGCAGCACGCCGGTCTCGGCCAGCAGCGCGTAGAACAGAGGCCGGTTGTTGGCTCCCTGGCACTGGTGCTCCTGCAGCGCGTCGCCGAGCTCGACGCAGTCGCCGATGGTGATGTCGCGGATCAGGCCGCCCTTGCTGAGCAGGATCCAGGCGACCCGGTTGAGTGCCTCCTTCAGGTCTTGGGGGTTGCGCCGGCCGGTCGCGTCGAAATGAGCCCGGAGCCGGGCGAAGCCGGCCGGGTCGATCCGGCTGCGGGCCTCTTCGAGCAGGACGCTGGGGCGGTAGCGCAGCAGCCAGCCATAGCCTGGGCGCAGCACCTGACCGGTGAGCATCAGCCGCATAGCCGTCAGCAGGTCATTGCGGACGTGCTTGGCGGCAAGGGGCGGCCTGCCGCCTGTGACCAGGTCCGCCCAGGCCGGGCCTGCGGCCTCGGCGCCGCTGGCCAGCCAGCGGTCTTGCCACGTCGAGCCGGGCTGCTGTTCCAGCCAGTCCAGCAGCAGGGTGAGTCCCCGGCGCACGGACCGGCGGACCTCGGCGCTGGCGGGCGGGAACAGCGGCGACGACAGCCGTTCCGTCAGCGCGTCGCGGTCCTGACAGGTCTCCGGCCATGACCGCGGCCTGGGCCGGGGCGGGTGCTGCTCCCGCTTCGCGGGCGCGCTGTTCCCTGCCGTCGGCGCCGCCGTCGTGGCGACGCCGGTCACGAGACCGCCCTGCTGCGGGCCGCCGGGCCGCCGAACAGGGCATCCAGGACCTCGGGCCGGTAGCCCGGCGCCGGGGCAGGCGGCGGAGCCTCCGCCTGCCGCGCATGGTGAGCGAGGAGACGCTCGACCATCTGGTCAGGGCTGGGCGTCAGGTAAATCTCCGTCGTCGAGAGGTGAGCGTGACCCATCACCCACTGGATGTCGACCAGTGACATGTGCTCGTCGCTGACCATGCGATACGCGGCACTGTGACGAAGGTCGTGCAGCGTCCAGTTCGACCCCAGGGCCCGCTGCGCCCGGCTGAACATCATCCGGGCGGCGTCATACGACAGCGGCCGGAACGGGCGCCGGTGAGTCCACCACAGCGGATCGTCCGGCCCGGCCGGCACCTCGTCCCCGAGTTCGTGCTGGTAAAGACGCAGCCAGACGAACGCGTCGGCGGACGCCGGCAGCATCTGCAGCGCCCTGGTTCCTTTGCGAATCACGCCGATGAGCTGGTCTGCAGGCTCGACCCTGTTCCGCACGACGGTGAGCAGCTCCCGGGCACGGGCCCCGGTCGAGATCCAGAACGCGAGCAGGGCCCTGTCGCGGTGCGAGGGCAGGCCGGCGAACACCTCGTTGAACCGCTCGTCCGGGATCGCCCGCGGGACTCGCTTGACGGCCCTGGGCTGATACGGCGCCGGCTTCCCGGGCCGCTTCCACGGCTGCAGCGGATTATGGTGCGCGTTCACCTCGCCCCCGCCGCGGGCGGCGGGGAACGGGTTGACCAGCGGCCGGCCGTGCTCGGCCCGGTGATACTCATAGAACGCGTGGACCACGGCACGCGCGTGCCGGCGGGTCGCCGCCGAGTACGTCTCGGCCGGGTGCGCCTTCCCCGTGACTGGGTTCGCCGCCCCCGGCGGCAGGCTGTCCCCGCGGCGCTTCCGCGGCGGCTTCCGCGTCCGGGCCAGCCAGAGCGCGTAATCGCGGGCCTCGGTTCGCGACGCCCGGTCCCACGCGACGTCCACCGCGTCCAGGAACCGGAGCCAGCCAAGGAGCTCGAACGCGTACGAACGCACCGTGCCCGGCGAGCAGTCCGACGCCGTCATGTTCCTCAGGAACTCCGACACGGCCGCCACCTCGGCCCCGGACGCATCGACCAGCCGGTATGGCACCGGCCCGCCGGGGACTTCCTCGACACGGCCGACCCTCCGAACGACAAGCGCGTCGATGTTCCGTTCTTGCTCAGGCACCGCACCAGCCTCCCAGGTCCGTCACGATTGCTGACGAACCGAGATTCCAGCACAAGCCGGACCCGGCCGGGGAAGCCGAGAACTGGAACTGACCGGGTTCCCAGTCACCGTCAGTGCTGTCGGGAGATAACGGGGAAAGAGCCCTGACCTGGGTTAGTTCGGTTAACAGGTCATGT
>WNFC01007144.1_pt1 | contig 12289 bp, 12 predicted proteins | sample 5400541 | NCBI WGS metagenome assembly WNFC01 (sample SAMN13153342, study PRJNA577476) | soil metagenome | isolation source: 120 cm saprolite under Douglas fir tree site 2 hole 2 replicate 1 | place: USA:California | collected 2015-04-18 | reverse complement strand
AAAGAAGAGGAAAAGAGCTCCGGAGGCCGTACGTTCTTCTCCCCAGGAGTCCTCGTCCACCTCAGTGGCTCATCAATTTGGTGCTCAGCCCAAGAGGGTCAACAAGACATTGTCGAAGCCAAGCACTCAGGTTGCACCCGACCTGAGGGACACCAATGAATCGCCGGTTCCTCCATCCCCTTCGCAGTCTCAGCCTCCTGACGCGTTCATCGAAGCGGTGGTGTCTGCGGCATCGGCAACAGGTGGTCCGTCGGAAACTCCTACCATTTTCTCCAACACATGCTTCGACCCATCATCATCATCTTACCCTTACTCTACGATCACCAGTGAACTTCCTTTGAACGCCACAGCGTTTCGACAACCCGATGCATTCTCAAATATAACTGTTCCGGATCTGGACTATGCGTCGAATGACGACATCCTTCACGCACTGCAGGGCCTCGACGTGACAAAGATTGCATCTGTTCTCAAGACGCTCGGAGAGGCGGCTGCCGCTGCGAATGTACCCCTCACATCTCTTCCTTCCGCTCTCCTTCAGAGACCGCAGTCGGCAACCCCGAACGATTGTACTACCCCGAATTCCACTGGTATTGCAGAGTGTCAAGTCACGGTACTGCCGCCGGGACCGCAACACGATCGGCACCTTGTAGACTTGAGCGCGCGCCATGAATTGTTGGAACACTCGGATAATGCAGAGCTTCTCGCGACCAAGTGGTTGAGCGCGAACAAGCTAGCAGAATTGGCAAAGACCCAAGGTCAGTGCTGCGGCATGTCCCGGCTTGCGTGATCCTCAATACTTTCCATCCGCGACAGGATTGGTGTATAAGAAAGGGAAGTTCTCGGCCATAGAGGAGCAGCAGCTCTTAAATGCAATCCAAATGTATAAGGAAGTGAGTCCAGTCGCCCCTCAGGCGAGGATATTATTGATAGCCAACCCGCTTAGGGAAACCGGATCGACGACGCGGGTTTTACTGATCTCGTGTTTGCAAAAAATGGAGCAACGAAGAATAATGCGTTCTGGTCTGCTCTCAGTATGTACTCAGTTTCTGGTATGGATATCCTCTGATACTGTTATAGCGGCCGCTGTACCTATGCGACCCATCATTGCGGTCTATCATCATGTTCGAAGGGCATTTCATCCTTTACGAGCCCAAGGCAAGTGGATGCCTTCGGAGGATGCATTATTAAAAGCGTACGCTCGGTTGTGATGTCGGACGCGGCAATTGTTGTTAACGGTCACCTAGAGCGGTACAGGAACTTGGGCAGCAATGGGAGAAGGTCAGCGAAAGAGTTGGCAGAATGGCATCGGATTGTCGGGATCGCTACCGGAACCATATCCAGAACTCCGAAGACAGGGCTGCTGGCCCATGGAAAAAGGAGGAGGAAATACGGCTAACACAGATTGTAACGGACATGACAGTGAAACAAGGGAAGGACATGGATAACGACGTGTTTTGGAGCGTCGTGAGCCAAGGGATGGGTGGAAAACGTGGTCGACAACAATGTCGAATCAAATGGTACTTTCTTCAAGCTCGAGATTTCGACACCGTCTACTAACGTTTACGTCTTGCAGGACGGATTGCCTGAGTAAGACGTTCAAGAACAACGGCACAAAACCACGGTGGAGTTCGCGGGATGCCTACATCCTTGTTCACAAGTGAGTATGGTTTACACGTCTGTTGCGGAGACTTGGCTGACCGAGTTTCAGGGTTGATTCACTGCGTGTCCGGGATGACAGTGAGATAGATTGGAAAACACTCCCGGACGCTAACTGGAATCTGTGGAGTGCACATGCGTTGCAGAGGAGATGGCTGACCATGAAGCGTAGCGTCCGGGGATATGAAGACATGACACATGCAGGTTGTGGATTTTTTAACTATTAGTCTATGGCTTCGCTGCAGTGACTGATATCTACCCCTTTTGACGCAGAGATCCTGGACATTTTGCGTCTCAAGAAGTTGCATCTGCCAGGTTCTCGATCGCGGGCAGTCGTTAGCGCGGAAGCTGTCGAGGACTCCGATGATGCGGCCAATGATGAGGTCTAGCCTCTCTGTAGTTCCTGATTGCAGATGTCTTGGTGGCTGCCCCGGGCGAGATTCTTCACAATGTACAGGTGCGAAGAGCGACTACGCTTTGCGTGTTCACACAAGTACTTCATCATGTCCTGTTTTCGGCACGTAATCATAAGTATGACGCGTCTGCAATTCGTGCAGTCTACTCCGGATGAGAGAGGACTCGGTTCCCACGTTTGCGAAATTTACGGGCACAGAATTTCATGCTGTCCTCAGGCTGTTCCTACACATCGCCATTATGTCTGTTCGTGATCTGCTGATCTCCGCCGACGCCTTCCTGGCCGTAGCGACTCACAATTCCGACGGGGCCGTGGCTTGACTCGGACGATCTGCCGCAAACCGTTACATGGTGAAACGCAGCGAGTGGCGTTCTCGGTCAATCTATCTATGGGTACTGGACGTAGTTAGTGTCGGGCTTGTTTGGATACCGTGAGTTTCAGTGGTCTCCATATACCATCGAGGTATTGGATTGGCCCGTGTGTTGCTTTGCGACGTTTGATAACCGAAGCACTGGACTGGCAGACACCGCGCTGTCCGGATTTATCCGATCACATGTCGGCCCGATTATTGTGTTTGTAATTACGTAAACGCCGAACGACACCCTTCACAGTGAATGAGATTAATGTTGTGCCCACGAGTCTTCCTGCTTGCTGCGTTGAGTCCATGAGGCATCTTAACATGGCAGTCCAATGGGCTTTGAGTCCTTTCTCTGACAACAGTCAACATGTCGAGCAAAGTCTTGCTCCCCGAGCCTCTCAGAGGGGCTAGCATTTCCAGTCGCCGGCGGCGCAAACCAAAGGCGCCACTTGGTTTATTTGCCCTGTGTCTCGTTTCTCTCATCTGCACATTCTATTGGCACGGACATTCGAATAACGTATGGTCAACCTCCCAGAGGATACCGCTTGATGCCCAGCAAATTCTCATGCGATGTGCCGCTCTCCGATCGAGTCCTGGTCCTCCCTCTAACTTCCTCGAAAGAAGTGCGTCGGACCGGTTTGAGGAAGGGACGCCAGCCACCATCATAAGAAACGCCGCAATCTGGACCGGGGAGAAGAATGGCACTGAGGTTATATACGGAGACCTTTTGTTGGACAAAGGCATTGTCAAGGCCATTGGACAGGTTCCGCGGGCGCCTGTTCGCAATGCCCGCACAATAGATGCTAAAGGTGCATGGGTGACCCCTGGTCTGAGTACGCGTCGTCCAATTTCCTCGTGGGGTGATCGTATTCACGCCTCCCCTTCTTAGTTGACCTTCACTCGCACGTCGGCCTGTATAGTTTACCCACTCTAAAAGGTACGCGTTTCCCCTGCATAGCTAAACGGCTCTTCTAATCACCAAGCACATGGGACAGGCACCTTCAATTTATACTCAAATGCGGGCCCTATTTTGCCCTGGTTGAGGACCATTGACGCGTTTGACACCCATGACGATTCCATTCAACTTGTCATGGCCGGTGGAGTCACATCCGTGCAAGTTCTCCCTGGAAGCCTCAATGCCATTGGTACGGCAGAGGCCCCTGTACTACGGTTCTGTCTACTTATAATGGAATATTAATAGCTGGTCAAGCATTTATGATGAAGCTGCGCAAGACGGCAGAACGCTCGCCGACTTCCATGATCATCGAACCACCCCGAGATGTAAACGGATCATATCTGGACTCCTCTGACCCTCCACGGTGGCGATACCTCAAGTGTGTGGCGATCCCCTATGCTTTCCGCTCGACTCGTGTTGACACCTACGTAGACAATCAGTGGGAGAAAATGTTGGCCGTTTTGGAAATCGGATGGATATCATGTGGGCTTATCGTCAAGCCTATCAAAGGGCCAGCCAGATCAAAGCTGCACAGGATGCATATTGTGCCGGAGCAGAGGCCGGACTTTGGAACTCTATTGTTGATGGTTTTCCGGAGGGCTTTCAATATGAGGCCCTGGTGGACGTACTTCGTGGACGCGTGAAGGTAAGGCCTTCATACAGTGTTCTCTTCGAGCCATATAACTACCATTTCATGACCAGGTATCGCAGGACGTCTATGAGACAGTCGACATCGATGCTATAGTCAGAGTCAGTAATTGATCTTGCTGGCATACGTTCTGGTCAAATAGCTCACGCTATGAACAATAGTTGAGCAATGAGTTCCACTTCCACGTAGACTCGATTCACCATGCAGCCGAGGCATGGCTGGTACCCGACGTGCTCAACCAAATGTAAGACTTAGTTCCATGCCGTCTCTAGCTGACTCATAGATGACAATAGGTGGGGAGGCCCTCCTGCAGTCGCCCTCTTCTCCGACTATTATCGGTTTGTCCTCTCGTTCTTGCCGCGATTGAGAGGTACCTAACTCAAGAGTAGCGACAAGCGCGAGTCGTATCGTGGCTCCGTCCATGCACCACGGGTACTTGCAGATCATAATTTCTCTGTCATCTTGCAGGTGCGAATTCTCGGGTCTGTATCACCATCCTATTCAGCCTCAGGTCATTTATGCAGACAGACCATCCTGTACTCAACGGGCGCTATCTCCTCTATGAGGCACAGGAAGCATATCACTATGGTCTTCCGTTGCAACTCGCTCTTGCTTCAGTGACAACTGCACCAGCCACTGCTGCCGGCCTATCACATCGCCTTGGTTCCCTCCGTCCTGGTATGGACGCCGACGTAGTACTCTGGGACTCGCATCCGTTGCGTCTCGGCGCAACACCAGTGACAGTGTGGGTCGATGGCATAATACAACCACTGGGGACAGACATTAGCGTGCTCGTTGGGAAAGGAAAAGAGGCACCCGAATGGCGCGAGCCTCCCAATGTGCCCAATTGGAAGCAGGAGCGCCAAGAAGCCCTCAAGTGGGATGGCTTGCCGCCTCTGGAGGTTGATCGGGTTTCAGAAGTCGTGGTTTTCGCCAACGTTTCGGCCGTTCTCATACGTGGAGCGGAAGGCATAGAACCCATGTTCCATTCAAGCGCGGCCCACCCCGGAGGCGTCGTTATCATTGACAGTGGGAAAATCATTTGTGCGGGAATCAGTACCGTATGCAATCATCTCGTGCCCAATCGAGCTCGGCTCGTTGATCTGGAAGGTGGCGTGCTTGCACCAGCATTCATCTCCTTCGGTTCGAACCTCGGGCTACAAGAGATCGCGTACGAGCCTAGCACGGGAGACGGTCTTCCCTTTGATCCATTTTCCGAAGATGTTCCGGGTATTCTTAGGGACCCAGGAGGCATCGTTCAAGCCGCGGATGCATTAGAGTTCCAAACACGGAATGCTCTGTACGCTCTTCTCATCCTCTGTCGGGTGGTTCTCTCTTAACGCAATACTGTCGGAATACCGTAGCATCGCGTATCGCGCTGGTGTGACAGCTGCCACCTCACCTCCATATACATTCTTCTTTGAACCAACATTCACCGGGCTTTCCGCCACTTTCCGCACGGGTGCGCCACACGCCTTGACAAAAGGAGCGGTAATTCAGCGGGTTTCGGCACTACATTGTGCCATACGACGTCCCAACGCGCTGGTACAACAGAAGGGACATGTCCAAACCCCAAGCGTCAGTACGCGTATTGCCGTCTTGCGACGTCTATTACTCGCGGATGTGGACGGAAGGACCGGGGAAACTACAAAGTGGTTCACAAGAGCAGCAGATGGTGCCCTACCTCTGATAATTGACGTTGGGTCCGCGGATGTGATGGCTGCTTTACTGGAACTCAAGGAAGAAGTTGAGCAAAAGCGCGGTACAAGGATGCGGGTTGTATTCTCCGGTGCCGCGGAGGCGCACTTGCTTGCGAAGGAGATCGGTAAGCATATACAGCAACCAGGAAAAATGGTTCCTGACTGTGACCCAGGTCGGGCTAGGGTTGGTGTCATTCTCACCCCACCGAGGCCAATTCCCGAGACATGGGACGACAAGCGCATGTATGTTGAGGTTTTGGAAGCGTTGATCCTGGGCTGAACACGCGGTCGCTTACAGACTACCGGGACCACCGGTCTCGAACGACACCGCACTCGTAACACTGTTGGAAAACAACGTACTCGTTGGAATTGGCACAGCTGATGCAGCGCTCGCTGCGCAGACGCGCTTCGACCTCGCCTGGGTAAGTTCCAATGGACTGTTTCGTTTCATTTAACTGGACTGGATATTTATCTATATCTGGACATCATCAAGGCAACCGCCGAATCAAACGGGCGTGTCTCGCCTGAGAGAGCGATAGGACTTGGAACTGTCAACCTCGAGCGTTTGTTGGGGATCGACCAGGCATTCCAGGATGGTGATATGGTAGCCTGGGCACGCGGCGGTCCCCTCGACATGCAAAGTTCAGTGGCGGGAGTGGTATCGAGCGCCCAGGGGTGGGTGGACCTTTTGTAAACGAGAGTTATAGGCTAGTTAGTTATCCATATGGACATCTCGTATCTTCCCCCTGTGTGTCCTTTGAGGACTGGAAGATGCTATACGCCGACACCGAGCAGTGCAGCGCCCGAGCGAATGCCGCGCCCCTGGTTCGCCATCAGACTAATTGCGAGACAGCTGATGATGAAGCCTGAGAATCTGCACACAACTATGATATCTGACTATACCGGGGAGGGTGACCCCATGACTGACCTGAAGAAGGCGATGCGAGAAAGGGAACGCTCCTCGCCCGGTGACCGTGAGGAGGCAAAGATGGCGCGCAGCACAGCAGGTGTGACAGGGATGCGACTGGAGTTTGGTGGGTCGATTTCCCCCGCATCGGGACCCACGCCTGGTGTCGCTCTTGCGACCGTGTGCGCTGCGGACGCGGAGAGGGGATATGGGCGGTGCGATGAAACGGGTTGTGTCGGGGCCTTCGCGGCGCTCGTGGTGGTGGCGGCGGCGGCGGCGTACGTGGCTGGCGTGATGGTGCTCGTGCTTGGGGTGGAACTCGGCGGTGTGAGAGTGGAACTGGAGCTGGACAGGACCGAGGACGAGGGGGAAGCGACCATCGTAAGAAGGACGGAGCGTTCTTGATTTCAGTGATGGGGACGGACGGGTGCGATAGTGACGGTGGCGCTGCGCCTGCGCTGGCTGGATCTTGAACTGTGAACTGACTGTACCCTGTACCCGGAGACGGAACGCACGGAACACTCGTACTGCTGGAATGTGACGCCACGCCATACAGTACGACGTCGCGGGCGGCCGCCGCCGAATCTTTTATAATTGGCTGTCGTTCTCTCACCTTTGCGCGCTCTGCTTCAATTCAAGTACTACAGTACTAGTAGTCCTGCTGCTGGGTTCTAGTTCCCTGCGTGGGCCACAAAAAGGCATCCAGCCATGACCCGTGGCATGTACTAGTAAGTAACCTTTCGGAGGCCTTGGTCCCCCGCCCGGACTGCTCCGTCTGCCCGCACTGCCATTGGGCGCCATCGTGCCAATGTTCTTTACCGTTTATTCCAACTCTCAGCCTCCTGTCCAAATCCCAGAATCTTGTCTGTCGATGCACTTCCCGGATACAACTAGATGTACAGATCAACCAGCCCGCCCATCCCCTGTCGATCTGGCCCTGGTCCTGGCCAGTGTTTCGCTGTCACACGACGCTAGGGACTGCGGAATGGGAATGATGGTTTTAGCACAAATGCATCTTTTCCCCACAAACTGGGATGGCGTCGGAGAAGGTATGTACACCAGGTTGCGCCGTGCCCTCAGAACGGTGCCAGTGACCATACTTACCTATCCCATGTGACTGACGGGATTTGATATGGAAGCTTCAAGGTCTGTCGGCGCACACCATTGAACATCGTTTTGTATATGAGTATATATGAGTTCCGGATCATCTTCTGTTCTTGGTTGCACCGGGACAGTACACCCCTAGACAGGTATCCCGCGCGTACGTGACAAGTGTACGCAGTACCAGAATGGGTGAATATTCCACCCTGCTGCAGCGAAACTGACAACAAACGTATCGTTGTCCTTCTCAAAGTCGACTTGGATGTCTCTTCGCCTTCGTTGATTGCCGATTGCCACGCGCGCGCGAGGCCAGCTCTGACGTAATCTTGAATCTACTCGATGGTTGTCGAGATCGAAAATCTGGAAAATTCGGCTAGATATCTAGGGTCGGCCAGAATGTAATTGTTGTGGATCTTCCTGCAGCTCCCTGACTCTTCGACTTCTCTAAAAGTCCAAATTATATCCCGCGGCAGGTGTGTGCCGAGACGCGGTCTTCACTAGGCCGGATTTGCATGGTTACATGAGGGGCAGGAGAAAAGGTTTGGAGTATGCAAGTTTGGAGGTTCATTTAAAGATGTAGTAGCTGGTAATCAATAGTGCTCGCTGGAGGTTCGACTCGGCCCGAGGTTCTCACCTCACCAAACTAAGATGGAAGCAAGCCTTGGTCACTTCGAAGGGCGTGAAAAATTCCGTACCTCCTTCCTTGGTACAAAGGACGGTGGGACAAACTGGTATTGGGTAAAGGGCCTTCACGTCGGCGAAACAAGGGGACTGTACGTACGTGAAGTACGATTTGAAATTGTTAGTATTGTAAGGCGAATAAGTGCGGCTGAGGCGGAACTCCTCAACCTCGAGGACAAGGAAGATCTGGGCCGGGAGGCGGACAAACCCAAAGGCGTGCTTGATGTCTAGCATTATATTGTTGATGGACAATTAGTAAGTATGTGCACAGGAGACACGCCATAAATTATACTTGACATCTCTGAAAACGCAGCAGCGATCTGGAGAGTGGAACGTGGTGCGCGTGCCAAACACGTGGATGGACGTACGGCGTATTGCAGTCTAAGCGATGTCAGTTCCCAGTCTACTGCCAAAGGATCTACGCCAGCCTTCACAGGAGGTCGGGCCAGACCTCACGTCAAAAGGGTCACAATGATGCGCCTTGCACCCAGAAGAGCGCTCAATCGATAATGGTGTGCGCCCACGAACACTGGCGCGTAGGTGCCCGTGCCAGTGATGGGACACATCAAACGTTTAACGCATATAGTTCACCATCATGGTCATGGCATAAGGAGAAAACGTGACGTTGCATACAGCGCTGGCGCACCTATGTGAAGTGGCCAATTAGTTAGGAGAGACAGAACACTCAATACAAATCTGCCGCGCTTTCGGAAACGCGCAAGGGAACTCTGTGATACGGCGAAGATTGATACCAAGATTGCCGCTCCAGCAGTTTAACGCATTGCGCATCATCTCGCATCTCGGACATGGTCGGAGTTCATCTGGAACCTGGACTAGCCTCCTGTGTCTCGATATAGTGCACATCCACGCGCATACCACGTACACCTTGTCCCTCAGTGGACGCGTTGTTGTACTAGTGCCATCTCCGTCTGACAGATGAAGAGAAGTTTTTCCAGCCGCGTCGAACATTCCGTATGTCACGACTAACGATTACAGATACAGTAATGGTCGGGTTCAATTTACAGTTTGGTGTAAACGTGTACCACCCCAACACCCCAACAGTTCGAATGACTGGTCTATTGCTCCACAATACACTCCACCATTCAATGAGATGACGTTCAGGATACGAAAGGCATACGTCGAAGATGCCCCGCATCGATTGATGGAATTTCAAGCATTTTTTGAGAATTGGAGATCAACAATCTTGAATTTCATTTGGCTGACGATTGAGCGCGGCGGCTGAGTTGGTTGACAGAACCAAGGATATTCGTTGATTGGATTAATTCAGGGCAGGGCAGGCAAACAACAGTTTGACGCGGCATTATTGTCACATGATGTGCTGGCCATATCCATGTCGATCGGCTGTAGGTCCAACGTTTGGCCACCACCAACTTATCAACATTCCTTCTCCCTATCCCCTGATTCCACGGATAGTGAAGTTTCGATGCCTTTTTCGGGTTCCCCGCATCCTGGTCAATCACGTCTTCATCGGCATCAGGTGGCATCGGACCGTCGTACGCATCCTTAGGGCGATACCCGCGGTCGTGTGGTCTTGCTTCTTGGTGAAGAATCGATGGTGCTCCACACATCACTCGCTCTAGCATTCGGGGTGCCTGGAAACGTGGAGATGAGCTATATCGGGCATGAGAGCCGATCTCCGGAAAGTCGCACTTTGATTTAAGATAAAGGTGGTCCCACCTTACTAGTACTGTAGATGCCAGTGGTACCGTATTAGGGTCGGCTGAGGGCCGCAAGGCAAGCGTAGACACGCATAAAGTGGATGGGATGTCTGATAGCATAGAACCTTGAAGGCGGCCGCTGCGGAGTCCGGTAAGCGCAAGGAATATCGATAAGAGTTACACCGCACGGGAAGTACTGCCGGGCGGAACCCGAAGCCGGAAACGCACGTTCGGTGACAAGGCACATGCGGAGCGGGAGCAGACTGGTCAGCTACGATGAACATTTCAATCATGGATGACGGCAACCGACACGGCTCGTTATGGCGAACCGATAACGCCGATTTCGGCGGGATGATGTGGGGCATGTCGTAGGTGGGGGGAGGCGTCCAATGAAGGGCGCGAGATGGGCGTTTTGTAGTTACCCAAAGGGATGAGAGTCGAGGATGAATGATTTCTGGAAAGGGAATTTCGATGATATGATGCAACTGGTTCGAATTGGCCGAGGAGGAAGGCGGTTGACGCCCCAAGTTGAATCAAGTTAAAGGTGCGATCGCGAATGAGCTCCAACACGTTTGCGCTCGCCCAGCCGTGCAGGCAACCGAGGGCATCCTTCTCCTCTTCCACCCCTTTCTCTTTCTTCATAATAGTAATCTTGACCATCCCACTCTTTCTCCCGTTCCCTACCTTATGGCTCTCTCCCTCGTCACCCCGCTTCATCCTCCTTCTCCTCCAAGGTCTTCCCGCCGCTGCCCCTTCAATTTATCATTTTTACCCCTGACCCCCATCGCTTCAATTCCATCAACGCCTGGAACCTTCACCTCAGAGGAATGCTCTCAACTACACCCTACTACTACTGACTAAATCTCCGCTTCTACAACCACCGTCTCCGTATACTCCACACCCCTCTCGACTCCAGAATCTCCTTCTGTCCTCCCCGCCTGGAGAGCTGTCCCACCAACCCCGCCAGCCTTTCTTCCCCTCTCTCCCCCTTCACACCCCCCTGTCCGTCGCCGCACCCATCCAAGACCTGTTTCTGTTATCTTCCCGGGTCCACGCACAACGGCTGCTCAGAGACGGTTATCTTTGCCCACACGGGCCACGCACACCACTGGCCCCACGACGCCACCATCTGCTTTTCGAACCCGTCGACATCGTTCTTCACTGCAGGGTACAGCGCAGAGGCTCTTTCACATCGAAGGCGAAGACGACGACGCAGCGTCTGATGACGGAGACGACTCCCTCGCCGCGCCGGACCGTGCTGGCCTCGCCCCTGTGGAGGACGAGTTTATCCCCAAGCGGAGTTCCATAGAACGCCAGCATGCTCTTCTCGAGCTTCTTGTTTCGGAGCGAAACTATCTCGCCGACCTTCGTACGCTAGTGAACGTGCGCATATACCCGATCGCGCCGCTTGCTTGCACGCGTTGACATTCATCCCTTTTTTTGTAGATATATTTAGAGCAGCTTCCCATGCTCGTGTCTCCGAAAACTCTCACTCTCCCGCTGCTTTCCCCCTCGTATTCTGCGACTTTCCCATTTGGTAGACCTGAAGAAGTGCTCAAGGACAAGGACAGGGAACGTGACAAGGACCGAGAAAAACGCGCGTTGCTCAGCGATGCTGAATTAAATGCCATACGTCGCAATGCTACTCAAGTATTGGAGCTGCATGAAACCCTTTTCAGCATGCTGTTGGATGCCGTACGCGCCTCGGGTTGGGTCCCCGGCCTCAATGCATTAGAGGGGTCAGAACTCGGTTCGGAAGCACCTCTTGCCGACACTGATACCGATAACGAGCAACGCTTCGAAAGCGCATTGAGAAGCGTCGCCTCATTGTTCACTGCACAGGTCAGTAAGAACTTCTTTTTGTTTTACCAGAAGTTTTGTGTTTGCGTGCATTTATTTCGGGGCATTTTCGAATGGTCAGCTCATGCTCACATTTTATGGAAGGCTGCGACGTTCAACGTGTACGAGGCATTTTGTGCCGAACACTCTGTTGCGATCGAGATTGTGAAAAACCTTCAACGTAAACGACCCGGTGAATGGGACACATTTAAGCGACGTTGCATAGAACTAGTTTCTGCGAGTCTCGAACACCCCGATGGTTTGCAAGAACGTGATGGCGCTGCCGAAGAGGACGTGGCTAGTCTTAAGGACCGGTGTCCAGACGTTGATACCAAGGCTCAAGACGAGG
>WNFC01007141.1_pt1 | contig 12290 bp, 11 predicted proteins | sample 5400541 | NCBI WGS metagenome assembly WNFC01 (sample SAMN13153342, study PRJNA577476) | soil metagenome | isolation source: 120 cm saprolite under Douglas fir tree site 2 hole 2 replicate 1 | place: USA:California | collected 2015-04-18 | reverse complement strand
CTTTTGCTTCCTGTAAATAATACCTGAAATGTTGGCGCGGCGGGCGTGGCGGCTGCTCCCGGGCCGGCAGACAGCTTGGCCAACCGCTACTCGACATGCGCGTCAAATTTGGGGTATGAATTAAGTAGCCTTTGCAGCCCTCGGAGAGGTGAAGATGAGACGCTACTTGATCGTGCTGGCATCGGCCGCATTGTATTTTTTCCTTGGTACTCTCTCGGGCTCGGCACAAGATACAAAAGACAATTCATCCCAGGAATCACTGCCCTGGTATAACCCCAAGAAATACAATCCAGCCAAATTATTTAAACGTGAGCCGAAATCGGCGAACGATCAGCTCGCTTCGGATGGAGACCTGGAAGTAAAGTTGACGCATCAATTGCAAGCGCAAGGATTCTTAGCGGCGGATAAGAACTTGCAGGACGCCTGTTCCGCTTTTAAATACCTGGACGATTGTGTGGCGTCCCTTCGCGCCAGCCGCACATTGAAAATCGACTTCAGTTGCTTGAAATGGGATGTGACCGGTGTGAAGCCCAAGCCCGTCGCCGATTCCTGCGCCGGTCCTGCGGGCGGAAGGGCCATGAGCCTCTACAGGGCCATCGATCTCCTGAAGCCGGATAGCAACGCCAAAGTGGAAGCCAAAGAAGCGCTCAGGAAAGCCCGCGACGACATCAAAGATGCCGGTGGGTAAAGTCCAGCCGCCCCGAGCAGGATTTCCCTCTTGAAAACGGTTTGCCGGCCGCCGCTTTGCGGCAGTTCGCTTGCCTGAGATACACTTTGCCAATGGGAATTCTGCGGCGGCTCTCACGCTGGATGGGAAAACAGGACCATATGACACACATCGTTGCGGGGAACACGGCTCCCGGATTTTCGCTCAAGGCTCTCGATAACAAGGAATACTCACTCAACAAACTGTTGGAACGCGGCCCGGTCGTCGCCGCGTTCTTCAAGATTTCCTGTCCCGTCTGCCAGTTTACTTTCCCTTTTCTCGAGCGCCTCTATAAGCGTTATGGAGGCGATGGCGTAACCTTTGTCGGGATTTCCCAGGATGACGCGCGTTCCACAGCGAAATTTGCGAAAGAGTACGGCATAACATTCCCGATCCTGATCGACGACGAAAAAGGCTACGTGGTCTCCAACGCTTACGGACTCACCAACGTGCCGACGATTTTTCTGATCGATACGGACGGCGCGGTGAAAGTGAGTTCGATGGGCTTCGACAAGAAGGACCTGGAAACCATCGCAGCGAATTTAGGAGAGCGCCAGAAAATGTCTCTCGCGCCGCTCTTCCGTCCCGACGAAGTGGTTCCTGCCAACAAACCGGGATGAAGCTCGAAAAATTAGGCCCGGTCGGGCCTGAAATTTGGAGTGCGGGAGCAGAGCTCCCGCTTTTCCGGGGTGCTCCCAATTCTTGCGAGCGTAGTATCTGCGGCGAGCAAGGAATTGCAACGAGGAAAAACTTAGAACAAAGGTCAAATTAAGGCAATTCGATCTCCGCCTCGAACAATTTTCTCTTATGCTTCGGCGGCCGTTTGCGTTTGTCGGGAATGACGCGCGTAACCGCCGGCGCAATTCCCGAATTCCGCGCCGCTCGGCGCGCTTCCGTTCCCTTGTCTAAAATTCTTTTGCGCTTTTTCATCCCAGCCTCAAGCCGGGATTCTAGCGGATTTAGAAATTGAAGGATACCTGCAAGTCGATGCGCCGGTTCGAAGTCGATTGTGAAAATGGCTGGCCGGCGAGTCCATTTGAGAGCCCGAAGAGCGACGAACTAAGGTCCCCAACGGGCGTCGCCAAATTTACGTGGTTGAAAATATTCCGTGACGAAACGGAAAGCGTCAAGCTGTAGCGATGATTCGAAAGGCCGCCATCCGGCCCCCCTGGACCACGCCCGCCAGAACCGCCGCGCTCGTGCGGTCCGCCGCCCGGTCCGCGCCCAAACGTTCCGCCGCCTCCCGGGCCGCCACCTGCTCCAGCGCTTGCCGTTTCGTTTTTCTTTCCAAAGCCAATTGTCTTGCTCAGCCGGAGGTTCATCGTGAATCGTCCCGGCCCGGTCAGAAAATTGATGGGCACGATTTTCTCTCCCGGCTGCGGATTCGCATCAAAGCACCCGTACGCAGTTTGTTTTACGGTCGGCAACGTTGACGGACAGGACGCAAACGCGGCGCGCTGATTGAACAAGAAATCGCCAAAAGGGTCGAGCGCAGTAGTTACGTTGAACGGGCTTCCGGAACTGGCGATCATGAACGGGCTCAGGCGGAATGCGTATGGCAAACTCGCGGACCCGCCGATAAACACGCGATGGCGAATGTCAAATGCAGCGCGGCCATAGTCTTCAGCGGGATCGTACGGATTCGAGGGAAAATAGCCTGAGCCGGCGGTGTCGCTGTTCGCGTAGTTCAGCGTGTAGTAGCCGAAAGCGGAAAGCCTCGTTCCCATCCGAATGCTGCTGTTCACGATGAGCTGATTCTGCTTGAAGATCCCTTCCGATTGGTACTGGAAGACGTTGCCTTCATTCGGAAAGGGGCGGAGCCCGCCGTTTGCAGGATTCGGCGCATTGATATTGTTCGTGAAAAAGGTGTGGACGCCGCGCGAGTTCAGGTACGTCACGGCAATATTCGCGTATTTGGTCAACTGCCTCTCCAAGCTCACACCAGTCTGCATCGTGTAAGGCGACCGCAGATTGGGATTCGCCTCATAGATCGTGGAAGGCGCGCCCGATGCCTGGAGCTGGCTGATCGGCGGAGTATTGCTCAAATAGAAGTTTGGATTTTTCACGATGAACTGTTGCTGGATGTTTCCGTTGAGGCGTTGCTGCTGCGCCACCAAATCATACGTGAACCGGTCATAGAACATTCCGAAGCCGGCGCGAAGCACAGTCTTGGGCGGATTCTTCGGCGTGCCGCCGATGCCCCAGGCGACTCCGAGCCGCGGCGCCAAGTCGGCGTGATCCGGGCTATTGTCTTGAGTCTCGAAGCGGAGTCCGTAGCTCAGCGTGATGTTTGAGCGGACTCGCCAGTCATCCTGAAGGTATAAGCCGGCATCAAACCAGTTCACGCGAACAGTGGGATTCCCAACAGGACTTGCGCTGACAGAATATTCGCTGGGCCCAAATCCGCAACTGATCAGAGTCTGCACGCTCTGTCCATTTGCCAGACCCATGACCAACTGCTGATACGCCTGGATTCCCGTAAGCTGCATGCTTGGGCCGGAGCAAGATGAGCTCGGAGCAGGGGTCTGTCTGCTCCCAAACGAAAAAGCGCCGTTGAAATTGGCGGTTTGAAAATTGTCGTCGCGGTTCTCGCGCAGGCGGGCTCCGAATTTTACGAAGTGCTTGCCTAAAGCCATTGAAGTGTAGTTCTGAAGCTCGTAGCGATCGAGCGTGTCGCTGGTGGTTCCCCGAATGTTGCCGCCGCCGGTGAATGCGCCCTGCACTTGAATCGAGGGCGCGGTGCTAACAGGCGACTGTGAGTTGGTGGAACGAACGAACTGGAAACGGGTTTCGTTGATGGTTTTTGCGTTCACCACCTGGGTGTCGCTGATTTGCAACGTGTGTTCGGCATTGACCGGATTAAAACCTGCTTCCGCGAGGTTGAACTGACCGACGCCTTCGCTCTGATCGGTGTTGTGAAAGTACTGGTAGCGCGCGACAAGCGTGTTGGTCGGCGTCAGTTGGTAATCAAGGCGTGGGCTGATGTTGTAGCGTGTGCCTGGATTCGGCACGACATCGCTAAACGGAACGATCTGAAACGTATTGGGATCTACGAAGGAGGGGGTGCTGACTATTTTGAGGTCGATGACATTGCGCCCTTCAACGTTGAAGAAAAACGAAGCTTTCCTGCTCAACGGCCCGCCGATATTGCCGCTATACTGCGTGGAGTGGTTTGACGGTTCTGGTGTCCCCGGCGGCAGATTGCCAAAAGGATTGCGACCGTTGAATGCTGCCGTGGTTCCCGAAAGGAAGGCCTGGCCGTGGAATTGGTCCGTGCCCGGCTTGGTGAGAATCTCGATTCGTCCGTATCCGAGCTTGTCGTACTCCGCGGAAAATGGATTCTGGTTGATGCGAATTTCACGGATGGAAGCTTTGGGAGGAAGAGTGCCGGCGGTAAAGCCGTCGATGTAGATTTGGCCGCCGTTTGGGCCCGCCGACGGGCCAGCAAGCGCTTGAAGTTCGGATTGCAGCTCATCAGGATCGTCGGAGAGCGCTTCCAGGTCCTTGCCTTTCATGACCACCGTTCCAGCGTTATTGGAAGGATCCACATCGACTTTGGTCGTGGAATCCGTGACTTCCACTTTTTCCTCTTCTATCTGAATGAGGAGACCGATGTTCAACTGTTTGGCTTGCCCCGCGATAATCTGGACATCTTCCTGCGAGAAAAGAGCGAAACCCTTCGCGACGGCCTTCAGCGTGTATGTCCCTGGAAGCAAACCCTTGAATTCGTAGAAACCGTCGCGGTTGGTAGTGGTGTCCAGTGACGCACCGCTGGCGCTGGTCAAGCGGACGGCCGCCTTTGCAATGACTCCGCCGGAAGGGTCAGTTATGACGCCATTCAGTCCGCCCGTTGGAGCCTGCGCTTGCAGGTTCTCGCCGGTTGTCAAACCGAAAAGTAGAAATACCAGGCAGAACAATGCAATTCGAACGCACCGAAAACTCATCACATCTCCAGAGCAAATGCAATTTGATTTAGAGCTGCGCGGCATTACGGTGTGGCCGCTTCCCCGCCGCCGCTGCTGAGGCTCCATGGCGAAAGAATTGTGGACGCGCTGCTCTTGGGGGAAGCCTCCAGAATGGGCTCAACTCCACCGAGTAAGGTAATTACAGTGGATTGTCCGTTTGCTCCACCCTCCGTCGCTACAATCATCACGGCGTCGCCCTTTTGCAGGTCAGCCAGCTTTGCAGCAGGCATGCGATTGATCATCTGTTGCAAATCGGCAGTGCCCCCGCCGCCTGGCCTTCCCATTCCGACGGATCCTCCTGACGCGGAGCCCGCGGCGATCGGAGTATTTGGCTTCGGTGATTGATCCCCGCTCGCAGTAGGCCCGCTGCCGTTCGTAGAGGTTGCGGACGAAGGTGCATCGGCTGAAGCGCCTTTCAAGCGCGCGGCGATGCGCTGAGCCATGGGCGGAGGAAGTTTACGCAATTGCGATTCCGCTGTAATTCTTACCGTGATGGATTTTTTGGCAACCAAATCCTGAACGTTGATGGTGCCCGCGGATGCATCGATGGCGGAAATTGTGCCCGCGATATTCCGAAATGTGCCGGAGACGATTTCAACGGCCGTGAGTTCTGTGCCATCAGCGCTGCGAGTGCCGCGGGCGCGTAGCTGGTCACCCGGCTTGATTTGATCCAGTGGGGCAGGCTTCGCGTCATCGAATTTCACCGAATCCACAGCATACCTGCGCAGAATGGTGTCCTGGGAAAGATGAACGGCAACACTCTTTTTCTCGCCTTGCGAAGGCAGGGCAACGGTGATGGTCCCGCTGACGGCATCAACGCTGTTCACCAGCCCTCCGAAGCCGTGTTTTTGCCACTCTTCACGCTCGCGGGACTGTTTCTCCGTGATGTCCGCTTTCTTCATGGCGATTACCGACGCGGCAACAACGGATTTTCCATCGTCGGCAAGTTTGCCGCGTACAAGAATGCGGTCGCCGGGTTGGATGTCCGCCAACGGAATGGGCGTGGCGTCTTTCAAGTCCTTTTGACCGGGCTCGATTCTCACGAGTTTCGTTGAATCCTGAACTTGAACAGTCACGTCGCTGCCTGCATCTGTGGTCATCGTAATCGTATTCCCCGAAATCGACCTAATGGTTCCGACGGGGCGGGCTGCCGCAGGGGCCTGTGCAGAGGGCTGCTGCGCTGCCTGTTCCCCAGCGCGAGAAACGGCCGTGTTTCCCGAGAGAAAGCTGAGAAACGCCGCTATAATCAAAAGAGTTCGCTTACATGCGGGCTTGTTCCAAAACTCCATCTTGATTCCTCAATCCCCGACTTGGCTGACTGTTCCCGGTAGGTCCCGTACCTCCAGAACTGCGGCAATTCGGCGAAGGAAGGGATTCCAGGTGAAACATTAGACGTATTCAGATGGGAACAGCGTTTCACCAGGCGGGGTTCTCCTGAGGGAATGACCACGCTGAAAGCCCATGAAGAACTAGTCTAATTTAGACTAGTTTGGGGACCCGTTATTTGGACTAGCATGGCGGAAGCGTGTGGGAGTCGAAGTTACTCGGAGCTGATTTTGCAAGTGCTTAGGAGGAAGCCGTTGGACGGAAACGGAAGGACTTAGCATCCTTCGGCACTCCTATTGCCGCCCTTTTGCCGCCTCGTTTTCTCATCCCACTTTCCTTGTTGGTAGAATCATTTCGACGACCTTGCTGTTGGCCTCCCGCATCGCACCAGGCACCGCCTGCGTGTAAATACTCATCGTCGTGCGAATGTCCGAATGCCGCAGGAGCTCTTGCTGAACCTTCAAGTCCACTTGCAGCGAACGGAGCAACGTCGAATACGAATGCCGGAAGCTGTGCCAACCTATTGGACCAAGTCCGGCACGGAGTCCGGCGGGAAGCAAGTGATCGCGTTGAATCGTCCACGGCCACCGAGGACGTCCTGTCCCGTATGGGCTCGGGAACAACCAATCGCAATTCCCTGCTCCCGGAGAAGTCTCGGCCTTGTACTCAAGTAGAAGATCCGCCAAATTCGGATGCACTGGCAATCTTCTGTTCGAGTTCGTGGTCTTAACTTCATCCACTCGACCGATCACCACACCGCGTTGAACATGAACTTCAAGGTTTTTCCAGTCGAAGTCGCCCCACTGCAAACCCACAAGCTCGCTTGCCCTCAAACCGAGACACGCTGCCACAATGCACATAGTTCGAATCGGCTCTTGGAGTTGGTCCATTAGCAAACGGAATTCTTCAACCGTAAGAATTCGTGGCTGCCTGAGTCGTTTCGATGAACCTTCCACGCGGACGAGGCTAATGGGATTCATCTTGTCAATGTCGATGTACTCCCATTTCATGGCCCAGTTGAACAAAATGTGCATGATGCTGCGCACGTGCCCCTTGCTCTTCGGTGCGAGATCGAGGCTCATGAGCCACTCCTCGACAAGCAGAGGTTTCACCTTTCGTATCGGAAAGTGCTCCCACTTTGGCTTAACATGGTGAGTAATCCACGAACGGTACTTGCTTGCAGTGGAGTGCCGCTTAGGCAGTTTCTCACGCATGTAACGGTCAACTAGCGCACCAAACAAAACATGGTCATTTTGTTTTTCGGAATTGACCGCTATACGGAAAGACTCCGCTGCTCGCCACGCCTGGGCCTCTGTGGGATATTGCTGCACGTTTCCAACGATCACCGATTCCCTCTTGCGCCGACTATCCGGTCTGGAAAGATTACGTTCCCAAACCCAAACATCAGGCCCTCGCTTGCGAGGTTTACGACGTAAGTGCCCGAACTGATACCGTGCTCGCCTGAACACGACAACCTCCTGTTTGACTGTTCTAGCGGCACGAGTGACGAGATGAATGTAACTCTGTTCTCATCCAGCAGTCTAGCTCGGATGCATAAAAGAACCAGCGACCAAAACGAAAATGCCCCGGCAGTTCCCCACACCTTGCCATCCGCTTGAGAGTCCTCGGATGAACGCGCGCTAGGTCGGCAGCTTCCTCGCAAGTCAGAGGACGTTCAATGCCGAACGAATTGGTATGTCCCTTGACCTCGCTCGCAGGATTGCGGATGTTTCTGCCTTCTCCCTCTCTTGTTCCCTTTTCTGGTTCGATGAGCAATGAATTTAGGCTGTCTGCGATTGAGGACATCGGCTCACCGGATTGGCTGCCTTCATGATCATTTAATGACGACCGTTCGGACGGCGGTAACAACGGATTTACTCCAATGCGAGAGCCATGTTGGACGGACCCTCCTTTGGAGATTGCTACTTTCGATGTGTGGTGTTGAGCTTCAGAGTTGTGGGCGTGTTGGCCTAGCCAGGATTTGAATTCTCCGTCTTTGTTGAAGAGTAGTTTGAGAGCTTCGGTGACCACGTAAGCCGCCGAGGAATCCATGAACTCAGCATATTTGTCGAGCCTGAGTTTCATGTCCTCCTCGACGCGGATTTGAATGGTTGCTGACTTGGGTTGTTTGGGTTGTGACTTCAAAAGTGGCAAGTGATCGTCTCCTTTCGACATGCAATCTTGTCGGACGAGCCGTGTGCAGCGCCGCATACAAGCTGTCTGACAGAACTCTTTCGCGGCCAAAACATGCGTTGCGATTTCCGGCACTCTGAGGCGGGAGCGACCCACCAAGGCCTGTGACGCACGGTGCGTCAATTGGCGGGGTCGCTCCCACTTCAGGCACGTTCTGGACCGCGTGCAAATTCTTGGCGCGCGATCCAAGTAGTCGAATGATTTGATAGCCTTTACCCTTCGCTCTTGCGTGAAATCAGCGATCAAGTAGCCCGGGTGAAGTAGCATGGTGAAGCTCACTTCACCACAGCACGGGCAGTTTGTCGGTAGGAGCAGCGCGGTTGTACTGCTTGGCTGGCGCAAAAGCGCCAACGTCCCTGCATCGGGCGGGAGCGACCCCAAGAACTTTTTGGGCGGCTGAAAGCCGAAAAAGTGGAGTCGCTCCCGCCCGATTGAACTTTTTTCCGCGGTGACTTTCGCTTGCGTGGCTGTGGCAAGTCTTTGAGGATGCATTGCGTATGCGGGCTGCGGGTGAAGATGTAGCACGGTCCGAAGGTGCAGCCGGCAATTCTTACATTCTTCACTCTGTCACCGTCTTTCTGGACCTCGTTCGATTGTTAATCCGTAGATATGCGCCGGCAAACGACGACGATGAATCCATTGGGCTGGAACGACCCCGCAGATTCTTTGGGCGCAAAAGCGCGCCGAAATCGGGGTCGTTCCAGCCCAATACAGTGGTTTGCCCGCGCCCAGAGTGAGGGTTCAGCAACGCGCAAGTTCTTCTCATCCTGACACTTCCCGAAATGCAGAAGTGAACCGAGAGGTGAACGGAATGGTGAACCGTGTCTTTCATCCAGCGTTCACCTTGCCGTGTTGTATGGGCGACATTGAAACGCTGACCGTGCCTTATGCGTGTGAACAATCAAGCCCGCCACTATTACAGAGGCCTCGAAAAAGGAAAAAGTAAAAGACAATTTTGCCCTGCGCAGATGTTTCATGTGCGATCTCTCCTGCCTAGGGACTGGGCTCTCAGGACCCTCTACTTATTTAAGGAACATCGAAATCGCAAAAAGTAAGAAAAAAATTTAAGCTCTCGTCGGCAGATTGAGAGCGAGAGCGGAAAATAGCCCTCTATATATCTAGGGAACCTCCAGAAAGGAAAAAGAGAGAAACAATCTTGGTACCAGTACATTTTTTTCGGGAGAGGTTTTGTTGGTTCGGCCTGAAATGGAGAGAGGGCGCTTTCCGTTAGCGAGTAATCCGCCCTTCAGGGCGAGGATTTTTGAGGGATGAGGGTTTACCGATCAGGTTTGGAAGCAGCGCAAGGAACAGGTTCCGCCGCTGCTATTTATCGTCTGGATCAGCCCACCAGGCTATCCCCGGCATGGTCGCGTCCCGGTACAGCCCGCTTCCGTTTTGCCCGGCAAGATAATTGTAGCTCCACCCCGTCCATCGGTCTCGACTTCCGGATGGCCCGTCATCCGCCAAGAAACCAGACGACAGCTAGAATCTGATTCAGAATAGGAGAGTGGTGGAACTCGGAGGCTGCAAGCCCATCGCGGACAAGTAGTCCCGATAGTATTTGTCTATTTGCTTTGCGTAGTAGATTCCCGTTTCAGCGCTCCGAAGAAGACGTGGCAATTTCTTGAGCAGGCTTCGATTCGGATGGACTGCGATCAGCGTCGAAATGACACTCAGATGTTGGTCGCGGCCACTGCTAACTCTACAGGCGTACCAGGGAGTCGCGTCATATCGCTCCCGCGTACCGGCCGTGAGATTCCGAGCTTTTTCATTTTGGCAATCAACGTAGTCCGTTTGAGTCCCAGTCGGGCAGCAGCGCCATCCGGTCCTCCGATCATCCAACCTGCCGCCTGCAGTGTCTTAAGGATCAGAGCTCGCGTGGAATCGCTGAACGTGTCTTGTGTAGGTCTCATTGTTAGCGTCACGGGTTTCTTGTCCGACATCGCCAAAGGATTCCGAAGCACACCGTTGTCGGAAAGGATCACGGCTCGTTCGATCAGGTTCTGAAGTTCCCTCACGTTTCCAGGCCAAGAGTGCGCAGCCAGTGCATCCAGGGTTTCCTTCGGAATATGATTGATCTGCTTGCCCATGCGTCGACCGAACATTTCCACAAAATGTGCCACCAACAAGCCGATGTCCTGGCTGCGCTCCCGCAGAGGTGGCAGCACGATAGGAAATACGTTTAGGCGGTAGTATAGATCACTGCGGAACTCTTTCTTCGCGACCATCTCCGCTAGATCTCGATGTGTTGCCGCAACCAGACGGACGTTGATACGGTGCGTCCGGCCGCTTCCCAGACGCTCGAACTCCTGCTCTTGCAGCACCCGCAGTAGCTTCGGCTGCAGGGCCAGGGGAATGTCGCCGATTTCGTCGAGGAACAATGTTCCAGTGTCAGCCATTTCGAACCTGCCAATTTTCTGAGCGATGGCTCCGGTGAAAGCGCCCTTTTCGTGGCCGAATAGTTCGCTTTCGAGCAGGTCAAAGGGAATAGCAGCGCAATTCAGTTTGACGAACGGGCGCCCGCGGCGTCGACTGATATTGTGAATCGCGCGGGCAATCAACTCCTTGCCCGTACCGGTCTCTCCAAGGACCAGGACAGTGGAATCGGTAGAGGCCACGGTTCGCACAAGGTCTAGAGCTTCTTGGAGCGGTTCGCTACAGCCGACCACGCCCTCAAAGCCGTCGTTCACACCTGCGCTCTGCTTTGCGTGACGGTCCCCTGGTGCGACAGTTTGGAGCAGTGCCAAAGGAGTGGAACCGGCTGTCGCAGCCGTGAGCATTTCGCCTTGGTATGGGCGCTCGCCGTGATAGACCTCGACATCATTTAGATCTTCCGTGAGAACTACATTTCCCCAAGCCATGTTCGTTCCTCCCACTATTCGTTGGGCCTTCTGTTCTGTTCTCGCAGCATTCACCCGCGGACGTATGCTGGACAATTCTTGAGCTGGATGCTGTCCGCCTCGCAGCATTCCAGAAAACCGAAAGCTATGGACTTGAAAAGCTCTCGGGATCGCGGACTCGACATGCGCTTAACCTCGAACTTCCGCAGTCGCAAGGTGCATCGATTGCGACGCCAGAAAAGGCATCGGTGCATAGGAAGACCGCCGTTCCGTGTCCCTTAGGAAGGCCAACCCCTTTTCGCCGGGATGCCGATCGATGAGAAGCACATCGCCCGGGCGCACTTGCGCCGTGGCCAGCAGCCTCGCAAGCGGGGAGACCACATAGCGCTCGATGGCGCGCTTTAGGTGGCGCGCTCCATACCTCTGATCGGTCCCCTCTTGCAGCAGGAACTCCCGTCCTTCGCTCGTTATTCGAAATAAGAAAGGGTGCGCCGTCGAATCCGATATGCGCTTCTGCACTTGCCCCAGTTCGATCTCCAGCACTTCATCCAGTTCTTCACGCTTCAAGGGGTGAAAGACCACCACGGTGTCCAGCCGGTTCATAAACTCGGGCGAAAACTTCCGCCGCGCCGCTTCCACCGCCGTCCGCTCCACCTTCGCGTTCAACCCTGCCGCTGGCTTGTCCTTCGGCTGGATGAACCCCATCCCGCCTTCTATCAATTCCGTGATCTCTCCCCCGCCAAGATTCGACGTCAGGAAGATCACCGTCTGCGACAAATCCACCCTCCTGTTATCCCCCAAGGTCAGGGTCGCCTTGTCTAACATCCCCAACAGCAACTGCCACAGGGCATCGCTGGCCTTCTCAATCTCATCAAACAGAAGAAATGAAAGTTTCAACTTGTCCGTGTGCGAGGCAGCCAATGCTTCCTGCGTGATCAGCGGATGGGTCTCCCGGTGCCCCAAATACCCTGGGGGCGAGCCAATCAGTTTTGCGATCTCGTGCGAGTGCTGAAATTCCGCGCAGTCCACTTTGATTACCGCGCTGGGATCTCCAAAGAGGATCTCTGCCGCAGCCTCGACAATGCGCGTCTTGCCGGAGCCGGTGGGCCCCAGGAACAGCAGGTTTCCGACAGGGCGCCCTGGAGAGCGCAGCCCGGCACAGAACACTTGATAGAGTTCGACAAGCGCTTGCACGGCCTCCTCCTGCCCCACGATCTTCTGCCGCAGCGCATCCTCAAAATGGCGCGACGTCGAACTCCG
>WNFC01021162.1_pt1 | contig 12291 bp, 6 predicted proteins | sample 5400541 | NCBI WGS metagenome assembly WNFC01 (sample SAMN13153342, study PRJNA577476) | soil metagenome | isolation source: 120 cm saprolite under Douglas fir tree site 2 hole 2 replicate 1 | place: USA:California | collected 2015-04-18 | reverse complement strand
AGGCATCAATTTTGCGATAGCCCGCCCCGTACACGCGCCGTGCCGCAGTAATCACGTCATTCACGTTGTCGAATTCCGCCATGAGGCCGTAGGTGCCGGTGTCTTTCACTGATGCACCTCCACCTCGTGCTTCACCTTCACTTCCGCCTCCGGCAGCAGGGTCTTCAGCTCTGAAATCGAAACTGCTGGCAGCACTCGCAGGAACAGGAACATGCAAGCCGCGAAGAAGCCCAACGTGCCGATAAAGATCGCCCAGTCAAATTGTGTCGGGTAATATTGCCCGAACGACGAGTTCAGGAAATCGCGGGTCAAGCTGACGATGACGATAATGAATCGCTCCAGCCACATTCCCACCAGCACGTCGAGCGAGACGAAAAACAGCCAAATGGGATTGGTGCGAATCCTTTTGAACCACAGGATCTGTGGAACTACAAGATTCGTGAACAGCAAAGCGAAGTAAAACCCCGAATACGGCCCGTGCAACCGGTTCCAGCGCAGGAAGCTCTCATACGGGTCGCCACCGTACCAGTTCATGAAAGCTTCGAAGGCGTAGCCGTAGGCCACAATCCATCCCGTGGCGAGCATCACCATGGCGGAGTTTTCAACGTGGCGCATGGTAATCAAGTCTTCAATCCCGTAAAACTTGCGGATAGGAATCGCCAGCACCAGCACCATGGCAAACCCGGAGTAGATCGCACCCGCAACAAAGTAAGGGGGAAAGATAGTCGTGTGCCAGCCAGGAACAATGCCGATAGAGAAGTCGAAGCTCACCACGGTGTGCACCGAGAGCACCAGCGGCGTTGCCAGCCCGCCCAGCAATAAATACGCCGTCTCGTAGCGGTTCCAGTGGCGGACCGAATTCCGCCAGCCCATCGCCAGCAGACCGTAAACAACTTTCACGAACTTATTCGTCGTCTGATCGCGCAAGCTGGCGAGATCAGGAATGAGGCCGACAAACCAGAACACCAGCGAGATCGTTAGATAGGTCGTTACCGCGAACACGTCCCAGACCAGCGGGCTACGAAAGTTCGGCCAGTACGTCATGGTGTTCGGATACGGGAACAGCCAATAGAACAACCAGGGCCGGCCAAGGTGGAAAATAGGGAACATGCCCGCGCAGGCGACCGCGAAAAGCGTCATCGCCTCCGCGAAGCGGTTAATCGAATTCCGCCAGGACTGGCGGAGCAGAAGCAAAATTGCGGAAATCAACGTACCAGCGTGGCCAATACCGATCCACCATACGAAATTGACGATGGCGAATCCCCAGCCCACCGGGATATTTACGCCCCACACCCCTACGCCTCGGTAGAACAGCCAGCAAACGGCGAACAGAAACCATTGCAAGATCAGAAAGCAGATGAACATGCCCAGAAGCCAGCCGCCCATGATGGGCCGGCGCAGCACAATCGCTCCGATCTTCTCGGTGAGGGAAGCAAACGTGTGCCCAGGCTGAATAACTGGAGCTTTCTGTTCGCCGATCTCGACTTCTGTTGGTTTTGCCATTTTTAAGTTCTAGCTTTTAGGCTTTAGCTCTTAGCTAAACCGCTTCCGTTCAAGCTTAATAGCTAAGAGCTTTTTTCTTCCAGCTCTGGATTCGGATTGCGAATCTCCGCCAAATACGTGGTGCGCGGACGCGTATTCAGATCGTCCAGCAGGCTGTAATTGCGAGATTTCGTCTTCCACTTGGAAACCAGGCTGTTTGGATCATTGATGTTGCCGAAAACAATTGCATTCGCCGGGCATGACTGCTGGCAGGCCGTCTGCAACTCGCCGTCTTTGATCTTGATATCTTTGCCCTCGCGCACCGAGGCGGTTTCGGAATCAATCCGCGCGTGATTGATGCGCTGCACACAGTAGGTGCATTTCTCCATCACGCCGCGAGTGCGCACGGTCACGTCGGGATTGCGCATCATCTTGAACTGGGGCGTGTCGAAATCCTGGAAACGCAGGAAATTGAACCGGCGCACCTTATAAGGACAGTTGTTCGAGCAATAACGTGTCCCTACGCAGCGGTTGTAAACCATGTCGTTAAGGCCTTCGGTGCTATGTGTCGTCGCCCCCACCGGACACACCAGCTCGCAGGGCGCGTTCTCGCACTGCATGCACGGCACCGGCTGGAAATAAGCCTTGGGATTATCGCGGTCGCCCTGGTAATAAGCGTCCACGCGCAGCCAGTGCATGTGACGGCCTTTGTTGACTTGCTCCTTGCCGACGACCGCAACGTTGTTTTCCGATTGGCAGGCGATGATGCAGTTATTGCAGCCGACGCACGAATTCAGGTCAATCGCCATGCCCCATGAATACGGCTGCGACTTGTAGTCGTATGGCGGATACATGCTTTCCTTCGGCGGTTCCTCGCCGAAACTGGCTTCTTTCTTGTACTCCTCTAGCGTCTTCGTGAGGATGATTGGCCGTTCGTCGTCGCCCACATCCATGGTCTGGTAGCCCTGGGTCGTGGCGAGGACGTAAGTTCCATCAGCCTTGCTGACTTTCACTCCGGCCGATGTGAACCACGGAGTCGCGCTGTAACGCAGCGGATAAACATCAAACCCTGCGCCGGTTCCGGAACGGCCAGCGCGCTGGCGGCCATAGCCCAGAAACGCCGTGACCGATTTATCCGGATGCCCGGCCTGAATCCAGACCGGGAGCTTCATCGAGTTTCCGTTCAACTCGACCAGCACCATGTCTCCGCTCTTCACGCCCAGGCTCTCGGCCATCTTAGGCCCCATCTGCAGCGGATTGTCCCAGGTCATCTTGCTCATCGGCTTGGGCAATTCCTGCAGCCAGGCGTTGTTGGAAAACTGGCCGTCGTAGATGGAAGGATCGCGGCGGAAGTTGAGCTCGGTATCGCCGCTAGCGCCGTTTGTGGCAGGGAAGCCCGTTGTCTTTGCGGAAACCTGCTTTGGCGGGTAAGCCGTGCCGTCAATCCAACCGTCATGCAGTGCCTTGCGCCACCACATGTCGAAGTCGGTGCCGGTGCGCTTGGCCTTCCAATAATTCTGGACGATGTCATGTCCGGTCGTGGAAGGCTGACCAGCCAGCATCGAGATCATTTCGTGCGCACTCTTCCCGCCGTAAAGCGGCGCGATCAGCGGCTGCACGATGCTGACAGTCCCGTCATAAGTGCGTGTATCGCCCCAGGCTTCGAGGTAATGCGCTTCGTTCACGTGCCACTGGCAAAGCTCGGCGGTCTCGTTGTTGTGAAGTCCGAGGTGGATGCGAATCGGGATGTTCGTGTTCTTGAGCGCATCGGCAAAACCGAAATCTGTGGGCGCATCGTAAACCGGATTTCCGCCTAGGACGATCAACAGATCAACTTTCCCCGCACGCATGTCGCTGACTAAGTCCTTCAGCGAGTCGTTCTGGCTCGCGGGGTTTGCGAGAACGGGATCGGCATAGAAAACCGTCTTGCCGACGTTGCCGAGTTCATGGTTCAACCTGTGAGCTAGTGCATGCACTACTGGCGGCTGATGGTCACCTGCAATCACTAAGCTAGATCCGCTATGTGCGTAGAGATCCTTGCTTGCAGTTCCTGCGAAATCTAGGTCTTTCTCGCTGAACTTCGGAGGTATTTTTACGTTCTGAGAGTCATCGAGTCCTACGGTGAAGATCAACGGCAAGAATTCAGCAATATCCGAGGCGCGGATTGGCAGACGATGATCCGCCTTCGCCCCCGTTGCGCTGGGCGTGCTCTCGATCACGTACAGCCGATTCATCCTCCCCGAATCCGGATCGCGGCGCTTGGCGAAATCTCTCGCATAGCGCGTGTTGCCAGGGAACCCAGCCGCTAGAAAATCCGCATCGAGCGAGACGATCACATCCGCCGCATCGAGCTTGTACTGGGTCTCAACGGGTTGGCCGAAGGCCATCTGTGCGCCCGCATAAACATTGTCGCGGTTGACCGGCTCCCAGAAGTGCCACTTGGCTTCCGGAAAGCGTTTGAGCAGGTCCTGCATCTGGTCGGCGAGCGTGGGAGACGAAAACGACCGCGAAAGAATGCGCATACCTGAACCCTTCACCGCTTTCTGCGCATTCAGCGGGCCTTGCAGAGCTGCGGTCAACGCGCTCCAGGTACTAATGTCGCCCATATACATCACATTCTGCGAGCGGTCGGGGTCGTACATGTCGAGAATCGAAGCCTGCGCATAGACGTCGGTGCCGCCCAAACTCGCCGGATGCTGGTCGTTGCCTTCGATCTTGGTCGGACGGTACATGTGGCTCTCGACCAGCAGAGGCGTGGCATATCCGCCCAGCGTAAAAGCGGTAGCGAAGAACAGCGGACGTCCAGGGACGACTTCTTCCGGCTGGCGAACGTAGGGCACGATCGGCTCGAGCGGTTGCTTGGTGCAGGCAGTCATGCCCGCCAAGGCCATGGATGCGCCCATCAGCTTCAGGAATCCGCGTCGCGAGACCGCGTCCAGCCACTCGGACGCGCCTTTGGGGAATTCGCGGTGCATCATCTCCTGAAACTCAGAGCTGCCCGCGAGTTCTTCCAGGCTGCGCCAGAATTCAGGACCGTTTTTCTTTTCGATGGCGGCGCGTAGCTGTACCAGGTCGAGTTTGGCCTTTTTGCCCGGGCAGACTTCCTCGCGGTGCGGCTTTTGCTCTTCGTTATTCATGAGCGATGATTCGCAGCTTCTTCCGCCCCTTCGGGGCTTGTTCTCTTAATCCGTCCTGCCCAGGGCTTACGCCCTGGGCTGCATTCTTCCGCCGCTTCGCGGCTGAACCCGGTGGAGCAGGCCTTCCAGGCCTGCGTAAAAAGCCTAATCCCAGGCGGGCTTTAGCCCCTTAGGTACCTCAGCGACTAAAGCCGGTTGAAGCACCTTCTTTATTGCAGCGCTTAAAGCGCTGCTCCACCCAAATTCAAAACCTGCCACGCCATCTGAACCCTAGGGCCTCAAGCTAATAGCTAATAGCTAGAAGCTGCCTTATCTATGACAGGTCGAGCAACTTGTAATATCCATTACTGAGCGCACGTTGGACTTACCGTCCACAACTACCGGCAAGTCTCTTGTGGGCTGCTGATAGCGCATATTGAAAACCTGTTCCCGCGGACGCAAATTTTTCTCCGGCGCGCGGTGGCACTCGATGCACCACTCCATCTGCAAGGACGCGTAGTTATACATCAGCGGCATGCGGTCCACCGGCCCGTGACAAGTATTGCAGCCTACACCTTTGTTGATGTGAATGCTGTGATCAAAATAAACAAAATCCGGCAGATCATTCACCCGGCTCCAGACCAGCGACTTCCCGCTGCGAAAGCTCTCGCGCACCGGCTCCAACAAGTCGGCATTGGTCCAGATTTGGGAATGGCAGTTCATGCAGGTCTTGGTCGGAGGAATGCCGGCAAAGTTCGACGTCTCAACCGATGTGTGGCAATAACGGCAGTCAAGACCGTCCCCAGCGACGTGGTGCTGATGGCTGAAGGGCACGGGTTGCGGCCGCGCCACCCCGGCGTAAGTGACATACGGCGAACGTTGAAACTGGATACAAGCCCACAGCACGCCGGCCAGCGTGAAAATCCCCGCATAGATCGAGGCCCTTGAGATTACATTAGCACTGCGGTGAAAAATCTGCATCGATTAGAGCTTTCAGTACGGCGGGATCTCCTGTTTGCTCAACCCGAGACGAAAACGCCCCGAAATTTTCAGATTGGTTTTTTAAAACTGGAAATTATAACAGTTCAGCAGATTTTGGAAATGTTCTTTCGTGCTCTGGCCGAAGAAAGGTTGTGTCTCAGAGAAATTATCTGAGATTCATGACCAGCAAACGTGGCTCGGTCATCTCTTCGATTGCATAACGCAGGCCTTCGCGGCCCAAACCAGAGTCTTTGACTCCGCCGTATGGCATGTGATCAATGCGGAAACTTGGGACGTCGCCTGCAATCAGGCCACCGACTTCCAATTCTTCGTAAGCCTGGAAAATGCGGTTGACGTCGCGACTGAAGAGGCCGGCTTGCAAACCGTAAGGCGAATCGTTGATCTGGCGCAAGGCCTGCGAAAAATCGTCGTACGGCTCAACCGTGACGACGGGCGCAAAAACCTCCTGGCAATTCACCTTCATATCGGGCCTGGTTCCGGTAAGCACGGTGGGTTCGAGAATCGAACCATGCCGTTTTCCGCCACAAAGCAGCGTTGCGCCGTCGTGGACTGCATCCTGTACCCACTGAGTTGCACGGATCGCATCGCTTTCGCGAATCAGGGGGCCGAGGTCGGTCGTCTCATCCATCGGATCACCCACCCTCAGCTTGCTGACACCGGCGAGTAGCAAATCCGTAAATTTCGCAAACGCAGACCGCTCCACCAGAATGCGCTGCACGGAAATGCAGGTTTGGCCGGCGTAGCTAAACCCTCCAGTGACGCAGCGCTCCGCAGCCCAGGCCAGATCGGTGTCGCTGTGGACGATCACTCCGGCATTGCCGCCGAGCTCAAGTACAACTTTCTTCTTTCCGGCGCGGCGTTTGATTTCCCATCCCACAGGCGCGCTGCCGGTGAAGCTAATCAGCTTGATGCGCTCGTCGGTAACCAACAGCCCTGCATCTTCGTTCGCGAGCGGCAATACGTTAAACGCTCCATCCGGAAGGCCGGCTTGTTCAACCGCCTCCGCCAAAAGAAGAGAACTAAGCGGGGTTTGCGGAGCGGGCTTCAAAATGATGGAGCATCCGCTGGCGATTGCGGGAGCAACTTTGTGGGCCACCAGGTTCAAGGGGAAATTGAATGGCGTGATTCCCGCGACCGGCCCCACTGGATAGCGTCGCACGATGCCCCAGCGCCCGGCTGTGTATTGCTGCCAATCGAGAGACAAATATTCTCCAGGAATTCTGGTGCTTTCTTCAGCCGCGACCGTAAAGGTGAAAATCGAGCGTTCCACCTCAGTGCGGGCGGCTTTCAGCGGCTTGCCTGCCTCCTGGGCCAGAGTGCGAGAGAATTCTTCTTTTCGCGAAGTGATGTATTGTGCGATCGAGCGCAAAACACGTTGACGCTCGAATGCAGGAAGTTTGCGGGTAGTCCCGAATGCCCGGACTGCAGCCCGGATGGCGGCCTCGGCGTGCTCACGGGTTGCTTGAAAGACCTGGGCGATCGGGGTGCCGTCGTACGGGGCGCGAATCTCGACCGGAGTTCCTTCTTCAACCCACTTGCCACTGAGGTAAAAGCCTTGAGTCTGGACTGGAGTGGTTGTCATCTGCGACATAACGGCCTCCGAGCAATTTGATTATAGGCAAGGCGAAGCAAGAATGCGCGGAGGCACGATAAGATCGGGTCGAACGAGTGGTCGGTTTCATCCTTGGGAGGGCCTGAGTTGCACTCCTGTCGTTACGTTGCTCGACTCAGTCTGCGGCACGACTGGAAGTTATGCCCTCCCGTGCCTGAAATCCAGGAATGGTGTTGAATCCCAAGGTGAGTGGGAATGAAGTTGCGAACTATTGCGGAAGCTTCAAGGCTTGTCCAGCAGGGCGAGATCTCTCCCGTGGAATTGACCAGAGAGTGCCTGGAGAGAATTGAACAACTTAACCCGTCACTCAACGCCTTCATCACGGTTACTGCCGAGTCCGCGCTCAAGGACGCTCAACACGCAGAAAAGGAAATTCAGTCGGGAAAGTGGCGCGGTCCGTTGCACGGGATTCCGATTGGACTAAAGGACCTGATCGATACAGCGGGTGTGCGGACCACGGCTGCAAGTGCAGTGTTTCGTGACCGTGTCCCCACTGAAGATGCGGAGGTTGTGAAGAAACTGAAGGCCGCTGGCGGGGTGCTGATCGGTAAGCAGAACCTGCATGAGTTCGCTTACGGCGGAAGTTCGATCATCAGTCACTTTGGGCCAGTGCGAAACCCCGGCAATCCGGACTTCATAGCGGGCGGTTCTTCCGGAGGGCCGACGGCTGCGGTCGCCGCAGGAATGTGCTACGGCGCGATAGGGACGGACACTGCAGGCTCCATTCGCGAGCCGGCGGCGCTGTGCGGAGTGGTGGGGCTGAAGCCGACATACGGTCTGGTGAGCACCCGCGGAATCATTCCGCTTTCTTTGTCTCTGGACCATGCTGGACCAATCACGCGGGCGGTCGAAGATGCAGCGATTCTGCTCGATGTAATTGCCGACGGCCCTGAGGATTATCGGGGGAGTCTGGGAGAAGGAATTGAGAAATTTGTCCTGGGCATTCCAAGAAAGTATTTCTTCGAAGACCTCGACCCAGAAGTGGCAAAGGCAGTTGAAAAAGCTATCGATCAGCTCACCGATCTTGCCTTCACTGTGCGAGAGCTCGATCTGCCGGTAAGCACCGACCGGACGCTGCAAGCCGCGGAATCGTATGCCTATCATCGAGAGATGGTCGCAACTTCTCCAGAGCTCTACGATCCGGAGACACTACGGCGGATTCGTTCTGGAGAACACGTCAGTGAGGGTGAGTACCAGAACGCGCTGCACGACTTACACAAGATGCGTCGCGAAATTATAGAGAAATTCCGGGTGGTTGATGTCGTCCTCACCCCGACCACTCCGATTCCGGCGCCGCGTATTTCCGAGCTGCTGAAAGATCCCGCTCTTCTGCGTCCGACTGAGCTGGTCCTATTACGAAATACGCGGCCGGTAAACGTGTGGGGGCTGCCAGCGATCTCGATCCCGTGCGGAATAACCTCAGGGGGACTGCCGATCGGATTGCAAATTGTCGGTCCGCCGGGAGGAGAGGCGAAGGTGCTGCAGGCCGCGCATGCGTATGGGAAGGTAAGGTGAACTTAAGTCCTCGGCCGCGAACGTGTATTTGATGGTGCAGGGGCAGGTGCCCTCACCTGCCCGATTTCGACTTCTTAATCTACCGAGTGAACATCTTCAGGCACCATCATCACAAATTCACATTCGCCACTGCTTTTTGAGCAGGAGAGAATACCGCGCCGCAGAATTTTCGTTGGAACATCGTCAGGAAAGGCGAAATCAACTTTTGTGCTTCGCAGGTTCTCGGTCAGTGGCTTCAGCTTTTCTTCCCCGCTGATGAATTTAGCAGCTTCGACTTTGCTGCCCGCTGAAGAAGAAGTCATCACCACAAAGAATTCTGCGGCTCCGCTGACGGGCGCAATTTTTCCCAGCTTGACTGTGCGCATCTTTTGCAGGTCGAGCCGGTGCTGTTCGACCACGCCTGATGCCTTGCTATCTCCACCGACGAGTGCAGCCAGACGCCCCCGGGTTTCGAGTGCCGGCCGAAGTCCGGAGAGCGACATAGCGTAGGTACGGACGGCATCATCTTTGCGGCCGCGCTTTTCGTAAATCTGGGCGAGATGATCGCCCACTTCGCCGTGTTCGCCAAGCACCCAGGCGGCATTCACGTACTTCTCAGCTTTTCCGAAATCGCCTCTCGCGAAATACACCCAGCCCAGCGTGTCCCAGTTGGCATCGAGTTCGGAAATCATGGCCAGATCGCGGTCAGATAACTGGTCGAGCGAGATGTTCCGTAAAGCATTGGCGATCGCCGTGACCGCCGATTCCGCATACTGCTGCGCCCGGTCGAGATGGACCTGCTTGAGCGAAAGCTGATAGGCAATGTTGTTCCAGACCGCGGGCGTGGCGGAGATCTGGATAGCACGATCGAATGCTGCCAGCGCTTTTTCGTCCTCGCCGAGATTCAGGTACGCGTCTCCCAGGCTGATTTGCAGAGCGGAATCATCTGGCTTGAGTGAAACTGCCTTCTCCAGCTCGGGCGCGGCTTTCTGGTACTGGTGTGCCTCGCCATACATGCTGCCGAGCGCAGCGTGGGCATACTGGCTCAATGGGTTGATCTCAATCGCTTGGTTGAACGCGGTTGCGGCGTCGTCATATTTGCGCTGGGTGGTGTAAGCCCAACCAAGCGCACTGAAAGCGTACTCATCGTAGGGGTTCAGCTCTGCTTGCTTCTTGAACGCGCTGACCGCGTCATCGGTCTCGCGGACCACCATGTAAGTGCGGCCGAGGTCCATCCAGGCAGTCTTGTGTTTGGGCTCCGCATCTACAACCCGCTTAAAAAGTTCAATCGCGGTTTTGTAGTTGCCGCGATCGTAGGCGGCCTTGGCTGCGTCGTAGAGATCATCCCCTTTCAGGTCGGCGGAAAAAGTAAGGGCGCCCGCGGCGCTGCTATCGATGGAAAGATGCTGCTCGGCATCTGCCATTACGGCGCGTCGAAACGCAATGAAGTCGCTGGCTCGCGACGCCGGAAGCTCATTGATGCTGGTGACCAGAGTACGTTCCGCAGTGAAGACATTCCCGTCAGCCCTGTAGGTAGCTTCATAGTGCGCATAATCGCGCTTCATGGAAAAGGGAAGCGGGGCGCGTTCGCTGTACTTCGCGGGGAATTCCAAGCGGAGACGGTAACGATAATCAACAGGCGAGCCAACTTTGACCGGCTCAGTGTCGTCTTCATCCGCATCCGCCATGCTGATTTGCGAGAACGGGAGCACGAGATCTGACTTCTTCTTCGACCAGTCCAGGAAATTGGCTGCCTCAATCTTGTAGTCGAGCTTGAAAGACTCGTGGGTCTCCGACGGTTCGCTCACGTTGAGCTCAGAAACCTCGCCACTCAAGCCACTGAACGTATTCATCTGCTTCACCCACTCCGTCCACTTGTTGCGGGGGACGTGGCGGAAGAGCATACGCATGTAGAGTTCCGTATCGCCGCGAAACTCGTATCGAATATGCGCGTCCAGCTTGCCCAACTCAGTTACCTTGCCATCGATCTCTGAGAATTGGCGGTTGACCATGGGCGGGTCTGCTGGCGTCTCTTCGAGGTGCGGCGCGCCCTGTTGCGGGACGATGAGCGCCTGCTTCTTGCGCAGGACCGCGGAGAGCAGCCGGAAGGGAGCGACCTCTGTGGTGCTGTCCATCCAGATTTCATCCTTGCCCAGAGGCAGCATAGTGAACACGTGGTCAAACTGCGACGGCGAGGGGATGTCGGGATCGAGCTTGCGACCGGAATTGATCAGCGCGGAAGAAGCGTGGTAACCGGACGCCTCGAGCAAAGAGGCCAGCAGCGTGTGCTTGTCCTTGCAGTCGCCGTATTCATTGTGCAGCACGTCTGCGGCGGAATGCGGCTGGAAGCGGCCTACCCCAAAAGAAAGACTGATATAGCGGAAGTTCGGCGCAACGTAATCATAGAGCGCCTGGATTTTTTCCAGATCAGTGGCCTTGCCCTTTGTGAGTTCAGCCGACTTCGCGCGAATTTCCGCGGTAGGCTGGCGACGGTCTTTCTCCAGCCCGGCATACCAGCGGCCCATCTCCTCCCAACTGGCGAATGTAGTCATCTGGACGGCTGGAGCTTCGGGTTCTTTGCGTGGCTTCTTTTGCTTGTCTTTCTTCTTGTCGTCCTCGTCCTTGTCGATGTGCGAGCTCGTCCAGGCGTAAAGGCGTCGACCGTTGGCTTCGGTAATCTTCGGATCATTTCCTGGCTTTGTCTTCAGCTTGATGTTGCGGTCCTTCGGAACATCGAGTTCGAGTTGCTCATCCAGCACGGTACCGCTCTGGGCGAAATCGTGTTCCATCCAAAACTGGCCCGGAGCCAGAGCGGTGTGGGTGATGGTTACGAAGTCATATTCAAGTTCTTCTCCCGGACGCAAGCCGGGGACCGTGACGTGCTTCTGGCGATAGTCGGTATAAACCGGCGCTTCCTTCTCGAGCGGGATGCTCAGGTCCTGGACTGATTTCACGGGGGCTGTCACGGTCGAACCGTCTAGTTTCAGCACTCGCACATAAGGAATGTCTACGCGCTCGTTGGCCGAGTTGTAGCCCACCACCAGTTGTCCCCATTGCTCGACGCCGGCTTCGCTTTGCACCTTGATGCGAGCGTAGACCTCACGGCGGCCGGTGCCGTCGTTTTCAAAGCGAAATGAACTCTTCAGCGTCTCGACGACATAGGACTCTTGCGAGTGATCGATGGTCGCGGGCGCCACTAGAGGAGAAGGTTTGACGGGCGGCACTGGTATGGGGCTTGGCGCCGGCACCTGGGCCAGAAGCGTGCAAGCAAAAAGCAGCTGTATGGGAAAAGTAAAACGGCGCAACATATACACTGCGCCGTTTGTACCTTATTGCGGGGCCGGACGCAAGCGAAACCGCTCCCGGGCGCTCCCGGGCAGTGTCCTAATTTGTTATTTCATCCGCATGGTTACGAGAGTGCTACAGTGTCCTCGTTGTTCCATTGGCACGCTGTGGCGACGACGGCACAGTAAGCACTAGACTGGTAGGGAGTTCGGTCGATGGCAACGTGCCCTGCTTGCAATCACGATGTAGCCGCCCCATCTTTCCTTAACCTGGATGCCTGGAGATGGCTCGTCTGTCCTC
>WNFC01007139.1_pt1 | contig 12292 bp, 8 predicted proteins | sample 5400541 | NCBI WGS metagenome assembly WNFC01 (sample SAMN13153342, study PRJNA577476) | soil metagenome | isolation source: 120 cm saprolite under Douglas fir tree site 2 hole 2 replicate 1 | place: USA:California | collected 2015-04-18 | reverse complement strand
GGTCCCAATCAGTTTTTGCTGGACCAGAGCGATAATCGTGCGGGAATGTATGCTGCGCTCGGGCTCAATGGTATGGCGAGGATCCAATAACCCGTCTAACGTACATGCTACAACTCGATCAGCCTGAGATTTGCAAAGCGGTGAGCAAAGACACGAACGCACAAAGTTGTGATTACCCTCCCCGGCAGTGAAAATGGCGAGCAACTGCAAATACATTAGAAGCATCCGACAACGTACGTCGAATAACGCATACGAAATTGGTGCGCGACGTATTCTCGTCCGAGTATGGCTGCAAGCCGTCCCAGTGAGCGAGCCTTGTAAATAAGGTTTTAGCTATCGGATGTGTGTGGTAGCAGCACAAAACCATACGAGTTGACAAGGAAAGTGCAATGCCAGACTAGTCCGATATGTCACCTCCGTTAGTATTCCAAAGCAAACGCCGAAACGCACTGAGCAGTCTCGCAACGAGACCAGGATAGATAAAGCCTCCCACTATATCGCCATAGGTTGCACCCAACACAGTCGGAAAAATTACGCCGAGTGCAACTGCGATTAGAACTGCGCACCCAACGATCAGCTCAGAATGACTTTGATGTAGCCGTGTACGACGCACCAAAGTATCGATGCTGCCAGCGCACGACTAAGCAAGACTCGCGGTCAGCTGACCTGCAACGACCATCGCGTCCGTCCCACGCCGCGTCAACCGAACCGAGCGCACCTGGGTCCTGTTCAAGGTCCTCGCGCTCAATCAAATGGAGCTTCGCATAGTTGGGCTTGAAGAAGATCCACCCGACATGGCTGAACAGTAGGCCGCGGGTCGCGCAGTATCTATGGAACCCCGGACGGGCTGTTGTCAGGCCAAATTGACCCCCTCAACGGTAATACGGCACGCACGGATCATTTTCTCCGTCATCGGTGAACCTCTAATAAAATAGAACATTCAAGCGGTGCGAGATTTGAGGCGCATCTTAACGTACATGGTGAAGTCGGTGCCTGAGACACCTATCGTACAATGCGTCAAAGATCTGCGTTCCCCAAGCCTGTTTAATGGATGTTTACATACCACCACTGAAAAAAAACAAAGTCGACGGCATTTCAAGCAAGCGAGACCGTGACGCAGATGTGCCTTACCTTAATGGAACCCTGGAATGCACTAGCCCCGATCAACGCTAGTACGGCACGTACACCAAGCGACGCATTGAAAGATCGATGAGAGTACAGGCGGTGATAACCGATAGTGATCCTTTGTTGCTCTGTGTGAGAGGAGAAATCGTATTTCAAGGGCAGATATACGCACCCAAATGATGCCAGCTGCCAGAGCACAACGGTTGCGACGAGGATGGCCCTGGGCACTGTGGACGGGGGACGGCGGTAGACACCATATGCCGCGGCCAGGTGCGTGCCGCAGAAAAAGACAATGTTCTCCCACCAAACAGCGGGCGGTTTTCGTGGTGTGCTCGGAGCCATGAGATGTAGGGGAGAACGAGGAAAGGTGGACTCCTTCGCAATACAACCTTACGCCAAGGATCGGAAGCCATCAGTATTCAATATCCAAAACACGTTGTCAAGTACTCCTGTCGGGATTTTTAAACTCTGTTTGTTTTACCATCAACAATTCCTAACTCACGTTGAAATGTCGGGCTCAAAAGGCGCAGATGAAAAGTGGTGACAAGTGAGATGATACCGTGACAGGCACCCATTCATCCGCTAGCCAGAAAGCGTTGCAACGACCACTTCTCAGTGATTTTCTAAAAAAAACTGGCAAGCTATTTTTTTTAACATTTCGATGCTAATCTGTCGTAAGCTTTGGAGACTTGATATACGTTGATACGTAGAGAACGCCACCACCGACGACGTTCTCGGGGCCCTTGATAATCTGTCCACCCTTCTCGCCCGCTTTGCGGCCGCGCTGCCGCCCTATGTGACCAATTAAATGACGCCGCGTGCAACGAGGGACCCATCGAATTAGGCCTGATGAATGTGGTAATAGACATCTTAAGACTTACACGTCGGTTCCTATACTGGCTATGCGATATCCAACCGCAGGTTTTTGCGCGCCGAACGCACTCTTATGGACTATTTGAAACTGGCCGTTGAATAGGTCAAGGGGGATCGGTTGATAACTCAGTTAGAAGATGGTGTGGGGGGAGTTGCTGTACTGTTATGTAATAATAGACTCTTTGTTGTCACTTGGTCACTTGGTTATCATCTCCGACATCTCCGGCCCCGCCATGAGACTGCAGAAGACAATAAAATTGAAGGAACCATCATGCATCATACATCATGGCCAGCAACGGCGAGCACACATTCACCCCGAGGTCGCCGAATTATCCACGATACTCCGCACCTCCCGAATCGCAACGCCGTCCGTCAACCAGACATTCCATTCCTGTTCCGCACTCGCCCCCATGCCCATCCCCGGGCGACGGTGGACCATCCGCCCGTCGACCCACCTTCCGCCACTCAGATGAAGCTCGTTCAGCCCGTACGGCATTAAACTGTCCAAGACGTCGCGAACGGTCCCCGGGTTGATTCCCGCGCCGGGAAGAATGGTCGGCCCCCTGCCTGTTTGCGATCGTTGGAGCAACTCTCGGAGGACATGCACACCCTCCGGGGCCGATGCACTTTGCCCGCTGCGTGATGGGACCACGTCAGAATCGTTGAGATGCCGAGAGGGAACGCACCTAGTCAGGATCCGTGTTATGCCGTGGATGGTGCTTATGGCGTCGAGTGCTGTTATGGTGGGATACTGTGACGCAGCTGTCGTTGATGTCTACCATTAGACACACCTTCGACGGCAGCCCGCGTCATGTCAAAAGCTCTATGAAAGCAGACTGGTAAAGCAATCTGAACTGGTTCACGTATCACTTGGGGAAATCTAACATACCTTGCATAGGAAGCGCAGCTCCCACCAGCCTGTCACTACGCATAAACGCTTAAACAGCCTAAAACTGGTCCAAAGACCTACATCCGAGTGCGAGGTACATCCACTGTTCCATCGGGATTGAGGACGCCAAAGACCATACCTGCGATACCGACAATCTTGAAGAGCCCAATGTCTTCGAGCATCACGTCTAGCTCCTCATTAGAGTAGACGAAATCTCCTACTCGTGGACGGATCATAACCTTTGGGTCAAGGAGCAGGTTGGGGCGTTCAAATCACGTAGCTCATCAGTTATGTTATGAAAAGGGGCCAACCATGATTTGGAGGTGTGGGACAGCTTTCTGAATCGCACGGACGAGGCCAAGGGATGGCGTTGACCCCCCTCCAATACCGAGATTTCCACACACCTCGAGCCTGTCTGCCCCTCCGTGTGCGGCACTATGAGAGCGCACATAGTAGCATTGAGAGTTTCGAAGCCCCATTGATAGGCGAGTAGTGGCACCAACCTGACTGCGGATTGCACGGAATCCACACAAACCTCCAGGATTAGGCTCTTCGATGCCATCGCTGAAGCTAAGATCCGAGTCGTGAGCCCCGCTTCTTCGGTTTCAAGGTTGGATAAGCAAGAGTACTACATAGTCACGGGCAGAAGTTCCTCCATGGCCACGCCATCAGCGCAATACCCCTTAGCCCTGCCAGTGGCAGTGCGATCACAGGCTACGCCTTTTTCAGGTTAATCGACGCAAATCAATGCAGATCAAGGAGTCTCTGCCCCAAGCGGATAATCATGATCACTCATGATCAGACGATCGTTGTAGCAGATCGTTGCCCATCATTCGTTGGCCTTAGGCGATGGCATCGCCTTGGCAAAGTCGTCGACAACGATGGCTTCCTCGTGGTAATGTCATGTCATGTCATGCTTCTAGCTCCAGTCCATCCCCTGGCGTACTTTTCTCAGATATTTTTACCGACAGGGCATCCATGCTACCCAAGAATAATACGACAATCCCGGTTACCATGAAACAAAGGACAATAATAGCAACCCCTTTCGCACAACTTACTGTATCCTTTCGTCCATTTGAGTTGGTGGCATGGCAAGCAGGTGACAGCAGCGGCTGTTGCTAACCATGCCACACCTTCAAGTTAGACTTCAGGCTGGACATATGGTGCCGATGCCAGCAGCCGCGGCGTGGTCCAGCGGTCAGCAGAGGAGGGTTCTTTGAATCGCTTCCATCTGGCACCCTCCCTCGGCACTCTCTCTGCCCGCGTGAAAGCGTGATAAGCTCTGATTCAGCACCCACCAGTGGCTCTCTTTACTAGTAGCGGAGCCTCAGGCTGTTCTTCGATTTGTGTCCTCAGGGCAGGGTATCCAGCGTCAAAGTTGATGAGCTACCACCTTTTGGTGGTGGTTTTGATTTGGAACTCACTAGCGTCCTTAGCAGTCGACTACACCCTTAGTCTCGGCTCTCCCGGGCCAGCTAGCGTCGCCGCTGGTTCTCTTTGCTATATCCGCAACTATCCGACCGAACATTACGATCTCGGTTTCGACCTTTGGACCAGGACTAAAGCCTATCGCCCATCAATCTTGTTTCCCTCGGTTTGACGCAAAACATCCTCCGACTGCTACGATCTGCCCATGTGTCCACGGGTCTGTTGGAGTACTTTATGCGCCGCTTGCCCTAATAGTAGTACCTCTCTCAGTCGGGATTACATTACCGTGCCTCGAACTGCGCCGGATATGACTGAATGATGGATCATTCATCGTCCGCGGGCTGGTCTCTTTCCTAGCCCCATGTCGATAACCGGGTCCAAATCAGCCTCTCACTAACGAACTCCGTGTTCTTCAGGTCGAACATGGAAGGCGTTCATGTAGTCATCAAGTCAATTTTATCGCGTCGCCTCGACAACTCGCGACAGAGTGGGTAGTTGTGGATACGCATCCCGAGGTAACCACCCGTGGTACCCCGAATATGTAGAGGATTTGCCACGGACATCTAAACCTTGTCTCTCCTCGGGTTTTCTATCGAAGCGTACTACCCGGAGGCTCTAGCGAAGCAACTGCGGACGGAAATTCCCATCGATATGGATTCTTGGGGTTGGGGTGGGGTGGCGGACAGTTGTCAGTAGAAACATCGGACTGGGGTGGATGCTCCCAGAACCTTGCGTTGCGACTTTTTATTTGCAGGCTAACAGGCTGCAGTAGTTCTGTACCGCGATGTACTACACATAGGATCATCAATGGTCATGATGGGTACAGAATGCGCCCTGCGACGGATCTCTGAGTCGAACAAAGTTTCCGGAGGCGGACCGTCGCGATACAAGTACTTGCACGTAGACCTCTGGCCCTCTGACTAGCCTTCGCAAGGACGCCTAAACCACGTGTCGAAGAAGAAAAAAGGCGAGGCGCGGCGTGTTTGAGTTCAATTCGTCCGCGGAGGAAGGGTCAGCCCGGGACCCGGCGGAAGAACTGGTATCTCGTGTCCGTCCCTCGTCTGACCTTCCTGGCTGGCTGGTGTTGGCCGGGCTAGCAAGCCGAGACCCGTGATGCGTGTGTATGGAGGTAATTCTCCCAGTTCGTAGAGACCTTTGAAACGACTGTCCTGGAAAAACTCTCCTCCGAATTGACTAACCACTGGCAGACGCGCAGGGCTCGGGCTCGGGCTCGGACCAGTTCCGTGAGTGCCTCACCATCGTTACTTTCTGTCTTCATTCGTGGGTGGTTTGCTACATGGCACTACCTTACATCCTATCACCGGTGCGATCTTGCCGGCCTTGCGCTGTACGTAGCGCAAACTCGATCGTCTTTGACCCAGATCTTGCCTCCCACCTCCCCCAGGCCTTCAGCGCTTCAGCTCCAGAGCATTTCTGCGGTGCTATCCCCGGGAGATCTGAGTCGGCGCGTGGCGCGTCCTCCGAGTCGCCTGACGACCGTGATGAGAAACGCGTCATCGACGCGACTTTGAAGTTCACCTTACCGTAAAAGAAGACTTAGCTCTCTGTATCTGCTCGTTGTCTTCCGCAGTCAGGCTGTTCATGGCCTCGTGCATACGATGGCACACAACCAGGAACATGGTACGCAAAAGTCGCTGCCTTGGCATTAGATAGAGTACATTGTAGAAAAGACGACACTCGATGACGACACTCTCTCAACGAGAGACGCGCCGTCGCACAGCATAGACAGGGGAGCAAATACATAAGACGCGTATAATGAACTAAAAAAGATAGCTATTATCCACCATATTATTCGGTTTTATCCTACAGTGCCCGTCTGGTATGATTGGTCAACTCGAGGCTTGGACATGGTCGCCTTGTCTTCATGGATTCTTCTTCCTTGTTATACAATAGTAGTCAGCTTTCCTCACCCGAGTTTGAATATTTGAATGCTCGAGTCGGCATGACGCACCGAGATGCCATCATGTACAACTGTCCCGCTCGCGCTCGCTGAATCATCTGCTGTCACAGCGATACCCACGGATGTGAATTGGACCGTATCGTTGTGCCAACGCGAACTTGACGGCAGATTTCGCTCGTATACGCCTGCTCGTGAGTTGAGCGACGCAATGAGCGCGTTGCTGTACAACTTGGATAACATGGTCGCGCTGGGCCCGAAACTAGATCAGCGGCTGTGACTGTGCGATCCTGAAGGGGAAGACGAGAAAAAGTGCGTACACGGCGATGTGGAGGTTATTGTGATTGAAACCCATATAGAGGCCGAGGTCGAGGGATGCCGCAGCGGCCGTAAGCACGCCTGTCTCAACGGTGTACCGAATCAACTTTGTGACTTGTCTGTCCGTCCATCCACTCCACTTGGGCTTTCTTCTTGCTGAGATCAACTAAAGGCGCTGCTTTAGAACGGGGATAGCCCTGCCAAGACAACGTACGCACAAAGTAGACCATGCTAGAGGCTATTAAAACGTCGGTGATTGCACTCCCAGCTAACCAAACCTGGTTACCACCGATTATTCAGAAATCCGAACGACTCGCGAAAAAGGGTAAGCCGCTTACAGGGACCAAATTATTGACCTCGTAAAATTTCCTGACATCATTGATGTGCACAAACTGGAAAGCGGGGCGGTCATGAGTACATATAAACACGGGTGCCGGCCGGGACGTATCAAACTCACTTTGATGCTTATGGCCATAGCTGCCCCCGCTTGAGTCAAGGCAACCTGGTGTGCGGTGCGCCGGTTAGCAAGAGCGGGACAACGTTGGCCCGGGCAGGCTCGCGTACTACGCACCGCAACGATCAGCGCCGTTAGCGCTGTCCAAAAATATGAACGTCCCAAAACCCATACTCTCCACGCGAAAAATATTTGTACCCAGCCGGAAACTGTAATACAGAAACAAGAAAAGGATGCGTAAAGTCAACCAAGTGTCAGGTAGAGTATGGAGAACCACCTCTTACTCAAACCACTCACGACGGGGGTCAGTGCGAAACCCCACCCAGTATGCATTAACACCGTTGGATCTCCCCATCCTGCACATAATGTTGTCCATGCAACACTTGTGGTACACGCTGTCTGCACAAGGTCGAGGAAGAAAAGGCTATATGCTGCGCCGAGCTCGTCAAAGCTGTTTTTAGGGAAGCAGTCCAGACGCACCGGTAAGTTTGATCCACTGGCGGTCGCTTGGAAAACAAATATGGTATACATCTACAACTACTGTCAGCATTAGGAGGCGACGGGTCGCCTATATACGCACAGAGCTGCATGGTCAAAACCCCGAGTAAGAGCCAGCCCACGAGGTTGCCAATAAGCTTTACAATTAAGGCAAGGGCATTAACTCAAGTCGATGTAGGAAGCACTTTCAAGCGTACTATTGGCCCAACTCTGATGTCCGGTCAACTATCGGGCGTCGTTTGCATGGGGGAGCAGGACTCACAAGACAAGAAGGTTTGACGGGGTGGTGTCACCGACAGAGGTCGAGCTTGAGGACACGCTGGACACGGAGGGCATGATGGGGACAGTCTCAGAGGGACCTGCCTACAGGGGTGGACAGGACCAGCGGACAACTTAAAAGAGCGGAAGTCATCATCAGTTAGATATACCTCGGGCAAAAGATTAAACGAAAATGTGACACGCTATCGCCCCACACCAGATCTATGGTATCCACCCAGAAAACTACCGATAAAAAAAAGACAGCCGCTTACTCGATGGAACTTTGTACGGTACCGGTGGTTGCAAGTGTGCCTCACTACTGATACAAGCGGCAAGTGAAAGTGATAGTTTAGAAACGAGCCAAGTGCCCACAACAAACGGGGACATGAATGAGCTGGCTTTTGCACAGCAGCTACTAGTATAGTACCGTGACTGTAGTGCCGAAAGAATGAACTGTTGTTGGGGATTCGGCATCTTTATTGCATGACCCGCATGACCACGTGAAACGCATCAAGGATCTAGGGTCGAGTTTCGATCGACAAAATAGACCATCCGACCATCGTAAACCGTGGAAGTTCATCGTCGTCATCCAAGAATCCTCGGATCGGGTGGCACTCACTGAGTCTCTGCCATTGTAGCCAGCTAGGAGCCAGGATGGAGCCATATCGAGGCAAGAACCTACAGGCTTTCCTTTTGCTTGTTCTAAAAATGTTATTGATCCGACGCTAACATGGCCAAAAATGAAACGCGTCTTAATTGATATTCCCGAGGATTGCCCCGCCGCGGCACTGTAGTCAGCTACCAGGCACCGGCGATGGATCAACATGTGTTATATCATCTTTTTACTCAAAAATATGATGCGCAGAATCTTATCAGACATATGTGATAGCGTCATGCTGATGCTGACTGGTTGTGCTACTGTACGTACGGCGTACAGTACAGTGTATCATAATGACGTGTAAGTTTTGCGGCACATCACAATACTTTTATTTTCTCAATCACCGCGGCTGGCGAAGTCGCAGAACCGAGGTACACTGCAGTGAGGGGTACCTCGAATTCGTTCCTCGACTGTCGTGAAACTTTATAATTTATACACAGCGTCTATTACTTGATGATATTTTTTTCGTTAAAAAAAATCTGGTGTGGAGAGCGCAACAAAAAGCAATATGTGGTGTACCGATGTCGTGTCGAAGTTTTCATGTTGCGGAATTGCGGAAAATGGCGGGTTGGCGGCGAATCTCACGATCTCATGATCCATCCATGGCCCACGTGGAACCCACCTGTACCCGAGCGGAGTTCCAAACCATTTCCAAATTCGGCCCAGTCCTTACATCAATACGAAACAGTACCAAAGTGAAGCGGCCATGAGCAATCTCATGTGGTGGCCATCATTCCACCCAGCTCTCGTCTGTGGAAAATTTTTGCTGAACAGAATGGCTGCAATTAGAATGCCACGTAGTGCGCGGCACTTCAGAAGGAGTTACCCACCATAATAGTATGGAACAGTACCCTGCAAGTCAGAGTGCGGTCAGTGCCAGCCGTAGCTTTAGACTTGCCGGAATCACATTAACCCGCTGATTGTTCATTTAAAATTTGTACGGGTTCTAACTTTCATCGCAGCGGGTCGGACCCGGCAAGGATAAGTTAAATTGCCACCATCTGTCAGCGAGCGTGCCTGGGTTGTGTTTTTTGAGCCAACAAAATGTTGTAATGGTACGTTCGCCACTACCACCGTTTACTCATTTCGCTACGATATGATCAGAATCAAGCGCTCTCAATACATTTCTTTTTTCCTAACAATTGGCCATTGATGAGGGGCACGACGGCTATGCCCACACCCGCTCGCTATGCGAGCCTCTGCTGTCAAATGCACACACCTGTTTGTAAAATTGTCCCAGGACGTTCAAGCACATGCATATGCAACTGCTTGAATGTACTATCGACAATTGCATCCCTATACCCTCGGAAATTCAACGACCCTTGCTTCCTGCGCCTCACCAGGAGTCGGTACAGTACAAACCCTTTCCGGTTGTTTCAGCTGGCCTTTGAAAAACTTATCCAACTCGTTCCGCATCCTGCCCACACACCGACCACGTCACCCGTTATCTGCTCGGGTTCCACATTCGAGTGAGGCCATGTTTTGATAGGAACATTCACGTCGTCCAACGAGCCAGTTCCTAGGTTTCCATGTTCGTTCCACCCCCACCCCCATACCTCCGTCCGCCCTTGAGATTCCACCATGGCAAGCACGTGTTCGCTCCCACACGCAAAACCAAGCACGCGCACGTCGTCCGGGAAGTGCGCAGCACCCAACGGCACCTCCGAGGCGTCGTCTCGGCCGAGCTGCCCGCGCGCGTTTGCGCCTGCGGAGAGCAGGCCCGCAGGGGCCCGAAGGTAACTCCCATTCCAGGAGCAATCTATCGCCCGTACGTCCCTGGCCGTCTGAAGGCCCTGCAGCTGGCCCTTCGCGTCCGAACCGAGCGCAGAGACACGCCCCGATGCATGTAAAAACAAGGAATGTTGATTGCCTGCGCGCACGGAGAGCACGGGATCGAGCTGCGGATCGATCGAAAGGGCAATCACGACGGGTGAGGGGGAAAAAGGCAATGCGCGGCCCGAGGGTGCTAGAAGGGGCCCGAGTTGGCCGTGGCGGGCGGTGCCCCAGCCCACGATATGCTGTTTATCGTCTGCGCGTAGGAGAGCGAGAACATGGTGGGGCCCGGCTGTGATGCTGGTGATTGATAGATCGTGTGGGGTCGAGCCCACGATGTGAGAAAAGTCGACAACGTGGAAGGGCGGCTTGGGTGAGCGTGAGCGAAGGCCCCCGATGCCAAGGTCGCCAAAGTCGTCAGCGCCCATCGAGATGAGGAGATCATGCTGGCCAGGTTTGGTGAGGACGAAGAAGGTGGTTTCCCAACATGCGGCGAGTTGGGAGATGGTGTACCCGAGGAGTCCCTGTTCTTCCAAAGGTAGATTAAGAGGCCTCAAGATCATCAGATTCTCATCACGTCCCGCTTCCGCGATATATGCCGGGCCCAGCTGGCCCTTCGCACCGTCTCCGCATCCCCAGACTTCCAAACGATGAATCGAAGGAGCCGAGTCGTGGACCGGGGAAGAGAGGAGCACGAGGGTGTGGTTCCCACCGCCAACAATGGAAATGATGCCCGGTGACGAGCTGCGTTCACGGCCAGCGAATTTGCACGGTGTGAAGCTGTGCGCATCCTGAGAATCGCCCGTCGCGAGCTGTCCTCGGCCGTTGGAGCCAGCAGCGTAGAGTTCTGTTGCTGCTCGGCTCATGACATGCCAGTGCGTATTCGCGATACTCGAGCGCCCAAAGTTGGGCGGCAACGACGCACGCGCACCCGGACACGAGGTCGTTCAGGACCGACGGCCAAGCGAGCGTCAAAATCTTACGACCCATTCAACGACAACTCCCCCTCCCAGTGTATCATACAAGTGATCCGACGTCCTTACGATCCACCTGAATCTCGGTCGAGGTCGTTGTAAAATTAATTTTAACACAGGTGAGTGAGATCCGGCAGCCATCGACCGATGTCGCCGAGGTTCATCGCTCGCCGTGCGATGCTATGCTCTAGATAGATTGCAGTCATAAACATAAATGGCTCCAGGGTTTTTCTCAAAATTAGTAAAACCGCAGTCGGGGGGCCGACATTCGAATGATCGTGACCATTTCAGCCGCACAAGCACAAGGTCCCCGTCCCCGACAACGCCAACGCCATTCGTGACCAGCCAGAGTGGCCCCACCCACCTTCGCCATCTTTCCATCTCCTCCATTTCCCCTCCTTCCGTCCCCATCATCCAAGCCCCACCCAGCCCCTCCGGCGCTTCCCTCAGCTCAGAGCCAAGCGTCACCGTCATCCCTCCATCCCCACGCAGCTACACCGGTTCCTTCCAGAGCAGCGATCGCGAATCGGCCATCGCCGCAGTCCCAGTGAAGGAAGAGAAGGAACGCGGCCGCGGCACTTATAACCGACCTCCTTCCTTAGCCAATCTCGACCGCTCTTCAGCTGTAGAACCAGACACGGTCAGTGGAATGCCCACCCCGACCCCCACGTCCGACAAGTCTCTCAGCGTCAACGGTAAATCCCGTCCTCTAACCCCATCCTCATCCACGGGCAACCTCCGCGATCGCGTGCGCAACGTCGTCTCACGCTCTCGTTCCCGTTCCCGCATGACCCAAGCAGAGCCCGTGGCGCCTCCCCTCCCCGCAGCGCCCGTGCCGCCCCATGTGGCAGCATCCGTCTTCCCGGGCCCACACCACGTCGGCGACACCCACGCCCAGACCTTCCCGCAGGCGAGCGGCCCCGGCGCCGGCCTCACCATCGTCCCCCCGGGCCCGGGCGAGCCCATCTCGGGCGCCAGCGAGTTCCGGACGTCCCCGACCTCCACCGTGCCGACGCCGACGCCGGCCACACGTTCGTTCACAGTCGCCGCGGGCAACCCGTCCGCGTTCCCCGAATCGCCCACCGCGCAGTTCCTCTCCCCCGACCGCGTCCGCGACTCGGACTCC
>WNFC01007138.1_pt1 | contig 12293 bp, 13 predicted proteins | sample 5400541 | NCBI WGS metagenome assembly WNFC01 (sample SAMN13153342, study PRJNA577476) | soil metagenome | isolation source: 120 cm saprolite under Douglas fir tree site 2 hole 2 replicate 1 | place: USA:California | collected 2015-04-18 | reverse complement strand
CCACCACAATTTGCCACAATCTCACAGAATTAATTAGTTATTTATTTTCGTTATTTTGGACTTTCCCGAGACTATGGAACGCATTTACTTAAGACAAGTTTTGAAAGACCGGTTTAAAAGACCGCTCTGATGACTAAGAGTCCGCACGCGATTCTCAAAAAACTGACATTGACCGCCAGCCGCAGGAGGATGTCGTGATCACGCGACCATGCGTGCTGTGCTGCTACAACAGCTCCGACACCGCTGATCACGAAACTGTGCGTAGCACTGGCATGCCAAGGTACGTACTACCAGCTACCACCTTTCATAATACAACAGTTACAATACGAGCTTTACAAAACAGAAAATATTACGGCCCCGGCCTCGATCTGGGTTCCTGTCGAACCACCGGCACACCATAGTACGATCCTTGCACTGTAGTCGCTTGACGTTCTCGTTCCCTACAGGTACGGCCGCATACACGCTCGCCTGTGCGGCGCGGGCGTCCCTTGCACATCGCGCAAGTATTCACCAACCCAGTTGATATGGCTTGCCTGAAAACGCACGTTTAGGGACACGGGTCTATCCATTCCGTCAAAGCAGACTCACAACTCATGACCCTGTCCGCAATATTCCGTCTGTTCTTGTTCAGCATAGTCGTAGTATGCTTTGTTTCGACAACCAGGAATTAGGCAGTATTGATTTGTCCGAGTACCAAAGTTCGGCGCGACGTTTGAGGGTGGCGGTTGCGAAGGGAATGCTACGTTCCTGTGAGCTCGTCGGTGGTATATAGGCGAACAGAGTTAGGACATACGATCTTGGGGCGGAGGTACCCCATATGGTGGAGGCAGAAGGTTCGAGGGTGAGGATACCCCGGGGGGATTATGACCTCTCTGGGGGTTGTGGGGATTCGGAAAAGGGTAGCCCTCTAGATTATTACAGTAGGTGGCAAAGAAAACAAAAGATTGCCTAGATGTGACTTACGTCCTTGTGGCATTAAAATCGGAGAAGTCAAGTCGGATGAGTCTGAGGTCGAGCCATACTGCGGGAGAGTGTTTGACGAGCCTTTGGACAGTATTATCAGCATCACATCTTCCCCTTAAAACGCAAACAGGTGAAGATCACTGACTAGTACGGTTGTTTTGAGCACCATTCGTTGTGGATGAACGCTTTTTGTTCCACGACGACTGATCATAAAGGTCATAGCCTTCCATGACTTGGAACCGGGGCAGTGATCACAGTTGGTAGGGGGTAAAGGCCGTCAAAGGATACACCTGTATCGTACCGACCGTTATTGGGGCGGGTGAGGATGTGAGTCCCCGGCCTGCGTCCAGGGGGCGCAATAAAGGCCCATGGCAGGCACCCAAGGACACCACGAGGACGGAGACAAATTGCGCCCAATTGAGCGCTCTGAGCGGCGCGCGCTGTATGTGAACAGGTGAACTTTGTTTATACTGGCACTGCCTATGATTATATTCGAATTTTTCGATGCACAGCAAAATACATCACGGCCGGAACCAATGGGTCTAACTGGAGAGTTCATGTGCCGCCTGGGATGTCTGTTTTTGATAACAACCCACTGCCACCCTCCGCGGCACGGTGCCCACTGGCATTGAGGTGTCCACCATCAGTCTCGGGCACTGGTTGGGGGCGGCAATGTGACCAAGGAACTTTATCGAGTAGAGTACTACTGGCTATGGGGAGCCTGAGACTGCTTGTTTACTTTAACTGGATCTGATCGCGATTCCCGCCGGGGAAGACAAGAACCAGGGATAACTATATATGCTTACTATGCTCCCAGAAATATGGTTATCGGAGAAACGTACAATGTCCTCGTACCCAGTTCCCGCCCAACCGACCGCCATCACGGCGCAAAGAATCGTGATAAGAGGAGACGGGGCTGGTGGCGTGTGGGATCAGGTGGACATCAGCGCCGAGACAAAGAGGAGCCCGTCGTGGAATGACAAATTAGTATGATGGGAATTAGACAGAGCAGCGAACGCTTCTTTGCACGCAGTTCGGCACCTGTTCCAGAAATGGCGATGAATTAAAGCCACAGCAGCCACGTGGTCCTGATTCTCCCATGGTCAGAGGGGCTGGATAAATCTCGGAGGATATGTACGTACACGCTAATCACTGCGCGACATGCGACTTCTCTTTCTCTTAGACCCTTCTCCCCTCCGCCCTTGTCTGTCCGAGAAGTACCGGCGAAACCCGGGGATCCCTAACCCTCAATGCGCGAACCTACTCCACAGCATGCCTTTCACCGCTGCCTCCAACCCTCTCGCCGAGCATGCGCACGACTTCTATGTGTGTTATCAGAGCGGCTTTAGCAATCGCCACACGTTTACGCCGTGGTGTTGAGGCAGTAGATGGGATCTCTTGGACGGCGTATATGATTGACATCAGCCGGAACAAAGATATTGCCAAAAGTGTTCAGGATAGGACCTTCGGTCGTTGATCGTTGATCCGTTATACTCCCCATCGCCACCAGTATCACACGCCGTGTCAGCTCCTTTCACCAGCTTCTAAACCCTCATCCGGTGTTTCAGAGCCCGCTCAGACGCGGCCACCCATGGTTCACGATGCCACCCAGATTGCTCCTGGTGTGCATGCCGGTCAAGCGCTGTCAGTACAACCAACCCATGTCGAGAATCTATTGCGTTGACACAGCTGGGACAGGAGGTTTATAAGTAAGTTTTGGGGATATATTACGGTGACGAAACATCACAATGGACAAGGGTAGAAGATGTCGAAGTAAGGAACTGAGCTCGTCCAGCTCGCCCGTGCGTAAAGCGTCTCCAATTCTGAGGCAATGCGCACGTCTGGGCCCCAATTGAATAAACGCTTTTCTCATTTTCGTCGCCCCGCGTGAACTCTACAGAATAGATGTCGATAGTGGTATTATCGAGAGATGGATGTACCTCATGCTTTCAAAGAATATCATTGATCAGTTCACAGGCATAGAAAGAGGGCACAATGAGGCGTACCTCTTGGTGCCCTCTCCTTCCGTGGGAACACGCGAGCCCAGTAAGTCAGATGACTCGAATTTTCCGGACATCGGCGCTCAGCGAGTCTGCGGCCACGGACCTAGCAACCTCCAAGATGCTTGGCTTTCGAACGCTTAATGCGAGAACTATGGTGTCACTGATGCTTGTTGGTCTCAGTTGTACGCGAGGAACGCAAAAGATGGGAGTAGAAAACCATACTGCCAGTGGCATCATCCATAGATTCGTTGTCATCGCTGCCCCATTTGTCATCGAAGGCACTTCGGCTATTGAGGTGTGTGCCGCCGGCGGTGCTGTAGTGGTGTCAATAATAGTCTCCGGCACTGGCACAACATGGTAGCTATGTACTGTACTGCACAACTAGTACTGTAGTACTGTATACGGCCCTATCACACAGTGAACGTGAACGAACACCCTGTCACAAGCCTGAGTAACCTCGGGCTTAGGTCAGAACAGGGAATGGCGAAGAGGCACCTCGCCATGGTAGCAATCTCAAAAGTCGGTGCTTCAGCAGGTCGGACGAGAGTAACCGTCTTGGGAATTACGGCATGAGGTGGCCTGGCCAAGGTACTACAGTATAGTATACTGTATTATAGTCTGCCAGTGTATATCAGTATGACAACATGAAGAGATTAGTCTGCTTCGAGCTCTGCAAGAAGATCATTTTCATCAAGTACCATGCCAGCGTAAATCTAACGACCAGCACCCTAAGTCATCTTTAACACGGACAGAATTCGGGGATGACTTACAGATGTGTCGACAGACTCTATACTGGAAACCGTTACTCGCACAGGTTCCCTTTCGAGCCGAAGTCTGAGTGCGTCCCAATCTGGTTCTTCGACCTCCTGTAGCTTTGCCCCACTGACCGCCAGTGCATCTGCGCCCTCGTTTCCCTCCTCGCCAGCGTGGCCACGTACATGCTCGAGCCTGACCTGCTGTCCAGACCGTCCGCGCACAGAGAAAAGGGAATCCATGTACATTATGAGTTCCACGTTCTTGACAGGAGTACCCTTGGAAGTGGTAAAGTTACGGCGGCGCCAGCCAGGAAGCCAGTCCGTAAAGCCTACGTACTCGATAAGTAGGAGCGGTACAGCAACACGGAGAAATACATTTTATGGCATACTCCGAGTCAGATTTAATGACTAGAGGCATTGAAGTTATCGGAGAAGTCTCGAGCGCGCGGATAATTGCCTGGATCACCGATGCGTTAGAGGAAAACCCCAACTTGAGGGATTAGACGCACAATCAACTCGGCACGGTTGTTTGTTTGTCGGCCAGGGCAACGTTCGGAGAGGTTTCTACAATCAAGGCTGGCATAGGTGAACAGCACCATTATGAGAAAGAACACATACCGAGTGTCGATAGGACCCCACCACACGCCGATGCCTGCAACAGATCCATGCTGCCCATTTCCCGCGCACGCACCGTCAGTGTATACTACATCCTCGCCCGCTGCTGACGAGGTGACTCTTGATAGCCCCGCCACATTACGTGACATTGCACTTAAAAGGCCAGAGGTAGGTTGTAGTTTTGAATCCGACCGGACGGTGGGCATGGGTTTGACCGTTGAAGATACCGGTACGTGCCCGCTGGGTTGTGACCCGATCGAAGCCCGGGCCTGATTTTGCGAATGGCCCACTGGCTTAATCTTCGGCTTTACAGGATACGGCACACCGCGGTGTTCTACAGGGCCGGACTGATTTGCGCCACCCCGCATCCAAGCTCCCGCCTCTTCAACGGTCCTCAATTTCTTATACGTCGCGCAGGGATAACCGTCCACCTGCTCTCGGCAATCTTCCCTGATTACGATAGTCAGCAATAACGCACCAAGGAATCAAGAGGTAAAATGTGACCATGTCGTGTATATGCCTGGCCTTTTGCCGACTTTGACGGCATAGTACCCAGCTTTAGGCATGACGTTTGTATTCCGACGCACTACGACAGTCGGGGGATGGTACAAGCTTTTGTAGAGATGCTGGCGGTCTGTGACGTGTATTTCGGCTAGTATGACTTGGCAGTGGCGAGAGAAATAGCCACATGAACCGCGACGGGTTGCGCTTACCCCAGGCCACAACAACATCCAACGCACGAGGTGAGCACAGGTTGGGTACCCCTGAATTCAGGTTAAGGTTTTGTATGAGCCTTGCGTCGGCCTCGCTGTGGCTACACACCACTATGGAGCGCACAGGAGCCGATGAACGGTGTGCCAAGGGGTTCCGCGGCTGTATTATCAGCCGATAAATTAAAAAAATGCCCGCTCAAAATGTGCAAAGGGCCAATCGAGGAGATCACCCGCTGGACAACGGCCTTGATAATCGACCGTTGACCGCCCGTTTTTCCGGTCTCCGCCCCTTTGGAGGGTGTATTTCAGTTTATAGCACCTTCATGGTGCACATGCACGCGAGCGTGATAAACTCGACAACTCGACCTTGAACTCGGCTCCTCCGAGTCATTCCAACAGCGCCGCAGCGGATCTCCCGTAGGAATTCGAGAAAACAGTTTTATCACCGCACAACTCTGCCATTCACCGGTCATCGCACTTGGTGTTACCAAGTGTTTTCATTTCTGAGCACGCCAACAGCCGCACAAATCAGCGGCGTTGGACTTACCGCGCTACGTGTCTACCGGCAAGTTGTGTCCTTGCTGCGCCGGTCGAACAAGTGGTTTCCCGTGGACGCCGATCTCCCCTCAGGGGCTGACGACACATCGCCCCCTAATAAATGTCATGGTATACGCTCGATCTCGCGGCGCAAACGCTGCCGGCGAAGCGCCCCTATATTTGTATCTACTCCGCGTCTCGGCTGAAAGCTCATCTCAGTTTGGCACTGCGCCGTTCAATTACTGCCATGATAGATTCATCACCGCCGACGAACTCGTTCTCAGGAACCGCGCTCCTATCAGACTCGGGCTTTACACATCATAAGACTAGTTCATAGCTCGAGAGCACAACGGTATTATAGGTATGAAAGCAGATTAAAATACAAAGTATAAAAAAAAACCCCGAGATGAGAGTCAATAATGTACCCAACCTGACCAGAAGATGAGATTGGCCAAAAAGGGTAGGAACATGAAACCTACAAGACATCTATTCATCGCTACCTGGCTCGACCTCGGGACCTTCGGCAGCAGAGACGTTTGCTGCAGTTTTCTTTGACCGCTTGGATGCCTTGGGAGCCTTCTCCTTTGCTTCCTGACCACGCTTAGGGTTCTCGGGTGCATCTTTCCAAAGTGCGCCAATCTAGACATGTTGATAGGTGATATGGATGATACATACAGATGGCGAGACATACATGCTTCATGGCATCCTTGTTAGTCTTCCCAGGGTTGTCCGCGAGGTATGCCTTCATATGCTCTTTAACAAAGAGGTTATACGCAGATGGAGCACGCTTCTTCTCCTTTACAACCGCTTATAAAAGCAAAAGGATGTGAATATATGTGCATATACGATGAAAGTGGAGTAGCTGACCGTCCTTGGACTTGGCATTGGCGCGACGCGTCGCTCCTTTGGTTGAAGTCTCTAGAGGTTCCACTCATCAGGAAAAAAAGAAAAGGAGAAACAAATGAACGGAATTCACCAGTTGCAGTTCTTGCCATGCCGAGTAAAAGAAGATGAACGAATGCAAAAGTCCATAGAACACCTTTATATTATCAAAGTCGGGGTCTGAATATCGTTGTCGAGGACGCGTTAGATCAACAGAGCGCGTAGGATCACGTGTAAGATATGGTAATGAGTTGGTCCGTGCGCATCGGCTCTAGGTGTCAAGACTAAAAATACAAACGCAATTATGTAATATACCCAAATAAGCCAAGCCGGCCAACATCGCTCCAAGCTCGCAAAAAGCCGAGTCTGTATATATACCGTTGCCAGCCTCGTCGCTCCACCACTGCCCGTTATTTTTCGTCCCCGTCGCCTCGTCGCGCAGAGACGTTTGTGATATCCCTTTCCTGCCTTTTCTTCTTTTATTAGTCTGCTCTATTGGTCTTGTAATGGCCCGCTCCGCTCTTTTTGCCTTCGTGGCCCTCGCTTCCATAACTTACGTCGCTGGCCAGTCTACCCATGCCCCTGCTGTCCCGACATTCCCAGCAACTCCGCTTGCCAGCATCCACTACAGCTATTCAGCATTGGTATGCATTCTTGCGGTTCATTTTATGCCATTGACCTTTGCCCTGCTCAGCCGTACCAAGTCATCACAGGTCAATTTGTTCGGGGGACTCAGGTCGGCTACAACGAATGCAATTCCACCACCCAGAACCAGCAGTCAATGTGTCAGACCATTATCGTCAATGGCATCACTGGTGCTTTTCCATTGAAACCTTCTCTGTGAGACTTGGGCTGATGCTCTATTCAGATTTTTGTGGCTTTTTCCCTAGCACGCCCAATTCCACCATAGCTGACACTGAGGGCATTGAAGTCGCTTGGTGCTCGAAGAATGGTCATGGCACCCGTGGAATGCCTCCCGGTACTATCAAAGGCATTCAAGTGTTAAACAACCCGAACTACGTGCAAATTGTCGCCTTTGTCGACCAAACGAAAATTAATATTCAGGCTGGTGACTTTGGTGGTGAACTTGATGGCTGGGCACAGGATGGTGTGCGTGTTTCTTCTGCAACGTTATGTGTGAGAATATTCTGTCTTATGATACACTTGCCTTCAGCTGGGCAATCCCATTGGCGGTATGGCATATACCAGCGCGTTCAACATAACCCTTCAGCAAACCTCATACTGGACCGTGTATGTCACTCGCAAAGGTCACTCGATTCGTTCGCGGATGCTAATATCATGTGACTAGATTCGTGGGTAGTAACATGCTCGGAATAAAGATTTGTAACCCTACTGGCACCAACCCTGCCGGCTACTGCCAACACACTCTTGATCGCATCGGTCTTACGTACAATATGCCCAATCAGGCACAGAACGGTACATTCGAGACGTGCGATACTGATCCTATGGATATCCCTGGAGTTTACACCTCCGGCGGACAAACGCTTTCCTATGCTCAGCCCCCTGAGTCTCTCGGTCCGATTACATCAATTCCGTACACGGCCCGTATCCCAGCCAGTTCGAACTGCCAAACATATCAGAGTACTGCACTTTACACTGACTTCCTCTCACTCGCCACCTCGACCAGCGCGTCGGGTTCTCAACCCACAGGGACTGGTACTCGCGCGGGCAGCGCGGGTGTTGCCTCGCCCACCAAAGGATCTAACGGCGCGGGAGCTCTTACTATTTCTCTTTTCTCGAGCATCCTCGGCGTTGCATTTTCTGTTGCTTTCCTTGCGTAAGTACATGCGCTTGATGTAATGATGATCTAGCACGATTGTTGTTGGGTACGAGCCTTGTGTGGGTACCGAGTCAGAGTCGCCTAGCGAAGTTGGACGCTGATTAGAATAGCAGTTCCCCTATACCAGCCGCACATATTCGAACTTGTTAACTAACGTCTATTACCATTACTGGACTAGTTTTTTTCATTCCACTAGCGGACAGCTGTGCTCGGTGGGACTCGAGAAATGCTGCCACATGTCATTTTATTTTATTTTCGGTAGTGTCGATTGAGTGTGAATGGCGTCCATTTATTGACACGAAACACATCAAATTGTTACGGAATGCGGTCGATCGGCCGTTCTTGAGCGCTTGAGCGTCCATGCTTGCCTCGACCTCGACCTCGACCTCTCCCGGTTGGGCTTGGGCTCACCCCCCCTGTCTTCGTACCGTGCAGTTTGGCGGCATTCCTTGTCCTGACAGAAGGGCGAGCGAGCAGACGTGCTGAGTGAGCTCAAAGGGTGAGCTCGAGGCTCGAGCGTTCACTGGCAATTAGGTAACTTCCATTCCGCCCTCGCGTATGGCCACTGACAGGCTACGCCCAATGTTCCGACAGCGTTCCGACTGGTGCTTTCCCCACACCAGACCCTGAGGATCGTGGTTGGCAAGTCACACTAGCGCCCACTATTTCTACCCTGCTGGGGACCCTGACGCTGTCCTTCCCTCCCTCCCCAGTCAACCTCTTGTCACCCTCGGCAAACATCCAAATCGTCTTTTTCTCTCTTCATTCGCAACGATATGAACGAAGATATTGTTCAGACCGACCTCGAATACGGCCCTTCACCGTCTTCACGGCACAGTTTGTCCCTCCCTCGTGTCCGTCAAGGGCTGGATCTCATGTCCGACATGTGGACAGTGCATTCATTTTCAGACCCTGCAGGCCTCGGTGGATCAACGTTTCACGAAGGTCCCATTGCCAGCCCTCCTCAATCTATGTATATTAGCGACTCTGCCATCGAAGAAAAGTTCTCTCAAGGTGAGAATTATTCCCCCCCCTCCCTTCTTTGTATTTGCCCTCTCATCCCGAATCGAAGATCATAGGTTTGGTGGTATCCACAGTCCAATAATTCACCAGGGCATGGACAATATACCGCGAAGAGACACAGGTCTTACCGGCCGTACTTTGTACGGCGATCCGTCAGCCAAGATCTGGGGTCTCTATCTTTCCCAAGCAGAGAAGTTTGACAAACAGCACTCCGAAAGTTGGACAGCAAACACAGATGGTGTCCTAGTGTTCGTGCGTCAGGCTTTATGCAATTAGACCACCGAGATGGTACTCACACCGATACGCTGGCCAGACTGGTCTTTTCGCCGCGACTGTGGCGTCGTTCCTTGTCGTCAGCTATCCATTGTTGCAGCCCAGTCCAACCGATCTCACAAATCGGCTGCTTGCCCAAATTTCCCAACAATTGTCGGTGCTCCCGAATGGGTCTTTCCCCTCGGTGCCCTTGACCGTCCCCAACAACTCATCCTTCCAACCCCCAGCGTACGCCGTACGTGTAAACATCCTCTGGTTCACCAGTCTCGCCACGAGCACGGCCTGCGCACTGTGGGCGACCCTCATGCAACAATGGACCCGGAGATATGTGCAGGTTGCGGGTAGGCCTTACAACCCTCCGAAGCGCGCGCGGATCCGTGCATTTTTTCACGACGGCGTGGAGAAATTCGGGCTCCCGGCGGCTGTCGAAGTGCTTCCTGCGCTCCTGCACGCGTCGGTCCTTCTGTTCTACGCAGGACTCGTCGAATTCCTCTTCACCGTCAACCTCACCGTCGCCTACATGTTGCTCACGTTGGTTTCGCTCGGGGTCCTTGTATACTTTCTACTCACCATCATGCCCCTCTTTTTTCACAACTCGCCATACCAAACCCCGCTTTCGGCCCTCGTTTGGTTCATCATGGAAGCCGCACCTTTACTCAAGCTTTGGCTGCGCCGGCGAACGGATGCCGTGGAGAATGCCATTCGCGAGCGCCGGGACAAGATTAGTAAGGGCATGCGCCTCGCGCTCGAAAAGACCGCCAATAGCCTCACTTCGCAGGTCGACGCCCACGCGCTTCAGTGGACGTTGATGTCCTTGGACGAAGACCACGAATTGGAGGAATTCCTTGATGGTCTTCCGGGACTATTTCATGGGTCGATGGCCCAACACGCACAGGGACTCAAGTCGCAATTAGAGGAATTGGTGGTCACTGTCGCCGACAAGATGTTCGAGACGTGCACAACCGGTCTTCTCCCTGAAGCAATCCGAAGACAACGTCTCACCGCGTGCCTCGGATCTGTCTGGTGCTTCTCCAATACGGCCGAACGCCATTTCCGTGCAATTTTGGGCCAATGGGCGCAACCGACAAACGATCCATGGGGACCACTCTCCACAGAGACATGGGCAATGGCGACAAAGTTGACAGGTGATTCGAACCCTGTCATCGCGATCCGTGCCCATTGCATTCAGGCATTGGTCGCGGCCATGTGGAGAAATGGCAGGTGGCAATGTTCCGAATCCGAGGCTTCCTCACTCCTCCAACTCCAACTTGGTGCACCCTCTATCGTCATTGACAGGTGGCGCAAGGGAGAGGGCCACCTCCAGCTCGCGGTGGCGGCCAACCTGCTGTCGAAAGTGCTCCCTCTACTGCGCCAGCTCGAGGCCGGGCCGGACACAACGCTCAAGGTCGACATCAAGTCCATTTTGGACATGATATGCGGCGAGCTGGTCACGTCAGAAGTGCCGGACGACTTGCGGGCTCGGTTCGCTCATGGTCCCGAGGTCATGGATGTATTCGATTTACAGCATCTACCACGGTCCTTCCGACGACTTGCCGCAATTGATACGCACGGGCCATGGACGAAGATATTTACCCCCGTCGAAATTGGGCGAGTGACCTAACGATTAGAACGTCGTATGTTAGCTGAGACAAGTAGTGGGAATTTTTAATACGATTGACTTGGAAGGATTCGGCCAGAGATATTTATTTGTGTTGTTGTACGATGTCGATGTGTAATTATTGGCCACTGACCGCGTACACTGGCAGTCGAGCGGGGGTGATAACTATCTTCGGTCTGTCTGGAATGAGCATGGCCTGCGCATTGTGGGCGACCCTCATGTGTACAGGTTGCGGATAGACCATCTCCTGCACGTCACGGTGTCGTTTCTTCTGTTCTTATATAAGACTCGTCGACTTTCTCCTCAACATCAACCACACCGTCGCCTACTGTTTACTATCACAACTCGCCTTACCAAACCCCGCTTTCGGCAGTCAGCGACGTGCCGGACAACTTGCGGGGTCGATTCGCTAATGGATGTGTTCGCTATACAACGGATGGTCATGTGATATAGACAATTCGTACATGTACAGCATCAAATAGAGTTGCTCTTCCTCATTCCCTCGTCCATCATGCTCGTTGATGGCCCACACTTTCAAGCGACAGACGAGGGCGAGCTCGTCTTTCTGCTGTCTGACGGCGACAGCAGCCGTCGTCCGACCGAACACGACATCCTAGAGCCGGAGGAGGAGGACGGGACGCTCCGGCAGAACTACTATGTGCGTGTCCCACTCGACCACGCGGACTCGCATCGCTGGCGCGAAGAGATAGCCAAGTATCTCGCGCCGCTCGTCCTAGGCAGTACGTACACCTCATCACACACAAAAGCCTGTATCCGCGTCTCACAAACCCGCCCCGTCCCTCACTCACGGATGTTTCTGCATCTCCCTTACCACGTCTCCCCGCAACCTCAACGTAAACGTGCTTGTGCTGCGCCCATTATGCGCCAAAAACATTCGATATGCGTAAACGTGCCCAACTACCGCACACATACACACACCGCTACCCACAGCCTCGATGGGCACCCTGCCCTGGACGCTCGCAGATTTCCCACAAGGCTATGTCCTCCTCCTGCACAAAGCCCCACGCCGCGCCGAGCCCTCCAAAGCCCGCCGCGACTTTTACCTCTACGGTGGGTACCTCCGCCTCCCCTCCGCTCTTTCTTCCTCGT
>WNFC01007137.1_pt1 | contig 12293 bp, 15 predicted proteins | sample 5400541 | NCBI WGS metagenome assembly WNFC01 (sample SAMN13153342, study PRJNA577476) | soil metagenome | isolation source: 120 cm saprolite under Douglas fir tree site 2 hole 2 replicate 1 | place: USA:California | collected 2015-04-18 | reverse complement strand
AGCCCCTGGAAGAAAATCGCGGGCCAGGCGCCCAGGGAAGGCGCGGTTCGGTGATCAGCCTAGGCCCGCAGGGATATGCTACCGCGTCTCGCGCTCCTGTTTCCAGACCGCGTCGCAGCTCGCGTGCAGCCGGGACGACGATGCCTCCCGGCCAGAAGTAGCTCACGGTCGGCTCGGGCTCGGCGCAGATCGCGCACACGTCCGGCCGGCGAGCGCCTGCTGCGTCCTGGCCGCTTCGCTGAATCACCGGCGGGTCACTCGGCAGGGCGCCCGAGGCCATGAACCCGCGGATTTTGGCGCGGAGCTCGGACTCGTTCATCGAGAGGGATTCTGAACGCGAAGTTCCTACGACGAGGCGGCGCCCTATATCTGCGGAGGTACCAGTTGTCCAGGAAGGGCAGGACGGGTCGAGAATGCAACCTGCCAGTCCTCGCGGGTCTCCCCGTTGATTGACAGGCGCCAGAGATATCGGCCGCCAGGCGGCAGCGGCAGTGGGCCGACATTGACGGCGACCGTGGCATCAAGAGGCGTCCCTGGAGCAAGACCAGGAGGCCTCCCCACCTCGAACTGGCCTCGCACCGCGACCGGCTGCTCCCCTTGGGGCGTTGGGAGTCTAATCTCCTGACCGTCAGCGTTGAGAAGCTCGAGGACGACATCATGCCGCCTGTTCGCCTGGTCCCACGGCACCTCAATCTTCAGAGCGATTGCCGAAGGCACAGGGTTCGGGCCCGTGATCGACCAGCCGCCACCCAATATAAAGAGCTTGCCTGCTACGGCCTGGGCCGCGTCGGCAAGCAGCATCGTGACCTTCATCGTCCTTTCCTCCCGTAAGCTAGACCGGAGACTATCATCGGCAACCTGGCCCCGATGCCGATGCACTTCCAGGCTATGTTCTCATTCCATGCGACAGAGAAGAGCCCGCCTAAAGTTGTAAAGAGAACCTGGACAAGTAGGTAGTACCAAGAATAAAGCGGGGTTCCGGGCGGGGTCTTGGTGACCTGCTTGTAAAGCCTGACAACCTCGGGGGCCGCCGCTCCGGCAGCCCCCCACGCGAATCGGTACCAGGACCAGTCGACGTCTATCGGTAGAGGACCTTGAGAAATTCGACGATCTGCTCGATCTTCGACAACTCTGCCGTTACGACCGCGTGCGACGGATGCTCGAAGGAATACTCGGTCGCATCGAGCGTCTGCTTTCCGGTACCCTGTGTCTCGGTGGGCTGGAAGGTGATAAGTTGACTGAAGGGATTCTGGACGATCTGTAGATCAGGCTTGAGACCCTCGCTTGCCGCTCCCGCCATCGCATTGTCCTCCCTATGGGGTGTCTCTGGGCCTGTCGAGTGTCTATGCCCCCGGATCCTCTGTCAAGGGCCCACCCCGGAACTAAGGGCTCCCCTCCTTGACTTCATACTATAGCTGGGAGGCGGCAATGCCCATGCCATCCGAGAGGGCCCTACAAACGGCGTAACCGTCGTCGTCGGTTTCGGCCAAGTCCGGGGCGGTGGTACACTGGCCCCGGATCGCGGAACAAACTACGCAGCACGAATGATTCCGCCGATTTGCCTAATGTAACGGCGGTCGGATCGGCCCGGGGGCACCATTTTCGGGACGGGCGGTGTCGACATGGAGGACGAGAGGGAGCTGGGGCGGTGAAAAAGATCGCGTCGCGTTACGCCTCGCTTCTCTGGCTCCTGGCCGCGCTGAGCCTCGTGGGCTGGCTCATCGTCAACCTCGACACGGCGGGCTGGATCATCATCACCCTGGTCGTCGGCCTCATGGCCTGGCAGCTCACCAGGCGAGAGCGACGCGAGCGCGCGAGCCGCGCCGGGACGGAGAGGCCTCCAGGAAGGCCCAACGGCCACGGCGTGGGCGACGAATCGGCCCCGTGAGCGGCCCCTCGGCGACGGTCGCAATGGCCGGTGTCGCCCTCATCGCGTGCGCGGCATTCGGGGTAGGGGTGGCGAGCGCCCAGACGGTGGGCCCGACAGAACCCGACTCGCCCGCCCAATGCAGCAACTACTCGACGGGAGCCGATACGCATACCGCCTGCCTCCCGCCGTCGTCCGCGGCTCCTGGCGCGGCGATCGCCTGTCACGACTACAACGTCGGCTCGGACACGCATACCGAATGCGCGCCGGTGGCCCAGCCGGGGCTGGGCGGGCCCCGAGCGAAGAGGGCCATACCGACTCCGCCCGCACCTCCCCTACGCTGCTACACGTATCACATCGGCCTCTCCACCTACACCGACTGCCGTTGAGTCCGATGCGACGCCGCTGCCCCTGGGCCCGCGGCGAGCCCGAGATGATCGCCTATCACGACCGCGAGTGGGGCGTTCCGCTCCGACGCGACCGGCGCCTCTTCGAGCTCCTCATCCTCGAAGGAGCGCAGGCGGGGCTGAGCTGGTCCACCGTGCTCAGCAGGCGGAGCGGGTACCGCCGGGCCTTCGCCCGATTCGATCCGGAGCGGGTCGCGCGCTTCACGCCCGCCGCCGTCACGCGTCTTCTCCGCGATCCGGGAATTATCCGCCACCGCGGCAAGATCGAAAGCGCCGTCGGGAACGCCCGCGCTTTCCTCGCCATCCAGCGTGAGCACGGAAGCTTCGCGAGGTATCTCTGGAACGTGGTCGACGGGAACCCCATTCAGAACCGGCGGCGCGCGCCGCGCCAGATCCCGGCGGAGACGGCTCTCTCGCGCGAGCTCAGCCGGGAGTTGCGGCGCCGGGGCTTCACCTTCGTGGGCCCCACGATCTGCTACGCGCTCATGCAGGCGGCCGGCGTCGTCAACGACCATCTGACCTCGTGCTTCCGCCATGCGGAGCTGCGCCGCCACGAGCGAAAAACGGGCGGGGGGCGCCCGGCGAAACGCAGAAGTCCTTGAGATGAGCCGTCGCCGGACTTAGACTAACTGCGTGGCTTCTTCCGGGCGTGCGGGCGGCATGGGCGGAGTGTGGCGCTTCCTGGGTTTTTCGGGCTCGTCCGAAGAGGCCGCGCCACGAGCCCCCGGTGGCGCATCGATCGGCGCTCCCGCCGATCCCGGCCGTGCGGTCCTCGGCAGCGGACTGGCGCTTCGAGGCGAGATCTCGGGCGAAGGGGATTTCCACATCTTCGGGCGCTTCGAGGGCGAGATCGACGTCTCTGGCCGCGTGGTGGTGGACGAAGCCGCCCAGGTCGACGCCAATATCAACGCGGCCTCCATTCTCATAGCGGGCAAGGTGCGCGGCAACCTCTCCGCCACCACGCACCTCGACATCCTTCCCACGGGCGTCCTGACCGGCACCCTCAAAGCCGGCAGCTTTTCCGCCGCCGAGGGATCGTCCGTCAAGGGCGAGATCTGGCTCGAGCGCGCCGAGCCCGTGCGCGTCAGCGACCAGGGCGCGGACGAGGGCGAGCACCGCCGGTGAGCTTTCTCGACTGGCTCCGGGCACAGCGGTGGACTCGCTGGGTCATCTTCGGCCTGGCAGTCGTCATCGTTGCAGGCCTGGGTTGGGCGGGCTGGGCGGCATGGAAAACCCGCTACGAAGCCCAGGGTGGTCTCGCCTTCGCCCAGGCGCGGGCCCTCGTGGGTCAGGCGCAGGCTCCCGACGCCCCCGCCGATTCCCGCGAGCGCGCCGACAAGGCCCTCCAGGCCGTTCTCGCTGACTATCCGCGTCTGTCCTCGGTGGCCCAGGCCGCCTATCTCCTCGGGAGCCTGCGCTTCGCCGCCACTCAATACTCACAGGCGCGGGCAAGCTACGAGTTGGCCCGCGCCAAGGCCGGCTCCAGAAGTCTGGCATCGCTGGCGGCGCTCGATATCGGCTACTGCTGGGAGGCTGAGAAGAACTATGACGCAGCCGAAAACGCCTATCAGTCGGTCATTAGCGGAGTAAAGCCTCAGGATTTCCTCTACGAAGAGGCCATGGTCGACAAGGGCCGCGTCCAAGAGCTCGGAGGCAAGCGGGCGGCGGCCGTCGAGACCTATCAGCGCCTGCTCAAAGAGCTGCCGGACAGCCGCCGCGCCGAAGAGCTTCGCTCCAGGGTGGCGAGCCTCCAGCCCGCCGCCAAACCCTGACCCCGGAACTGCATCCTTCGTGGCGCCGCGCCGATGCTGTGTTTCCAATCCAGAGTCTGATAAGAGGTATTATGTCAACCACTGCTCGAGGCCTATCCCCTACCGGCTGGGCGAGGGTTACTGCTGGATCGTCGCGGTGAGGATGAAGCTCGACTCGCTTGAGGACTGCTGCTCGCGGTAGCCCAGGATCTGACGCGTGACCTGGTTGATCCCGCGGGTGGAGCCGCCTATCCGCATCGCGCGGCCGTTGGGCACGATGACCTCCGTCGCGGCCTCGTTGAACTCGATGCTGCCGTCGCCCTGCGGGGAGAAATAGCTCACCTGCGGTGTGAGGCGGACGCGGATCTGCCCGTCGGGGAGGATGGTCGGCCTCACGACCAGCGTAGTGCCCACGCGCTGCCAGGCGGTCGCCTGGGCGGCGTACCCCTGCCCGGTCGCGTAGTCGCGGAACCACGACAGCACGGGGTAGGGCACCTCGCTCGCGACCATCATGCTCGACGTCCCGCCGTCCTGGACGATCGTGAAGACGCCGTCACTGCGTGTGGTGCGCGTCGTCGTGTCCTGCGCGGCGATGCCGCCGCGGCCCCGGGCCTTGCCGTCCTGGACTATCAGCCCACCCTGTCCCTGGACGCCCTGGCGGCTGTCGAGACCCTTCTGCTGGAACTCGAGGACGACCTTGACCTGGCGTCCGGTCTGGGAGGCCGCCGGGATCGCGCTTTCCAGGAGAGCGATCGCGAAGAGGGCGGCAGGGATGCGGGAGCGTGACCAGGACATGGGGCGGGGCCCTACCCCGGGATCTGGGCCTCTTCGGGCAGCCGGTCCCAGACGGGTATCCACTCCGGCACCGTCAGGCCCACGGCCCGCGCCTTCTCGGTGACCTCGGCGGCGAAGGTCTGCCGCACCTCGTCGTTGTCCCGGACCTTGAGCCGGTACTTCCGGTAGAGCGCGTTCTTGGGCGAGCCGGGGCGGCCAAAGATGTTCATCGTGCGGATGTACCACTTGTTGAGCGTCGCCTGCGCCTCGTCCCGCGTGGCGGGATCCCCGGCCAGCTTTGTGACCCAGAACTCGCCGTGGCGGATGTGGAACTTCTCCTCCTTGAAGATGCCCTCGATGGCCCGCGCCCACGGGCCGTAGGAGCAGTGCCGCACGTCTTCGAGCTGGTGCCCCGCCCCGCGGTCCATGCAGAAGTTGAAGAAGATGAAGTCGGCCCAGGTGTCGATCGGGTAGTAGAAGATGTTCACGCGCTGGTCGGCACCGACACGGCTCGTGCCGATGTCCGCCGAGGCGTCGATGCGCATGGCGAGGGCCTCGTCGTGGGCCCGCACGTGCGCGTCCACGTCGACGCCGAGATCTGCGAGGAGCCCGTACATGACGGTCGCGTGCCGGTGCTCGTCCTTGACGATCTGGGCGACCACGTGCTTCTCCTCGACCCCGGGCGCCTTCATGATCCACGGCACGTAGCCGTAGCCGCCGGACAGCTCGGAGTCGGCCTGCATGGTCATGAGGTGTATGAGGCTCTGCCGGTACTCCTCCGTCATCTCCTCCGCCGATTCGACGCGCTCGCCGCGTTCGATCCGTGCGAGGAGCTCCGCTTCGGTCACGTGCTGGCTCACGGAGAGCTCCTTTCCACGACACGCACCGCCTTGCCCTCGCTGCGGGGAATGGTCTTGGGCGGCACGATGGCGACTTCGGGGTTGAGGCCGAGATGGGCGCGAAGCAGCTCCCGTACACGCATCGACAGAGCGATCACCTCCGGCCGGGCCGAGTCGAAACCGCCCCACTCGCGCACGCGCGCCTCGGAGGGCTCGACGTGGACCTCGATGGCGGGGAAGCCGTGACTGCGGTCGACCATGAGTTGATAGTGCGGTGCCAGGTCCGGCAAGGTCAAGAGCGCCGCTTCGAGCTGCGAGGGGTAGAGGTTGACTCCCTTGATCACCAGCATGTCGTCGGTGCGGCCCTTGATGCGCGCCATGCGTGCCGTGGTCCTGCCGCAGCGGCACGGCTCGAGGTCGAGGCTCGTCACGTCGCCGGTCCGGTAGCGGAGCATGGGCAGCGCCCGCTTGGTCAGCGCGCTCAGCACGAGCTCACCTTCCGTGCCCGCGGGCAGCGGCTCGCCCGTGTCCGGGTCCACCACCTCCGGCAGGAAGTGGTCCTCGTTGACGTGGAGACCGTCCCGCCCCTCGGCGCATTCGCTGGCAACGCCGGGCCCGATGATCTCGCTGAGCCCGTAGAAGTCGACCGCGACGATGCCCCACAGCTCCTCGAGCTGGCGCCGCATCGCCTCGGTCCAGGGCTCGGCGCCGAACATCCCGTAGCGCAGGCCGACGCTCCGCGGGTCGATGCCCTGCTCGCGCATCGTCTCGCCGATGTACAGCGCGAACGACGGCGTGCAGGCCAGGCCCTGGGGCCTGAAGTCCTGGAGGAGCAGGATTTGCCGGAGCGTATTCCCCGACGAGACGGGCACCACGGTCAGCCCCATGTGCTCGGCGCCGTCGTGGAAGCCCAGGCCTCCCGTGAAGAGCCCGTAGCCGTAGGCGATCTGGATGAGCTGGCCGGGCTCTGCCCCGGCCCCCGCCAGCGAGCGCGCCATGACTTCCCGCCAGATACCGAGGTCGTCTCTCGTATAGCCGACCACGGTCGGCTTGCCCCTCGAGCCCGACGACGCGTGAACGCGCGCCAGCTCGCGCTGCGGCACGGCGAAGAGACCCCAGGGATAGTGATCCCGAAGGTGCGCCTTCCGGGTGAAGGGCAGCCGCTCGAGGTCGTCGAGGCTCTTGATCGCCGCGGGCTCGAGGCCGGCTTCCGCGAAGGCACTCCGGTAGAAGACCACGCGCTCGCAGGCCCATGCCACGGCGGCCCGGAGGCGCTCGAGCTGAAGGGCTCGCAGCTCCGCTCGCGGCGCCCGCTCGACGCCGGGGTTCCAGATCACGGGTAGCGTCTCATCCGCCCGCGTGTCATCCCCCCGCGTGTCATCCCGATGACGCCGTCACGCTCGTGAGGAGCCACTCCTGGCGCCCCAGGAAACGCAGCAAGGTCTCGATGACCCGCGCGTCGGCCCCGGCCTCGAGCCCCACGCGGTCGGGGAGGACGTAGCGCACCTCGGGATACGAGACCAGCACGCGCAACAGCGTCCGCACCCGGGGGTCGCGCGCCATGAAGCCTCGCCGCCCCGCATCCCCGGATGCGGGCTCCCAGGCGGGCAGGAATGAGGCCATGAGACAACGCCCGGCGACAGCCGCCGGGCTCACGTGGACCCGCCCACGAGGTGCCGGTAGTGCCCCGCCATGACCTCGACCTGGCGGGTGGCGCAAAACTCGCTTTCCGCGAGCGCGCGCGCGGCGAGCGCCATGGCGCTCCGCCGGGGCGCGTCGAGCAGGAGTCCGATGGCCGCGTCGGCCAGCTCCTCGACATCGGCTTTGGTCAGGAGCCCGGTCTCCCCGTCCCTGACGACCTCGTCGACGCCCGAGGCGCGGACGGCGACGGCCGGCAGTCCGCAGGCGTGCGCCTCGGCCAGCACGAGTCCCTGGGTCTCGGTCTCTGACGAAAAGAGGAACAGATCGGCCGCCTGGTAGTAAGGGGGAAGCTCTTCCCGCGCCACCGAGCCCGCGAAGCGTATGGCGGAGCGCGCGGCACTTGCCGCGGCGAAGCGGCGGAGAGCCACCTCGTGGCTGCCCTGTCCGACGAGGAGAAGCCGCGCGCCCGACACGGCGAGGGCGACGGAGCCGAAGGCCTCGATGACCCGCTCCACGTTCTTTTCGCGATCGAGGCGGCCCACGTAGAGACAGAGCGGCGCGTCCTCCACGAGGCCGAGACGCCGCCGCGCCGCCCCGCGATCGCCCGGACGGAAGAGATCGAGGGGGACGCCGGTGGGCACGACCGCGATCTTCGCCTTCACACCCTGGCCGGATAGGCTCTCGGCGATGTGCGCCGAGGGGGCGACCACGAGATCCGCGGCGCCCGCGAAGCGGCAGGCGAGCCGAACCGCGATCGAGGCAACCAGGCGCTCCGGGAGCGGCACGTAGTGGGCGTACTTCTCGTAGCGCGTGTGGTAGGTGAAGACGAGAGGGCGCTTCTGCGCGCGGGCCAGCCGCCGCGCCGTTACGCCGAGGAGGAACGGGTGCTGGGCATGGAAGATGTCGAGATCGAGATCCAGGGCCGCGCGGCTCCAGCGCCTCGAGAAGGGCAGCGGCACCGCGAAGCCAGGGTAGGTCGGCGCGGGCACCGAGGGATAGCGGAAGACACACGCGGGGTCGACGTGGGGCCCGCTCCATGCAGGCGCGAAGACCCAGGCGCGATGGCCCTGCGCCTCGAGGCCGTGCCTCAGCGTTTCTACCGCTGTGGTGACACCCCCGCGGAACGGCACGTAGTTGTTGGTGAAGAGGCCAACGCGCATCCGCTATTCTTCCGGGGCGTTGGGGTCTCGGCCGCGCTCGATCTTGCCGAAGTCTCCAGGCTTGATGGAATCCAGCCACTCCTTGATCTTCGCCTGATCGTCGGTCTTGCTGCCGCCCAGCTCCTGCTCCTTGGCGACCTCGACGTTCTTCGCCTTGGCCACGACCTCCTCGTCGACGAAAATCGGCGCCGCCACCCGGAGCGCGAGCGCGATGGCGTCCGACGGACGCGAGTCCACCGTGATCTCGGCCGATCCCAGCTGGAGGTGGATCACCGCGAAGAACGTGTTCTCCCTGAGGTCGTTGACCTCGATCTTGATCACGCGGGCGTCGAGGGCCTCGAGGATGTTCTTGATCAGGTCGTGGGTCATGGGTCTCGCCGTCGAGATCTTCTCGAGCTCGAGCGCGATGGCGTTGGCCTCGAAGAGCCCGACCCAGATGGGCAGCGAGCGCTTCTCCTCCTCGTCGCGCAGGATGATGATCGGCATGTTGGAGAGAGGGTCCAGCGCCAATCCCTTGACCTTCATCTCGAGCCACATGGGCGTCCCCTCCCTTAGACCGTTGCCGCGAGCACGCGCGCCGCGGCCCCGGCGCCGCCCAGCTCGCCACGGAGACTGTGCGGCAGCGCCCGCGTGACCAGCACGGGCACCACGAGGCCCAGCAGATCGCGGCCGTGCGCGTCGAAGTTCACCACGCGGTTGCAGCGGGTGCGGCCCGTCATCTCGCCGGGGTCCTTGCGCGAGCGCCCGTCCACCAGGATGGGCAGGATGCGGCCCTCCAGGGCCCGGCTGCGCTCGGCGCCGACGCGCCCGGCGACCTCGAGGATGCGCGCGTTCCGCCCCGCCTTGACCTCGTCCGGCACCTGCTCACCCATGTCGGCAGCGGGGGTGCCGGGGCGCCGCGAGTAGCGGAAGGCGAAGACGTTGTCGTACCGCACGCGCTCGACCACCTCGACCGTCCGCTCGAAATCCTCGTCGGTCTCGCCCGGAAACCCCACAATGAGGTCAGTCGAGAGGGCGATCCCGGGCACCGTTTCCGTGAGCTCGGCGATGAGCTCGAGATAGCGCGCGACGGTGTAGCCGCGGTTCATGCGCGCCAGCACGCGATCGGAGCCCGACTGGAGCGGCAGGTGCAGGTACTCGACCACCTTGGGCACGTCGCGGATCGCTCGGATGAGCCGACCGGTCAGGTTGTAGGGGTTCGAGGTGGTGAAGCGGATGCGCTCGATGCCCTCGACCCCGTCGATCCGCTCGAGCAGCGCCGCCAGGTCGGTCGCCGGCGTGAGATCCCGGCCGTAGGCGTTGACGGTCTGCCCGAGCAGCGTCACCTCGCGCACCCCGCTCGCCGCCAGCTCGCGCACCTCGGCCACGACGGCGTCCGGCGAATGGCTGCGCTCGCGCCCCCGCGTCATCGGCACCACGCAGAAGGTGCAGAATTTTTCGCACCCCTCCATCACGGTGACGAACGCCTTGAGCTGCCCCGGGCGGTCTGGCTTGGCGGTGATCTTGACGAGCGGCGCCTCGCCGGTCTCCAGGATGGTGGCGCCCGTCGTGCGCGCCCTCTCGACCAGCTCGCCGACCCGCGACACCACCGCGGAGCCGAACACGAGATCGACGTGGGGCGCGCGGTCCAGGATCTTCCCCTGCCAGAGCTGCGCCATGCAGCCCATCACGCCGATCAGGAGATCGGGCCGCTGCCGCTTCAGCACACCCAGCTGCCCCAGGCGAGAGAAGACCTTGTCCTCCGCCTTCTCGCGAATCGCGCACGTGTTGAGCAGGACGAGGTCGGCCTCCTCGGCCACCTCGGTGAGCTCGTAGTGCTCGCGCTTGAGCAGACCCGCCACGCGCTCGGAGTCGTACTCGTTCATCTGGCAGCCGTAGGTGATCAGGTGAAGTTTTGGCATAAAAGATCGGTAGTTACGTTAGCATCGGCCCCTGGGCGTGTCAAACGGCGGGCGCCGTCAGGCGCTCTCTTCGAATACGCCGATCTTGCGAAACTTCTCGTAGCGCTCGCCGACCAGCTCCTCCGTGGTGCGCGAGCGGAGCTCCCAGAGGGCGTCCCGGAGCGGGCCGCGGAGATTCTCGGCCGTCTCTTCCCAGTTCCGATGGGCGCCGCCGATCGGCTCGGGCACGATGCCGTCGATGACGCCGAGCTTCAGCAGGTCCGGCGCCGTAATGCGCATCAGCTCCGCGGCCTCGGACGCCTTCGCGGCCTCGCCCCAGAGAATGGCCGCGCAGCCCTCGGGGGAAATGACGGAGTAGATCGCGTGCTCGAGCATCAGGACGCGATTCGCGACGCCGATGGCGAGGGCACCGCCGCTTCCCCCCTCGCCCGTCACCACGCACACGATGGGGATTGCGAGCCCGGCCATCTCTCTGAGATTGCGCGCGATGGCCTCGGCCTGACCGCGTTCTTCGGCGCCGAGCCCCGGGTACGCGCCCGGCGTGTCGATGAAGGTGATGAGAGGCTTGCTGAACTTGGCCGCCATCTCCATGAGCCGCAGAGCCTTGCGGTATCCTTCCGGGTGCGGCATGCCGAAGTTCCGCGCGATGTTCTCCCGGGTGTCGCGTCCCTTCTGGTGGCCGATGACCACGACCGCCTCACCCTCGAAGCGCGCCAAGCCGCCCACGATCGCCTTGTCGTCGCCGAAGACGCGGTCGCCGTGCAGCTCGATGAAATCTTCGAGGAGCAGCCGGAACAGGTCGAGGGTATGCGGCCGCTTCGGATGCCGGGCGAGCTGGGCCCGCTGCCACGGGGTCAGGCTGCTGTAGACCTTGTGCTGCAGGCGCTTCAGGCGCTCCTCGAGGCGGCCGATCTCGTCGCGCGCCGCCTGCGCCCCGTCCGAGGCGCGAAGCTCGGCAATCCGGTTCTCGAGCTCCAGGAGCGGCCGCTCGAAGTCAAGCTCGTCCCGCATACTCGACGAGTATACTGCCCGGCCCGAGCAGGCTCTCGACTTTCGCCACCAGCGCAGGATCGGCCGCGACCGACAGCCCCTTCGCGCGCACCACGACTTCCTGGTCGGCCAGCAGCACGTGCACGAACACGGGCGTGGGACCGGGGTGCGCCTCGCAGATACTCCGGACCGAGGCGAGCGTGTCATCGGAAACGGGCGGGGAACCGGCGAGGTCCGGGCGCACGCGAATCCTGCAGGTGTGCGCTCCGTTCTCGTCCCGACCGCCACCGAACATCCCCGGCCCCGATTCCTGGCGCCCCGCCTCTGACCGATTCACGACTGTCGTCCCGCCGTTTCCGGACCCCCGGACGCCGGCGATCGTGGCCTCGTCGAGCGGCTTGACCTCCTCCGCCAATACCACCCGCCCCTTGTCGCTGTCGTCGATCCTGCCGCGCACCAGCACCGGGCCCGGATGTCTCAACGCCACCGAACAGGCCCGGTAGGGCTCGGGGAAAACCGTCAACGGCACCGATCCGTCCACCAGCTCCAGGGTTGCGAAAGCCATGCGATTGCCACTCTTGGTCGCATTCTCGGTCAGCGCACCTACCAGACCGAGCAGGAGGACCCGCGACGCCGTCGGCCGCGCCGCCAACTCGGAGGCCGAGACGGTCTTGAGCCGCGCCGCGAGCTCGCGGAACTCGTCGAGCGGATGGCCGGACAGGTAAAAGCCCAGCACCTCCTTCTCGGCGGCCAGCAGCTCCTCCCTCGGCCATTCGGGCACGTGCGCCGCCGCTGGAAGCGCCGCGACATCCGCCGCCTTCGTGCTCGGCAATCCATCGAAGAGCGAGCCTTGCCCCTCGTCGCGATCGCGCTGGCTGCGCTGGCCGGCCTCCATGGCCTGGTCGAGACCGGAGAGGAGCCCCGACCGCGTGCCGCCGAGCGAGTCGAAGGCGCCGGCCTTGA
>WNFC01008844.1_pt1 | contig 12294 bp, 8 predicted proteins | sample 5400541 | NCBI WGS metagenome assembly WNFC01 (sample SAMN13153342, study PRJNA577476) | soil metagenome | isolation source: 120 cm saprolite under Douglas fir tree site 2 hole 2 replicate 1 | place: USA:California | collected 2015-04-18 | reverse complement strand
GGTACCTGCCGAGCTCGGCGGCCATGTCCGGCGGGATCCCGTTGGCGGCCAGGATGAGGTTGAGGGTCACGTTCGACAGGCCCTGGGCCTGGGCCTGGGACTTGGCCACCGCGTAGATCTGCGCGAGCGCCGCCTCGGCCTGGGCGGTGGAGACCGTGATGCCGGCCTGGCGGGCCAGTTGCTCGTTGATCTGGAACCGGACCAGCCAGGTAAGCGTCTCCTGCGTCTCCTGCGCCGGACTCAGCTGAACGGTGCCCGGATACTGCTTGGCGGCCTGGCTGAGGTTGGTGACCTGGGTATCGAGGGTCGCGATCGTGATCCGCTGGTTGCCCACGATCGCCGCCGCGCCCATCTTGATCGGCGCGCACCCGGTCACCACCAAGCCGGCGCCGAGCACCACGGCGGACACCTTGACAAGCCTGCGCAGCACGGGAATGTCCCTTCTCAGCTATAGCCAGCCTCACGGTACATTACCAGCGCAGAGTCCAAGGTCTCTCAAGGTGCGGGCCGTAAGATGATGTCGTAGTGAGCGTCATCGTGGCGACCGGAGGGCGAGCTTGCCGGGATCAGCATCGCTGTGAGCCGACCGCACCGCACGGTATGGTTCATCGTGATCACGCTCGTGATCTTGCTCGGCGGCTTCTCCACGTACCGGGCGTTCTTTTCCCGCACCGCCGCCTCCCAGCGTGCCGTCGCGAAGCCCTCCTCCCAGGTCGCTTCTCAGCCGCCCTCCGCCCGGCTGTGCGGTCAGGCGGGATGGCCCGAAACACATGTCGATGGCGGCGCCTACATCGTGCAGAACGATGAATGGAATTCCACCGCCCCCGAGTGCATCACCACCGATGGCCACCCTCAGTTCACCGTGGCCAACTCGTCGATCCATAAGCCGGCCAACGGCGACCCCGGCGGGTACCCGTCGATCTTCAGCGGGTGCAGCGCCGGGGTCTGCACCGTCGGCAACAAGATGCCGATCCGGGTCAGCGACCTGAGGCCCGGCATGGTCACCAGCAGCTGGACCACCATCCAGACGCCCAGCGGCGCCTACGACGTCGCCTACGACATCTGGTTCAACCGGACGCCGGTCACATCCGGAGCGCCTAACGGCGGAGAACTCATGATCTGGCTCGCGCATCGCGGCGGCAGCCAGATTGCCCCGGCTGGCGCTCCTGTGGCTCACGTCATCATCGGCGGCTACGCCTATACCATCTGGCTGTGGTCAGGCCATCCGGGCACCGGGCCGGCTTACGATCGGATCGCTTACGTGATGGACCGCGCCACCCGGTCGGTTCAGGACTTTGACATCAGCGCCATCGCCGCCGATGCGGCCCGCCGCGGATATCTTGCCGGCATGTCTTACCTCCTGAACGTCCAGGCCGGCTTTGAGATATGGCAAGGCGGTGGCGGGCTGGAGACCAAATCGTTCGCTATCAACGTCGGGAGATAAAGGGGATGACGGGCTGCCGGCTTTGGCCGAAGGCTGTGCGGAGCACCGGCGGGGTGGTCACAAGTGCCTCGGCGTACCGTACCGCCAGCAGCGACAGCGACAGCCCATACAGCCCGCCTGCCATCCCGCCTGCCGCCGCGGCGGCTATCTCCAGGCTCGAGCAGGCAGTGAGGACAACCGCCGCACGGGGTATTTTGCCGGCCGCCCGGCACACCGCGATGTAGAGAGACTTCGGGACAGCCGCTGGGTAACCGAGGGTTATCAGCCACATCGGCACCGTGGCCACCGTATAGCCCTTCCCGAACAGGCCGAGCGCCAGGTGCGCACCCAAGATCAGGACAGCCATTCCTGGTATCCCGATCAGGCACGACACCCGCAGGGCAAAACGCAGCTTCTTGGCGACAACGCGGGGGTCGGCGGCCACTACCGCGAAGAGAACCGTCGACAGATGCGCCGGCACGATGAACAGGAAGGTGGTCAGCATGGCGGCGATGTAGAAGGCCGCGTTCGCCGACGGCGACACGATCACCGTGACCAGCACCGGCAGAAGGTAGAACGGCATTGTCATGGCAAGGTTCAGCCAGTTGTGGGCCATCGCCGTCTTGCCCAGACCCCGCAGGACACCCCAGTCAGGCCGGGGCAGAACGGGCTCGCCGGCGAACCACAGCCGGATCGCGATCAGCACCAGCGACAGCGCAATGCCCGCCACCCAGGACAGGGTGATGCCGGCCCCGAACTGATCGTGCAGGATGATCGCGGCAGCGGGCAAGACCAGCATCTTGGCGATGGCGAACGCTATGTTGCGCCCCAGCTGGAGTCCCCCGCGCATCAGGCCGATGGTGGCCTGGTCAAATACCAGGGCTACCGCAGTTACTGCCACCCCGGCCGCGAATAGCGCTCCTCGGCCCGGAGTACCGATCATGTTCGCGAAGTTGTCGCTGACGTGCGGGGCGACGACGGCGAACCCCACTCCGAGTACCAGTGATGCCAGCCCGCAAGTGAGCAGCGCGGCCGACACCAGGCCGGCCCGGGCGCTGCGCCGGGGCAACTCGCCAATGAGCAGGGTGCCGAGGCCCAGCATGCCGATCGTGCCCAGCAGCGTCATGGCCGACACCGCAGCCGAGCCGTAGCCGACTGCCCGCTGACTGAACAACCGGGTGGCGAACATCCAGTAGACGACCCCGAGCAGCGACGCCACCCCAGTGGACACGACCAGACTGCCCGCGTTGCTCAGCAGGTCGCGATGCAGGCGCCAGGCAGCCATGGCAGCAGCCCACGGCGATCGCGGCAGCACTCTCCGCAGGAACGGCCCGTTCGGCCGGCGGGCGCCGACGCCGACCCGCGTGTCGGTCATGATCCGGCGGCCTTGCTGCTGCCAGTGGAGACGTACCGGTAGGGGTGGGCAAGGTCGGGTAGCCGGTACAGGTTGGCGGTGAGGGTGTATTTGTCGGTGAACGGCACCGAACGCTGCCAGGTCCGGCCGTTGGCGAGGGTGAGATCCCAGGTTGCGCTTACCTGGCCGTTGCGCAGCAGCACGAGCCGGTAGCTTGTCGTGCCGCCTTGGTCGTTGCTGACCCCGAGGCTCAATGTGTGCGCGCTCTGCTGCTGCGGGGACAGCCACAACTGGGTGAAACCGGGCTGTGGCTGTTTGGCCACGCCGACCCGGGCCAGCCCCACCCCGCAGGCTGCGATCAGGACAGCGGCAGCGAAGGCCGCCGCGTGCCAGCGCGGTACGCGCCACGCCGGTTGCCAGCTGAAGGGTGCCGCTCGGCCGGCCCGGCGGCGCCGGAAGAGCACGATGTCACCGGCCAGGGTCACTCCGGCGAGCAGGCCAAGCCAGCCCGGCCGATGCAGCGGCACCCCGGCGGCATACAGCAACAGTCCGCCGAGGATGGGCACGGCCAGCGCAAGCCCGGCCATCACGACCACGCGTTCCAGGCCAGTGGTCCGGGAGCCGACAAGCAGTTGGCCCAGCAGGTAACCCGGTGCAGAAAACAGCATGATCCCGAGCACGGTCATGGCCGCAGCGGGGGCACCGCTCGCGGCCGCTCCGCAGGCCAGAGCCGCCACCAGTGCGGTGGCTCCGACGTCCGCCTGGCTACGACCCATAGTACGCAGAGCCCTTCAGGTCATAGATGACGATGTTCCCGGAGTCATAGATACGGGCGACACCAGGCACGTGGTTGAACTTGGTGAGATCGGCCAGCGGCAGCGGACGGGTGTACTTGCCGACGTTCGGATCGACCGGGAAGTACTGGCCAGAGGCGGGCAGCATCTCGCTGAGCCGCCGGTCGACGAGGACATACCCGATGGACTCAGCCTGGACCTGCTGGGCGGCGGCGGGTGTGAACGCGGGCGAGGTGTACAGGTAGCCGTCGTCTCCAACCGTGTTCTGGTCGCCGTAGCTGCCCAAGACCGGCAGGTCGCCTTCGTCGGTCGCGAACCGGTTACCCGGCCCGAGGGCCGCTAGTGCCCAGTCAGCGGATGCGACCTGATCGGGGCCCACCGATCGTTCGGCCCCGGCGACCTGGTATGGCCCTGGCAGCCTTTCCCAGAACGGCGGCCACCCGTTGACCAGCCCGTTGAGAATGAGCACCAGCGCGGCCACCACCGCGGCAGCGACCACGACAGGCGCCCGCCGCCGCAGGTCGGCGCGAATAACCGGCCAGCGCAGGCTGTTGTCGGTCAGGCGGATCACGGCGAGGGCGGCGATGAAGCCGGCCGCCTGCGGTGCGGCGAGCCGGTAGACGGCCAGCACGGTGAGCCCGAGGAACGGCAAAGCAAGTGTCTGATAGACGAACATCGAGTCGAACGACTGGAATAGCGACTCGCTGGCGTACAGCAGCAGCGCGACGCCTGCGATCCGGTGCGAGCCACTGACGTAGCGGAAGAGCAGGAATAGCACGCCAACGAACAGCAGGTGAGCGGCGCCGGCCACGATCAGCCCGGAGGTGAAGATTGAGAGCCCGGTGATGGAGGCCAGAGCGGAGGTGACCTCTTCCAGACCGGGGTAGTACGGGCTGATCGGCAGCAGGTTGTTGGCGGTGAAGAGCCTTCCGGTCTGCGAGATATCCGTCGCCGTGCGCCAGTGCATGAGCTCGTCGGCGTAGGTGAAGGCCGCAGGACTGTAACAGACCTTGACCAGGTACTCCGCTACCGTCAGCACGACGACAAGGGTCACGGTCTCGCTCGCAGCCAGGGCACGCCGGCTCAGCAGCCGGGCCGCTACCGGAGTCAGGATGAGCAGCTGACCGAGCCAGTACATGCGGTCGGCCCACGAAGCGCCGGCGTGGCCCAGGCGCCCGGCCGTGTAGGCGGCGGCCGCCACCAGAACGCCGGCCGCGGCGCTGAGCGCCACGACGCTGACCGGCAGACGGGACCGCGCGGCCGAAGTGTCGGCTGGACCGCCGCGTCCCGGGTACACCGCTGGCCGCCTACCGATCGACTCTCCGGCCGCCGTCACGTGGCAGGCCGGCCTTCCCGCGGATCCCTGCCCACTGGAGGCACCATCTGGCGTACCGCCCGCCAGGCGACCCGCTTGACCGACGCGGCGCGCCGGCTTGCGGGCGTCAGGCGGCCGCCGAGCAAGCGGGCGAGGCCAGCGACGCCGATGCCGGCGTTGACGGTAAGCCGGGGCAGCGTGAGCACGTCGTCGTCGGGCGCCGTCACCAACTCGGCAACCGCGCAGGCGTAGCGATAGCCGGCGGCGGCAACGGCGGCGCGCGCCGCGCGGTTCCAGTAACCGAACGGGTAGGCGAACCCGTCGACCGCGAAGCCGAGCTCGTCCTCTAGCAGGCACCGGGAGCGACGGACCTCGTCGCTGATGACGGTGGCTGGTACGCGATCCAGCTGAGGATGCGTATGGCTGTGCGCCGCCACCTCAATACCCTCGGCGGCGATGTCGGCCAGCGCCTGCCACGACAGCACGGCACGGTTCTCCTCGCCGAGGCTTACGTTGAAGCCGGTGGTGGCACCGACATACGCGGTGGGGACATAGAGAGTTGCGCGGAAGCCATGCTCTCGCAGCACCGGCAGCGCCGCGCTGTAGAAGTCGGTGTATGCGTCGTCGAACGTCAGCACCACCGGCCGCGGCGGCAGCGGGCAGCCGGGTCGCCTACCAGCGAGCTCCGCCGCGGTCACCGGACGGTAGCCGGCGGCGTCCAGGTACTCCATCTGGGCCGCGAACTCGACTGGATTGACGGCAAAGCGCCTGAACTTGCGGGTGGCACCGGTGGCGATGCTGTGATACATGAGCACAGGCACTGGCACTTCACTCGCAACGCCTTCCGTGTTTTCCGCCGGACGCGCGCTCATCGCCGTGCCTCCGATGCAACCCGGGCTTGCCTGCGCACGCTCCTGATGTAGGCGGCCGGCCCGGTGAGCATGCCCAATCGCTGCGCGCGTCTGAACTCTGCCGGAAGTTCCTGCGGCACCGCTATGTCCGTCACGCTCGCGCCCCGCAGGTAGCCAGCCGCCATGGGCAGCAGTCTCAGCAGCGCGGGCAACACTCCCGGCCGGTGCCGCAGCAGCGCGGTGTAATAGGCCGCCAGGCCGACCCCGTACCCGCGCAGCTGCCCCCGGAGACCTTCCGGTTCCGCATAGTGGTCATGGCGCACCAGTGCGGCGGGCTCGTAGGCGATGCGATAACCGGCGAGCAGCACCAGCGTTAGGGCGAGCGTGTCCTCTGAAGCGCAGGCAGGCGTGCCCGCTCCCATAGCGACGTCAAAGCCGCCGATACGCGCCAGCGCCTCCCGCCGGAAGGCCATGTTGCCGCCAGCGCCGAACGGCGGCAACGGGAACAGAGGGCTCTGCGGGTCTTGCCGGGTGAAGACAGTCGGCGAGAAACCGCGGCCCTTGCTGTGCCCACCGGAGAACTCGAACCACTCCTGAATCTGGGTGTCCAGCCGGGCAGGCAGGATCATGCCCGTGACACAGCCGATGTCATCGCCGCGGGCGAACCCGCCCGCGATCCCGGCCAGCCAATGGCCGTCGGGTTCCTCATCATCGTCGAGGAAGGCGATGACGTCGCCGGATGCGGCGGCTATCCCGGCGTTGCGGGCCCAGGAAAGGCCACCCCGGCGTTCCACGACATAGCGGTACTTCGCTCGGCCCTGCCGAGCCTCAACCAGATCCCGGACGGCATCGCTGCTAGGAGCGTTGTCCACCACTACGACCTCGAAGCGGGGATACTCCTGCCGGTCGAGGTGGCGCAAGCACGCCTCCAGCCGGTCCGCCCGGTCGCGGGTGCATACGACGACGCTGATACAAGGGGCCGCGGCCAGTACGTCACGGCGGCGGCGCAGGAACGGCCACGCCGCCGGATCGGCCGCCAGTCCCCGGCCGGTCAGCGTGTCCGGCTGGGGCAGGCCAGCCGCGGCGAAACGGTCAGCCACCGGTTCGCGCAGTTCCGGCCAGAGCAGCGCGGCGAGCTGTCCGGGAGCCAGCCCTGACGCATCCAGCCGGATGACGCACGAGCCGACCGGCTCGCCGTGCACCGCCCGAGCACCCACGCGCGGTGGTACTGCCCGTCGTAGCTCACCGCCGGCAGCGGTTCGGTAAGTTCTACCTCCATCATCAAGGCCGGGGAGAACGCGTCACTCACGTTCGGCACGGGCCTGTCGTGGGGCGACACGGCCGGTAGCGCGCTCATGTGACCAATTCCCGGCTGTCCGCGGTGAACATCACCAGTTTCTTCTCCACCGCGTCCCGGAACCGCGCGTAGGCCTGACGCCCGGCATGCCGCTGCCTGGCTGCTGCATTCCTCGCGTCGTCGCGCGCCTGGGCGGGCAAGTGCCACGCCTGGTTGATGGCCTGGCGCAGCCGGCCGGCGAGATCTGGCTGGTCAAGCGACACGACAAAGCAGGCACCAGGGAACAGCGCCCTCAGCCCGGCGAACTTGGCGTCGTAGTACGACAACCTGGTCAGGCAGACGGCTGACACGCCCCGCGCGAGGCCGAACACCGCCGCGTGATAGCTGCCCGTCACGATCACCCGGCAGCCGGCGGCGGCGGTGATCAGGGCCTCGGGGGTAGCGAGGTCATGCAGCACGATGTCGGCACGGGACCGCTCCGGATGGAGCAGCGCGCGGAGGGCATCCAGGTCGCTGTCTACTGGATAACGGGACACGGGCAGGGCGACGATAGGTGCCCGGAAAGCTTCCGCTGCCTGCACCACCAGGTCGCCGACCGCCGCCGCCACCGCCAGGTCAACGTCGGCGTAGTGCGCGACTCGCATGCTGACGCCCAGTGCGTGGCCGCCGGGAGCGCTGCCCTCGGGGATCAGTTCCAGCGCGTCATCTCCGGTGACGGCAACCGCACCAGACCGGATTCCCAGGGATATCGCCAGGTCCTTGCCGATCCGGTCTTCCCGCAAGCCGAGGACCGCCAGCCTTGGCAGCACAGCACGGGCCTGCACACGCAAGGCACCCCACCCTCCTCCCCGGCCCCATTCCCTGATAGGTCCGACGCCCTGGCCGAACATGGCAGTCGGTTTGCCGAGGCGCTGAGCGAGGCCCAGCAGGCTTAGCACGCCTGCCGCATGCCACCACCACGTATCGGTCACGTATCCGCCGCCGCTGGCTACGACAAGGTCAGCCGCGCGCACGGCCTGGATCCCCGTACGCGGCCGATCCGGCCGGACACGCCCGGAGCGGAAACGATAGGAGAAGTAAGGTGCCGCCATCTTCCACGCCTGCTCCGCAGCCAGCCGGGGGCGTCGCGGGAGTACCCGGAAGAACGGCCGGTCGGCGAAGGTCCGTCCGATGGCTATCGTGCCGGGGCAATAGGAAGCCAGCCGCTCAGGTGCGTGGCAGATCACCATGATCTCGGCGTCGGGCCATAGCCGCCGCAGCCGGATCACGCACGACTGCAACATCGCGATATCTCCGACGTTCAGCAGGTCGTACCCGGACTGGTCAATGAGAATCCGCAGCGCCCGCGTCCTCGTTTGGTGCTGTACCTGCCCGTTCCCGGCCTGCACTTTCGGAAGATCCGCACGATGAACCATCCCCGCCACCCGGCCTGCCGCGAAACCGGCCATCGCGGAGGAGAGCCCGGCCGTTATGGCGATGCTTCGCAATCCTCCCGACACATCACCCCTGACGGTGTTTCGATCACGACGATCGTTTCCAGCACCGTGACCGTTTGCGCCAGGATCGACGCCACCGCCTGGCGCAAGCCGTCCCAGCGTTCCATGGCGAACGCCGCCGTGATCACCGAGATCGTGGGCCAGCCCACCGGATCCGCTTGATCTTTGCTCAACTAGCGCTCCCGTATGCAACTCTGGCCGTCCGATTAGTTCGGGGTCCCCCCGGTCGCGGCGGATGAGGATGTGGCGGGCGCCGACGTGGACAGCGACGCAGACGGCGACGTCGTGGGCGGCGTCGTGGACGGCGGCGGCGTGGACGCTGGCGGTGTGGACGGCGGGGTCGTGGACGGCGGCGAAGTGGACGGCGGGGGTGTGGACGGCGGCGGCGATGATGGCGCCGAAGTGGACGGCGACGGTGAAGAGGACGGCTTGGGCGACTTGGTCGGCGAAGGCGAGTTAGCCGGCGAAGGCGACCTGGCGGGCGAAGGCGAGTGCGACGGCGACGTCAGCGGCCCAGACGACGTAGGCGGCCCGAAGGCCGGCGGCCCGGTTGACGCCGCTCCCAGGAGCCTGAGCAACGGCACGGACACACCCAGCCCAGGCCCGGCCGGATCGAATCCGGGCGCGGGCGCGGGTCCACGTGCCACTGCTGAGGGGACGCCCGTGGGCGCTCGCGTGGAGCCACCGGGTCCCGCCGACCCACTGGGTCCCGGCGACCCGGCCAGCGGCGGGCGCCGGCCCACGGCGACGGGAGCCAGACCATGACCGGACGCCTGAGCGGCGTAATACATGGCGCCGAACAGCAGAGCCAGGGCCGCGGCAGCCGCGGCTACTGCCGCCACGGCGGTGACCCGCCGTCCAGGCACCGACGGCGTCGTGAGCTGTACCGGGAAGCCGGCGGGGCCGAACCGCGCCGCGCGGTCGAGCACACGGGCGCGGTAGGCCACCGCGGTCGATGACTCATCCGAGATGAGGCCTAGTGTCTGCCGCCGCAGGTCAGCCGGCAGCGGGATCACCGGCAGCAGGCCGAGCAGGATCGCAGGGTTGAGTCCGCTGCGCTTGCGCACGCCGCATACCTCGCAGCGCCCGATGTGCCGCCTGACCCGCCAGCGCAGCGACGGGGTTGGCTTACCGCCTTGGTCATCTAGGATGGCGGCCAGTTCCGGACAGCGTTCCCGCTCGGATCTGGCTAGCAGCAGCGCGCCCAGGGACCTCTCGAACTGCGAGCGGGCCCGCGAGGCCAGCGCGTGCGCCTGGCTGGGCGGCGCACCGAGTACGTCCGCGAGGTCGGCGCCGTAGAATCCGTGGCGCAGGTTCAGCTCGCTGATCTCCCGGTCCACGGGGTCCAGCCCGGCCAGCGCGGCGCGCACCTGGGCGCGGAATTCCGCCTGCTGGGTGACGGCGGCGAATGTCCCCGTGTCATCCATCGCCTGGGCCGCCGCATACAGCCGCGCTGACGGGACCGCAGTCCGCCGACGCCACTGGCACTCGTTGCGGGCCAGCGCGAACAGCCACGCCCGCAGCCGGTCCGGCTGACTTAGCCGCGAGATCTCGGCTGAGGCGATGACGAAGGTGTCCCGCACGGCGTCGGCCGCGTCGGCGGGCTCGGTGAGCTGCAACCGGCAGTAGGCATACAGCCGCTGCGCGTAACGACCGAAAGCCGCGGCGACTCCCGTGCTATCGCCTTCCATGATCGCGGCCACGACGTCGCGGTCATGCACGGAAGGTTCGCGGTCGTGCCCGGGCAAACGGTACGTTCCGACGGCGGTTTGCCCTATCACGCCGAACGCGACCGGGGCGGGCACCGCAGCGGCGAGACCGTGCGAGCCTCGCTTCCAGAAGCCACCCTGGCACTCCCGCATGATGATCTTGAGGATCCGCCATCCGTCCCGGACCGCGTGCAGGTTACTGGCCCCGAAAATGCGGGGGCTCTCGTGGCTTGGCACCTCATAGATCTTCAGGCCGGCCTTGGCCGCCCGGATGTTCATCAGCGTCTCGACCTCGAAGCCCTGGCAGCTGCTGACTTCTACAGCGTCCAGGTGACGAGCCCAGAAGGCGTTATAGCCGTAACACAGGTCGACCCCGATCTGGTCGCCGCGATACCTACTATCCCGGGGGAGCGTGGCGGGATCTTCCATACTGAAAACCTGCGCGCCCTTCAGGAAAAGAACCTCGCGCCCGAGCTACAGCAGGCTATTTCTACCAGCATGAGCAACGCCGTCGTCATGAAGCCCAGTCGTAAGGAGATATTCGAAGACCGGCTCAAGTACCTGGACCATGTTTACACTCGGGGAAATGTTTACTCCGTCTGGCACCGCTTGTTCGGCCGGAAGTTCTCCGGCAGTTCTCGGCACTGGTACGAGCATCGTACGCACCGCGGGTTTCAGCACCGTCTTCGGGTACAGGCGCTGCACCCGGACCTGCCGGGAATCAGGCAGCTCGACCGGCGCGAACCTGATGTGATTGCCTGCCGCGGTGATGTCGGTGAGCCCCGCTCGCCTGGCCGCCGTGCGCAGCCGCGCCACCTCGAGCAAGTTGAGCACCGGCTCAGGCGGCTCGCCGTACCGGTCGGTCAGCTCGTCGCGGGCGGCGGTGGCGTCGTCTTCCGAGTCGATGGCGGCGATCCGCGTGTAGGCCTCCAGCCTGAGCCGCTCGCCCGGCACGTAGTCGTGCGGGATGTGCGCATTGACCGGCAGCTCCACCCGGACCTCGGGCTTTTCCGCCGGGCCGTCGCCCTTCAGCTCGTTGACCGCCTCGCCGATCATCCGCACGTACAGGTCGAATCCGACCCCGGCGATGTGCCCGGACTGCTCGCCGCCCAGCAGGTTCCCCGCGCCGCGGATCTCCAGGTCCTTCAGGGCGACGTACATGCCGGCGCCCACCTCGGTGTGCTGGGCCACGGTGGCGAGCCGCTCGTGCGCCGTCTCGGTCAGGGTGCGCTCGGGCGGGTAGAGGAAATACGCGTAGGCGCGTTCGCTGCCGCGACCCACCCGGCCGCGCAGCTGATGCAGCTGAGACAGGCCGTACATGTCGGCGCGGTCCATGATGAGGGTATTGGCGTTGGGGATGTCGAGGCCGGACTCCACGATCGTGGTCGCGACCAGCACGTCGTAATTCCGCTCCCAGAAGTCGACCATGATCTTTTCCAGCTCGTGCTCATTCAGCTGCCCGTGCGCGACGGCAATCCGCGCCTCGGGCACGAGCCCGGCGATCTGGGCGGCCACCTTGCGGATCGAGCTGACCCGGTTGTGCACGAAGAAGACCTGGCCGTCCCGCAGCAGCTCGCGCCGGATGGCGGCGGCGACCTGCTTCTCGTCGTAGGCACCGACGAACGTGAGCACCGGGTGCCGCTCCTCGGGCGGCGTCAAGATGGTGGACATCTCCCTGATCCCGGCCACCCCCATCTCCAGCGTCCGGGGGATGGGCGTGGCGGACATGCCGAGCACGTCCACCTCGGTGCGCAGCCGCTTGAGGTATTCCTTGTGCTCCACCCCGAACCGCTGCTCCTCATCGATGATCACCAGGCCGAGCCGGGCCAACCGGGTCTCCGGCGAGAGCAGCTTGTGCGTGCCGATGACCACGTCGACCGTGCCGTCGGCGAGCCCGCGCAGGGTCTCGGCCGTCTCCGCGCTGCCCTGGAAGCGCGACAGCGGCCGCACCGTCACCGGGAACGGGGCGTAGCGCTCGGAGAACGTCGAGAAATGCTGCTGGACCAGCAGCGTGGTCGGCACGAGCACGGCGACCTGCTTGCCGTCCTGCACCGC
>WNFC01007133.1_pt1 | contig 12298 bp, 10 predicted proteins | sample 5400541 | NCBI WGS metagenome assembly WNFC01 (sample SAMN13153342, study PRJNA577476) | soil metagenome | isolation source: 120 cm saprolite under Douglas fir tree site 2 hole 2 replicate 1 | place: USA:California | collected 2015-04-18 | reverse complement strand
CGGGAGTTCAGGACTCCGTAGCGCGCCGCTGGACGAACTCGAACCCGAACCGGCCCTTCACGCACAGATGACCGCTGGTGACGTCGTGGTCAAGCGGCGAGGTCACCTTGACGATGCTGTTGTCCTGCACATGCAGCTCCAGGTTGCAGCCGACGCCGCAATACGGGCAGATCGTCGTGGTTACGGTCTGCCGCGACTCATCCCATTCACCTGATTGCCGCAGCTTGTACTCGCTGGCCGGCATGAGCGCGCCGGTAGGACAGACACCGATGCAGTTGCCGCAGTACACGCACGCCGAGTCGGGCAGCACGACGTCGTACTCGGTGGATATGCGCGCGTCGAACCCGCGGCCGGCGATCGCGATCGCGAACGTGTTCTGAGCGTCCTCGCCGCATGCCTCCACGCACTTGTAGCACAAGATGCAGCGCGAGTAGTCGCGGACGTAGCTGTCGTTGTCGTACTTCACTGGCTGGGCGACCGTATCGGCCTCGCTGCCGTCCGGCGTGTGGTGCTCGCCCGGCCTGGCCGCGTCGCGCTCGGCGGCCGGGTGGGGCGCGGCGGGCGGACCGTACCGGCCCGGGTCGGCGCCGTACTGCCCCATCCACCGGTGTACCTCCGGCGCCGTCAGCGCCATGTCGACCGATGACGCCAGGAACTCGAGCACCATCCGCCTGCTGGTGCGGACCCGATCGGAGTCGGTGTGCACGCTCATGCCGGGCTCGGCCTTGCGCGAGCAGGCCGGTACCAGGGTCCGTGATCCTTCGACCTCCACCACGCACACCCGGCACACGTTGACCGGGGTGAGGTTCTCCAGATAGCACAGGGTCGGCGTGTCGATGCCCTGCTGACGGCAGGCCTCGAGCAGCGTCGCGCCCTCGGGAACGCGCACTGCCTTGCCGTCAATGCTGACATCGACCAGCCGCTGGGGTGGCGCGAGGAACACGGACGTCATCAGGGCTCCTTCCCGTTCGCATCTGGCCCGGCAGCTAGACCCGGGCCGCCGATCAGTCCCAGGCTCACGGCCGAGATGGCCGCAGTAACCGCTGTCTGGCCGAGGCCGCAGATCGAGGCATCCCGCGCCACCGAGGCGATGTCCCCCAGCAGGTCCAGTTCCTGCCCGGCCGAGCCGAGCGGCGCCTGGCGGGCCAGCCGGCCGAGCAGCTCTTCCTGGCGCACCGTGCCAACCCGGCACGGCACGCACTGCCCGCAGGACTCGTCGCGGAAGAACTTGGCGATCCGCTGCAGCAGCGCCGCCACGTCCACAGTGTCATCGAGGACCAGCACCACGCCGGACCCGAGCGTCGCGCCGACGGCCCTGACCCCTTCGAACGTCAGCGGCACGTCAAGCGCGTCGGGCCCCACGAAGGACCCCGCCGCGCCGCCGAGCAGCACCGCCTGCACCGGCCGCCCGCCGCGCACGCCGCCAGCAGCATCGATTACCTCGCGCAGGCTGACGCCGAACTCGTACTCGTACAACCCCGGCTGCTCCACGCAGCCGGACAGGCAGAACAGCCGGGTACCGGTCGAATCCTTGGTCCCGATCTGGGCAAAAGCCGACCCGCCGATCAGCAGGATCTCAAGCACGCAGAGCAGGGTCTCCACGTTGTTGATCGCTGTCGGCTTGCCGAACAGGCCGGACTGGGCGGGGAAGGGAGGCTTGTTCCGCGGCTCGGCCCGCTTGCCCTCGATCGAGTTGATCAGAGCGGTCTCCTCGCCGGCGATGTACGCGCCAGCGCCGCGCCTGACCTCGACATCGAAAGCGAAGCCCGCGGACATGACGTCGGCGCCCAGGAATCCCCTGGACCTGGCCTGGTCGACGGCCCCCAGCAGCCGCGACTCCGCGAGCGGGTACTCCCCCCTGACGTAGATATAGCCCTGCTCGGCCCCGCACGCATAACCCATGATCGTCAGGGCTTCAACCAGCGCGTAGGGGTCCTGCTCCATCAGCACCCGGTCCTTGAACGTGCCGGGCTCTGACTCGTCGGCGTTGCAGACGACATAGTGCGGCCGGACCGGGTTGGTGGTCACCGCTTCCCACTTCACTGCCGTGGGGAACGCCGCCCCGCCGCGGCCGAGCAGCTTGGCGTCCTTCAGCTCCCTGATGACGCCCATGGGCCCGGCCGACACGGCACGCCTGAGCATCTCGTACCCGCCGGCCGCCCGGTAGGAGTCGAGCGAGCCCGGGTCGACCTGGTTAACCCGTCGCAGCAACCGGAGCGCGGATCGGTCGCCAGCTGCCTGCGGAATCAGCGGGGCTTTCGCGGCCTCGTCCTGACTGGCCTGCGTGAATGCCGCGGACGGCGGGATCACCGCCTGGATCTGGTCGAGATCCGCGGGCGCCAGCACCACCCGCGCCGGGGAGGCCCCGGCGTGCTGGATCAGCGCCGCCGAGCCGCGATCACACTGGCCAAGGCACGGGCTGCGCTGCCAGGTCAGGCCGGAGCCGTTGGACTCGGGCTCAGCGCCTTCTGGGCCGAACCTGCGCTGCAGCTGCCCGCAGAGCCGGTCGGCCCCGTTCACCTGGCAGGCCAGGTCGTCACAGACGTGGACTACGGTCGCGCGGGCAGGGCTGGTACGGAAGAGCGCATAGAAAGACGCGACGCCGTAGGCCTCGGCCGGCGGGATGGTGAGCCTGGCGCAGACGTGATCGAGCGCGCCTGGGCTGATCCAGCCGATCCGCTCCTGCACGGCATGCAGCACTGGCAGCAACAGGTGCCGCCTGCCCCGGGCGGCGTGGCCGCCAAACGCGCTGTGACCGTCGGCTGCCGTGCGCAGGCCGCCTTCCCATCCGCTGCCGGGCGGCCCGAGAACCGAGGCGACCGCGGCCTGCTCGTCCTCGGTCGCTGCGACCGCGGCGTTAAGCCGCAGGTCCACTAGGCACCCGCCTTTGCTGGCTCGCTCTCGTCCCCGCGCGGAGCGGGGACTTCCAGCTTGTCCACCCGGATCGCGGTTGCCTTGAACTCCGCGGTGCCCGACTTGGGGTCCCAGGCGTCCAGCGTGAGCACATTGGTCTGGACCTGCTCGGGGAAGTGCAGGGTCATGAACGCGAGACCAGGCCTGAGGCTGCTGTCGATGTGGACAGGCACCTCGAGCGACCCGCGCCGCGACGATGCCCTGGCCATCTCGCCCTCTGCCAGGCGCAGCCGTGTGGCGTCCTCGGGCGCGAGGTTCAGCGTCTCAGGCCGCCGGATCGGCGTCGAATAGTGGGCGGTCTGCACGCCGGTGTTGAACGAGTCGAGCCTGCGACCGGTGGTGAGCCTGATCGGGAATTCGTCAGAAAGCTTGTCGACTGGTGGGTCTTGCTCCACGGGCGTGAACGGAGCCGGCGCACCGCGCTTGGCCGGATCGTCCTCCCACAGCCGCCCATGCAGGAACAACTCGCCGGGATGCGCCTCATCCGGGCAGGGCCACTGAATCCCGCCGAGCTTTTCAAGCCGCTCATAGGTCATTCCGGCATGCATGGGCGATAGCGTACGCAACTCGTCCCACACCTCCTCGGCCGACGGGTGACCCCAGTCCAGGCCGAGCCGCCTGGCAATGTCGCAGATGATCTCGATGTCGTCGCGCGCCCCGGGCGGCGGCTCGATCGCCTTGCGTACCCGTTGCACGCGGCGCTCGCTCGAGGTCACAGTGCCTTCGCCCTCGCACCAGGTGGCGGTGGCGGGCAGCACTACATGGGCCATCTCGGCGGTGTCGGTGCGGAACATGTCCTGCACCACGAGGTGCTCGAGCCCGCCGAGCAGCCTGCTTGCCCGCCCGGTGTCGGCCTCCGAACGCAGTGGGTTCTCGCCGATGATGTAGCACGCCGTGAGGTCGCCGTGCTCCATGGCCTCGAACATCAGCGACAGGTGCCAGCCTGCTTTCTGCGGCAGCGGCGCGCCGTAGACGGCCTCGAACTTGGCCCTGGCCGCCAGGTCGGTCTCGATGTCCTGGAACCCGGTCAGCTTGTTGGGGATGGCGCCCATGTCGCCGCCGCCCTGGACGTTGTTCTGCCCGCGCAGCGGGACTAGACCCGACCCGTAACGGCCGACGTGGCCGGTCAGGAGGGCCAGGTTGATCAGGGCGAACACGTTGTCGGCCGCGTTGTGGTGCTCGGTGATCCCGAGTGTCCAGCAGATCTGCGCCCGGTCGGCCCGCGCGTACTCGCGCGCCAGCTGGCCGATCAGGTCGGCGGGGACGCCCGTGTCCTGCTCGGCGCGCTCCAGCGTGTACGGCTGGACCGATGCCGCGTAGGCGTCGAAGCCGGTTGTCGCGCGGCGCACGAACTCGGAGTTCACCAGGCCGGCCTGGATGATCTCACGCGCAATGGCGTTCGCCAGAGAGATGTCCGATCCGACCTCGATGCCTAGCCAGGCATCGGCCCACTGCGCCGACGACGTACGCCGCGGGTCGACCACATACATCCTGGCGCCGCGCCTGATTCCGCGCAGGACGTGATGGAAGAAGATCGGGTGCGCGTCGCGCGCGTTGGAACCCCACAAGATGACGAGGTCGGTGTCTTCCGCCTCCTGATATGAGCAGGTACCGCCACCTGCCCCGAATACAGCCGCCAGACCGACGACGCTAGGAGCGTGTCAAGTTCGGTTGCAGCTGTCGATGTTGTTGCTGCCCATCACGGCCCGGCTGAACTTCTGGGCCATGTAATTCATCTCGTTTGTGGCCTTAGAGCAGCTAAACATTCCGAAGGACTTGGTCGCGTCCCGCCGCCTGGCGGCCGCGAAGCCGGCCGCCGCGCGTTCAAGCGCCTCATCCCAGGAAGCAGGCCGCAGCCGGCCATTGTCCCTGACAAGCGGCTCAGTCAACCGTACCTGCTTGCTCATCTAGCGAACCTTCCTGACAAACGCCCCGCAATAGGCCGAGCTTAGCTTGGCCCAGTCAAGCCGGTCTAGCTGGTAGCCAGGCAGCCGGCGGCACCCGGTCCAGCCTGCACAAATGCCCTCCGGACGGTGCAGCCGTGCTGGCAGCCTCAAGAATGTGAAGCGCGCCGTGGATGAGCCTCGGATTCGGCAGCCTCACTGCTCGGCAAGAATGGCCTCAAGCTCGGCGAGCGGGTTGCGCACGACCGGTCCCCGGGTCTCCACCACCGCCCGGCGGATCGTCCCGGCAAAGGCGAACGGCGCGGTGTAGCCATCGCCGATCGCAGGCCCCCACTCGTAGCCGCAGGTCAGTCCAGCCCCGACTCCATTGAATCCGGACGGCGTGAACCGCGGGATCTCCGCCCGCGCGATCCGACGGTCGTCACAGCTCAGCACGCCGGTGCCGCCGGGCCCATCATCCTTGGTGAAGACGTACTCGATGCGGTGCTCCCCGGGGCCGATTGTCTCGGCTGACTCGATCGTGTGCCGTTCCTTGCCGTACAGGTTGTGCACGTAGCGGACTTTGCCGTCGAGTATGTGCAGCGAGAAACCACCCAGCGCGGATCCCAGCGCCAGCAGGACGCCATCGGCCTGCCGGGGACCTGAGATGTCGACATCGACGATCAGCGCGTGCGACCGGTTCCTGACGTTGACCGCCACGGTCTCCGGCACCTGCGCGCCACCCTGGAAGTACCTGAACTGTTCCCTGGGCCGGCGACGGTCAGGCTTGGGATTAACAAGGGCCCACAGGACCCTGTTGTCCAGCGGCAGCACCTGGTTGCGGCGTGCTTCGTCCCACCACAGCTCGGTGAGCTCGCTCAGCAGTTCCGGGTGCAGCGCCGCGAGATCGGTCGTCTCCGACAGGTCATCCCGGACGTGGTAGAGCTCCCACACGTCTTCGTCGAACGGCGCGTTCGGGTCCTGGTCGTCGTAGAGCGGGCCAATGGGGTGGAACGTCACGGCCTTCCAGCCCTTGTGGTAAATGGCCCGGGAGCCGAACATCTCGGAGTACTGCGTCTCGTGCCGTTCTGGAGCCGCCTCGGTGCCCGCGCCCAGGAGGTAGGCGAAGCTCTGGCCGTCGATGGCGCTCTGCCTGATGCCATCGATCTCAGCTGGCAGGCCGATGCCGATGAGCTCGGTGATGGTCGGCAGGACGTCGATCGCGTGGGTGAATTGGAGCCTTGTGCCGGCCCGGTCGATGCTTCCGGCGTGCCAGGAGATGATGCACGGGTCGGCGATGCCGCCTTCGTGCACCTCCCGCTTCCACCGGCGGAAGGGCGTGTTGCCGGCCATCGTCCAGCCCCAGGGGTAATTATTGTGACTGAGCGGGCCGCCGATCTCGTCGATCCGCTCGTACATCTCCCCGGTGGAAGCCGGATCGAGGTTGACCATGCGGACGTCGTTGATCGAGCCGGTGGCGCCGCCCTCGGCGCTCGCCCCGTTATCGGAGACCACCACGACGATGGTGTTGTCGCGATCGCCGAGCTCGGTGACGAAGTCGAGAACCCGGCCGATCTGCTCGTCGGTGTGCGACAGGAAGCCGGCGAAGCACTCCATGAACCTGGCGGCGACCTGCTTGTCCCGCTCATCGAGCGAGTCCCAGGCCGGCACCCAGGCCGGCCGCGCCGACAGCTTGGTCGAGGCCGGAAGGAGTCCGGCGGACAGCTGGCGCTCGAACACGCGCTCCCGCCACGCGTCCCACCCGAGGTCGAACCTGCCGCGGTAGTGCTCACGCCACTTCGGCGGCGGCTGGTGCGGTGAGTGGCATGCGCCGGTCGCAAAGTACAGAAAGAATGGCTTATCGGCGTCGACTGCCCGCAGGTCGCCGAGGAACTCGATCGCCCGGTCGGCCAAGTCCTCGGTCAGGTGATAGCCGTCCTGCATCCGCGCGGGCGGCCGTACTGAGTGATTGTCGTGGTACAGGGCAGGAACGAACTGGTGCGTCTCCCCGCCGTGGAAGCCGTACCAGCGGTCAAATCCTCTGGCTAGAGGCCAGGTCGCGCGGGATCCGGCCATGTTGGTCTCGTCCTCGGGCGACAGGTGCCACTTTCCGATCGCGTAACTGGCGTAACCAGCCCCGCGCAGGATCTCCGACAGGTACCCGTTCTCTCTCGGCGGCTTCCCCCAGTAGCCCGGGTAACCGATGGCCAGGTCCGCGACCCGTCCCATCCCGCTGCGATGGTGGTTCCTGCCGGTCAGCAGGCACGCCCTGGTCGGTGAGCAGAGCGATGTGGTGTGGAAATTGGCGAGCCTGACTCCGTCGGCCGCGAGGCCGTCGAGCACGGGTGTCTCGATGTCGGAGCCATAACAGCCGAGCTGCGCGTAACCGACGTCATCCAGCACCACCAGGACCACATTGGGAGCTCCCGGTGGAGGTAGCGGCTCGGGAGGCCACCAGGGCTGTGAATCTCGCCAGTCCCGGCCGATGCGACCCCCGAATTCCTGTCCCAATTGCGCCGTCCTTTCCCCGCTATGCCCGCGGCGATACTCGGTAGCTTTGGATCTGTGGCGGACGAGATTGCGACACTAGAGTCAGGACGCAATCTTAAGAATGTAGCCCGCTACGTGCTCGGCGTCGGCCTGGGAGTCGTCGTGCTCGTCCTGCTGTTCGGGCGGCGCAGCGAGCTCGCGGCAGCGTGGCGGCAACTCGGCGACGTCGCGTCCGGGTGGGTGCTCGCGGCGGTAGCGGCCGAGGCCCTGTCACTGTGGTCCTTTGCCTACCTGCAGCGCTGGGTGCTGAGCCTGGCCGACGCGAGCATTCCGATGCGCGGCCTGTTCCTGCTTACGATGGCCAACGACGCCATCGCCAACACCGTTCCCGGCGAGCCCGCAGTCTCGAGCGCATACCGATACCGCTACTACCGCCGCCATGGCGCCAGCGGGGCGGGCGCTGGCTGGACCATCTTCACGATCCTGATCGCGCAGGCGATCGGCATGTCACTGCTGCTCTTGCTCGGCGTTCTTGTCGCGCTCGCCGTAAGCCCGAGCGGCCGGTACACGCGCGCCGCGGCGGTCGGGCTCGTCATCATCGCGACTGCGGGAGCGATGCTCGTTCGCCGGGATCTGCTTCTGCGGCTCGGTGAGGCAGCAATCCGGGTGACGCGCCGTTTCACCGGGCATCCGCGCGGCAGCATCGGCGACAGGACCGCCGCTACCCTCGCGCGCATGCGGGAGATCCCGCTTAGCCCGCGGTCGACCGTGGCGGTCGTTGCCATCGCTACCGCGGTGTGGGGCTGCGACTTCGGCTGCCTGCTCTGCGCTTTCGGTGCCGTGCATGCCGCGATTCCGTGGAATGGCGTGCTGCTGGCGTACGGCGTGGCCATGGTAGCGGGGATGCTGCCGATCGTGCCAGGCGGCATCGGCGTCGTGGAGGGCAGCCTCGCGGTGATCCTAGCCGCCTACGGCGCTGGCCGCGCGCAGGCTCTGTCGGTGGCGCTGGTCTTCCGCATCGTCAGCTTCTGGCTGGCTATAGCCGTGGGCTGGATCAGCGTGGCTGTGATCGCGCGCCAGGCGCCCCGACCGGGACAGCCGCACGAACCGCCGAAATGAGGCATCGTCAAGGAAGGTGGGGACGGTGCGCGGCGGAGGCCTGCGTCGCGGCATGGCCGCTGGTCTCAGCCAGCGTTGCGCCTTGAGGCAGCCTTGCTGCCGGACGCCGGTTTCCGTGCCGACTTAGCCGACGTAGATGACTTAGCCGTCCCGGAGGATTTCCCCTGACGACGGACGCGCATTTCCTCCACGCTAGCCCGCAGTGCCTCCATCAGGTCAGTGACGTTCGACTCTGCGGCTGGCTCGCCCTCCCTGATGATCTCCTCGCCCCGGCGCTTGCGCGCGATGAGATCGTCCACGCGCTTCCGGTAGGTGTCCCGGTAATTGCCTGGGTCCCACTTCGTTGTCACGGACTCGATCAGCTGACTCGCCATCGCCAGCTCGCGTTCGGAGAACTGCTCACCGGCCGGCAGGTTGTCGATCTCTTCACGCGGATCGCGGACCTCATCGGGAAAGTACATCGTCTGCAGCGCAAGGACGTCTTCCTGCGCCCTGATCGCGACTAGATACTGCTTGCCGTGCATTACGAACGTCGCGATTCCCGCCCTGCCGCTGTCTGCCATTGCGCGATGCAGCAGCGCGTAGGGCCTGGTTGCGCCCTCACCTTGAGGGCCCAGGTAGTACGCCCGCTGGTAGTAGATCGGGTCGATCTCTGTGATGTCTACGAAGTCGGTAATGTCGATTGTCCGTGATCGGCCCGGCTCAACCGCTTCAAGTTCCTCATCGGTGATCAGGACGTAGTCGCCCTTGGCCACCTTGTGACCTCGGACGATATCGGGCAGGTTGACCTCATGGCCGGTTCGCTCGTTGACCCGCTTGTAGCGGATCCGGTCAGATGTCCCGGCCTCGAACTGATTGAAGTGGATCGTTTTGTCCTCGGTCGCGCTGTACAAGGCGACAGGCACGTTGACCAGGCCAAAGGCCACGGAGCCTGTCCAGATAGCCCGCGCCATCGCACCTCCCAGATCCTTATGTGCGTGCTACCCACCGGGCGGGCGGTAATCCCGCACCGCAGCGCCGAAGTCCGTGCCGCCCGGGTCCGTGACGCAGGAAGGATTTCAGCACGGTCGGTACTTCGTCCGCTCGGCATGAACGTGCTCATTAGTCCATTGGGCTGAGCCAACCACGGCGTGTCAGACTTTTGCGGTGAACGCGAATCATGGACGGAGTACAGGGCGTGGACGGGGCTGAGGCTCCGCTGGTGCCTAGCGAGATGCGGGTGTCGGATCAGGACCGCGACAGCGCCGTGGAGCAGTTGAGCGAGCATGCCGCTGCCGGCCGCCTGACGCTTGATGAGCTGGAGGAACGCGTGAGTGTGGCGCTGGCCGCCAGGACGCGCGGCGAGCTGGGGGCTTTGACGCGGGATCTGCCCGGGAACGCCGGACGGCCCGCCGAGCGCCGGAAGGCCGTTCGCTGGATGATCGCCGTCATGGGCGGGTCGCACCGCCGCGGCAGGTACCGGCTGAATCGCGCTGTGAACGTCATCGCCGTCATGGGCGGGGACGAGATCGACTTGCGAGACGCCGAACTCGACGGTAGCCAGGTCACCTTGACCGTCATCTCAATCATGGGTGGCGCCAACATCTACGTCCCTGACACTGTCGAGGTCGAGGTCAGCGGATTCTCGCTGATGGGCGGCGACACCGAATACGGCGCTCCCCGATCTCCGCGACCTGGCGCACCCTTGGTACGGATCCGTTCATACAACCTGATGGGGGGCAGCAGCATCTACCGGCTTCCTCCGCATGCGCGGGGGTTGTCGCTGAAGGAAGCCCGCCGCGTAGCAAAGACCACCGAGCGGCCTGAACTTCCTGCCCGAGACTGAACTGGTTCACCGGCCGGGACGCCTGCCAGCCGGACTGGTTCTGCGTCAAGACTCGATGCGCCGGCCGGCGCACTGCCGTCCAGCCGTCCGGCAGAGGGCGGTACTTCGCGCTTAGGCCAACCGCCGACTGTGTGTGGCGTCGTAGTAATCAGGAACAGGGTGCGGCCAGGTCAGGTTGGCGGAGGTGACAGATGAGCAGGCTGCGCCATCCCGCGGTAGTTCCCGGTATGACTGGAATCGTCATCCGATGCGGAGGGAAGATGACCTGTGCGCTTGCAGTTGGCGGGCATGCGACCGGCGACCGGCGACCGATAAGGAGCTAGCATGCCGATTCCTCGGGTTGTCAGGCGGTGGAACAAGGTCGGGTTGAACCGCATCTCCAAGCGAATTGCGCCGCAGTTGCCTGGTTTCGGCGTTGTAGTGCATCGGGGCAGGCGCTCCGGCCGCCGCTACGAGACACCGGTCAACGTGTTCCCCGCCGCAGATGGCTATGTCCTGGCGCTCACCTATGGACCGGACACCGACTGGGTCAAGAACGTGCTGGCCGCAGGCGGCTGCGAGCTCAGGACGCGGGGCCGCACGGTGCCGCTCACCTCGCCGCGGCTATTTCGCGACGAGAGCAGGCATAACATTCGCCCCTTTGAACGGCAGGTATTGCGGTTCCTCGGCGTAAGCGACTTCCTCTCCCTCACGACCGGGCCGCCGGCAACCACAGCGCCCAGCCCTCCGTGAGTGCCACGACGCTCCAAGCCACTGCCGGGGCGCTCTAGTTCGAGCGGGGTACGCAAGCGGCTAGTCGTGCCGGTCCTAGCCCGCCAGATTGCCGGCCAGCTCGGCGATCATGGTCGGCACCCGCAGCGGCAGTAGGTGGTCGGCGCCCGGGGCGGCGATCTGCTGGCAGCCGGTGAGCCTGGCGGCAATGTCTGCGGCACAGCGAGCCACCATCGGGTACTCCTGGTCTCCGACGATCACCACGGCCGGCACCTGGATCTGGGCCAGCCTGGAGTATGCGGGCGGGTCGGGCCGTTCATAGTCGCCGAGCCGGAAGAAGGCCTCAGCTGCCCCGCGGACCTGGGCTTGCGCGGCTTGGTCGGCACCGGCAGCTGCCCAGGTCCGCAAGCCCAGGTCGGCCAGCCCATCCCGGTCCCCAGCCGAGTAGAGCTGGTCAAACTGCCTGAAGTAAGGATCGTCTGGCGGCCACGGATAATCGGGCACCCCGGGGGCTAGCAGCAGCATCCCGCGGACGCGGGCCGGGGCGGCGAGCGCAAGCCCGATCGCCGTACCGGCACCTCCGCTATGCCCAACCAGAACCACACGATCAAGGCCGCGGTCATCCAGTACTGCGGCCAGATCGCCAAGCTGGCTGAACGGCGCTGCCGGAGCAGGCGACTTCCCGAACCCCCGAGTGTCATACCTGACGACGCGATAATGCGGCGGCAGCCTCTCGAGAAGCGGCAGCCATATCGACGAGTCGCCCCAACCCGGATGCAGCAGAACCAACGCCGGGCCATTGCCACGCGTATCGTCGGCCCAAAGATGCCCGCCCTCAACCGGCACACTCAGCTCCATACCGAAATGCTGTCATAGCCAGCCTTGGTCAGGCACGGCCGTTAAAGCCGAGCTTGATCGGGCGGAACCGCTCGGTCAGCACAAAGGTGTCATCGATCACGGGCTTAGCGCGAAGGAACCCGGCCGTGCCAGCGCTGCGGCGGCCAAGGCCGTGGCAGGGCATCGACCCATCGACAACATCACGAGGATTCTGTCGGCGTCTCGACCTCAGGTCGGTCTCGTATGTTCATCAGGAGACGAACTGCTGCCCACCGTCGATGTCGTACGTCGCGCCGGTGAGCGCCGTATTGCTCATGATGTGGACGGCAAGCGCGGCGACGTCGGCGGGCCCGACGACGCGGCCGATCGGCAGCGTGGCTCGCAGCTCATTCCGGCGCTCCTCGAGCTGATCTCCGAGCAGTGATGCCGACAACGGGGTGTCAACGAAGCCGGCTGCGATGAGGTTGACGCGAACCGGCGCCAGCTCAAGCGCGAGGGCCGCCGTGAACGGGGGCAGCGC
>WNFC01007132.1_pt1 | contig 12298 bp, 9 predicted proteins | sample 5400541 | NCBI WGS metagenome assembly WNFC01 (sample SAMN13153342, study PRJNA577476) | soil metagenome | isolation source: 120 cm saprolite under Douglas fir tree site 2 hole 2 replicate 1 | place: USA:California | collected 2015-04-18 | reverse complement strand
CCTTCGGCAGCGCGTCCCCGATCGTCGCAAACATCGCGGGAGATCCCATGGCCTGCCAGGCCATGACGAACCCCAAGCCGAGGAAGAGGTACGGCCATGCGGGACTCGCCAGATAGATGAAATAGCCCGCGATGGCCGCCCCAAGAAAGATCAGGAACGCTCGCCGTCGCCCCCAATGATCCGCCAGCCAGCCACCTGGATACTGATAAATGGCGTCAAAAAAATCTTCCGCCGTGCCAAATAAGCCGACCGCTGCGACGCTTGCTCCCAACGATTCCAGGTATTTCGGGAGGAACTTCTTCCACAGCTCCTCCCCGAGCCCCACGAGAAACACTGCTCCTGAAGCCGCCGCAACATTGCGTTCAATTCCCAGATAGTCTGTTGTGCGATTCTCGATGCTTGCCCCCTGGATGCGTCTTTCCGCTTCGCTGGGTATACACTCCCTCAGCGAAACGCTCCGTTCGGCTTTCCGCGTTTCACCATCTCTTTGCAGTACGCATAGAGCGCGTCGTAAACAATCCACTCGGCCGCATTGATTTCGTGGTCGTCCCGGAAGTTCAAACGGCGAAAACCCTCCGCAATGGCGTTCAACCCGGCGGCCTCCGGCTGTTGCCACAGGGTATTATCGGTGTCCGCGCCATTCACAATTTTCCCAAGCAGCACCAGCGCTGCATCACTCGCCAAATTATGTTTCTTCAGAATTGCCTCAAAAGAGCACTCCTTCCCATGGTGTCCCAGCTCTACAGCAGGTACGTCAAATGGCACGGCCCCTAGCTTCTTCGCTTCACTCATCACTTGCTCCGCCGGCACAAAATAAAATTCCGCTTGCGGGTCCACAAATTTTTGGATTAACCAGGGGCACGCCACTCGATCGACTTTTACGTGTTCACGCGTAATCCATCTCATACGCCTTGCCTCCAAATCCACGACATGAATTCGCTTGACGCGCCAGATGCTCGGTCTCAGAGTATGATTTCACCCCGGCCCGAATCCACCCGGAGGAGAGTATCGCGCAGGAGGTTGCTCATGGCCATCACCAAGCCAGCCAACGAAGAAGCCCGCGTCATCGCCCTCGATAAGTACGCTATCCTGGACACCGACCCCGAACAATCCTTCGACGATCTCACCCTGCTAGCTTCGTATGTTTGCAAGACACCCATGGCGCTGATTTCCCTGGTCGACGAAGACCGCCAATGGTTCAAGTCTCGCGTTGGCATCGACGCTTCGGAAACATCGCGAGACATTGCCTTTTGCTCCACCGCCATCTTGCAATCCGATGTTTTCGTTGTTCCCGATGCGCTCGCCGATGAGCGTTTTCGCGATAATCCACTTGTCGTTTCCGATCCGCACATTCGCTTCTACGCCGGCGCTCCCCTCATCAACGAGGATGGCTACGCGCTCGGCACACTCTGCGTCATTGATCGCGCTCCTCGCGATTTGGCCCCCGATCAGAAGGAAGCGCTGCAAGCGTTGAGCCGCCTGGTTCTCGTTCACCTTGAATTCCGCCGAAATCTGATTTTGTTAAAAGAAGCGTTGAGCGACCGCTCGAAAGAGGAACATGAACGCCAGCGTGAGCTTCTCCGCGTCCAGGAAACCTTGCTGCGCGTTCTGGGCCTGCGCCAACCCCCCAAGTCTGCAAGCGCAAATTAAACTTCAGGGCATTCTTTTCGCCCGGGCTGTCGTTCGCGTTCGCCTCGTTGACTTGGTTCCCTCCGCATCCTAAGATGCGCCTGTTCCGGATTGCATTCATCCGCGCATCGCGATTTTCGGCCGGAGGTTTTGTGACCGATTGGAAATTTGCTCAAAAGGAAGTTTGCGAGGAGTTGGCCCTCCTCCACCATTTCTCCTTCAAGAAACCGGAGGCAGGCGGCGAAGTCTGTTTCGTCATCACCGTTAAAGAATTCGCCTCGCCTCCCAAGGGTCAGTTTGCGCGCTTTTTTGCACAGGCGGACAAGCACGTCAACCAGAAGATCGCTCCGATTCTTCCCACCGGGTGGGGAAACTCGCTTCTCGATGCGCTCACTGCTTGCGCTCGCATGATTCGTGAATTTCCCTACGAAGGCGCGGATGCAGGCGCCGCCAAGGGCGCCCCCGGCTCCTGAGCCATGTTCCAGTGTTCTCTGGAACGCCCTTGAAACGCCCGGTCATCCTCTCTAGAATCATGCAGCGCAACGAAAGGTGCTTGTGCAGATCCTCAAAAAAGAGTTCAAGCCCGGCGTCATTATCCTCGAGTTGAGCGGGCCGCTTCAGATGGGCGTCGAATGCAAGCAGTTGGAGCTGGCCCTCGATCAATTGATCACAGACAAGAACACTCGTGTCGTGATGGATCTTTCGAGACTCACCAAGCTCGACAGCGGCGGCCTCGGAAAACTTGTCAATTGTTTTTCCCGCTTGAAAACGGCAGGCGGCGCCCTCTGTCTCGCTGGCACTACTGGAATGATTGACGGCGTCTTGAAATTAGCCCATGCCGATCGTTTCTTGAAAGCCTATCCAACTGCCCGTGAAGCAGCCGAAAGCTTTTCCGATTCCTCCGCTTCGCCCGCCGGTTAGCGCGGCCGAAGATCCAATACAATGAAAAGACTTGCTACCTCCGCCTCACTTCTCGCTTCGATCGTTGCGGTAGTCACCGTTGGCTTGACTGCGCGCACAGAAAACACTCCGCAAGGTGTCAGCGCTTCCGAACAGCGCCACGACTGGCCGGCGTACGGTGGCGCGCCCGAGAACAATCACTATTCAGTCCTCGCGCAAATCAACCGAGAAAACGTCAAGCGCCTCTCCGTCGCGTGGACTTTTGACACGCAGGAACAGGGTGGCCTCCAGACTAGCCCCATCATTATCGAGGGCGTGCTTTATGGGATCACTCCGACACAAGAAGTCTTCGCTTTGGATGCTTCCACTGGCAAGCCTTTGTGGAAATTCGACTCCGGGACCCGTGGAACGCAGCCTGATCGCGGGCTCGCCTACTGGTCCGATGGCCAAGACAAGCGCATTCTGGTCGGGGTGATGAATTTCGTCTACGCCCTGGATGCCGCTACTGGCAAGCCGATTCCGAGCTTCGGAAATCAAGGCCGCATCGACCTCCGTGAAAATCTGGGACGCGAACCCGCCTCTGCGCAATCTGTCTATCTGACCAGCCCGGGCGTCGTTTACAAGGACCTGGTGATTTTCGGCGGCCGCAATCCCGAGACTCTTCCTGCGCCTCCCGGCGACATTCGCGCCTACGAAGTGCGAACCGGCAAGTTGCGCTGGTCATTTCACACCATTCCGCATCCCGGCGAATTCGGCTATGAAACCTGGCCAAAGGATGCGTGGAAGACCAGCGGCGCCGCAAATAATTGGGCCGGAATGACTCTCGATCCCCGGCGCGGAATTCTCTACGTTCCAACGGGCTCCGCCGCATTTGATTTTTACGGCGCCGATCGGGTCGGCGACGATCTTTTCGCTAACTGTCTGCTAGCTTTGAATGCGGAGACCGGCGAGAGAATCTGGCACTTCCAGGGAGTCCGCCATGATATATGGGACCGCGACTTCCCTTCTCCTCCCGCACTCCTTACCGTCAAACGCGACGGAAAAGAAATCGACGCAGTGGCGCAAACTTCAAAACAAGGATTCGTTTATCTCTTCGATCGCACCAACGGCAAGCCGCTCTTTCCCATCGAGTCTCGCAAATATCCTGCAAGCGATGTGCCCGGCGAAGTTACCGCTTCCGAGCAGTTGCTTCCCACTCGGCCCGCGCCTTTTGCGCGCCAGCTTCTCACTGCCGATCTCCTGACTAACCGCACTCCGGAAATGCACCGGTGGGCTCTGGAAAAGTTCAAGAAATTCCGCAGCGGAGGACAGTTCCTTCCATTCACCGTCGGAAAGGACACCGTCGTTTTTCCAGGCTTCGACGGTGGCGCCGAGTGGGGTGGCCCTGCTGTGGATGCCGCGACCGGCATTATCTATATCAATTCGAATGACGCCGCGTGGACTGGCTCGCTCGCCCCTAACACCGGCGAAAATAGCCCGCGCGCCATTTATATGAGTCAATGCAGCGTCTGCCACGGAGAAAAAATGACCGGCTCGCCTCCCGCGATGCCTTCCCTCGTAGCCGTGGGCGAGCGTCTGACTCCCATGCAGATTGGAATGACCATCAAGAATGGCAAAGGACGAATGCAGGGCTTTCCGAACCTTTCGGAAGATCATTTGTTCGCACTGATCGAGTACTTGATGAGTGGCGAGAGTAAAGAGCTCACAAGCTCCGCACCGCTTCCCGCCGCGATGAAATTTCGCTTTACCGGTTACCAGAAGTTTCTCGACCCGGAAGGGTATCCCGCCGTCGCTCCCCCTTGGGGCACGCTGAACGCCATCAATCTGAACACCGGAGAATATGTCTGGAAGATTCCGCTAGGTGAATACCCGGACCTTGCCGCCAAGGGATTGAAAAACACCGGCACGGAAAACTACGGCGGCCCGATCGTTACCGCGGGCGGCCTCTTGTTTATCGGAGCAACCAGCTACGACAAGAAATTCCGCGCCTTCGACAAATCCACCGGCGAACTATTATGGGAAGCCACGCTCCCCTTCTCCGGCACCGCCACGCCCGCTACCTATGAAGTCGACGGCCGCCAATTCGTGGTCATCGCGGCTGGTGGCGGCAGAGACCCCAGGTTTCCTTCCGGCGGCGTCTACGTCGCCTTCGCCCTTCCCCAGCAATCATCGGGTACAAGTTCCAACTCAGATCCGAAGCACTAGCGCAGAAATCACGTTTCAAGACGGCGGCTCTCTGCTGACTATTTCAATCTTTCTCTCCCGCTCGTAATTTCGCTGGGCTTCCAGCGCCTTCGATTGCCCGGCCGGTGCCCGGCTTGTTTTCCAACAGCGCGCTCAGCAGATTCGCCAGCTGCGACTCCTGCCGCAGGACCGTCTCCCGATGTGCCGCCACGTCATCCCTCTCCGTCAGCCGCGCGAGTTGCGCCGCCAGACTCCGCACAGCGACATCGTTTGGCACGTAGATTCGATCCATTGATGTGACCACTTCCCAGCCCGATTCCGTGCGCCGCAGCTCCCAGCGAACTTTTTCGCGCCGCCGTTTATAGTCCGTTTCTCCGCTCGCTATGGTCGCCCGCGAATCAATCCGCAGCGTCGCCCATCCGTGGTTCCGCTTGAATTCCAAGCGCTCCACCTCGATTCGTTCAAAAATCACCACAGGGAGTACCAGCTTTAAGGAGTCATCCGCACGCAAGACTTCTCCCGAGCCATTGGTGAAATCAGCGATGGCGTCGGCAACTTGGCTGCTCGTTGGCTGCTTGGTGCCTGCTGCGATGATTATGCTTTTCCTGACGTCAAATGTAGCGCCGCCCTCGGCGCTCAATGCCGCAGACGGAGTGGGCGAATCATTCTCGACTTTGGTTCGTTCCGATGCCGCCTTCGGAGCCCGATTGGAAGTGGAAGCCGCTGGAGTGCGCTCTTCGACCAACGCTGCTGTGTCGAGCGTCTTATTCGAATTCGCCGTTCGCGGCGCCACCGGGGCCCGAACCGCCGCAGTCAGAATCTCGCCTTTTTCAACTTTGTATCTGTAGAAACGCGACCTTCCCCGCGCTTTCCAATACGCTCCCGAGTAATCCTGGGCCTCCAAGCCTGTGCGCACCAAGCTATAAAAACTGTGCTCAATCGGATCCAGGACTATGCCGACGTGCCCGGGCCACACAATTAAATCTCCGGGCCGCGGATGCCTCACCCGCTGAAAATTTTCCTGCCCGGCGTAAAGTTCGAACGAGTTCGCGTACGGGTATTCAAATCCCGCGTCGAGATAGGTCTGATGGACGAGGTGAGAACAGTCCTGCGCCTCGCGCCCGGACTGAGCCTGATCCTTCGCGGCGCCCACGATCGAGCGCCCCTCCTTCGCGTTTAACAACCGGAAATTCGGCGCGGGTCGCGGTGCGGCAAGCGCATCCTGAGCGCCCGCCTGTGAGTCAGGCACCGACTGAGCCTTCGCCTGCGAGCCCGCGATCAGACACCAGCCTACAAGGTATGCCGCGAGCGCAAAACCGCGCCCCGATTTCCAGTTGAACTCAGTCCTCGCCTTGTTCATCGCCCATAGTCCTTGGCAATTGCCCGAAGATAGTTTCACCTTCTCTTAGGATCTTATCTGGGACTGGGAGTGGCAATAGAACTTGCTCTGAACGTAATTGGCCAAATGGCCAGGCACCCGATACGCTGCAAAGTACGCTGGGCCTTAGGACTGCGTTCGCTGGGAGGACAGGGTCTCCGGGGGACCCCTTAGTTCACTATTACTTGGACCGTCGTAGCGTGGCTGAGGTTGCCTGAAGTTCCGGTTATTTTGAGTGTGTATGTGCCTGCGGGTGTTCCCGATGGGGGGGTTACCGTGAGCATGGCCGTCTTGATTATGCCAGCATAAGAACCGGTGATCGTGACCGGCGTGCTAGCGGTTACCGCACTGGTGTTCACCGTGAAATTCGCGCTGCTAGCCCCGGCAGCCACGGGCACACTTGAGGGCACCGTTGCTGCAGAGGCGCTGCTGGAGAGGGCCACAGCGGCGCCGTAGCTAGTAGCCGGCCCGCTGAGAGTGACCGTCCCGGTCGAGGAAGACCCGCCAGTAACGCTAGTTGGGTTAAGTCCGACCGACAAAAGTGTTGGCGGCCCAGACGACGGGTTGCCGTAGCTACCACAGGAGTAGGTGCAAAGTGAAACGGCGAGAACGCCTGCCACTGCGGCAAGGCCGGGGCGCTGCCAGGAAGCACGGCCCAAGTTGTAAACTATCAGCAAGACGGCAAGCGCTGCAAAGAGCACGCTTAAGGTCGCCCACAGATGCAGCGGCGCACTCCGCGGCAAGGACAGAGGCGTCACCAAGGCTCCACGCGCGGTAGTCGAGAATGTAACGGTGACGGTCGCTGGGTTGGACCCATCAAGTGACACCGAGGACGGCGAAACCGTGCAACTCGCTCCTGTTGGTGCGCCCGTGCAACTCCAGGTGACCGTCTGATCGAATCCGTGCGCGGGCGCAGCGGAGATTATGAAATTGGCCTGTTGTCCAGCAGTAATCGTCTGGCTGGACGGCGGCGAGGCAGAAACGGTGTAATCCGGTGTACCGCTCAGAGATCCAAGTGTCATGACCAGGTCCAACCGCCCGTGGTTCAGCCCCCAGTTGGGATTGAGCGGAACCGCATTTGCCACTGCCGTTGCCGCGCCGGATTCGCTAATAGCCGCTTGCATGTCGTGCAACAATGCCGCCCCTCCGGAAACAAATGGAGCGCTGAACGAAGTGCCCCATCCTGCCGCGTACGTATCGAACGGGTATGTGCTCACAATGGATTCACCCGGAGCCGCAACCCACACGATGGCGTTCCCATAGTTGGTGAACGACGAAGGAGTGTCCTGGTCGCTCGTCGACGCCACGCCCATTACGTCACTTTGCAGCGCGGCAGGATAGACCAGAAGTGGTGGACCTTGCCCGTCGTTGCCTGACGACGCCGCGCAGATGACACCATGCTGGTTAGCATAGTCGAGAGCTGTTTGCAGCTCCAGCGAGCTCGTCTTAGTGTCCAAGCTCATGTTGATCACGTTGGCGTTGTTCTGCACGCCATAATAGATCGCGCGCAAAATGTCGGAGAGCGAAGCTGTGCCGTCGGAATGGAATGCCTTCAGAGGCATGAGCATGGCCGTCGGAGCGACCAGGTGGATAATGCCCATCACCATCGTGCCGTGGCCAAAAGCCTTATATTGTGAATTTCCATCCAGTATGGCCGCCGAGGACTGGTCCAGTATTGCCGCTGATGATTGATTCACTTGCGCCGGCGAGGGGCAGGAGGATGCGCTACAGGCAGGTGGGGGATAAGTAGGAAAATCCGTTGGTGAAAGATCATTCAGCTCGGAACCGCCCGCTTGGTTCCGGGTGAAGTCGTAACCATCACCAGGCACCAACACTTGTTGCAGCACCGGGTGGTTAGGGTCCACTCCCGTGTCAATGTCCGCGACAATCCCCGTCCCCGTCACATTGAACGCTTTCTGTGCGTTCTGGACTCCCACAATCGACGCCGCAGGCTGATTGACGTAGCTGTTCCACGCCGTCTGTGTCGTGGAACTGGCTGGGTAGGGCACCGAACTTCTGTCCTGCATGAGAGTAGGGGAAATTGGCGTGGGTACAACGTTCAGTCCGCCGATTAAACTGAGCAACTGATTCACTTCGGCATCCACAATGCCTGGTAGAGCGCCCAAAGTACTCGCCAATGTCGCCGGGTCGATCAGCGTTGTCACGAGGAAGAGCTGACCCAGTGCCCCGTCCAGAGGAGTGGTAACCACGGTGCAGCTATTTGCAAGACAAAGAGCCTGAAGGCCTTGCAGGCCTAACGTTGTCCGAACAATGACCCCGCCGCCAGCCGCCTTCGCAGGCGTCGCCCACAGTAGGGCCACCAATAAGGCCGCCAGCCACACTCCCCGTTTCATGACTCAGCGCTCCTTCTTACACTGCAAGAGCTTTCTTTCGCCGCGTGAGCCCTTGCCTCCGCGTTCTCGCTCAAACTCTTCCGGCTGGTTCTCCCCAAGAAATCGCGCGCGCGCATGGAGTTCTCTTCCCGCAATTCATTAATACATCTTGGAATATAACCTTTTAGTATCCGCAGCCTAGAGGATGGTGGCATCAGCAGGTTCCCAATTGCTGGGCACGATCTTCTCCGGACTGACCCATGTCGCCAATCCCCCTCGGAGGCAAATCCTACGGAGGCGGCTCGTACGCAGGTCAGTCCGGCTCGTCCCATCTAGTAAGGTTGAAAAGAGATGTAAAAAATAGGGGGAAAAGTCCGCAAAATTGGCTAGGGTAAATACCCTATTTCTAGCCTTTAACTATCTTGAATAGGTTCACTTCCTTAGATTATGTAGGGCAGCGGTCAGAGCCTCCGCGCCTTACGGCCACAACGCCCCGTAGTTGACGGCGCTCGTGCGCCTAAGCGCTGCCGATGGCGCGTTTGAGTACTTCGCGCGAAATATTCGCCCCGCTCACTACCAGCGCGACATGACTGCCACACACGCTTTTCCCTTGCAGCAGCGCTGCCGTACTGGCAGCTCCAGCTGGCTCCGCCAGTACATGTTCTTCAAGCAGCAGCGTCTCAATCGCCCGCAGCAACTGCTCTTCACTTACCAGAACCACGTCATCCACCAGGCTCTTCACGTCGCGCACGTTCGCAGCCTCCGGCGTCCGTGTCGCCAGCCCATCGGCAATCGTGTCGCACGTTTCGGTGCCCACCACCTTTCCTTCCTTCCACGACAGGTAGTACGACGGCGCGCGCTCCGCCTGCACACCGATAATCTTCACTTGCGGCGCGATCTGCTTCGCCGCCGCGGCGACCCCGCGGATCAGCGCCGTATCCCCCATCGGCACAAGAATCGCACTCGTCTCGGGCTGTTGTTCCAGGATCTCGCACCCAATCGTTGCAGGTCCTGCTGGCAAATCCGTGTCCGTCGCATCGTTGAGGAAGTAGACTCCCGGCTGTTTCGCGTACTCGGAGGCCAGCGCAAATGCGGACGCCAGGTCGCCGGCTCCGCTCTCCACAATCGCCGCGCCGAGAGCCGCAATCCGGGCGCGCTTCACCGCATTGCAGTTCACCGGCAGAAAAATCCTGGCCGCAATTCCAAATTGTTTCGCTGCATAAGCCACTGCAGCTCCGTGATTCCCCGTGCTTGAAGCCACCACTTCCTTCACCGCCCCTCGACTCATTCTCTGCGCCAGAGCCCAGAACGCCCCCCGCACCTTAAACGTCCCCGTCGGCAGTTCCGTCTCCAATTTCAAGTAAACATTCTTTCCCGTCTTTTGACTGAGGAACGGCGCGGCAATCAGCCGCGTCTGCGCAAAATACTTCGCCAGGAATCTTTGCGCCTCCCGAATCGTCGCGATACTCGGAACTATCTCCATGCCGGCTTTCTGCAAGTTTGGTCCGCCCTCTACAAATTATAAAGGTTCAGTTTATGCTCACCAATTGCTCTGCAAGACGACCTAATCTACTCCATTCACATGACTTATTGTGCGGCATCGCAACTTTTTCGATTCCACGGGGTTTGTAGAAAAGGCGCGCAAGTTTGTGGCCAGTGTTCCCATTCCAGCCATGTTCCATCAAGGGGGATTTTGCTGTGCGTAGGATCGCCTTCATCGCTCGTAGGCTCGTCGCGAGAGGATCGCTCATAGGAAAGGTTCTCGGCACGACTGCAATCCCGTGTCTTCTTGCGCTCTTGTTCGCCGGCCTTGCCTGTCCCCGGGCTAATGGTGACGTGGGTGTTGTGCTCAATGAGTCGCTCGATACGAGCGTCGACAGAATCACCGGCACCGGGCACAGCGCTGTGTATTTCTCGCGCATTTGTCCCGATTCGCCCGTAAGACTCCGCCTATGCGGTCCCGGTGAGCACGGCTCTGTGATGAGCAATTACATCAATATTGGCGAAGATCAGTCGTTTGAATGGAACGTCGTCCCCTTGAACATATATCTCTATGGGATCGAAGATATTCAAAATCGTCCTATCTTCGGTTCATACAAGATCAAGCATGTGCTTGAAGAGAGATACCTGAAGAACTATTTGTCACCACTGTGCGCAGGCGCTCCCTGCATGAACAGTTACAAGTCCGAATGGAGAGAGATGGTCGCCGCCACCCTTATTCGCAGCGTCTACATCTTCATCATTGATACCACCGAAGAGCAGGATCGCAAGTTAATCGCTGAATTCAACGATTCGCTAAATGAGAACCACTTCAATGGTGTCACGCGGAATTGTGCCGATTTCACGCGGCGCGTGATTAATACCTATTTCCCGAACGCGACCCGCACCGATTATCTGAACGACTTCGGGATGACTTCGCCGAAAGCTGTCGCGCGCTCGTTCACTCACTATGGGCTTCGCCACCCGGAATCCAATCTTCGTGTGCTGCACTTTGCTCAAGTGCCGGGCACGATCAAGCGAAGCAGCGAAGTTCGCGCGGGAACCGAGCAGTTGTACCACTCCAAAAAATTCCTTATCCCGATGGTTATTTTCGCGGATTACGAATTGCCCGCCGTGGCGGCGTCTTACCTGCTCACGGGACGATTCAATCCCGTGCATGAATTCGAACGGCGTCCGGCTGTAGAGGAAGTTTCCTCTCAAGACCAGAGTGCGACTCTTTCGCCGGAGGAGCGAACGCGCGTCGTCGGTACTTCCAAGGAGTGGAAGGAATACCGCAAGGCCTTTGACTCCATGGTTGTTGAGGACGTACGTGAAAACGTTATCCATGACCGCCGAAACTTGAATCGCTTTTTCAAACATTTCGATCAAGCCGGCACGCCATTTGTCGATGAACACGGGTTGCTTTGGATGGGGACTTCGCAGAACGGCCGGCCCGTCAAAGTGGGTTTGAGTGCCAGCAACGTTCTTGCCTCCGACTCCGACCCACAGTTAGCTCACGAATTGTTGCTGGCGCGCGTTGACCGTGTCTTGAAAAGCCCCAAACACGGCCGTGAGACGATGTTTGAATTTGTTCAGGATTGGGCAGCCCTGCAGCAGGCATCCGAGAAACATGCTGTGACTCTCGCGCGCAACGCCTCTCCCGAGAAAGGGCTGAAGGGCGCTGCACGGCCAGATGGTGGCGATGATTGAGACCTGTCGGCCAGTATAGCCGCGTCTTTTTCGCATGCACGTAATCGGGCCGGCTCGCTCCCTCAAACCGGAGGCAATTTCGAACTAATGAGGGATTCCACCTGCTTCCAAACGGCAGTGTCGCATTCAATTTTTGTATGATACTTTGCGAAAACTCTGACATACCACGGATAGTTATCGCACCGGATGTTTTTCGATTTGTAGTCAAAACGAAAATTGCCTAGAACCCGCGTGCGTTTTTCGTCGGCAGCTCGAATTTTGGAACGGCCGCGGAGTAGCCCATCGGACTGATAGAAATTCACGGCCTCGCTGACATTGGCGGGGATAATTTCGTCGTTCTGCCGCATCTTGGCGACGCTGTCCACTTGCACCGTAAGCAGCACCGGAATATGCTCCCCGTCCAATTCTTTGGCGAGTGCGACCGTCTCCGAGCCGCCCCAGCTCATCCCGTAAATGATAATCTGCGCTTTTTTCTTCTCCTCGTCAGATAGTTTCCCATCATGATCGGTGTTTAGAATTTTCAAGATTTCTCGGTGCGCTTTTTCCCTGCGGCGATTCTCAAACACCTCCACATACACCCCGGCAGGATGAGCGCTGCGAAGATGCGCGGCGAGTTGCACGCCGCTATGGACCATATTGTCGTGCGCCACGAAACCACCGACGAATCCCACCACAATGACAGGCG
>WNFC01007131.1_pt1 | contig 12298 bp, 11 predicted proteins | sample 5400541 | NCBI WGS metagenome assembly WNFC01 (sample SAMN13153342, study PRJNA577476) | soil metagenome | isolation source: 120 cm saprolite under Douglas fir tree site 2 hole 2 replicate 1 | place: USA:California | collected 2015-04-18 | reverse complement strand
TGGAAGAAGAGTCCACCTCCGACCGACTGCGGCCGGCCCCCCGAGTGCCGTCGATGAGAAGGACGGTGGCGATCGTTTTGCTGCTCGCGATTCCGCTCGCCGGAGGCAGCTACTTTCTCTGGGGCCGTTGGAAGGCGCAGCGCAACCGGGAAATCAAGAAGAACCTGGCCACCGCCGCCGAGCAGCTGCGCCACGACAGCTACGAGTCCTACAAGCGCGCGTCGATCGCCGCGGACAAGGTGCTGGAGCTCGACCCGGGCTCCACCGCGGCACACGGGTACCTCGCCTACGCCTACGTGGTCCGCTGGGGCGAGCACGGGGGCGGCGACGAGGCGAGAAAGCTCGCCGAAGAGCATCTCGAGGCCGGCAAGCGCGGCGGAGAGGTCAGCTCGCACCTGTACGCGGCGGATGCGCTGTACCAGCACTACTCCGGAAAGGACTCCCAGGGGCTGCACGATCTGGAGCAGCGGATCCGCAGCTTCGACGCGGAAAACAGAAAGAGCTCCCTGATGTACCTGACGCTGGCGCTGATCCAGATGAACTCGGGCGATCTGGAGCATGCCCGGGAGAGTCTGGACACCGCGCAGGCCCTCGCCCCGGACGATGCCCGCATCTACGCGGCGCTCGGAACCCTCAATCGGCGACGGGGTCAAGACAATGAGGCGGCGAAGAGCTTCGACTTCGCGCTTCGCTACGAGAAGGACCACCCCGAGGCGCTGCTCGGAAAGGCGCTGCTCATCCTCCAGCAGGATCGCCCCGAGTACACCATCGCGGCGAAGGTGATCCGCAAGCTGATCGAATCGGACCCTCCGCCCTCCCCGCGGCAACTGGCCACCGCGCACCTGGTGCGTTCGCTGCTCATCTCCCGCGTTTCGTCCGAGATGCCGGAATACAAGCCCGAGTCGCAAAGGCAGCTCTCGGAGATTACTGGCGTCCCGGTGGACAGAACGCGAGCTCAGTCCGAGGCGCAAAAGGCGGAGGAGACCGGCTTCGCCCTGGACCGCACCAACCCCGAGCTGCACGTGATCAAGGGCCGACGCCTCCTCTTCGAGCAAAAGACCGATGCGGCGCTGTCCGAAATGCGGCTGGCGATCAAGATGGACCCGACCCGCGCGCACTTCTACGTCGAGCTGGCGCGGGCGCTGATGCAGAAGCCGGGCGGAGAAAAGGACGCCCAGGAGGCGCTGGTCAACGCCCTGAAGACTGTGCACGACAGCCCGAAGCTGCTGGTGATGCTCGGCAACGCCTACCGGCGGCAGGGGAAGCTCGACGATGCCTTGGCCCAGTATTCCCGAGCCCTGAACGATCCCAAGGCGCGCAATCCGGAGGCCCGGTTGGCGATGGGCAGCATCTATCGGGAGCGAAAGGAATATCCGAAGGCGGCGCAGGCGCTGGAGAAGTCGGCGCAGGAGTTCATCGGCCAGCCGGGCAAGCTCGCCGCCGTGTATTCGGAGCTGGGGCGGGTCTACGAAGAGAAGGGCGACCGGGCGAAGGCGGACGAGGTCTTTCAGAAGGCGCTGGCTGCGGACGAAGAGTATTCGCCCGCCTATTACCACTACGCGCGCTTCCTCTCCTCGGACGCCCGTCAGGCCAGCAAGGCGAAGACGACGGCTCAGGAGTACCTCAAGCGCGATCCCCGCGGGGAATTCGCCACCGAAGCGCAGCGGATGGCGCAGTAACCAGCCGTCTTTGCTTTTCGTTCACTCCGTTCCGAAAAAGTTGGTTCGCCCCGCGGCTCTCGAATAAGGATGGGCCATGGTCGTGATCGTCGCCATTGCGGGTCTGGCCCTGGGCTTCATCGTCATCCTGCTCATCTCCCTCACCGCGCCGCGGGAAGAGGACGCTCCCGGAGACGGCGATGGGGCCGGCCGGAACCTGGCGCATGGCTGGATATCGCGCCTCAGCGCTGATCAGTTGGCGCGGCTGCTCACGATGCTCTTCAGCGAGCTCAAGTATGAAGTAGAGGACACTCGCATCGGAGATGGCGTCGTGGATCTCCTGGCGGTGAATCCGACGCCGATCAGCGGGGGCCGGATCTACATTCGAGGCATCGCCCATCCCCCGCTGGGGATCGTCGGCGAGGATGAAGTGCGCGGCGCTCTGGACACCTCGCGAGCGGAGATGGCGGGCAAGGCCCTGATCGCCACCGGAGGGGTCTTCTCCCCGGAAGCACGGGCGGCTGCCGAGGGAGTGCCTCTTGAGCTTCTGGACGGCGCCACCTTGATGTCGCTCATCAAGAAACACTTGCCCCCGATCGCAGTAGCCCGTCGGGTCTGACGTTGACAGCTCACCGCGGTGATCTCTAAGGTGCGCCCCGCGTTTTAAGACTCAGCGCTGCTTGGCACGGTTCGCCTTGCTGCTGACCCATTTCAAAAGGAGCATGACACGATGAAAACCCAAAGATTTACCGTCTCGATTGCCGGCGCGATGCTGCTTGTCTCCGGACTTGCATTTGGCGCCGGAAGCATCGAAGGCACCGCCCTCTTCAGCGGCACGGCGCCCAAGCCGCAAAAGCTCAATCGCAAGTCCGATCCCATCTGCGCGAAGAAGGATTTCAACGATGAGTCGATCGTCCTTGGCAAGAGCGGCAAGGAGCTGCAGAACGTGCTGGTGCGGGTAAAGGACGGGCCTGCCGGAAAAGTACCGACCGAGCCGGTCACGGTCGACCAGAAGGACTGCATGTACCGTCCGCGCGTACAGGGCGCGGTGGTCGGACAGAAGATCCAGGTGAAGAACGACGACGGCACACTTCACAACGTCCACAGCTATGAGGGGACCAAGACGCTCTTCAACCAGGCGCAGCCGCCCGGTTCCGCGCCGATCGAGAAGCCGCTTCCCAAAGTCGACGACCTGGTCAAGCTCAAGTGCGACGTCCATCCCTGGATGGCGGGCTTCGTCGTCCTCAACAAGAATCCCTACTTCGCGGTGACCAAGGAAGACGGAACCTTCACGATCAAGGACGTCCCCGCCGGGACCTACACCATCGAGGCTTGGCACGAGAAGCTCGGCACCAAGACCCAGCAAGTGACGGTGACCGAAGGAAAACCAGCGGTCGCCAAGTTCGATTTCTCGGACAAGAAGTCCTAGCGTCGCAAGGGGAGGGCGTCGTTTCCTCTTGCGCGACTCAGACTTGAAGTAGATGCGGCCCTCCGGGATATTGGGAGGGCCGTTCCTTTAGGAGCGTTTCGCCACCCATGGGCGTTCATCGTTTCGCCGTCGCCACCGCGCTCGCCACGTTCTGCCTGCTCATCGCCGGCGGTCTGGTGAGCACCACCGAATCGGGCCTCGCCTGTCCTGATTGGCCGCTCTGCGAGGGCAAGCTGATTCCGAAGATGATCGACGGAAAGCAGTTCGAGCACACCCATCGGCTGGTCGCCTCCGCGGTGGCGGCGATGACCTTCGTCTTGTGCGCGATGCTTTTCCGGAAAAGACGGGAGGATCGAGCGCTGACGCGCCTTGGCGCCTTCGCCGCGGCGCTGGTGGTGGTGCAGGCGCTTCTCGGGGCTCTGACCGTCAAGCTGGCCCTTCCCGCCTGGGTCTCATCGCTCCATCAGGCGACGGCGATGGCTTTCTTCAGTCTCATGATTTCGCTCGCCTTTCTCACCCGGCAGAGGATGCCCGATTTCGCCCCGTCGCCGATCGACCCCGACGCCCGGGCGCGGCTTCGGCGCTGGATATTTCCGGTGATCGCCATCACCTACCTGCAAGTTTGCGCCGGAGCGGTGATGCGGCATACCCGCAGCGGCCTGGCGTGTGGATTTGAATTCCCCTTGTGCCTGGGCAAGCTCTGGCCAATGGATGCGCCTCTGTTCGTGCAGATCCATCTCGTCCACCGCTTCGGAGGATTCGCCGTCGCCGCCGCGGTGATCGCCTTGACCTTCGCGATCCTCCGAGCCCGGACCGGAAATTCCGCCTTGCGGGCAGGGGTGGTGCTTGCGTCGGCGATGGTGATCGGGCAAATCGTTCTCGGCATTGCCACCATCTTGTCTTCGCGCGAGCTCTTCACGATGACCGCCCACTCCTCGCTCGGGGCGGCGCTGCTCGCAAATCTCGTCGCGGTTTACTGGATCGCCTGTCCCTCCGCGCCGCCGCCGGTGCTCGCCGGCCCGGGCGTTGGACGCGAGCGCGCTTCGATGGAGATCGCGTGAGCACCCGGGCGGTGTCCCTGACCACGACGGCGTCGGATCTGCTGTCGCTCACCAAGCCGCGGCTGTCGAGCCTCGTTCTTTTCACCATGGCGGGCGGAATGTGGCTGGCGCCGACGTCGCTCTCGCCGGCGAGGGCGGTGGCTGCTCTTCTGGCGACGGCCGGGATCATCGCCGCCGCCAACGCGCTCAATTGCTACCTGGAAAGAGACGTCGACCGGTACATGAAGCGGACGCGCAATCGCCCACTTCCTTCCGGGCGAATGGACCCTCCGGTGGCGCTCTGGTTCGGGATCTCCCTCGCGGCGATCTCCATCCCCGCGCTCGCGCTGGCGACGAACGTATTGACGGCCCTGCTGGGGCTGGCCGCGCTCGCGCTCTACGTGCTGGCCTACACGCCGCTCAAGGCGCGAACCTGGACCGCGATGCTCGTCGGCGCGGTGCCGGGAGCGCTGCCCACCTTGATGGGTTGGACGGCGGCCACCGGATCGATCGCTCTGCCCGGGCTGGTGCTCTTCGCCGTGCTCTTCCTCTGGCAGATTCCCCACTTTCTGGCGATCGCGCTTTTCTGCAAGGAGGAGTACGCCGCGGCGCATCTCAAGTCGCTGCCGCTGCAGCGAGGCGACGCGGTTTCGCGCGCCCACATCGTGGCCTACTGCGCGGTGCTGGGTCCGGTGGCTTTCTCGCTCTACCCGCTCAAGGCCGCAGGACCTATCTATGCCGCATCGGCGATCGTTCTCGGCGCGGCCTTCCTCGCCGTCGCGCTGTACGGTTTCTGGCGCCGGCTGGGGCCCTCCTGGGCGCGACAGCTTTTCTACGTCTCGCTGCTCTACATGGCCGGTTTGTTCACCGCCCTTTGGGTGGATGGCGGAGCTCGGGCGAGTGGGTGGATGCTGCCGTGAAGGCCGCCGTCGCCATGGAGAGAATTGCCCCGGAGCTCCAAAGCCCCGCGGCGCTGCTCAAGATCAGCGGGCTGTCGCGCCGGTTTGGCGAGCGGCTCGCCCTGGACGATTTGTCGTTCGAGGTCCGCTCGGGTGAAATCTTTGGGCTGCTTGGGCCGAATGGGGCGGGAAAGTCCACCGCGTTCCAGATCCTCGCCTGCACGCTGCGCCCGGATGCGGGGCGCATCTTCTTCGCCGGGAGGGAGCTGTCGCTGGACGATCCGGCGCTGCGCCGGCAGATGGGCGTCGTCTTTCAGCGCAGCAGCCTCGATGACCAGCTGACCGCCGAGGAGAACCTGCTCCTCGGGGCGAGGCTTTATGCGCTGCCGCGCGCCGTCGCCAACGCGCGCGTCGCCGAGATGTTCGCCCTGATCGAGCTGTCGGATCGCGCGGGCGAGAAGGTGGAGGGGTGGTCCGGCGGAATGCGGCGCCGCCTCGAATTGGCCCGCGCCCTGGTGCACCAGCCCAAAGTCCTCTTGATGGACGAGCCGACCCAGGGCCTGGACGAAGCCTCGTTCCGCAAGTTCTGGGCGCACGTCAAGGCGCTGCGCCAGGCCCGCGGATTGACGGTGCTCCTCACCACCCACCGACCCGAAGAGGCCGATCAGTGCGATCGCCTGGCGATCCTCGATGCCGGCCGGCTGGTGGCGTTAGACTCGCCCGCAGCGCTCGCCTCGAAAATGGGGGGCGATGTGATCACCGTCGAGGCCGAAGAGCCGGAGGCGATCGCCCGCGTCCTTCTCGAGCGATTCGAGATCCCCGCCACGGTCGTCGATGGCCGGGTTCAGGTAGAGCGGCGCGACGGTCACTCGCTCATCCCGCGCCTGGTGGAGGCTTTTCCTTCTGGACGGCTCCAGTCGGTCAGCTTGCGCCGGCCCACGCTCGCCGACGTTTTCTTGAAGCTCACCGGACATGCGCTGGGCTCGGACCGGCCCACGCCTCCGCCCGCCCGGAAGGGACGGGCGCGATGAGCGTGCAGGTCGTCGAGGCCATTCCGTCGCGGTGGATGTTGAATTGGGCGACGGTGCGCGTGCTCGCCGGCCGGGACGTGATCCGGTTCTTCCGCCAGAGATTCCGCGTCATCGGCGCGCTGGCGCAGCCGGTGGTGTTCTGGTTCGTGCTCGGCTCGGGCTTTGGGGGGTCGTTCCGTCTGCGCGGCGCGGAGGGCGTCGGGTACATGCAGTTCTTCTTTCCCGGAGTGGTGGCGATGGTCCTGCTCTTCTCGACCATTTTCGCCACGATCACCGTGATCGAGGACCGGCGCGAAGGCTTTCTACAGTGCGTGCTCGCCGGGCCCGGCTCCCGCTTATCGGTGGTGATCGGAAAGAGCGCGGGCTCGACTCTGATCGCGCTCCTCCAAGCCGGCTTGTTTCTCTTGCTCGCGCCACTGGCCGGGGTGCGGCTGTCGGTCGTGGATTGGCCCCTTCTCGGCGCGGTGATGATCTTGAGCGCCCTGGCGATGACCGGCGTCGGTTTTTCGATGGCTTGGTGGATCAACTCGACCACCGGCTACCACGCGGTGATGAGCCTTCTTTTGATACCCGCCTGGGTCCTCTCGGGAGCGATGTTCCCGATCGAAAGCGCGGGACCCGTCCTCGGCGCGGTGATGCGGTTAAACCCGATGCGCTTTTCCGTCGAGGGCATCCGCCGAGCGCTCTTTGCATCTTCATGGACGATCGATGGAGGCGGCTCCGCTGCGCGCGACGTGCTTGCCCTTCTGCTCTTCGCCTCGGTGACGGTGGGCATCTCGGCGTGGCGCGTCAGCCGGCGGGAGTGAGGCGACAGGCGCGATGTCCAATCCCTCGCGAATACTGGCGGCGGCGGTTTGCCTTCTCGGGGCGCTGGCAATCGCGCTCTTCTTTTGGGCGCCCGGGAAGACGCCCGCGACGCGCGAGTCGCTTGGGGTTGCGCCGGCTGGCGCGGGGACGTCGGTCGCCTCACCGCTCGCACCGGTCGTTCGCGGAAACAGTACGATCTCGGGCGAAGTCCAGTTGGTCGGGCAGCCTCCGGCGATGCAGCCCCTGAAGCTGGGCGCCGATCCCATCTGCGCCTCCGAATCTTCCTACGACGAACAGGTGATCGCGCCGGGGGGAAGATTGAGCAACGTCTTCGTGCGGATCGCCGATGCCCCACCGGAGCCGCCGCCAGGCACCGCGGTGGTTGTCGATCAGGCCCATTGCATCTTTCGCCCCCGGCTGCAGGGAGCGGTTCGCGGCCAGGTGATCCAGATTCGCAACGGCGATCGAACGCTGCACAACACGCACGGCTACGCCGGTGGCTCCACCCTCTTCAACTACGCGCAGCCCGCCAGCTCCCAGGCCCTCGAGCGCCAGCTTCCGAGCAGCTCCGGCGTGGTCAAGCTCAAGTGCGACGTCCACCCCTGGATGACCGCGTTCGTTTTCGTCACCGACAATCCCTACTACGCGGTCACCGGCGCGGACGGTCGCTTTTCGATCCACGGCGTTCCGGCGGGAACCTACCGCCTCGAGGCATGGCACGAACGCTTTGGCGTAAAGGCTCGAAAGATCAGTGTGGGCGGGGATGGAACGGTTCGCGTAGACTTTTCCTACTCGCCCGAGGACCGCGGTTGAAAGCGGCTCACTCCTGCATCGACTTGAGAATGTCCTGCTTGCGTCCGGCCTTGGTCAGCCGGTCGTTCCTCAACCCGTCGCGAAGCGCCATGTAGGTAAAAAAGGTGAACATCACGATCATGATCAGGATGGGAACGTTGTCCGGCTTGCTCAAGATCAGCGATAAGTTGTCCCAACCGCTTGGCGGTTGAACGTCGGTCCTCACCGCACCCGCATTCGCTAAGATCGTTGGAAGGATCATCTCGGTTTTTCTCTCGTCGCACCTGCGTTTTAGGGGACCGTCTTTAGCGCGTCAAGCTTGAGGATCGGCCTCGGCGGTTCTTGACCAGGGTTAGAGAGTGCTGGATAAACGAGTTTCGCCATTGCGGTCTTCGCGATAGAAGCGTGACGCAGGCGATTGTGTTTGGAGGAAGTGAATGGCCAATCTGCAGGAAGGCGGCAGCGGTGAGCACATCTGGTCGCGCCGCAATCTTCTCAGCGTCGCCGGTTGGTTGGCGATTCTCGGAGCGCTTCAGGCGGGGGCGGTGGCGATGGTTGCCCTGCTTTTCCCGCGCGTCCTTTTCGAGCCGCCCACCGCGTTCAAGGCCGGGCAGCCGACCGATTTTACCGTCGGCGAGGTCTCGGAGAGGTTCATGAAGGACCAAAGGGTCTGGATCGTTCGGGAGGACACCGGCTTTTACGCGCTTCTCGGCATCTGCACTCATCTGGGGTGCACGCCGCGCTGGCTCGGTCCGGAGAACAAGTTCAAGTGCCCCTGCCATGGCTCCGGCTTCCGGAAGGACGGGACGAACTTCGAAGGTCCCGCCCCCCGGCCGCTCGAGCGAATCAAGATCGTCCGGGCCGACGACGGTCAGATCTTGATCGACAAGTCCGTGGTATTCCGCAAGGAGCTCACCGAGTGGGTGAAGCCCGGCTCCTATCTGAAGTTCACCGCCTCCGGCACCGCCTAGCTTCACGGGGAAAAAAACAGCTATGCCCGATCCGCAGAAGCCCACCCAACAAAACGCGCTCGAAAAGATCTTCAGCAGCACCGTGTGGCGCTCGATCTTTCGGCACGGCTACTCCGACACACCGCGAAATCGGGTGCTTCAAGTGTCCGCCAACGTCTGGCTGCACCTGCATCCTTCCAAGATCCGCCGCCACGGCATTCGCTACCGTCACACCTGGTGCGCGGGGGGGCTGACCTTCCTGCTCTACCTGGTCACCGTAGTGACCGGCGTGATCTTGATGTTCTATTACCGGCCGACTCAGGAGTACGCCTACTTCGACATCAAGTACCTCGACTTCGACGTTCCGTTCGGAATGCTGATGCGGAACATGCACCGCTGGGCGGCCCACGGGATGGTGATCTTCATCTGGCTGCACATGTTCCGCGTCTTCATGACCGGGAGCTACAAGCCGCCGCGCGAGTTCAACTGGGTGGTGGGGGTGACCCTGCTCGTGCTCACGCTTTTGATGTCTTTCACGGGCTACCTTCTGCCCTGGGATCAGCTGGCGATCTGGGCGGTCACCGTGGGCACGAACATGGCGCGCGCCACCCCGCTCATCGGTCACCAGGGCCCGTTCGGTCCGGAGTTGGGAGTGACTCCGCGCTACGACATGCGGGCGCTGCTGCTCGGGGGCACCATCGTCGGCCCGCCGGCGCTGATGCGCTTCTACGTCCTGCACTGCATCTTCATTCCGATCGTCGTCAGCATCCTGATGATCCTCCACTTCTGGCGCATCCGTAAGGACGGCGGCATCTCCGGCCCGCTGTAAAGGAGCAAGCTGGACCATGGCTGAAACCTTTCCCATCACCAAGCCAGTCCCCAAAGATCAGGAGCAGGTCAAGGTCGATTCCGCGACCCGGCGCGCGGCGGCCGACATCCAGCTTCCGGACAAGGTGCACACCTGGCCTTATCTGGTGCGGGCGGAGTTCATCTCCGGCTGCGTGATGATCCTCGGCCTGCTCATCTGGTCGATCGTGATCGACGCCCCGCTGGAAGAGCCGAGCAACCCGACGAAGACGCCCAATCCCTCGAAGGCGCCCTGGTACTTTCTCGGTCTTCAAGAAATGCTGGTGTACTTCGATCCCTGGATCGCCGGGGTGATCCTGCCGACGCTGATCATCATCGGGCTGATGGCGATCCCGTACATCGACATCAATCCCAACGGGAACGGGTACTACACGTTCAAGGAACGGCCGATGGCGGTGAGCACTTTCCTGCTCGGCTTCCTCGGCCTGTGGGTGGGGTTCATCATCATCGGCGTCTTCTTCCGCGGCCCGGGTTGGAACCTCTATTGGCCCTGGCATTTCTGGGATCCGCACAAGGTGGTCCCGATGACCAACCGGGACCTGCCCTACATGCTCGGGGTTCGAGACGAGACGTTGACCTTCATCGTCGGAGCCGTGGCAATAGTCGCCTGGTTCAGTCTCGCTCCGCTGATTTACGTCTGGCAGCGCAACCATCCGATGATGCGCAAGCTTGGAGCGGTGCGCTACTTCGTCGTCGCCTTCCTCTACCTTTGCATGGGCGGGACGTTGGTGAAGATCCTCCTTCGGCATCTGCTCGCGGTGAAATACATCTGGGTCTGGCCGAACGTCCTCAACATCTGAGCCAATTCAAGAGCTGATCGAAACCATTTATGGGCAAGCCGGTCGAGCGCCAAAACCACTCGGTATCCTTCTTTATCCTCGCGACGCTGATCGCCGTCTGCACGGCGTGGTCGTTCTACGAGGAATTCCTTGCTCGTCGCCCCTGGAAGGACTTCCAGGAGCGGAACTTCGCCCACGAGCGGGAAAAGGCCGCTGGCGAGCTGCGCGCCTACGAGCGCAGGCTCGAGTCGGGAGACATCAAAGTCCTGCTCGATCCAGCCAAACCCGCGTCGGCCACCACCGTGGCGGAAGCGCAAAAGCGCCTCGATGAGATCGATCGCAATCTGGCCAAGGAGCACAAGGATCTGGATCAGATCCGCAGCGAGCTCAAGGACGCGGAAATCGAGGCCTCCGACGCCGACATCAAGGTGAAGTTGCTCAGATCCGAGGACGACGGTCTTTTCTACATCTTCCAGAACGCGGAGCACGAAGAGGCGCTCGCCAACAATCAGGCGACGGTGCTGCGCGAACAAGGCAAGCAGTCGGAAGCCGAATCGGAGCTGAAGACCGCTGAGTCGTGGAAAAAAGACCGCGAGCGCGCGGAGCATGATCGGGCGCAACTCGCGGAGCAGATCAAAAAGGCGGAGACCGGGGCTCAACAAGCGTCGGACAAATTGGCCGCGGTGCAGACCCGGTTGAAAGAAAAGATTGGAGAGCGCGATCGGACCAAGGCGGCGATCGAGGCCGCCAAGGACCCGATCGTCACTGCGAAGGCGCAGGTCGCGGTGGCCTCGAAAAAGTCGGCTGAGCTGACCCAGTACTGGCTGACCACCTACGACAATTCGGTCGACCGCTGCCAGAACTGCCACACGCTGGTCGACAAGTGCGGCTATTCGCGGCCGCACGAAGTTCTCGAGGCGCTCAATGCGCCGAACGCCAAAGCCGAGGAGATCCCGGCGAAGTTCTGCATCAACCCCGAGCGCCTGGAGAGCTACCAGCAGACTGCCGGAGAGGTTTGCGCCCTGGAGTTCGATCTGGCGGCGTCGGTGACGGGCAAGCCGGGCACCGGGCGATGCCTCTCCCCGGACGAGCGAACCTCGGTGCGCGACTTTTTCATGAACTACTGCGGTCCTCAGTCGCCCGCCCACCGCGCGCTCTCGGACGCGGCGCTGAAGAACGCCTGTATGGGCAAGGAGGCGTGGGAGAAGCTGGCGGACTATGTGGAGCCGCTGGAAAAACGCGGAGCGTGCGCGATTGAGATCAAGCCCGAGGGAGAAACCTGCCTCGACGGCGCTCGCCGCGACCAGGCCCTTTCCTGGGTCCGGGAGCACTGTCCCGAAGTTTCCCCGACTCGCAAGGGTCTCGAGCAGAACGCCCAGAAAGCCTGCGCCTCCGGCGATGCGGGCAAAAAGCTCGCGACGATCAAGCCCGTCCTCTACAACTACGAAGTCTGGGCGCAGACCCATCCGTACCGGGGCGAGCTTCTCGGCAACAATCATCCCGCGGACCGATTCGGGTGCACCACCTGTCATGAAGGGCAGGGGGCGCAAACCAAGGGCGTGTCGCGCCGCGAGTTCGAGCACGGTTGGGACGATCACTATTGGGAAAGGCCGATGCTCGACCTGGTCTCTCACAAGAAGTATCGGCCGATCACTTTCAGCGCCCCCGCTTCCGACCAGGGCGTGCCGGGCGAATGGGCACAGAACGAAAAGGAGTACGTCGAGTCCACCTGCGCCAAGTGCCACACCGAAGCGGTGCAGCTGAAGTTCGCCGACACCTATACCAAGGGCCGCCGCCTGGTCGCCGAAATCGGCTGCCAAGGATGCCACCCATTCGATGCGTTCAAGGATTTTCCGCGGATCGGACCGACGCTGACCGATCTGAAGAAGAAGACGACGCCGGCCTTTTTGACCACCTGGATTTCGTATCCGAAGTCTTTCCGTCCCCGGACGAAGATGCCGAATTTCTGGCCCGAGGCCCTCAACCCGGATCGGACCCAAAAATTCGGCATCTTCGTCCGGGGACGGAAAGACTTCGGATACGAAA
>WNFC01011816.1_pt1 | contig 12301 bp, 13 predicted proteins | sample 5400541 | NCBI WGS metagenome assembly WNFC01 (sample SAMN13153342, study PRJNA577476) | soil metagenome | isolation source: 120 cm saprolite under Douglas fir tree site 2 hole 2 replicate 1 | place: USA:California | collected 2015-04-18 | reverse complement strand
CTTCATATCTAGGTAAGAAGGTTGCTGGTCCCTCCGAGCCTCCCCCTCTTTTCGTCGTTTAACAACAGACAACCCGAAGGCAACGGTGCAGAGCACCCCGCACTCCTCGCTCCCATAGCCTGCATACATGTTCTCCATCGTGGCCGGGTCGAACGCTTGACTTAGCTGACTGGCAGGCCAGGTATCCCCCGCGCGACCCTTGCTGCGAGCCACGGGAGTAACCGAGGGGCGCTCAACTACGACCTCGAACCACGCGCTGCTCACGCCCTCGCGAAGTATGCGAGCGAGTGATTCCGCCCGCTCGGCGATGTGCGAAAGCTTTTCGCCGAAGCGTGCGCGTAGTGGCTCACTATGCACTCCACGCTCGTCGGTGCACCCAGCAAGGGCAAGGATGGCAAGGATCCCGCTGATATCACCCCCTGTGCGAGTGGATGGGTCGTCAAGAGAACTAGCAGATGCATTCGACGGTGTTCGCGAGCGTGGCATTGGGAGCGCAAAAAGGTGGCGATCGGGGGTGTTGTTGGTCGTGGAGCCAGGCGTGGGATATGGGGGAAGGGAGATTGGTGAGATAAGGGAGGATGAGGTCAGGGAGCCGGGATAAGCTGGCGCAGGTGCGTTGTCAGCGGATATTACGCCCCGGGCGTACATATGCGTAAGGGTTCGCCAGCGAGAGGTCGTCGCTTGTGGTTCTGGTGCGTGGTTCACGAATGAGCATGGTCGGCACGGAGTACGATGCTGAGAAACGGCTTACCAGACGATTGCATCTCGCGGAATACGTCATTCAAGAAGCAGTCGACTTCGGGCGGAGCTCCTGCACAAAAAGAGTCGAGAACTTGACGGCAGCACCAGACTTCCCACGCTTGAACGGCCAGCTGTACGACAGTGGGATCGTCTTCGTGATCGCCATCGCGCAACAGCGCGAGCATGCCATCGCCAATGGCTTCACGGATAAACTCGCAATGAGATTCCTTCCACAAGCCAGGCGAGCGACGAGTTAGCGGGAATTCATCGGACACCGCTGCCGCAAGTTGGAGGATCTCCGTGTTCAGATCGTGCACGGCTTGAATTATCTGCTGGCCCGAATAGTCGTCCGTCTTTGTCAGGAAGGATTCGAGGGACCGAAGCTCTTTGCTGTTGGATTCCAGCGTTCGGACGGAATTTGCCAGCTCGGTGTAGGAGGTACGGAGTTTGTGGACTTCGTTCGCCTGGGCTTGGCGAGCGGCGCACGCCTGTGCTAGCTCTACAGAGAGCTGGCCTTTCTGGGATACGAGGTGCGTGTTGGTTGAGCGCTGGTGCTCAAGCTCCATTTTTGTGCTCGAAAAATCGGCCTGCATGTGCTCGAGCTGGCGCTGGAGGGTGAGAACTTGCTCCTGGAGCCGGTTATTGAACGTCTCGAACTGCTTTACTCGAGTATGATCGGCATCTGTTGGACGCTGAATGGTCCGGTCGTGGCGCTGACCGAACCGAGAAGTGGGAGGAAAAGTCATGGAGTTGCGTGTTGTCGTGGGAAGCTCGTAGGATCCGTCGTCGCTTTCTTCGTCGTCGGAAAAGTAATTGTATTGGGGGTCGTTGTAGATGTGAATGGAAGGCAGGTACGATGCGATGAAATTCCACAAGGCGTTCATTGTCTAAGGGAGCGGGCTAAGTGGGGTTCACACGTGAACCAAAGCCTCAAAGAGCATTTACGTTTTGTAAATGGGCCTCGGGGAAGGAAGAGAGAATTTAGTGGAAAATTGAAAGGAATTTTTGGGAATGAATGCGATGGAAGAGGCTGACGTAGGAGATAGTGAGAGCGACGATTGTGTTGTTGTGGGATATTGATGGTGATGGTCGATGGGTTGTTGGTTGGCGTTCTAAACCGACCGGGTTTAGGGCGCGTGTCCGCCTCGTTGCATCCTCGTGTCCGTGACACAGCTCCCTCTTTTTGTACCATACGATATCCGGTGTCCTGCTGGCACCTGCCAACACCAGCATGAACTACGACACACATACCTATCTTGCTGTCCTTCTCACTCAGTCTTCCTCCCTCTTGGCGGATCCTTCCAAAGTTCATCCGGAACTGAAGCACCTCGGTCTGGTGCGTTACGACATTCTTCCTAACTTGATCCGCTGAGTACTCAGTGCTCACGCAATGCCGAAAGGCCGGAGCACTGCCTGACGTTCATGTGTTCTCGGTGCCAAAGTCAACATGGGTGCATTCATCAACTGCCATAATACACGCGCTGCGTCAGACAGATGGCATTCTCAGGGTTGACATTCAAGAACCTCGAACGAGGGCAAAGAGAGGTGAGCCCTTTGCCCTGGGGCAATGTCGACTTTACCTATCGATGATCCCAAAGACGTGCACGACTTCTGAAGGGCACCACCGATACTGTATCCTGTCCATGTATTCGAACCGTGTTTGGAACGCGTTAGGACTCTGCTTACGTGCCTATCGATCGTGCCAGACCCTCGGAAGTGTGGCGTACAATGTGGCATTCTAGAACGCGCCTTTTTAATATCCCTAGGGGCTTCTCGTCTGTCGGCGGCCAGTGCATGGCACTCTAGTACTGTCACCGGCAGTATAAAATAACCGCCACGAGGGCTGACTGTACCACGGCGGTACTGGCTTTGGTGGGACTCAGACGAGTACAACATATCCTGGATCTGTATCCCGAGTGACCTTGTTTCCATAAACGAGAAGATTTGAACCAATAGACAGACGCAGTGGACGTGGATACTTCGCATGCACCCGCAGAGTCACGAGACCGATGACGTCAAGAGTGGGGGGAGATGCCAGGTGTTGGCTGACTGGTGCTGGTGTTTAAATTCTTTGTCGCCGACCACATCCTCAACATATCGACACCAACTCTCCCGGCAACAACATCTCAGCATGGGAACGGTCGCAGTTCGCAGCATTTTTAGAAATGGCACCCATTCTCTCGCTCGCCCCGCCGTGACCACAACGTTCACCCAGTCTAGACTGGCCAAGTGATTCTAATCTAATGTATCATCTTTGATCCATAATCTGATCAGCTTTTTCAGTCGCACATACAGGTTCGTAGGTCATGCGACCTGCCCAATCTGCTTCTAGCCCTCAGACTTACCCACCAGCACTAGCACCGTGCACGACAACGACCCCGAGGTGTGTGGCTCCTCCACTCCCTCCGTTGATAAGCCTGCCGCTCATGTGATCGCTTCGGCAGGTCTTGGAGCGCGAGAAGCGCCGGAACTTATCCCGCCAGCCTTATCAGACTTCATCGCCCATTGATCACTCACCCGGATGGAACGAGCATCTCGCTTCTACATCAGAGGCTAATATCAAGGTATGCTGGCGCCATCCGCATCCGCACGCAGAATCTCCTATCTCTCATGTTCCGTCGTTGTGCCACAGGCCGACCAGGACACAAGCTCCCTTCACGACCTCGCTTCACGCACAGTCACCCACCTCAAAGCGAAAGATTCCACGGAGGAAAGAGTGGCATCAGGGACCGTTAGATTTGACCGCGATGAGGTTTCCGGCCCGTTGAGATTGGCACCTGGCACAGACGGTGTAGTCGACATTGACGACACTTATGAAGAGGAGATCAAGGAGCAGGAAGGCGCTTGGACGCACAAGGTCAAGCGTGAGTATGCGCAGCACACGAAGGTGAGACCATTTGCATGTCGCTTTCAAGTGCCGTCCCAAACTGCTCTTCGGTTTCGTAGTCTCGAACTTCTTGAGGGTTCCCTATCAACCATAAAAAACAACAACCTCTAAATGGCGGTCTCTACCAGTTTCCCAGTGTACTTCTAGTGATCGATTCTTGTGAACCCCGAATCAACTGTACACGTAGTTTATTAGCGCCTTCGCTCCGACCGCAGCCTTTTCACAATACAGAGTCCATCATTTCACATTTGTTGCCGTCTTGGGAATGTGAAAGGGCGCATTCTGCGTCCGCTTTATTTCAGTATCTAGTCTTCTTCCTTTCTTTGTAAACAAGGTCCATGCCCCATAAATAAAACAGGAACCCAGACAAGTCATGACATCGTCGTGTTGGTGGAGAGGGGGATAACGCTGCGCTTGTAGCCGGCTGCCAGAAAGAGAATATAGTTGTGCCGTAACGACTTCCACAGTGTACTGTGTAACAGACCGGGAAGGACGTTTTTCAGGAGAAGGTATATTGGGGAGGGCGGTTGAGGCTACAGGAGGTAGTTGTGTCATCATGCTGTATGTACAATACGCAGGTGCGCCGTGCGAAGTGTTTACTGCCAAAGATAATAATCAGTCGCAAATTCACAGATACAAAAGAGGGAATTATCACCAAAAAGTAGTCCGGGACGCGCCGTGAAACCAGCGGCTCGCCAGCCCGCGGAGCGGGGTCAAACTGTAAGCTGCGGTGCCGGTGAATTATCAATACGAACGCACGCGAGCCCAAAAAAAGAGTGCGACGAACAAACTGTATGATAATTTTTCGTCGATCTCCATGATTGCGGCTTGGTTCCCGCAACGGTAACAATAGTTCGGAGCGCTAAAAATCGTCACAACATTCCGGTCCTGTCCCCAATTGTAGCCTTTGTCCCCAACAACAATGAAAAAAAGGCGCGGGTTGTGTCGGAAAAGGCTTATGTTAGTTATGGATCTATACAAATCCGACAGTGACGCACCCTCCATGACAAGCTGGTGCGCGCGCGCAACGAGCGTCAAGCCATTGTTGTGGTTGAACGCCTCCGATATGTCCTGACCAAAGGTGTATCCCGCTCCTCGCGGGGAGATGCCCCATCCGCAGCGATCGTCAGGGTCAGACCACAACAGGTCACACATTGGCCCTTCATGCGGCACCTCTTGTACACGGTCGATGGCGCGGACATGATCTAGGGTGTCGATCGAGGGCGAGAGACCTCCGTGAAGGCAGAAAATCTGTCACGCGGGTGGGTTAGGAGGTCATCTCATCGGGGCGCAGACGGCAGATCCCACAAATCGGGCTACATAATCGGGGTGGGAAGGGGGGAAATGCATATTGTAGAGCTGTGAAAAAGAGTCACGTACTTGGTTTTCGATGAGGGCGGTGAGAGGAAGAAAATCAAATAGGTCGGTGAAGAACCGCCACACGTTGGCATTTCCGTACTTGCGTAGGCATTCGTCGTAAAAGCCGTAAACCTGTGTGATCTGTCGGCTTTCGTGATTTCCTCGAAGGATCGTTACGCGGTCGCGGTATCGCAGCTTCATTGCAACCAGGAGGGTGACAGTCTCTACGGAGTAATAACCCCGGTCTACATAATCTCCCATAAAAAGATAGTTGGTATCAGGGGAGTTTCCGCCGATACGAAAAAGCTCTGAGAGATCGTGCTATATGTTGGTTTGGGAAGGAAAATACGTAAGAAGCGGTAATAGACGGGCCACGGTAGTAGGATAACGCCGTTGGACGGAAGATGATGTTTAGCATGAAACATTACTCACGAATTGGCCATGGATGTCACCGCAAACGGTAACAGGACACCTCACGGGCTGTACATTCGATTCCTCCATCAGAATCTCTCTTGTCTGTAAGACATGAGGGCAACAGAAGACGCGATGAAAACAAACGGAATGATGAGAGGCGGGCCGTTATCGACGACACAGAAATTGCCCGCGCACCTTGTCGCACAGCTTTTTTACATCTGCCTCGGAAAGTTGCTTGCATTGGCTGAGCTGCTGAATCCATCCGTCGACTTCAAGTTCCATGATGAGGGTAGCGTGCAAATGTCAGTTTGAAGAATCTAAGTCAAAAGGTCCAAGTAACTTGATAGATCGAGCGCCGCTGCGCTCGGTCCCCGAAGTCACGCTTCTCGTCACACGTCACGCGCTCTCTCTATCTCCATCTATCTCTCCCTCGACTCACAGTTGAGAACAAATGGCTGCACACCAAGCTGTATACGCCACCGACGAGGTAGTACCGCTCATATTCGACCACTGTTTTTGCTTACTTTCTCCATTTTGTAGTACGGTCGTCCATTTATTATCCTCAGGGAGCAGGCTAAAAAGACACGCGCACATGGCCTCGAGGCGATCAAGGTCAGCACCCGTCGTTTTTCGTAGCGCACGGGTACAAACATCCCATAGTCGCACATATTGGCCGCGAAGACAGTGGCCAACATTATTCGCACGTCTCTTGGCCCGAGAGGTTGCTCTCGTCGCTGTCTACGCAAACCGTACCTCATCTATCCGCTTCAGGTCTTGATAAAATCCTCATCTCACCTGATGGAGAAATTACCGTCACAAATGACGGTGCGACTATTTTGAGTCAGATGGAGGTGGAGCATCAGATCGCGAAGCTCCTCGTACAACTCTCGCGAAGTCAGGACGACGAGGTTGGCGATGGTACAACAGGTGTCGTCGGTACGTCTCGTCCTGCGCCGCCTTCGCGGATTGCTTCTAAAATATATTCTGTACACCAGTCCTTGCTGGGGCTCTGCTAGAACAAAGTGAAGCCCTCCTGGATCGCGGCATTCACCCCATCCGAATTGCAGACGGCTTCGACCGGGCGTGCGCGATCGCGTTGAGCAATCTCGAGAGCATAGCAGACACGATCGAGTACAGCAAGACTCATACAGAAAATCTCCTCAAAACTGCCATGACCAGTCTCGGTAGCAAAATGTATATTTCTGCCCTCGACCTCTGTTCTTGTGACAGCGTCGACTGACTACACGCCCACCTTGTAGTGTATCGAAAGAACACCAACAGTTCGCCCAAATTGCCGTCGACGCAGTGTTACAAGTCGCTGATTTGGAACGCAAAGACGTCCTGTTTGACCTCATCAAAGTCGATGGCAAAGTCGGCGGTTCTCTCGCGGACACACAACTCATCAAGGGCGTCCTCGTAGACAAAAACATGTCCCATCCGCAGATGCCGAGCAAGGTGGAAGATGCGCGCATCGCCATTCTCACGTGTCCATTCGAGCCACCGCGACCCAAGACAAAACACAAGCTCGATATCACAAGCGTTGAAGAGTTCAAAAAGCTTCAAAATTACGAGAAGGAGAAATTCTTGGACATGATTAAGCGTGTGCAGGACTCGGGCGCAAATCTGGTCATTTGCCAGTGGGGCTTTGACGATGAAGCGAACCATCTATTAATGCAAAACAGCCTTCCCGCTGTCCGATGGGTCGGTGGCCCCGAAATCGAGGTAAATCGGCATGGTGACTTCTCACACAAGCACTGACGTTTTTGACACCGTGATGCTTAGTTGATTGCTATTGCCACCGAGGGCCGCATCGTTCCTCGATTCGAGGACCTGGCACCAGAGAAGCTAGGAAAGGCGGGAATCGTCCGGGAAGTCACCTTCGGAACCACGCGGGATAAGATGATAGTAATCGAGGAGTGTGCCAACACCCGTGCCGTGACCATCTTCGTGCGCGGGAGTAACAAAATGGTGCACCGTTTCCCCCGAAGCGAGTCCCCTCAGCAACTGATTTAACCATCCCGCACCAGATCGTCGACGAAGCGAAGCGCGCGCTGCACGACGCCATCTGCGCCGTTCGCAACATCATCAAGGACAATCGCGTGGTATATGGCGGGGGCGCGGCAGACATCAGCTCGTCGTTGGCCGTACAGAAAGCTGCGGACGAGATTCCGTCGATCGAGCAATATGCCATGCGCGCCTTTGCTAATGCGTTGGACTCCGTGCCGCTGGCGCTCGCAGAAAACAGCGGGCTTTCGCCGATCGAGACGCTTGCGGAGGTGAAGAGTCGTCAGGTGAAGGAGAAGGACTCGGCGCTCGGCATCGACTGTAACGGGCGAGGAAACAACGGTGCGCTCCGTCTGTCCCAGCCAGGACAGACATTGCCTGATAATAATTTTTTTTAATTTGAAGACATGAAGAAGCAGTTCGTGTACGATCCACTGATCTCCAAACGACAGCAATATCTGCTCGCGACACAGGTGTGTACTCCTATCTTTCTTCTTTGGTCTCTGGACCTTACCTTCGGTTTCGTAGCTGGTTCGCGCGGTCTTAAAAATAGGTCAGTCCTTTGGCACCTTCTAGTGGTCGTCACCATACTCATGTGTTTCCCCATAGATGATGTGATCGTCGCAGGGCAAGCAGAGTAGGGCATTTGTACTATACAAAAAAGCAATAATCCTATATCCTTCAGCGGGGTTCTGCTTTGATATGTTGAGACCGGTGCATACCCGCGGTATTGGCCCTTGTAGCCCATACAAAACACGGGCAAGGCAAGATGGGACGTACACCATGGCCGCGCTTATTTCGATCGTTCGATCTGCACGCATTACCAACAGTCCGCACCCATCCAACAGCATCATAAGCACACCAACCAGTGCAGGTCGCTTGTGCGATGTCATCTTGATGTTGTCATCGTGGTAGGGCAACGTGCAATGTGATCCATGAGGCTTGAAGGGGGTACCTGAATGTGAGATGCCACTCGTTCAAGTACTCGTCGTGAAAAAGGAATATACTGGAGACTTTCAACAGGTAGATAGACAAATGTCCCGCCATTATATCTCGGGATATTTATTGTGCTCCTTGAATCTTATATGGGCTCACGATAATGACATACATCGCCCGGGTCAACATACCGATAGCAAGGCGCGCCGGGAAACGGGCGACCGCCACCACAGCTTCGCAGATCAAAAAGCGCTCTACGAGAGCACGCATGTTGCGTTAGATAGCTCATCATTTGGCCCACGTGGAGCGAGACGGAAGGAAGGATGCTAGATGCTACAACCGGGTATGAAGCCGGATTAAACCCCTGTCACGCGCTCGTGTCCCTCAGAGGTCTGCGAAGTTGTCCGTGGCCTGGAGACGAGATGAGCATTACGGAATGGGAGTGGGAGTGTGACGTCGGTTGGGGCTGCCTCACCCCGACCAGGAGCTTTGTGATCCCCAGCTCGCGAGAGGAGTGACCTGCATCCGGGACCATGTGCAGAGTGATCTTGGGCCACACCTGTTTCAACGCCCATGCGGTCGTCGGCTGGTGGTCGGCAGTTAGACGAGAAAGATTTCAGAAAAGATGTAGTCGCTCGCGCGTACCGGGCATACAACGTCATACCGTCCTTGCACGACTATCGTCGGTATATGGCGGCTGCGTAGCGTTCAGACCCCTCTCAATCGCGCGCGCACAATGTAAGTGAGATCCTCACATCTTGTCGATCTCTTGTATATCCAGTAATTGACCGTCCCGCATGAAAGCATCATTGATGAAATAGTGGTTCTCGATCCTGGCGAAAGCGCTGATAAGATAAGAAAAAAAAAAGGGCGGGGGTCAACGAGGAATGTCAGTGATTCAATGTGGCGACGAGCACAAACGAACTTTGCCCAGTCGTCCTTCTCCGCTGCAGCAACGTGGGCGGGATCGATATAGAGCTTCGAAGTCGACATCCTGTGCGTGTCCGCCCCGTATCAGTGCGAGAGTAAACCGGTACAAAGGACGCCTACTCCCACTTGGACCAGGCCCTCGCCGCCTTGAGCCTGGTTTCGTCGTCCGTCGAGTTCAGCTGCGCATGGTAAGCTAAGATCAAATCACCTCGCTCCGACTCAGGTATGGGTGCCAGATACTCCTCCCTGATTTACAAGTGATGATGAGTGAGGAGAACAAAGACGGATCGAGGGTTGCTAGTCTCACCACGAATATGCCACTGCGAGATCGCGTCGGTCAGCGAAGCAGGGACTGGGACGGTAAACAGGCCCGTGGGCAGCAGACCGTAGGACCAAAGACTTGACGCGGTCTGGATGAGACTTTTGTTTTAGGGGGAGACATTCGTAGTAAATACGACGAGAACTTTTTTTTTGCAAGGCAGCAGACGTGAAGGGGACATACTTGCGAATAAGCAAGAGCGAGCGTCGAGCCCTGTGTAGGAATATACGAACGTCAGTTCTCCGAACGCTCGACCTGAATAAAGTGGCCGTGTGGAGGGTAACGAGGGAGGAGCAAATCATCGCACCCAAGATCCGCCAAAGACGTGCCAATTCTCGATCTTGAGGTGTTCGCGAAGACGTTCGATATCTTTCACCAGATCCCAGGTCGTGTTTTCTTCCAGGCACGCACTCCTATACACATACGCAAACCTCGTTGAGCGCTCCGTCGCCGCATAAGAGCCGCATTTGTCCACACGCACGGAGTAGATTTTCCGGCTCCTCGCTGATCCAAGAAGACGACCTAGGTTACGACACGCGCGGCAGATAGTAGTAGGGTTAAAATCGGAGAAAGGAAAGGTGAATCGGGTGGACCGTTTTGCTTTAGGCGAAAAAAAAAGCCACTCGGACCTTGTATTTATGGGGATTGAAGAAGCCGCGATCTTTCTCATCGCATCCACTGCCAGGGCCACCTGCACGAGAGGGGGGCGGCGTCACTTACGAGCGAGCGACAAGCGTAGATCGATCTCTCTCACCATGAAGGAAGATGACTGATCGACAAAATGCGTTATCGTTCGTAAGCTTTTACGCCAATCGACCACCGACCGACAATTCGGTGTCACAGGACACCGACGCCGCGAGCGGGGGGGGGTTTGCACAAAAAAAAAAAAAGACGGGACGCACCTGGGGCTCCGTCTTTATTTCCCGAAACCTCGTAGCTGTAACGTCCTCGTCAAGCAACACGCCAAGAGAGCCAGGGGCCAGATGACTGACTGCAGAGTGTGTATGTCGGAGACCTTGAGCTTCCCCGTTTCGAAAGGCGGGGAGTAGGAGTAAACCATGATCGAGGGTGCGACTTGAACGACGGATAAGTCGGGATGCCGCGACGGTGACGCTGTACTACCTTGGTGTGGTGTGGGTGTGGGCCCAGTACGTGACCTGGCCTGGGCCTGGGACCCGCGGCGGACTCTGCTGATTTGTCTGACGATTAGAGCCCGGATCCCCGAAATCACCATCTTCTCGCTCTGACGACGGTCGCTCACTGGCAACCCGCCACATTATCCGATGTTCACTCTCACTCGTAACTCTATATCTCTATGCTCATCTAATAAGCAGCGCCCGAGACAACAACTTCCGACTCCTCTGGTGCTGGTGAATGGACTTCCGAGTCTCCGCTAGCGAGAACATCGTCAGTCGCCGACAGCTGAGCCGCAGCCTGAGAGACAGCCGTTTGTCCTGCTACGTCTCCGACTTGAGGAACTGCGGCGTCTTCGACCCGCTAACCTCGTCGCACATCCGCACGAACGGCGCCCAATACTTGTCGTGGTCCCACACGAAATCGCGCGAGCCGCCCCAGCCGCCGTCCTTGAAGAGGTCGTCGGCCGCGAACAGCCCGTCTTCGACCGGCTTGGGGTTGAACTTCATCTTGTTGCGCGTGACCGGGTCGACCAACGGGCTGATCATCTTGTAGAACGCGTGCAGCAGGAAGGGCACGTTCAGAATCAGCGCCGTGCCCAAGCGCTCTGGGTAGTGAGTCTGGAGAATGTTCAGGACCTGGACAACGCAAAAGAATAAACACAAGTGCGCAACGCGCGCGGAAAACATATGTAAGACGCGAACCAATTTGGAGGTCGAAAATGAAGGGTTCTTCGCCTTGTCAGCGTAATTGATCATCAACACGACAGACCTATTGAACGATCTTTATACACAAAGAAAGTAAGGGGAGAGGATGTGTGGCTCACTCGACGCCTGGGCCAGCGAGATCGAGTGCGCGCTCGAGTATCCAGACCGTATATTGTATCTGGCGAGGAGACTCCTCGGTATTTTGGCGGCTAGGAATCATGTACAGAGCGGGCCTGCGATCCTTGTCATATCCAAAGACGATCATCTTTCCCGTGACGGCCTTTTCCACACAGAATGCATGTAAGCAGCCGTGGCAGCCAGCGGGGGGAGGGGAGGGGCGCGTAAGCGAAAAAGCCCCCCGAATTCACTCACCTCAGGCTCGACCTGGTCCGCCGTGAGGTCACAAACGCCAAATTCACGCCTCCACTTGAGCGTACCCTCCAACCTTTCGATGGCCACGGTTGCTGAGGCCCATTTCGTAGCACGCAGATACCTTTTTTTTCAAAATTACAAAATAAGGCATATTAGCATTTTGACACTACTACGCGCTTGCGCGAGCAATCGCGCACAATCACATGGGCGAGAAGTGAAACCTGCTTACCGCAACATGCAATCATTAGACTAACAAAAAACAACCCAAATCAAAGAGAACCAAAAAAAGATCGTCAGTCAGTAACTTCGAGACGTTCTCACTTCTTACCAAACAAAAAAAAAGCAAAAGCAAAAGCAAAAGAAACGAACAAGACAAAAGAAAAGAAAACGTACGAGCCAAAACTTCTCCTCCTCCTGGAGCTTGCCATTCTGCACGCCGGTTATCCTATACGACTCGTTCTGAAAGTGCTCCAACACCTTTTTGTGCATCTCCGCTTG
>WNFC01007127.1_pt1 | contig 12303 bp, 10 predicted proteins | sample 5400541 | NCBI WGS metagenome assembly WNFC01 (sample SAMN13153342, study PRJNA577476) | soil metagenome | isolation source: 120 cm saprolite under Douglas fir tree site 2 hole 2 replicate 1 | place: USA:California | collected 2015-04-18 | reverse complement strand
CGTCTCTTCCTCTTTCCCCATCGCGTCCACTCTCTTCTCTCACTGGCAATTTTGAGCGTGAACGTGAAGCCCTCAACACAAGCATTTACAACCTTCAACGCCAGCGCAACGAACTGGAAACTCTCTACGAGATCGCCCGCGTGCTCAACTCAACGCTTGAGTTTGATAAAGTATTGCTCCTGGTTATGGATGAAGTCATTGATGTGGTAAAAGCAGAGCGGGGCTTCCTCGTATTGCTTAATCCGGTCACCAACAAACGTGAATTCAAGATTGCGCGAGACAAACAACAAAAAACAATCGATCTGAGCGAATTTGAGTACCAGATCAGTAATAGCACGGTCGAACGCGTGGTACGTACGCGAGAACCGGTGCTGACCGATGATGCGCAGATCGATGATGCATTAAAGGCACAGGAGAGCATCATGGCCTTTGGTATTCGCTCGATCATGTGCGTCCCGCTTGTCGTGCGAGATCACTGTATCGGTGCCGTGTATGTCGATAGCCGTATCAACGCAAACCTGTTCAGCGCTAAGCACCGCGATCTGCTCCTGGCCTTCTGCCATCAAGCGGCCATTGCCATTGACAACGCCCGCCTTTTCGCCGATCTCAGCAAGGCATTGCGAAGGGTTGAAGAAGACAAACAATATATGGACAACATCTTCGCCTCTATCGCCAATGGCGTGATTACTACTGACTCATCTGGCATCATCACCAAGTTTAATGATGCGGCAGGTATCATTCTGCAAATCAATCCGCTTGTGGCCGTAGGCAAGCATTACCAGGTAGTATTTCGCTCATTGCCGCAAGTTGGCTTAATCGAACTTCTACAAAATGCCGGTGTTCAACATAGCCATGGCACCATTGTGCCTGATACAGTCGAATGTGAAATTGTGGGACGAGGCCGGGTCAATTTGACGTTCTATGTCTCTTCGTTGCGCGAAAACACACAGAATGCGCCGATAGGTATGGCACTTGTTATAGATGATCGTACCGAACTCAAGCGTGCCGAGGCTAAAGCCAAAGATATTCGCCGCATTTTTGGACGTTTCGTTCATCCCAATGTTGTGCAACAACTCATTGAGAATCCAAACGCGTTGAATCTGGGTGGGGAAACCAAAGAGATTTCGGTCATCGCTGCCGATTTTCGGAACTTTACGAGTCTGGGAGAACGTAAATCTTCCAAAGAAGTGATGAACTTGCTCAATACCTATCTTGAGATTCTGGTCAAAGAGATCTGGGATGAAGTAGGCACCGTGACCGGATTCTGGGGAGATGCGCTGATGGCAATTTTCAATGCGCCTTTGCCCCAGGAAGATCATGTTTTGCGCGCAGTACGCGCAGCCTGGAAGATGCGCCTGGCTATTTTGGAATATCAACGTACCCAACCGCAGGACTCGCTTTACTCCTTTGGGATAGGTGTGAATACCGGCGAGGCGATGGTGGGAAACATCGGTTCGCGCGATCGTATCCAAAACTATACTGCCATTGGAGATGTCGTCAACGTGGCAGCGCGCCTCCAGGGAGAAGTGAAGGACAATAATATACTGCTCAACCACTCTACATTCACACGGGTGCGCCAGCACGTACGAGTTACAAAACTTCCACCTCTAACCGTCAAGAATAAAGCGGAACCGCTTGATGTCTGGTGCCTGGTCGGCTGGCAATGATTAGAGAGGTTTACGCAATACAAATCCCACCTGGTTTATGCGTACAAACCCAAACCATTCGTATAGGCGATGCGCCCGTAAGTTGTCGTCCTGTGTATTGAGCATAATGCGCAAGACATGTGCTTGTTGAAAGAATGCTATCGCCTCGCTCATCAAACGCACACCGACGCCATGACCGCTAACGGATGGATGGACAGCTATGCGCACAAGATAGCCAAATTCATCCTCAAGCGCATTGAATTGGTAGCCGACTACTTTGCCGTTCAGTTCAGCTACGACAAAATAGGGATGGGTGGCTGCAATATCCTCGAAGGAGAGTGCATCGTAACGCCAGAAGTCCTGGAAGCACACCTCCTCGATGGCAAGCAGCGCTGGTATATCTCGCTTCTCAACAGGTCGCAGTTTTACCTCGGGGTTTCCTGTCGAGGGGACATCGTAGTCATACTTATCGTAGGCGTAAAGCAAGCGATGAAGAGCAAAGCCTCGCACTAACAGTACATCTCGCAGCCAATCATTCTGCATATCGTTACCTGAGTAGTATAGATAGCGCACCCCTCTTTTAAGTAAGTGCTTCGTCAGTTGTTCTAAAAGCATTTCCAATAGAGAGATGTACAAGCGGCTCTCTGTCCAACTCACACCAAAACCACCTATCCATGCCGAGGGAGGATTCACTGTTTGCGAAAGCAAAAAACCACGCATCGAATCGCCATTAAACATACCTACTGTGGGGTAATGCTTAAGCAGCATAGGCAGTTCTTCCAGGGTGAACCGCTGGTAGATGTATTCAGAGGTATTGAGCAAGCGCAGAACCAGGGGTAGGTCATCGCTTGAGAGTAGTCGAACTTGTACAGAGTTGAGCATACTTACTCCGAGGAAGGATTATGCATCCGGCCCTTTGATCTCGCGTCGTAGTCGTTCGATATCAGGCTTAGGCGCGTTGCGCATACGATAGCCTGTCAACTTGTGGATGCGACGCAATTCGGCGATGAGCACATCGGTATTGATGCGAAACTTGATCGTTGGAGCCTGTCCCAGGCTATCTACAGCGGCATCGTCACCCAGCAGTAGATTTATGCAGGTCGCTACGCATCCAGCCATCGCAAGTAAATCATAACCGCCTTCCTGAACGAAAACCAATCGACCATTACAGAGGGTTTGGGCCAGTTCGATGATGATACCTGTGAGCTTGGCAAAGCCTGCTGTGGAGAGATACATGCCGCCCAGTGGGTCCTTCCAATGAGCATCAAAACCGGCGGAAACAAGCATCAACTGTGGGTCAAAACGATCAGCGGCAGGAGCCATCACCTGGCGAAAAACGGGTTCATACGTCTCGTAGCCTGTCGTCGCTGGCAAAGGCACATTTATGGTTGTACCGAGACCTGCTCCTTCACCACGTTCGTCAGAAAGGCCTGTTCCGGGATAGAATGGCGCCTGGTGTATTGAAAAATAGAGTACACGAGGGTCTTCGTAAAACATTTCCTGAGTAGCGTTCCCGTGGTGGACATCGTAGTCGATGATCATCACGCGTTCTAGCCCATGCTTATCGATTGCATAGCGCGCGGCGACTGCCACGTTATTAAACAGGCAGAAACCCATAGCCGACTCGGCCACTGCGTGATGTCCAGGGGGACGTACCAGGCAGTAGGCATTGTCGATCTCTCCATGTAGCATAGCATCGATGGCTGTCAGTGGAGCGCCTGCAGCCTTGATAGCCGCTTCGTATGAGCGTGCAGAGACAAAGGTATCGGTGGCGAAGAAGCGTGTCTTCCGTCCACCTGAGTCCTGTTCCCTGGCAACTTTGTGTGCCGCTGCCTTCACTTTCTGGATATATTCACGATCGTGTACGGTGGCCAGTTCATCCTCTGTTGCGGCACGTGGAGCAAGCTGAACCAGGCCTTCGCGTTCTAACCAGTTCAAGGCCTGCAGGACATCCATTGCTTTTTTCAAACGCTCAGGCCTGTCGAGATGATTCTCTGGCGTGAGGTGCTCTAAAAAGATTGGGTCATAGATCAGGGCAGTTGTCATGCTTTCGCTAATGCCTCTTTCACCAAATCGGGAATGTCGAAAATGGTATCGGCTACAGGGACTTTTGCAGCCTGCAATGCTGCGACTTTGCCCTGGGCAGTGCCGGTATTGCCGGAAATAATGGCGCCGGCGTGTCCCATGCGTTTTCCTGGAGGCGCAGTGCGTCCCGAAACAAAGGCAACAACTGGTTTGCTCATGGTCTTGATGTACTCTGCTGCATCTTCCTCGTCGCTTCCGCCGATTTCTCCACACATGACTACAAGCTTCGTCTGCGGGTCCTCTTCAAACAGTTTCAGGTGATCAACGAATGTTGAGCCAATAATGGGGTCACCACCAATGCCTATACAGGTGGATTGACCAAGGTCTGCCTCGGTCAGTAAAGCAACGACTTCATAGGTAAGCGTGCCGGAGCGCGAAATGAAACCTATGGGTCCTGGTGTAAATATCTGGTAAGGAATGATGCCAATCTTACCGTGACCCGGCGTACACATACCTGGGCAGTTTGGGCCGATCAAACGCGCCCCGTATTCGTGTACCATAAGCATAGCATGTGTCATGTCAATTACGGGGATGCCCTCGGTAATGCAAACAATTAGCTCGATGCCAGCGCTTGCGGCTTCCATAATAGCGTCTGCTGCCCCGGCCGGTGGAACGAAAATACACGATGCGGTGGCTCCTGTAGCCGCTACGATCTCTTCAACCGTATCGAAAACAGGCAAACCTTCAACAACTGTGCCTCCTTTGCCTGGAGTTACTCCGCCAACCATGTTGGTGCCTGCAGCTATCATATTGCGTGTGTGGAACTGGCCTTCGCGTCCGGTTATTCCTTGCACGATAACTCGTGTTGTATTGTCAAGCAAAATACTCATGCTCTAATCCTCTATTCCATCGATCCTACTGTGGCCACGATCTTCTGGGCGGCTTCACGCATGTCTTTACCCCAATCAAGTCCGGCATGTTGTTTCAGCATGTCTTTACCCTCTTCCGCGCCTGTGCCGGAGAGACGAACGACGATTGGCATGCCTTTGGGCAGGTCGGACTGGGCCATAATTACGCCTTTTGCAACTTCTTCGCCACGCGTAATGCCTCCGAAGATATTGACCAGAATGCCCTTAACCTGCGGATCACGTGCTACAAACGTCAATGCTTTGCGCATGATTTCGGCCTTCGCGCCGCCGCCAATATCGAGGAAGTTAGCAGGCTTGCCACCGACACGCGCAACCATGTCGAGTGTTGTCATAACGAGTCCAGCGCCATTACCAATAATGCCGATATCGCCATCCAGTTTCACGTATGTCAGGCCTTCATGTTTGGCTTCGAATTCAAGCGGGTTGGATTCTTCAGACTCTGCCCAGGAAGCATATTCCTTTTGCCGGAACAGTCCGTTATCATCGATCAGAATTTTGGCATCTGCCGCCTGCACCTGTCCGTCAGCGGTCAGGGCGAGAGGATTAATTTCGGCCAGGCTCGCATCGCTTTCAAGAAAAGCTTTGGCAAGCGCTGTGAGGATTGTTCCGCCTTTTGCGATTACCTGGTGAGGTAGTCCTGCGCGTTCCAGAATGTTACGAGCCTCAAATGGACGCAGGCCCCAGTGCATATCAATTGGCTGCTTAATAATCTTTTCGGGTGTGGTGGCTGCCACTTCTTCGATATCAATTCCGCCTGCTTTAGAGACCATCACGACGGGGGCTTGCGATTTACGGTCGAGGATGATACCCAGGTAATACTCCTCTTTGATGTCCAGTTTCGAGACGACCAGCACCTTCTCAACAGTCAACCCTTTGATGTTCATACCTAGTACTTTTGCGGCTGCGGTGCGGGCCTGTTCAGGAGTATCACCAAATTGAATGCCACCCGCTTTACCACGTCCACCAACATAGACCTGGGCTTTAATTACTACAGGCCCGCCTATTTCGCGGGCAATTTCTTCGGCCTCTTCCGGCGTAAACGCTACTCGTCCAGGCTGAATCGGGATCCCGTAGCGTGCCAGGATGTCCTTGGCCTGATATTCGTGAATTTTCACGCGACTTTTGCTCCTTAAAATAAGTCATATAATGTATGAGTAAGGCTTGCCCTACCCCGAATATTTGCGCCCAGCGGGCGGGTAGTCATGCTTGATAACCTATGGTATGCTAACACGCGTGCAAAGAGGGTGTCAAGAATGGCAAATCTTGCTAGAATAACATAGGGGAAGCGATTTATCTCTCTCTTAAAACATCTAATAGGGGAATATGATTATGGGAAAAAAATCATTAATACCTTCATCAGAGATGCGTTCAGTTACCAATACTTCTGCTAAAAGGATTTTATATCCGCCCCGGAACGCTAAACCATCTAAGCTCTGGCTGTGGATTACCAGCCTGCTTATAATAGGTGTAGTCATTTTTGGAGGTGTCAGCTATATTACCTGGAACTGGTTAAAAAGTGTACATGTCACCCTGGGAGCGGGCAGTACACAACCCGCTATAACCACATATAATGTACAACGAATCGGAACCTATGCAAATTTATCTTTTACTGTCTTGAATGCGCAATATGCTACCTCTTTTACTAGTGATACTATTCAAACTGGGCCTGCACTCGTGCGTTTAAATCTGCGTGTCACAAATAAGTCCACAGACCAGATCTCTGTGATCTATTATGATGTTGCCCGTCTGCTCGCCCCTGGTTCGAAACCAATAGCTCCAACGTATGTACATCTTTCTACAGGGCCAAAGCCTGGCTCAAGCGAGGTCGGATGGATCGATTTCCCAGTAACCAAGAGAGTGCAACTATCCACCTTGAGGCTACAACTGGGTTCCCTGGCGCTCGATGAAACGCCGCTAATCATTCCTTTCAGTGGTCCTTTCGATCCCAACCATTTTGCTGGAAAAACGTCTGCCCAAACATTGACCATTTGGTATAACTTCTCAGGCAATACGCTTGTGTATCACCTCAAAAGTGTGAACATTCTTTATGCTTATCGAGGTACCCAGGCCAAAGTTGGGCAACAATTCTACGTTCTCAATTTCACTGTGGACAATGACAACGGAGTGACGGTCTCTCCTGGCTACGGTTTTGATTATATTCGCCTCATTATTAACGGGTATAACACCCCGCCGATTGATAATACGTTGCCACATGGTTTTAACGCTGGTGCCCATGGTGTCGCGGGTCGAGTAGTCTATGTAGGGCCAGCGGGCTTAAAAAGGCTGGATTTCGCTTTCCTGGTGCAAATTGTGCAAGGTCAGAATACCTACAGTGTTAATCTGTGAATGGCAAAAGTAGATACGTTTAATCCCTGATAGTGTATACTTTCATCTAAAGCATAGCAGATTTCGCAGTCCCTCCACGAGGAAGAGGAAGCGTTTTGACGCTTGCAAAGTAAGCAAGACAGGTGAAAGGGGATATCTATGGCCACTCAAGAAGACATTGAAGCCACCTACGACTATATGGATGAGGTGTTTCGTTTAAGCTTCGGTGACCATGGTGATATTACTTGCGCGCTCTATAATGGCGATTTCTCTAAGACTCTGGGACAGGCCCAGGACGATAAACACGACTATATTCTCCAGAGTCTTAATTTCAAGGCAGGTTCAAAAGTGCTTGACATCGGCTGTGGGTGGGGACCGATACTCAAAGCCGTGCAGGAAAGAGGGGGACAGGCTATTGGATTGACCTTGTCTCCGAAACAAGTAGAGACATGTAAAAGTAGCGGCCTTGAAGCTTATCTCTTGAATTGGAGAGAGCTGAGTGTTGACTCTTTTGGCACATTTGATGGCATTGTCAGCGTAGGGGCCTTTGAACATTTTTGTTCAATCGAGGAGTATTTAGCAGGGCAACAGGATCATGTCTATGAGCAGTTCTTTCGTCTTTGTCACGAACTGCTTCCAGCAGGTGGAAAGCTCTATGTACAAACCATGATGTGGGGGAAAAATGCGCCTGAGTATCAGCGTATTTCTTTACAAGCCGAAAAGGGTTCGAACGAATACATATTGGCCGTCTTAGGAAAATTTTACCCAGGTTCGTGGCCACCTGCCGGGGAAGAACAAATTGTGAGAGCGGCAGAACCTTACTTTGCGCAAATTTCTCGCAACAACGGTCGACTGGATTATATTGAAACGATGGAACAATGGGGCAAGCTTTGGAATTTTAGCTTTCCAAAGCTATTTGCCTCCCTCAAGCTGCTTCCACTTTATCTAACAGACAAAGATTTTCGCTACAAAATAGAAGCGATACGCCATACCTATAACAATGAATGTTTCAAAAGAGATATTATGGATCATCAAAGGATGGTTTTTCAGAAAAGATAATACTGAATCTTACGCCTGCACAAAATCTTCTGTGAGCCAGCTTCCAGTTCTGTCAACGGGCTCGTTTGGGGCGATTATACTTCATATACTTCTGAATCGTCCGTTTGACTTCTCTGAATATTGCCGCAAAGGCGCGCCTATTTCATGCAGAAACTGCAAAATTTCTTTGTATGACTGGACCATCCCTGTCTCGTAATAGGTAATCGCATGTGCCTGGCAGAATAACTTGATAACTTTCTGCGCTTCCTTCAAGTTATTGCGTGGCATACTCGGGAAAAGGTGGTGTTCGATCTGGTAATTCAATCCGCCGTACCAAAAGTCGTTGAAAGGGCTAGACGAGACATTGCGAGCGGTCATCACTTGCCGCCTCAGGAAGTCTATTTTACTGCTCTTTTCCAGCATAGGCATGCCTTTGTGATTAGGCGCAATTATTGATCCTATATAGAGGCCAAGAAGCGCCTGGTTAACAAATATGAACACAATCCCTTGCCAGAAGGACATCTGAGAGAATATCAAACCAAAATAGAGTAGATAGTGAACAGACAGGAGAGCTACCTCAAGCAGGCGCTCTTTCCCCTGCTTCCGTAATACATAGAAAATGCTCGTCCGCTGAAAATCAATAGCCACAAACAACATTAAAGCAAAGAGAGCATAGGCCTGATATGCCGCGAGGAGGCGTCTCAGTTTCTGTTTGCCCAAAGCCTCTTCTTGCGAAAAACAGATGGCGGGAATATCCATATCGGGATCCATATCGAATTGATTGGGATAAGCATGATGTTGATTGTGTTTACCAATCCACCAGGTATAGCTCATAGCAATCAACACATCGCCCAGCAACATAGACGCGAGGTTATTTTTCCACGCAGCATGAAATATTTGTCGATGACCGGAGTCGTGGCCAAGAAAACTAATCTGACCAAAGACAAAGGCCAGGTAGACGGCATCGCAAAGCTGAAGCCAGAAGTTGTGTACAACCAGGAGATAGAAAACGCCCACGATCAGCAAACCCAAGGTGAAAAGAAACTTATATATATAGTATCGCGGCTGTTTGTCTAGCAGCTTTCGCTTTGTTATCAGTTGTTTCAACGCCGCGTACTCATTGACAGGTGGGCGCGTGATTGAATGTAGTAATGCGTCTGAATTTGTATCTAAGGTCCCAGGTACAACACTTTCTTTCATAAAACCCTCCTTTATGACTGAGCTTCACTACTCCCCTACTTGTTCCTTTTACTCGTGAAAACGTTTGAAAATCAGACAGGCATTGTGACCACTAAAACCCATGGAGTTTGACATAGCGACGTTTACTGTTGTCTCCCGTGCCCTATTAGGTACATAGTCCAGGTCACATTCAGGATCGGGATGATGCAAATTGATCGTTGGCGCTATTAGACCCGTCAAAATGCTCATAATGGAGACTACTGCCTCGATAGCTCCCGCTGCCCCCATTGTGTGTCCAATCATGGACTTAATGGAACTAATTGGTACCCGGTAAGCCTGCTCTGCAAAGCAGTTCTTGATGGCATTTGTTTCAGTCAGGTCGTTATAAAGTGTCGATGTGCCATGAGCATTAATATAGTCGACCTGATCAGGACGTAACCCGGCTTTTTGCAATGCTCGACGCATAGCCTTCGCTATGCCTGTACCACCTGGTGGAGGCTCGGTCACATGATACGCATCCGCTGTGGAACCATAACCCACCATCTCAGCCAGAATGGTTGCACCCCGAGACCTGGCGAAATCAAGATCCTCCAGAATAAGCATTCCAGACCCTTCGCCCATCACAAAACCATCTCTTGTGGCATCGAAAGGGCGACTTGCCCCTTGAGGGTCATCGTTCTTGCGTGAGATTGCATGCATATTATCAAAAGCAGCCAAAGAAAGCGGGTTAATAGCCTTCTCAGATCCACCAGCAATCATGGCCCTGGCGTCACCTCTGCGAATCGTCTCCCAGGCTTCACCTATGGTGTTACTACTCGTCGCACAAGCAGAAACGGCGGCCCAATTTGGTCCTCTTGCCCCGGTCATGATCGAGACAAGACCGGGAGCGCTTTCGATACTAATCATATTAATACTATGTGGGCTGACCCGCTCGGGACCTCTTTCAAGGAGGGTTTTAGCTGAATTCAATAATGCTGATAGGCCACCTATACCACTCCCGATATAAATGCCAATGTCGTCGGCATTTTCTTCGGTGATCTTCAAACCCGATTGGGCCAGGGCCTGTTTGGCTGTAGCTATAGCGAAGTGTTCGAAAGGGTCAGTACGGCGGATTTCTTTCCGCTCCATATACAATAGAGGATCGAAATTTTTAATCTCTGCACCGAAATGCACTCGAAACCGACTGGTATCAAAGTAAGTAATTGGTCCTACGCCAGATTTTCCCTGGCACAGAGCCTCCCATGTGGATGGTACATCGTTGCCCACCGGTGTAAGGAGTCCCATTCCTGTTATAACTACGCGAGACACTATTTCACCTCTTTATAACGGATACATTGACGGTGTAGAAGTTTGACTTATATTTCAATTGCAACGTTGCCGGCCCTGCGCAATACTGAATACACCTGCCAGTACGCGGTCAATGGGTCTGTCACTTCATAAGAAAGGCCGTGCGCCTCGCAAAATGGCTGAATGATAGCCTGGGCACGCTTGAGATTCACGCGTGGTATGGTCGGAAATAGGTGGTGTTCGATCTGATAATTCAGACCACCGTAGAGAAAATCCCACACGGGATGTGAAGTGAGGTCGCGTGAGCTTAACACCTGGCGCTCCAGGAATGAAAGTTTTACATCCCTGACCCAAACAGGCATCCCGTTATGATTGGGGGCGATGGTTGCGACAAAGTAGACGCTCCCCACAACATTACTTGCGAAGAAGATGCCAAATCCTCGCCAGCCAAGGACTATGATAAACGTGAGCCACAACACTATGCTAAGGGTGAGCAACGTAATCTCAAGCAGACGCCGCGTGCTTTTTAATTTCCGTATTGTGAAAAGCCAGCCTTCTGCGCGGAAGGCAAAGGTGTACAACAATAAACCTAGAAGCACTAAGACAACCTGGTATTTTATAAGGGTGCGTCTCCAACCGTGACGCGCCGCTGCTTCCTCCTCCGCAAAGGCTACAGCAAAGGGGCCACCACCCTGGATGTCGGGGTCCTTATCCATGTCGTTCGGATGTCCGTGATGTCTGTTATGCCGGTCATTCCAATACCAGAAACTAACCCCCGTCGAGATGCTCCAACACAACTGACCGAGTAGCCAGTTCTTCTTTGTCCCGCGAAAAATCTCAAGGTGACCGGCATCGTGCCCAATCAAGCCTACCTGAACCATTGCGAAACCGATTACAATGCTTGCAATGGCTGACCAAACTAATGAGGCCGGAAGTACAAATGGCAGCGCTACACCGACCAAGAGCAGCCCAAAGCAAATGGATGTGTGAGCAAGGTAGTAGCCATATCTGCGCTTTAGCAGCCCGGAGGCTATAACTATGCGCCGCAATTCAGCGTATGCGGCTCCGTAATCTGGTTTGGCGGCAGTATGATCAAGGCTCGAAATTGACATGACTCTCTCCAGTATTCTCTTGTACAGCGTTCTTTGAACTCCATGAAAACCACACGAGGATGAGCATCAAGGGACCCACGGTTAAATGAAACAGGTTCTCCTGCCATCCCAGGCGTAAGCCGAAAGGATTGAGCACAAAAATTCCCAGCACGCCAAGCAAGGTATAAAATAGTCCAAAGGTCAGGCCCAGTCCAAGCCGAACACTATATGATCGCTGAGTTATGAGGATGATAAGACCAATTGTACCCCACACGATATGCAGAATGGCGTGAGGTAAATTGCCGTTCATGATCGATGCCAGTAGACCGGGAGTAATAGACTCGATGTCTGGTCGTAGCCTTAGTAAAAGTGAGCCACTCCCCTGTATAAAGAGCAGACCCATCGTAAGCCAGAGGTAGATGTACAGAATTCGAGTTGCCAGACCAGGTTGAGCGGTGAGTTGTCCGGGTTGCGCGGTCATGAGATCGCCCCTTTCACAGAGGGTCTTACCAGGTGGCTTATCAGGAGACTACCAAACACTATCGCTTCGGCAGCAAAGAAAACAAACCACACTACTGTGGATGCGTCACTTTTGAATCGACTGTAATGCACTACCGAGACGATCAGAACCAGAACGGCCAGTGTTGCGAATATAAACACGAGCAACCGTACACCCTCCCAACGGGGTTCGCGCACAGCCATTACTGAGACGACACATAGCGATATGAAGAAACCGCTGTACAATTGAGATAACTGCACGGTCATTGACCAGGGCCAGATGTT
>WNFC01007126.1_pt1 | contig 12303 bp, 10 predicted proteins | sample 5400541 | NCBI WGS metagenome assembly WNFC01 (sample SAMN13153342, study PRJNA577476) | soil metagenome | isolation source: 120 cm saprolite under Douglas fir tree site 2 hole 2 replicate 1 | place: USA:California | collected 2015-04-18 | reverse complement strand
TGGTCCATCATCCACATGGCGACTTCGGCGATGCGGACCGGGAATTCGCCGAGTTCGATGCCGAAGAACTGGTCCACGTCGATTTTGGACAGGCGAGAAACGTCAAGCTCGAGTTGGCCGTCTTTGCGGAGGAATTTGAGAATCTCGATCTCGAGAAGGCGGAGCTCACGATAGGCGATGATGAGAAAATTCCCGCAGCCGCAGGCAGGATCGAAAAACCGCAGGGTACTGAGTTTTTCATGGAATTTCTTTATGGCGGCTGTGCGTCCAGTATCGCGGCGGCGTTTGAGCTGTTCGAATTCGGTATGTAAGTCATCGAGGAAAAGCGGCTGGATGACTTTCATGATGTTTTTTTCGGTGGTGTAGTGGGCCCCCTGGGCGCGCCGATCCTTTGCGAGCATTACAGACTGAAACAAGGAGCCAAAGATAGCCGGAGATATCTTTTCCCAAGAAAAGTCACAGACTTCGAGAAGAGCAGTGCGCATTGGGGCATCGAAGGAGGGAATAGCGAGACGCTCTTGAAAGAGTTCGCCGTTGACCCAGCGAAATTGCTTGAGATCTTCGTCGAGGTTGTGATGGCGGCGGTCTTCCGGCGTGTTTAGGACTTCAAATAGCTGACTGAGCCAGCCTCCAAGGTCGGCGCCGTCCTCGCTCGTGCGGTTGCGCACGAGATCGGAAAAGATGCCGCGTGGCTCGAAGATGCCGGTGCTATCAGCAAAGAGACAGAAAAGGATGCGGACGAGAAATCGTTCGAGGTCGTGGCCCTCATAACCCGTGCTCTTGAGCGCATCGTGCAAACGGCCCATGAGTTCCGAAGCCTGGATGTTGACGGGGTCCTGGTCGCGAAACGTGCGCTTCTGTACACCGAGGATGAAGGTGAAGTGCTCAACATGCCGAGGTAAATCGCGGAGCCGGAAACGGACTGGTGAACCGCCTTCGAGGTCGTAGAGTTCGAAATTCTGAAAGTCGCTTAATAAGAGATAGCGGGGAAGCTCGTATTCCTTGAGTTCCGGAAAATACTCGAAGGCCTGTTCCTTGGCGCGCTTTAGGTCCCGACCCGCGCTCTTCTGTTCGACGAGCAACACTCCCTTCCAGAAGAGGTCGATGAAGCCGCGCTTGTTGCCAAGGCGCTTGATAGGTTCCTCATAGCTAGCGACGCGGCGGCGGCTTACGCCGAAGATTTCGAAGAATTCGTTGTAGAAAGTCTGCGTCTCACCCCGCTCGTAATGGGCATCCTTCCAATCCGAAGCGAACTTTGCAGCGCGAGCTCTAATTTCGTTCCAACTAAGGTGCATGGTGGAGGTTCACCTTTAGCAGAGGGACGTCGAGGGCTTTGCCGCTGGAGCGAATCTCGCCGAGGGATGTGAGATAGGCTTCGAGAGGAGTCATGTGGGTTTAGGAGACGATCATCACGGCGCAATGTAGTTACCACAGAGGAAAAGGGGTTGCAATGAAAGACAGAAACACGATTGCGGAACAGTCAGAGGCGGAACGATTTGCCTGCGGAATGGATCTTGGCTAACTCGTTCTGGCTCGCCCTGTCTTCGGGGCACAGCCAGGAATGGCTGTGCCACAAAGTCGAAGAGCGGGCACGATGTATCGTGCCACTACAAGTTAGAGAATGCGCCCAAGAGTGAAGGGGAAGAAAAAGTCTGCCTGCTCCGTTCGAAATGACGGGAGGAGGGGCGAGGATGGCAAGCGGGGGGCGAAGGCTAATCCCGAGTGTTCAAATTTGAACAGCTTTTCGCCAGGTCTTATTGCACGCTGTGGTGATGAGAATAGGCCTACCCACGCCGGACCTGAGGAAGTTGGACATGTATGGACTGTCGGGACACCGTCCATTTGATTTGCTGGTACCTGGAAAGGAAGCTCTCGCCGAGCGTGGAACGTGAGATCAAACTGCATCTGAATGGATGCAGTGATTGCCGCCTCGTTCTGGAAGTCGCAACCAAGACCCTGGATCAGCATTTTGGGAAGGGCAAGGCAGTACAAGCAGCTTGAGGGTAGCCTCAGTCGCTTAAGGCTTAAAGGCGGTTCCGCGCTCTAATTGGCGGCGGAGCACACTTGCGCCTCCGACAGAATCAACCCCCGCACCCTTTGATGAACCAATACCCAAAGGGATGCGGCACGCGGCGAGTATTTTTCGACAGGGACGAGGCGGCGGTTCATTCACTCCTCTTTATCGCGATACTCGCCGGGAACGTCATCCTGGGGCACTTCGTGCGTGCGGACTTCCTTCCCGTCGGCGTCCCCGGCGTCTTGCACGCCCTTCACCACGTCGGCCTCGAACGCGTTTCCTTCCTCGAGCAACTCGTCCACACTCTCCGAATCCGCAGCTTCGAGGTTGGACAATCCCTGCAAGTCTCCCGATTGCCCGCTCGACCGAGGTCCCAGTCCCTCCGGCGCATATGCCACGGTATCCACGGTTTGGCTTTTTCCCTGAACCCGTTTCTTAGCTGCGCGCGCGGTTTTCCCGACGGCAGTTTTCCTGGCACCGGCCTTCGGTTTCGCTCCCGCCTTTTTCTGAGCTGCCTTCTTCGTCGCCAATTTTTTCTTGGGTGTTGCGCCCTTCTTCGCCGGTTTCGACCTAAGCACCTTCTTCATGGGCGCCACCTTCTTGCCCGCCACTCTCTGCGACTTGGCCTGCTTCTTTTTGGTTTTTTTCTTGGCAGGCATAGGCGCAGTGTACCACCGGTCGGCCATTCCGAGCGCTTGGCTGCCCCCGACACGGCGAGAAGAGAAGAGAAGAGAAGAGAGATTTCTCCCGCCGCGGCGGGCTCGAAATGACAGGTGGTGGAGGCGCGTTCGCGCGCGGCACGAGCGGCCCACCTAGGAAGGTGGGCCCTACGAAGAGTCATGACCAGAAGTAAAGATGGCGAGGTAAACTCGCCGCTACAAGGAGAGAGGCAAGAGGGCTGGGCAGAGGTGCAAAGAGCACAGCCAGGAATGGCTGCGCTATAGGAGCGGAACGAGCGATTAGGGCTTGGTGCGGGAGCGAGAGAGGGAGCGGAGCCTGGTTAGCAATGCGGCGAGATGCGGCGTGTCTTGCTCTGGCATGGCTGTGAATTTGAATCCCAGACCGTTACCGGGCTCAAAATGGCGCACGACGGCCTCAGTGCGGATTTGGCCTTCCTGGACAAGAAAATCGAGCCTGGCTTTGGTGCCTACAGACCGTGAACTTGGAGCAGCAACAAACAGGCCTCCCGCGCTCAGATCCAGGACGCGGGAAACGTCATCCACACCATTACAACGCCAATAGACCCAGACCCCTTCCGGAGTCTCGACGCGAGAGGTATGCCGCCGCGAATAGGAAGGTGTTTGCGAGGGCAACACAAAGCACCTTGAGACTTGCAAAGGCTGTGGAAGAAGCGGTGAGAGATGCACAGGAGATTGCAAGGTGTGTGGAAAACTACTCCCGAAATCTGTGGAAAACAAGGGAAAAATTCTGCCAATGGGGCGTTGGAAAATTCAAAAGTTGCCGAGAGGAGTTACCAGAGGAGGGGGAGGAGGCGGGAGCGCGTGCAGAGGCAGTAGTCGGAATAGCCGGGGAGGTCGCGGCAGAGCATTTCTTCTTCGTTGAGGAGGCGGAGGACGATCAAAGGAATGACGAGGAGGAAGCCCGGGAGCGCCCACCAGGAGCCAAGCGCCAGAGGCGTGAAGAGCAGCATGAGAACGGCGCCAAAGTACATGGGATGGCGGACGAGCCGATAGGGTCCCGTGGATATGACTCGCTGCCCTTCTTCGACTTGGACGGTGCGAGAGGCGAAGCTGTTCTCCTTCATGACCCAAAGAGTGATCAAATAGCCGGCGAAGACGAAGAGTTGGGAAAGAATCGTCAGCCAAAGCGGGACGCGAGACCAGCCGAAACGATAATCCAATCCCGGAATCGCTGAGGACCCAAAGGCAAGCAACTGGATACATCGAATGATGGTTTTCTGCTCGCCGATCTTTTCCTCTGTGCGCAAGCGGCGCTCGACCAACTGGGGATCGCGCTTCAGGAAATAAACCGAGGTAATCGGCATGGGCAGGAACAAGATGGCCATGAAGACCCATCCCTGCCAATAGCGGAGAGAACCAGCAGGAACGAAAAGAAGTACAGCGACGAAAATGACAGAGATGAGGCTGCGAAGGATGAGCCGGGTCTTGAGACTGCGTGGAGTGGACATAGGCTTCGACGTTTACGGAGAACGACAAGGAGAGAGTAGCAGAAAGCGGCGAATGGAATTCGCGACTGGGAGCGGCTCAAGGAAGGCAGCTGAACCGGGCGGCAAGATAAAGCGTGGAGCGGCGGTTGAGATGCTTCGCGTCGCTCAGCATGACAATTGACTGGGTTAGGCGACCAAGCCAGGTGCGGTTGCTGGCGGCGAGGACTGGAGTCCGTGCTACTGTTGCCGAGATTTTGGTTGGAGATGGCTGGATGAAAATGTTCACCAGAGTGATGGCTATGATCGGAGCGGGCGTGGTCTTTGCGGGTGCAGCGCGAGCGCAGAAACCGCCGCTGTTGCCGGAGAAGGATGTGGTGGCGCTGGCGAATGAGTTGAGCGGGGAGACGGCGAAGCGGAATTTGGAGGGGATTGCGCGGTTTCACCGGCAGCGAGGATCGCGGGGATTTCATGAAGCGGCAGAGTTGGTGGCGGAGCGTCTGCGGGCGTATGGGCTGAGCGATGTGGCGATACTGCAGTTTCCGGCGGATGGGAAGATTTTTTATGCGACGCAAAGGTCGCGGCCGGCTTGGGATGCGGAAGTTGGGGAGTTGTGGGAGGTTAAGGAAGTAAAGGAGGTTAATGAGGTAAAGGAGAAGAGCGAGAGCAGGGCGAGCGAGAAGGGGGAGAAAAGCAGATCCCTCGCTGCGCTCGGGATGACACAAGGTGGAATGCCGAGCGGTGAGAAGAAGCTTGCGAGTTATGAGGCGGAGCCAGTGGTGTTGGCGGAGGACAGCGAGAGCGCGGACGTGACGGCGGAGTTGGTGGATGTGGGCGAGGGGACGAAAGAGAGTGATTACGCAGGGAAGGATGTGAAAGCGAAGATTGTGCTGGTGAGCGCGCAGCCGGGGGCGGTGCAGGATTTGGCGGTGGGGAAATTTGGGGCGGTGGGGATTGTGAGCTACGCGCAGAACCAGAAGACGGCTTGGTGGGGCGAAGATGAGAATTTGATTCGGTGGGGACATTTGGAGACATTTTCGACGAACAAGACGTTTGGGTTTATGGTGTCGCTGAAGACGGCGCGGGCGATGAAAGAGCGGCTGGGGAAAGGCGAAAAGATTCGGCTGCATGCGGTGGTAAAGGCGGGACAGCATGCGGGGAACTATGAAGTGGTGACGGCGACGATTCCGGGGGCGGATGCGAAGTTGAAGGAGGAGGAGATTGCGTTCAGTTGCCACTTGGATCATCAGCGGCCGGGAGCGAATGACAATGCGAGCGGGTGCGTGACGATATTGGAGGCGGCGCGAACGCTGCAGAAGTTGATCAACGAGGGGGAGCTGGCACGGCCGGCGCGGACGATTCGGTTTATTTTTCCGCCGGAGATCGAAGGAACGCTGGCACTGCTAAATGGGCCGCGGGGAAGTTTTCAGACTTGGGATATCGACGAGACGTTTGGCGGGCCTTTTGAGCGACAGATACCGGTGAGACCGAAGCAGTTTCCGTCGGGCGTCCCGTTGGGAGGTTACTCGGGTCCGGAGTTGGCGAAGCGCATCAAGGCGGTGGTGCACATGGATATGGTGGGCGGGGGGGCGGAGACGAAGGCGGTGTTCCACGTGACACGCGGGCCGATGAGCTTGCCGAGTTTTGTGCACGACGTGGCGTGGGCGTTTGCGGAGTTTGTGAATGAGGAGTCGTACAAGTTTGCGGCGACGGGCGAGGCGAAGTATCCGATGGTGGCGCCAGAGGGAGGGAAGGAGCCGCTGCGCGCGGAATATTCGGCGTACACCATGGGGAGTGACCACGACGTGTATCAGGATTCGTCGTTCGGGATACCGGCGATTTACCTGAATGACTGGCCGGACCGGTACATTCACACGAATTTCGATACCGCGGCGAATATAGATCCGACGAAGTTGAAGAGAGCGGCATTTATTGGGGCGGCGAGTGGGTATTTTTTGGCGGGGATGGATGAGAGTGGCGCGAAAGGAGCGCTTCGATTCGTGGAGGCATTCCGTCTTCAGCGTGGGACCGAAACGGAACTCCGCGCCAAGCAGGTAATGGATGCGGACGCGCAGAATCTGACATGGCACTACTTGGATGCTGCAATTGAAATTGCAAATTCGATCAAGAGGATCGTTCCGAATTCAATTACGGTTTCAGAAATTGCGTTCGAGGGGGCGATTCCGCTGAAACTAAGTGAGGGCTACAAGAAACCTGTAGGCGCTTCAAATGGGGCGGGTGCGGTGAAGTATAAGCGCATGCAGTCACCGCGCGGGCCGCTGGCGGTGTTTGGGTATGACTATTTTGAGGCGGAATGGGCGAAGTTTGCGTATGTGAAGAAGCCGCAGCTTCTGGCGTACCAGGGATTGTGGGGAGTGGGGGAGGAGTACGCGTACGAGGTGTTGAATTTTGCAGATGGGAAGCGGAATGTGCAAGAGATTCGCGATGCGGTCTCGGCGGAGTACGGGCCGGTGCCGCTGGAGACGGTGGTGGAGTATTTGAGGGCGCTGGAGAAGATTGGGGTGGTGGAGCAGGTGAAATAAAAATGGAAAATCGAAAATTGGAAATTTAAAAAACGGAATTCGATGCGCGGCGATCTGCCGCAGCAGTGCTTACGGAGCACAGACTAAAGTCTGTGCCACCGGTGTGCTAGCATCGGGGTTTGCGCGCGACACTCTAGTGACGGCCTCACCGGCGAAGAAGAGAGGCCCGCCTTAGAAGGCGGGCCCTACAAAGGCAAGAAGGAAGAATGGCGACGGCGATGAAAGCGTTGCGGAAGATGCAAGCGGCGCGGGGCTTGCAGATGGATACGGTCGCGGTGCCGGCGATTGGTCCGACGGACGTGCTAGTGCAGGTGAAGACGGCTTCGATTTGCGGGACGGATTTACACATTTATGGATGGGACCGCTGGTCGCAAGGGCGCATCAAGCCGCCGGTGACCCTGGGACACGAATTTTGCGGCACGGTCGAGCGCGTGGGCGACGAGGTGCGAGCTGTCAAGGCGGGGGATTTCGTCAGCGCGGAAATGCACGTCAACTGCGGACATTGCCACCAGTGCCGGCTGGGCGAAGGGCACATCTGCCAGAACCTGCGCATCATCGGGATCGATCAGGACGGGGCGTTCGCGGAGTTCGTGAAGATTCCGGCGCCGAATATCTGGAAGCTCGATGCGGCGATTCCGGAGCATTACGGCGCGATTCTCGATCCGCTGGGGAATGCGGTGCACACGGTGCTGGCGGGGCCGGTGGCGGGGCAAACCGTTTTGGTGACAGGATGCGGGCCCATCGGGCTGATGGCCATCGCCGTGGCGAAGGCTTGCGGGAGCTCGACGGTTTTTGCAACGGAGACAAATGAAAAACGCCGCGCAATGGCCAAGAAAATGGGCGCGGACATGGTGCTGAATCCCGCGGCGGAAGATGCGGTGGCAAAAATCCTCGGAGAAACGAGCGGCACGGGCGTGGACGCGCTGCTGGAAATGAGCGGGAATCCGACGGCGATTCAGCAGGGATTTAAGGCCCTGCGAGCGGGAGGGCGCGCGTCGCTGCTGGGGATTCCCACGGAGAATGTGCCGCTGGATTTGGTGAATGACGTGATTTTCAAAGGCGCGACGGTGCAAGGCATCTACGGGCGGCGCATGTATGAGACGTGGGTACAGATGACGGCGCTGCTGAAGGCGGGGCGGCTGAATCTGGAGCCGTTGTTTGGCGAGCGGGCATCGCTTGACAAATTCGAGAGCGCGTTTACGCTGTTGCAGAGCGGGCTGGCCGGAAAAATCCTGTTGTATCCGAACGGCTTGCCTCGCTGAGGGCGAGGTGGCGCTCGATTGTTTTCTCTTGTTATCTTCCTTCCATCCGCAGAGGATGGGTAGAGCAGTTCAACGTATTTCCCCCGCCCAGCGAAGTCCCAATTGCCAGGAGCCATATCATGAGCGAAACCGCAATGCAGATAACGAAGCACAATTCTTTGCAATACGTGAGCGACGAGCTGAGTGAATTGCGCGCGAAGGGCGTGGCGCCGAGGCTGCGCGTACTGGAAGGAGAGCAGAGACCTGTTTGTATTTTCGATGGGAAAGAAGTAATCAACCTCGCCTCGAATAATTACTTGGGCCTGACCACGCACAAAGCGCTGCGCAAGGCCTCGCTGGACGCGGTGAAGAGGTATGGCGCGGGAGCGGGGGCGGTTCGAACGATTGCCGGCACGATGAAATTGCACATGGAGCTGGAGGAGCAGATCGCGGCGTTCAAGAACGTGGAAGCATGCGTGGTGTTTCAGTCGGGGTTTGCAGCCAACGCGGGAACGGTTTCGGCAGTTCTGGGAAAAGACGATCTGATTATTTCCGATGAGCTGAATCACGCTTCGATCATCGATGGAGCGCGGCTTTCGAAAGCGACCATCAAAGTTTTCAAGCACAAGGATGTGGAGGACTGCGAACGCATCCTGCAGGAGCACGCAAGTTTTCCGGGGAAGAAGCTGATCATCACAGACGGCGTTTTTTCGATGGACGGCGATATTGCGCCGCTGCCGGAACTCTGCGGCCTCGCCGAAAAATACAACTGCATCATGATGGTGGACGACGCGCATGCATCCGGCGTTCTGGGCCGTAAGGGGCGAGGGACCGTGGACCATCATCAATGTCACGGGCGCGTACACATCCAGGTGGGAACGCTGAGCAAAGCAATCGGAGCGATGGGTGGGTACGTGTGCGGCTCGCGAGATCTCATCGATTTTCTGTACTTGCGCGCGCGGCCCTTTCTTTTTTCCACTTCGCACCCGCCGGCTACGGCGGCGGCTTGCCAGGCGGCGTTCGCGTTGCTCGATTCGCCGGAGGGAGAAAAGTTGGTAAAGAAACTGTGGGCCAACACGAAAATGTTCAAACGCGAATTGAAGAAGCGCGGTTTTCAGTTCAAAGTAAGCGAGACGCCGATTATTCCCATTCACGTGGGCGATGCGGCACAGGCGTTTGAATTCTCGAAGAAACTTTTTGAAGCGGGAGTGTTTGCCCCGGCGGTGGGCTATCCCACGGTAGCAGAAGGAAAGGCGCGGCTTCGCGCGATCGTCAGTGCGGGCCACAAGCGCGAACAACTATTACGCGCGGCGGACACTCTGGCACAGGTGGCGCGTCCGCTCGGCATTGTCGCTTGAGAAGAGTTTGAGTCATACGTTGCGAGTAAGTTCTTAGTTCAGGCTTTTTGACCAGAAAAATCTTTTGCCTGTGTCCGAATGAGCCAGGCAAATTACCGGGCCGGGCTCCGGCCCCGCCTACGTTGTAAATCCTGCGTAGTACACGTCATTTTTCCGGGGTGCGGCACGCCCCTTATCTGGTTAACCCAAAGAAAACAAACTCTTTATGCCTGGCAAGGTCCTTGCCACTATCAAATCGGTCCGTGGATACCCTTATGTTTAAGCGCGGACCCAGCTCTCTTTCCGAAAGCAGTCTGGAGGAGGAATGAAGAATATGAAACGCACGGGATTTGCAATAGCGGTGGGGGCTTTTTTCTGTTATGGCGCCACGGCGCAATCGCAAACAGGAGCCCAGGCCGGAGTTCAGAGCGGCAGCCAAGCGTCAGTTCAAGCGGGCAAGACACAGGCCCAGACATCCGGCAACGCATCGGCGGCTGGCTCGGCGTCCGCACAGAACGGTCAGGAGAATGCTTCGCTGGCCAGCGGCACGGCGCTCAACGCCGCGCTGAATTCATCCATCGATTCGAAAAAGTGCAAGCCAGGTGATCCGGTGAACGCGCACACCACGGAAGCGGTAAAATCTGAAGGGAAAACCGTAATACCCAAAGGTTCGAAACTTGTCGGGCACGTGACACAAGCTTCGGCGCGCGCCAAAGGCGAATCGGAATCCTCGCTGGGCATCGTCTTTGACAAAGCCATCCTGAAAAATGGCCAGGAGATGCCGCTGAACGTGGGGATCCAGGCGATTGCTTCGGCAGAAAGCGCCGCGTCGGCCGCAAGCCCGGACATGGGGACCATGGGTGGCGCGGGCGGTTCCACGGGGAGCTCCGGAGCCGCGGGAGGACGCGGAGCGCTTGGCGGCGTGACTTCCACAGCGGGCGCCGCGGCAGGCACGGTGACGAATACGGCCGGTAGCGCCGGTGGAGTTGCTGGAGGAGCGGTAAACACTGCGGGCCGCGCGGCCGGAAGTTCCGCGGGTGCGGCGAACGGAACTGCGGGCGGTTTGAACGCCGCGGGTCAACTCACTTCCAACAGCAAGGGCGTGTTTGGACTGAACGGTCTGAACCTGAGCGCGGCAGCGTCGAACGCCACGCAGGGTTCGGTAATCACTTCCGCAGGGAAGAACGTTCACCTGGACGGTGGCACGCGAATGCTTCTGGTTTCGCAGGCCCAGGCCGGCCGACAGGAAGAGTCCAAGCAACCGGCGGCAAAACCGGAGCCAAAATCAGCGCCGAAGTCTGAACCTAACAAGCCGAACAAGTAGTAAAGACTAACTATCGTTTTGCAAGGCCGCGCGGGGAGGCAAATTCGCCGCGCGGCTTTGTTCATGGTTGAGCAATCTGGCGCTTCAGGCTTTCCGTGTCCCCAAGCACATACCCCGAAACGATCCTGCCTTCTCGAAACTGAAAGATGGCAATGCCCGAGTAGGTGATTTTCTTATTTGTGCCGGAAAAACCAAACAATTCTCCTCGATGAGTCCCGGTGTAGGTGAGCCGGGCGACGACTTTATCGTCCTCGCCGATGAGCTCATCAAGGTGATTGTGAAAATCAGGGAACGCAGCGCGGATTCTGTTCACGTACCGTTTGAACTCTTCGATGCCATTCACGGCGGTTCCAATCGAGCCGCGGAAGACGATGCTGGGCGAAATGAGTTCCTCGATAGCTGCGGTGCTCCACTCATTCCAGAGCTCAGAGTAGTATCTGCGGATCAATGACTTATAGTTCCGCAAGAGCGGAAACCTCTCGCTTATACTGTCTTCTCACACGCCGCACGCAACGACCAATTTGGGTCCCCGGGGCGCTGAAGCAAATCTCAAGAGAATTGAATGAAACCAGGCGACCAGCGGAAGAAATCATGGGCCTCCAGTCCCGTCTTCATCCTTTGCTATACTCGCCCGGCATGCCTGCCGAACCGAAAAAACTCTTTCTCGTGGATGCCATGGCGCATGTTTACCGCGCTTTCTTCGCTCCCATGCCTCAGCGGCTCACCGGTCCCGGCGGCGTCCCCACCAACGTTCCCTTTCTGTTCGGAAATATCCTGCGGCGGCTGATTAAGGACTACCAGCCGGAGTATATCGGGATTGTGTTTGATCCTCCGGGAGCGACTTTCCGCGACAAGCTTTTCGAGAAATACAAAGCGCAGCGGCAGCCCATGCCGGACGAAATGCGCGTGCAACTGCCCTTCGTTCGCCGCTTGTGCGAAGCGATGCGCCTGCCCATGCTCGAAATCAAGGGTTACGAAGCTGACGATGTGATCGGAACGATGGCGGTCCAAGCAGGAAAGCACAATCTGGAAGTGCTGATCGTGTCCAACGACAAGGACATGATGCAGCTTGTCGGCAAGAGTGTGCGAACGCTGCGCACCGGCTCGGGTGGCGCCAAGGGCGACATCATCGTGGATGAAAAGAAGGTCGAGGAGATTCTGGGAGTGCCGCCGGAAAGAGTCGTGGACTACATGGCGCTGCTCGGCGACACGATTGACAACATTCCCGGTGCAAAGGGCATCGGCGAAAAGGGCGCGGCGGAATTGATCAAGAAGTACGGAAGCGTCGAGAGCGCACTCGATCATGCGGACGAGGTGCCCAATAAGCGATACCGGGAAGCGTTGCAGCAACAGCGCGAACAAGTGCTGATGTCCAAGCAACTGGCAGAGATTGCGAAGGACGCGCCGATTGAGGTCAACCTGCAGGAACTGGAGCTGCGTCCGCCAAACGGCGCTGCGCTTGCAGAACTCTATCGCGAGCTGGGCTTCAGCTCGCTGTTGAAAGAGCTGGGGGCGGAAGCGGTGGCTTCGTCCGCGCCAGTGAATTCCGCGGAGGCTGCGAAAGCGGACTATGCACAGTTTGCTGGCATCGCCGAGTTTCGCGAGTACCTGGGGAAACTCCCCGCGAAGCAGCCGCTGGCGGTCTGGCTGAATCTCGAGACGGGTGAACGCGAGTCAGAAGGCTTCGGGACGCGTATGGCATCGATCGAAGTCTCA